>Ga0181534_10000064_pt1 | contig 76579 bp, 72 predicted proteins | sample PEATcosm2014_Bin_37_FD_119758 | JGI IMG/M metagenome (GOLD analysis project Ga0181534, IMG submission 119758) | Peatland microbial communities from MTU Mesocosm Facility, Houghton, MI, USA - PEATcosm2014_Bin17_10_metaG | ecosystem: Environmental > Terrestrial > Soil > Wetlands > Peat | place... | reverse complement strand
GCGCTGGAGATGCTGCACACCTACTCGCTGATCCACGACGACCTGCCCGCGCTGGATAACGACGATCTGCGCCGGGGCAAGCCTACCTGTCACATAGCTTTTGGCGAGGCGATTGCGATTCTGGCCGGGGATGCGCTGCAAACCCAGGCCTATGAGATTCTGGCGGGGCTGAACGCTCCACCAGCGGCAACAGTCGAGATTATCCGCCTGATTGCCCAGGCGACGGGCACTGTAGATGGGATGATCGGCGGGCAGGTTCTGGACATTGAGAGCGAACACTTGAAGCCCACCGCCGAGCTGGTTGAGGCGATTCACCGGGCGAAGACCGGAGCGCTGATCCGCGTCAGCGTGGTGGCGGGCGGTGTGTTTGCCGGAGCTGGTGCAGACGAGGTTACGCGCCTCGACACTTTTGGGCGCAAGGCGGGACTGGCCTTCCAGATTGTGGATGATGTGCTGGACCTGACCGTGGACTCGGCGCATCTGGGCAAGACGGCGGGTAAAGATCAGGCGACCGAGAAGGCCACCTGGCCGGCGGTCTTCGGCATTGAGCAGAGCGAGCGCGACGCGGCGCGGCTGATTGAAGAGGCTTTTGCCGCGCTGGAGCCGCTTGGCGGTAAGGCCGATGGGGTGAAGGCTGTGGCGCGGTATCTGGTTGAGCGGAAAAATTAGAGATGCTTTCTGAAGCCGAGATTCTGACAGCGTTGCGCGACTGCTTCGACCCGGAAGTGAAGCTGAATCTTGTTGATCTGGGCTTGATTTATGGAGTTGCGACCGGACTCGACCCGGATTCGACACCCGCATGGCCGCGCCAGTGGGTGAAGGTGACGATGACGCTGACCACCGACCAGTGCCCAGCCTCGGGGCTGATCTTTGAGCAGGTGAACAACCGGCTGGCGGGGATGGAAGCGATCAGCAAGGTCGAGGTGGACCTAGTGTGGGAGCCGAAGTGGACACCGCATAAGATCAGCGAGGCGGGACGGCGACAGTTGGGGATTTGATTTACTTCTCTTGCCGAAGAGTTTGCGGTTTATCGTATATTTGCATCCTGCGATCCCACCCTAAAGACAAAAACAAGTACGTCGCGAGGGTGGGCGCCCAGATTTGATTACCTGTATAACACGCGGATAAAAACTACTTATGGAAGACATCGCGGAGTTTTTCGCGCTGTGCTGCAAAGCCGCCGACTGCGCCCTGTACTTCGCCGATGAGGTGCCCGGCGCTCTCCATATAGCGGGGCATCGACTCCCACCAGTTGCGCAGCGCTTCGGGCTGCTCTACGAGCGCTAGCGCAGCGCCACTGACAGACAGGGCCAGCCCCGCGCGGCGCTTGCCGCCGAGCAAAAGCAGCCCGCCGCCGATGAGCGCGCCGCTGGCTACTGCTCGCATCCAGTTGAAGGATTCTGCTTCGCCGGCAGGTTGGGCGAGCTGTGACTCATTGGCAGTACGGGAAAACTGTGTAACTGGCATATCTTCTCCTCTACTTTGTGCCGGCGCTTCTTAGCGCAAGCCGATACAAATCTATGATGTATAGAGTATCGCCCGAAAGCCGGGTTTGTGGGAAATTTCTCAACATCTTCGCCATAAAACAACCCGCCCAAAAGGAAAAAGGGCTTGGAAGGCCCCTATTTGAGGCGCGCGCCGAGGGGGACGTCTTCGAGAAATCCGGCGAGGACCGGTGAGCCGCCTTCGAGCGATGCCGCGAGCAACATGCCATTTGACTCGAGTCCGCGCAGCTTGCGTGGAGCGAGATTGGCGACAATGACGATCTTTCGGCCCACAAGTTTTTCGGGTTCGTAGTACTGAGCGATGCCGGCGAGGATCTGGCGCTTCTCGTAGCCGAGATCGACTTCGAGGCGGAGGAGCTTGTCGGCCTTGGGGACGCGCTCGGCGACGAGAATCTGGGCGACGCGGAGATCGACTTTGAGGACGTCGTCGATGCTAATGTGAGTCGGTTCGGACGGCACGGAAGGGGCAGCGCTTCTCTCAGGGGCTAAAGCCCCGGTAGGTTGTGGCACACTGTCGGCACGGCTAAAGTCGTGCCCTTTCAAAACAGAAGCCTGCGGTACAGTTGATTGCGGCTCCGGCCTTTGTTGTAGGGCTGGCGTTGCGGCAGCGGCTTCCGGTGTCTTCGGTGCTTCGTGTTTCAAGTAAGAATGAACGCCAAAGGCCCGTCCAGCAGATTCAGGAACAGCTTCTTTCTGCGTCTCTGCCGCAGGGGGTGCTGCTGCCGGCTTCGGCACAGCAGTTTCCGCGCTAACCCCACCGGAGGTGGCCGCGGCCTCTAAAACACTCTTGTTGTTTTCGTCTTCGAGATTTTGCATACGTTCGATTGCGTCCTTTTCTGCGCGGGGGAAGAGCGGCGCGGGTTCCGCGAAGTGCGTTCCAGCGCGCAATCCACCCCAGGAGATTTCAGTCAGGAAGGCATTGTGCGCGGCGGCGGAAATTTCTCTCTGGCCTAGCTGTAGCCAAACCTTGGCGGCGGCGTCGGGCAGAATGGGATAGACCAGCGCGGAGATGATGCGGATCGACTCGGCTGCCGTGGCCAGCACGCGGGCCTGGAGCGCGACATGCTCAGCTTCAGGGCGGTCCGTGGGGCGCTTCCAAGGAGCGTTGGCGGTGAGGTAGCCGTCGGTTTCTGCGACGAGGAGCCAGAGGGATTTTAGTGCCTCTGAAAAATTCAATGCGTCAAAAGCGGGGCCGAAAGCTGCAATCGTGCGCACGGCGCTTTCGCGCAAAGCCGCTTCTGCGGCGGTCTCCGCGCCTGCCTCGGGCAGCACTCCACCGAAGTACTTGTGCACCATGTTGACGACGCGGCTGACCAGATTGCCGTAGCCGTTGGCGAGGTCGCCGTTGTAGCGCTGAACCAATGCGTCGAAGGAAAAACTTCCATCCTGGCCGAAGGGAATCTCGCGCAGCAGGAAGTAGCGCAACGCATCGGAACCTAAAACCGCGTGAACGGTCTCGGCGCGGACGATGTTGCCCTTGGACTTGGACATCTTGCTCTGCTCAAAGAGAAGCCATCCGTTGGCCTGGACCGAGCGCGGTAGCGGAATGCCGGCGGCCATCAAAAATGCAGGCCAGTAGACGCAGTGGAAGCGGCTGATCTCTTTGCCGATCAAATGCAGATTTGCGGGCCAGAATTTTGCAAAGCGGGCCTGGTCTTCGGGCGAGTCAGAGCCATAGCCGAGCGCGGTCATGTAGTTGGCCAGTGCGTCGAGCCAAACATAGACCACGTGCTTTTCGTCGCCGGGGACTGGGATTCCCCAGGTAAAGCTGGTGCGGCTGACGGAAAGATCTTTTAACCCGCTGCGCACAAATGAAATCACCTCGCGTCGGGTGGACTCGGGACCCATGAAACTGGGGTTGGCGTCGTAAAACTCCAGCAGTTTGCGCTCGAAGGCAGAGAGCTTGAAGAAGTAATTTTCCTCGCTGACGGTCTTGGTCGGGCGGCTGCAATCGGGGCAGACGGTGCCGGGAGGGCCATCGACATAGGCCTCGTCGAAGACGCAATACTGACCTGTGTACGAGCCTTTGTAGATGTATCCCTTGTCGCGCAGTGTGGCGAAGAGTTTCTGAACACCTCTTTTATGACGCTCGGATGTGGTGCGGATGAAGTCATCGTAGGTGAGGCCGAGCCGGTCCCAGAGGTCGCGGAATTCAGCGGAGATGGCGGTGGCGAATTCTTCGGGCGTACGGCCGGCGAGCTTGGCCGAGCGCTCGATCTTTTGGCCGTGCTCGTCGGTGCCGGTCAGGAACCAGGTCTCAATGCCCAAGGCCCGTTTGCGTCGCGCGATGGCGTCGCAGACGATGGTGGAGTAAGCGTGGCCCAGGTGCGGCCGCGCGTTCACGTAATAGATAGGCGTGGTGAGATAAAAATGCTCGGGATTAGAGGGCTTGGTCATTCGTGTGCGACGCGCTCAGTTCTGTCTATATCTTACGGCATGTGGGGCGCTGACCTGTTGTACCAGAGAGTCTGCCGCACCGCGGATGCCTGTTAAAATCAGGAGGAAAATCAAGGATTTAAGAGGCAAAACCACGTGTATCTTGAATTGCAGAAGCGACTGGGCGGCCATCTCCGCCAGGTGATTGCGGCGAAATATGAACTTCAACTGGAGACGGTTCCGGTGGAAATTCCGCCGGTGCTGAGTTTTGGCGAGCTGGCCACGCCGATTGCCTTCGAACTTGCGCGCACGCTGCGCAAGGCTCCCAAGGTGATTGCGCAGGAGATCGTGGCTGCGCTAGGGCAACTCCCTGGCTTTTTATCCTTTGAAGTCGCGGGAGCAGGATACATTAACGCGCGGCTTGATCGCGGATGGGTGACGCTCAGAGTTGCGTTAGACATTGAGGCATTCACCAAGAGACTTTTGGGTCCGTACCCTCGAATTCACGCACTGGTTGAGCACACCAGCATCAACCCCAACAAGGCAGCGCATATCGGGCATCTGCGCAACGCGATTCTCGGGGATACCTTTGTGCGACTGTTGAGAGCCGCCGGGCAAAAAGTGGATGTGCAGAACTACATTGATAACACCGGCGTGCAGGTGGCCGATGTAGTGGTGGGATTTATTCATCTTGAAGAGCGCACGGCTGCTCAGGTGAAAGAATTGCTCGATGAGTTGAAGGCGCAGGGAACGCGGATCGATTACTACTGCTGGGATCTCTATGCGAAGACCTCGCAGTGGTACGAGCAGGGCACTGCCGAAGAGAACGAAGCGCGGAAGAAGCTGCGTTATGCGACCTTACATGAGATAGAACAGGGCGGCAACGAGACTGCGGAAATAGCTGAGTTGATTTCGACGGCGGTGCTAAGGCGGCATCTGGAAACGATGCTGCGGTTGGGCATTGAGTACGATTTTCTGCCGCGCGAGAGCGAGATTTTGCATTTGAATTTCTGGGCGGCGGCGTTTGAGCAGTTGAAGCAGACAGGCGTGCTTTACAAAGAGACTAAGGGGAAAAACACCGGATGCTGGGTAATGACTCGCCCCGGTGCGGAGACCACAGAAGGCGAAACAAACGAAGACGCCAAAGTGATCGTTCGCTCCAACGACACCGTAACTTATGTAGGCAAGGATATTGCTTATCATTTATGGAAATTCGGGTTGCTGGGCAAGGATTTTGGGTATAACAAGTTCTTCAGCTATCCAGATCACGATTGCTGGATTTCGGCGGAAAAGGGAGAGGAAATTCATCCACATTTCGGCGGAGCTAACGCGATCTATAACGTGATTGATTCGCGGCAGAGCGACCCGCAGGCCAATGTGATTCAGGCGCTGCGCGGCATGGGACACGTCGATCAGGCAAACCGGTACACACATTTTGGCTATGAGATGGTGGCGCTCACGCCGAGTTATGCACGTGAACTGGGCTACGATATTCTTCCAGAAGACTCCAGCAGGCCGTACATCGAGATCAGTGGACGCAAAGGATTTGGTGTAAAAGCCGACGATCTGATGGACTTAATGATTTTAGCCGCCAGCGAAGAGATTCTTGAACGCCATCCTGACTGGGAAGAGGAACGGCGGAATAAGACTGCCCGGCAAATCGCATATGGAGCAATCCGTTTCTTCATGGTCAAATTTACAAGAAACTCTGTGATTGCATTTGACCAAAACAGCGCATTGGCTCCAGAAGGGGAAACCGGTCCGTATATTCAGTACGCTGTGGTGCGGGCAAAAAACATCTTCCGCAGGGCGGGGACGACGCCGGAAGCGGAGCTGGAAAAGTTCGCTGACTTGGCGGAGTTAGGAACCTATCTGGAAGGCGAGGCCGCCGAAGATATCTGGTCGCTGTGGCTGAGGGCAGCGCGGCGGAGTTTGGTATTGGAACAGTGCATAACTTCTTCTGAACCGGCGTATCTTGCGAAACATGCCTTCCAGTTAGCGCAGGAGTTTAATAACTTCTATCACAAGCACCATATTTTGACCGAAGAAGACCCGGCACGGAAGACTTTCTTGCTGGCGACGGCAGCGGTTGCGCTGCGCGAGCTGGTTTTGGCGCTGAGCTGGCTGGGAATCGAAAGCCCGGAGGCGATGTAGGGCCTCCGGGTTGTTCTCTATTCTTTCTTGAGAGAGTTATTTCAACTTTTCCAATATAGACTCGGCGGTTTGCAGAGTAACGCCGCGAAGAAGGAAGACTTTGCTGCGCGATAACTCGCCGGAGAGGATTTCGACGGAATTCTTTGGGATGGAAAAGGTTTCCGCAAGAAACGCGATGAGGGCCTGATTGGCGCGGCCTTCGATGGGCGGGGCGTGGACAGCGACTTTGAGTTGCGCCTCCGCGCCTTCGCCGTAGATGCCGGTCTTCTTTGCGCCGGGTTGGGCGCGCAGGGCGAGGGTTGTCCCGTTCGGCGTTGCACGCAGCATCAGGATCGCTCCGTCGTCGCGGTGCGTGCGCCGAAGAGCGCGGTGCCAACGCGGATGCGGGTTGCGCCTTCGGCGATGGCCAGTGGAAAATCACCACTCATGCCCATCGAGAGCACATTGAGCGTGAGGCGGGGATAGGCTGCGGCCCAGCGGTCGCGCAGTTGGCGCAGAGCGCGGAAACAGGCGCGGGTCTGGTTCTCCGACACGCCGAAGGGAGCAATGGTCATCAGGCCGCGGGCTTCGAGATGATCGAAATCGGGCAGGCGTTCGAGCAGCGCGGCAGCTTCTGCGGAGTCGGGGTCGAGTCCGGCTTTGGATTCTTCAGGGCTTAGCTTTACCTCGATCAGGACAGGCAGGTGTGTGGCGAGTTTGCTGGCCGCTTCGTTCAACCGCTCGGCGAGGCGCAACGAGTCTAAAGAGTCCACAGCATCGAATAACTCAACGGCCCGTTGTGCTTTGTTGGTTTGCAAGTGGCCGATGAGGTGGATGCCGATGTTAGCGCGGAGCGGGTTGAGGGCCGTAGATTTGGCGGCCAGTTCCTGAACGCGGCTTTCGCCGAAGAGAGTGAGGCCGAGGTGCGTGGCTTCTGTGATTGTTTCTGCTGGATAGGTCTTGGAGATGGCCATCAGCTCGACTTCAGCGCGGCTGCGGCCTGAGTTACGGCAGGCTGCTGTGATAGCTGCTTCAAGTTTTTCGAGATTTTCTTCGAGGGTGGTCATTGTTTCTGATTGAGACTCATGTGTGAATATGCCAATTAAAGTTCGTGGTATCCCTGGTCCCCAAATGCGAGGGACCACGGGCATCCATGTTATTGCGCCCATTTACTGTTAACTGCTCCGCCGCTTTTACGCTGGTTTACGCAGGACGGCGACCATCTGGCAGTGAAGCTTTTCGCGCAGGGATTGAGGCAGCTTGCCGACTGCGGATTCCACACCCCAGACCGCGGATGCAGGCAGGATAGGGAGCAGATGCCCGAGTTTGACGTGGCCGCGAGTGAGGGAGTTGGTCATAGTTTCCAGAAGTTCTACTTCAAGTCCTGCGTTTTCGGCCAATGTGCGGCACTCGTCTGTGTGGAGCAGGAAAATATGCCCGTCGGAATCAGGTTTGAATTGCATGGATTCAAATACCGAGGGGTCGGGGCAATCGCTGAATCGTGGATAGCGGAAGCGGAAATACTTGCCGTTGGGAGTGCTCAGAAACAAGCGCCCGCCGGGCTTGAGCATCTTACCGGTACAGACCAGAAACTCATCGGGATGAGCCATGTGCTCGATTACTTCAGTAGCCAAAACGCCGTCGAATTTCCCAACCCAGCCTTTGGCTAATTCAAAGATATTTCCGGGCGCGAAGGTGACCTTGCCGGACTCATATTTCCGTTGAACAAGGTCAATCATCTCCGGGCGCAGGTCGTTCCATGTCAGGTCAAAACCTTTTTCTGCCAGAGGCAGAGTGAAATTGCCGCTGGCGCCGGCGATATCGAGGATGGAGCCTCCGGCGGGAACCAGCTTCTCGGCGGCATTGAGAATCCAATCACGGCGATTCTTATATTGATAGCTATAGCCGAGATCGCGGCGGCTGCCCCATAGCTCCAGCTCATCCCAGTCGCGACTTTCTCTCAACTTGTCGGGGCCGGACTGGTCACGGTTTGGCTTGATCATCTCCGCTTCCTCTCTTGATGCGTTACAAGCTGGTACGGGATAGCCACAGTATAGCGTGGCGAAAGCTGGCTAGCCTTGGATCGACAAATTTGTGCTGAAGATGGGCGGGTTGGCATCTAAGCAATTTATGTGGACTGTGATTCTGCTTATCTTCTCAAACATCTTCATGACCTTTGCCTGGTACGGTCACTTGAAATACCGCCAGGATGCGTTGTGGAAGGTGATTCTTGTCAGTTGGGGGATTGCCTTCTTTGAGTACTGCCTGCAGGTGCCGGCTAACCGCATCGGCGCTGCGCGCTTTACGCCGGTTCAGCTCAAGGTGATGCAGGAAATCATCACGCTGTCAGTTTTTGCGGTCTTCACGCTGTTTTATTTTGGCGAACATCTGCGTTGGAATCACGCGGCCGCTGGCGTGTGCCTGGTGGCTGCTGCGTTCTTTGTCTTCCACTCGTGGTAGGGAGCTGCGTCCTATCCCACCCTTGCGACAAAAACAAATACGCCGCAAGGATGGGGCACCCATTTGGTGTTGGTGGATGAGGCTGCTCGATGCGTACGCGCCGTCAGCCTCACCGCAGGTGATCAATGGCCGTGCTCTTCGAGGTATTTTTCCACTTCGAGGGCGGCCATGCAACCGGAGCCGGCGGCGGTGATGGCCTGGCGATAGCGGCGGTCCTGCACGTCGCCGCAGGCGTAGACGCCGGGAAGCGGCACACCGTTTTTGGTGGTGAGTACATTATTTGAAGTGCGGATATAGCCGTCTTCATCGAGATCGATCTGGCCCGCGAACATCTTGGCGTTCGGCTCGTGGCCAATGCCGAGAAAGAGTCCTTTGATGGCCAGTTCGCTGACGGTATCGGTCTTTATATCGCGCAGGCGCACACCGCGGACGTCTTTTTCTTCGACGCCGAGAACTTCTTCGATGACCGTGTTGGCGCGCAGTTCGATATTGGGGTGAGCGATGACGCGGTCGAGCATGATCTTGGAGGCGCGGAAGGTCTCGCGGCGGTGCAGCAGCGTGACCTTGCTGGCAAAGCGGGTGAGGAAGAGCGCTTCTTCCATTGCCGAGTCTCCGCCGCCGACGACAGCGATCTCAAGGCCGCGGAAGAAGAAGCCGTCACAGGTGGCGCAACTGGAAACGCCATGGCCGATGAGCGCCTGCTCACTAGGCAGGCCCAGCCAGCGGGCGCTGGCGCCGGAGGCGACGATCAGCGTGCGGGTATGGATTTCGCCTGCTGTGGTTTGCAGCTTGATGGGGTGGGCGCTCAAGTCCACGGAGTTGAGGTGGGCGAGCTGGAAGGTTGCGCCAAAGCGGGCAGCCTGCTTCTTCATGTTCTCGATCAGCTCGGGTCCTTGGATGCCCTCGGGCCAGCCGGGAAAATTCTCGACCAGCGTGGTGATGGAGAGCTGGCCTCCGGGCTCGTGGCCTTCGAGAACCAGCGGGTTAAGCCCGGCGCGTCCGGTGTAGATGGCGGCGGTGAGTCCGGCGCAGCCGGAGCCAAGAATAACAGTATCGCGAATGTCGGTCATGTCTTCCCTGATTTTACGCCTGCGGCGGGCGGCCTTTTCCATGGAGCACAGCCGCTCTCAAATAAGATGATGTACATGGCGAATTTGACTCTGATTTACGGATTGCGGCTGTTACCCGAAGGCGAAGTGACTGAGATTCAAGATGCAACCTTGAAGCTGGCCAACGGGCACGAGGCGCATGTGACGATGCATGTGTTGGAAGGCTCGCGGGAGGAGATTGAGGCCCAGTTGAAGCAGAGTTTGGATGCGTTTTTCGACTTCTACCCCGAGATTTGACGGTCTCCTACCTTTTTGGCGTAGGCGGTTTATGCTATCCAAGCTTGTTCAAAAGCGCAGAGCCCAGGATGCAAGTGAAATGTTCTTTCTTCTAAGGTTGCTGCTCTATACTGAACGCGTTCTGCAAAATGAAACCTTTACCCCAGACAAGGAGAACGCTGCTCGATGCGTAATTTTTTGATTGCGTTGATATTTATTCTTCCGTTGGGAGTGGGCAATGCCCAATCCCCAGCCGCCAAGCCTGTTGAACCCACAGCGATCGGCATTGTTTACTGTCTCGACCCAACGAGCCAGGAGCTAAGGAAGCTCCCAGACGAACAGTGGAAAGGGGATGAGAGTGGTTCTTATGGAACGCACTATATTGGTGTATCGGGAAGCCAATCCTCCTTCCGCGTAAAGGCTGGCGATGCAATATTATTTGTATTCAAAACCGGAAGTCCAGAGAAAGTCAGTCTTTACAGCTTCGAGGTGAAGAAGAACAAACGGCGGTTCGCGTTTGAGAAAGTTGATAGACACTTAAAAGGAAGCTCTATCAAAGGACTGCCGGTTGAAGTATCCCAATATGGCGAGAAATCTTATAAATTGGTCCCCGCATCCCCGCTCATTCCCGGTGAGTACGCGGTTATAATTGCTGGCGAGGTTTACACGTTTGGAATTGACCAATAGTTTCAAAGAGACTTGACTTTTCTGAGGTGTGCTATCCAAGGTCCCCGAAAGCGAGGGACCTGAGGCACCCAGTTCAGTAATTGTTTTCGACTCGTACCCGGAGATCTGAAGCTACAGCCTCTCAGCAACGCTTTTGGCCTGCGTAAACAGCAGCAGGTAATCCGGGCCGCCGGCTTTGGAGTCGGTGCCGCTCATATTGAAACCGCCGAAAGGATGCGCGCCGACCATTGCGCCGGTGCACTTGCGGTTGAAGTAGAGATTGCCGACATGGTAGTCGCGGCGGGCGCGGTCTAGCTTTGCGCGGCTGGCGGTATAAACCGCGCCGGTCAGTCCGTACTCGGTGTTGTTGGCGACGGCCAAGCCCTCTTCAAAGCTGGCGACCTTGATGACGGCGAGGATGGGGCCGAAGATCTCTTCCTGGGCGATCCTTGCCGTCGGAGAGACATCGGCGATCACCGTGGGCGCAAGGAAGTATCCGCCGTCCGGGCTCTTGATAGCGTTTCCACCGAAGACCAGCCGGCCCTCGTTCTTTCCGATCTCAACATAGGAGAGCATCGACTGGAGCGCGGCCTTGTTGATGACCGGACCCATGTTGGGGTTGGCCGTGGGGTCGCCGACGGTGAGTTGCGTGGCGCGAGCTTTGAGGAGGGAGACAATCTCGTCATAGACCGGGGCCTCAATAATGGCGCGAGAACAGGCGGAGCACTTCTGGCCGCTGAACCCGAAGGCCGAGGCGATGATGCCATCGACGGCGGCGTCGAGATCGGCGTCAGCGCAGACGAGGATTGAATCCTTGCCGCCCATCTCAAGGATGGTTCGCTTGATCCAGATCTGGCCGGGCTTGGTGCGGGCAGCGCGCTCGTGAATCTCAAGGCCAACGGCTTTGGAGCCGGTGAAGGCGATGAAGCGGGTGCGGGGATCTTCGACGATCGCATTGCCGAAGGTTGCGCCGGAGCCGGGACAGAAGTTGACCACGCCAGGCGGGAGGCCCGCTTCTTCGAGGACCTCTACGAATTTAGCCGCGATTGTGGGCGCGTCGCTGGAGGGCTTGAGGATGACCGTGTTGCCGGTGACGATGGCGGCGGCGGTCATGCCGGCCATGATGGCGAAGGGAAAATTCCACGGAGGAATAATTGCACCGACGCCGAGGGGAATGTAGATCAGCTCATTGCATTCGCCGGGATACTGGATGGGCGTGCTGGCGTCATCCAACCGCAGAGCCTCGCGGGCATAGAACTCGAGAAAATCGATGGTCTCGGCCACATCGGCGTCGGCCTCGGCCCAGTTTTTGCCTACTTCGTAGGTGAGCCAGGCGCAGAACTCGAATTTGCGTTTGCGAATGATCGCAGCGGCGTGGACGAGCAGCGAGACGCGATCTCGCACACAGGTCTTGCTCCAGGAGGCGAAGGCTTCGAGGGCGGCCTGCATGGCCAGCTCGGCGTGCTCAGCTTCGGCTCGCTGATGCAGGCCGACGATCTCCGCCGGATGCGACGGATTCAGCGAGCGGATCTTGCCTTCGGTCTTGATGCGGAGGCCGCCGATGATCAGGTCGTATTCGCGGCGCAGGTGCGCGCCCACCGTGGCCAGCGCGGCTTCCATTGCACGGGCGCTCTCTGGCGCCTTGAAATCGACAAACGGTTCGTTAGTAAACGCGCCTTGCGGCAAACGTGGAGAAACCAAGGTTAGCGATGGATTGAAATCCGCCATTGTTATATCTTAGATGAATTTTGCGGCTTAGAGTCATCCGGCGCGCTCCGCGCTGCTAATTACCCCTGAAAAATGCATTGCCGCGAGAGCAGGTGGCTCCTAGAAGAGGCTTGTTGCAGGGCTGTATCTTCGCTCTGCGGAAGGCCTGTTTTCCGGGTCGATGGGAATTCCGTTCATTTTTTGATCGTATCTGCACGGAATAATCGTAAATCCGATCAAAATGCAATCAGGGAGATATCAGGTAGTTTCAATTGCTTTGCCATCGGCCTTGGCAGTTCATCCTCAAACCAGAAGCACCGGCTGTGGTGACCGCCTAGAGATAGCGTTTGAGAAATAAAGAGAAGCTCAACCAATCTGAATTGAATGCAGATTAGAACTGGCCTTACAACGCAATCGCACTGGTTCAGGGGATTCTTGAGATCTCCGGACGGCAGACTGAAATGGTTGGTGTTAAAAAGACCCGTTGCAGATAGCCGCGTTTGCCTTGCCGGGTTTTGGAGTGCCGCGCGGGCTTATGAAATCCATTTCAGCAGACGGATAACGCCCATCGAAGCGGGCTTGCTGTGCGCTGAAACATCGGAACGCTGTTCGATCTCGGAGCGATGAGCGGAGTAATACTGATAGGCGCGCACCAGCATCTGCGAGTTCTTCAAGGTCGGACTCCAGTTCAACTCGCGTTTGATTTTGGTTGTATCGAAGAGAAAATCTTCGGCGATCATCTTGTAATGATATGGACCGAGTGGCGAGATATGCAGATGGTGTGCGAGCTTCATCGCTGCGATGGCCGGGCCTTTGGGCAGTGAGCGGACTTTGGACTTTGACCCGGCGGCGATGATGACGGCCTCAAAGACCTCGCGCAGGGTCTCCACCTCATCGGAGCCGATATGGAAGGTGCCGGTTCTGCCCAGGGTCGCGGCTGAGATGCAGGCGCGCGCCAGATCGCCGGCGTAGATGAACTGATAGCGATTCGATCCCTTGCCGACCAGCCAGACGTTCTTGTTGTCGTCGATAAATTCAAAGAGAATGGCCAACAGGCCCAGCCTGCCGCTCTCGATAATGGTGGGGCAGCGAATGATGGCGACGTTGATGAAATCGGAATAAGTAAGAAGGACTTTCTCGGATTCGAGCTTGGCTCGGCCGTAAGTTTCAACCGGCGCGGGCGGCTCATCTTCGGCAATTGCATGGCCGGGATTGCTGGCCCAGAGACAGTTGGTCGAGGTAAAGACCAGGTTCTTTACGCCGTGGCGCTTGCAGGCTTCGGCGACAGCACGGGTCGCTTCAACGTTGGAGTTCCAAATCTCCTGCTCGTCGAGCTTGAGTCCGTGCGCGAGCATGGCGGCGCAGTGCTGGACCGCGGAGAATGGATATTGGGCAAAGACGGACTCGATGAGTTCTGCGTCGCGCAGGTCTCCCTGAATGCTAACCAGATTCTCATGGCGGTTTTCGTCGGGCACCAGATCGTAGCTGACGCATTTATAGCCATCGGCGAGCAGCTTGCGCTTCAGCACGCCACCAAAAAAGCCGGCGCCGCCGGTTACCAATATCGTTTGCACCAACAATCTCCTCGCAGGAAGCATTTATCAACTTCCGGGTATTTGTTTCGCTATTGCACAGCGCTCTGGGAAAGACTCTCCTTTACGGGAATCGAGACAATCCAGAGGTCGAAGCCGTTGAACTGATTAATCAGCACCGCATGCCAGAGTGCGCGATTTTCGCTCCAGACATTTGTGGGGTCGAAGGCATCGGATTTCCCGGAGACGAGCACATATTTCCCCCCGCGATAGGGAGTTATTTTCCGGTCTACATCTGATTGCTCGAGGCCATAAAGAATATGCAGGTTGGTAACGGGTTTCCAGTGCGCGGTTGGCATGACTCCCGGAACGTTGAAGGTCTGGGAACGGCCATTGGTGGTGTCATATGCGCCGTAATAGGCTGCATCCGGCGTTTCTGCATTCCACAGGATGGGCAGTCCGATTGCGGAAGCGGCCTGGAGCGCTGCGCGTACATCATCTTTGCCGTAAGGATAGATGGTGAGAAGGCGGATGGAAGAGATTCCCCAGACAAGAGTCAGGAGAATGACAACCGCCCATCTTGTTTTGGCTGTAACTCCCTCGGCAGAGAGCGCGATAACAATAAAGCAGCAGATGAGGCCGATGATCGCCATGCCGTGGCGGCCAAAGAAGCCGAAGTGAATGGCCCGGGCCACCACAAACAGCAGAGCAAGGCCGGTGATGGCGGCGGCAATCATGGCGCGTGTGTTTTCGATCTTTCCGGGCTTAATGCCAGCACGCCAGAAGAGGACAACAAGGGCAATGGCGGCGACGGCGCCAATGAGCAGGAGGCCGAAATATCCGTGAAAGGAATGCAGGCCCGCATGAACGCGCAGCGCATTGCGGGGCGGGCCGAGGCCGCTGAAGCCCAGCGTCTCATAGAAAAAGAAAACGACATTCTTCCAATTGCTGGCTACATTCCCAGGGGTATCGGGATTCGCTGCCATTTGACCGTGCGGGATTCCTTCCGCCTTGGCGTGAACATAGTAGAGCAGCAGCGCGAGATATCCAGGGAGCGAGAGAAGGAAGGGAGTTATCCAAGTCTTCCATGTTTGCGCCAGTTGCATCCGCGCCTCGCGGCAAAACAGGACGTAGGCGACAAGGATAAATGGAGTGAGGATTCCCAATAAGTGTGTGCTGAAAGAAATCAAGCTGAAGAGGCAGCACAAGTAGGCCGCTGCGCGGGAGTGAGTGCGGAGATAAGAGAAGAACGCGGCTCCGGCGGCGGCGGAAATAGCCAGCAGCGCAGCATAGGGACGGCATTCGTTGACATAGTAAGTGAGCAGGGGAAAGACCGCGAAGGGAAGGGCTGGCAGCCACCAGAAGCGCGCGCCGGGCCGTCGGCTGATCCAAAGGAGGGAGCCGAGAAAGAGCGCGGCAAAGGGAAGATTGATGGCGCGCAGAGCCTGTTCGGAGTCGCCGAAGGAATGCGCCCAGGGAACCAGCAGTACGTGATACAGCGGCATCTGCGGAACGGCTGCGAGAAAGTGGAACTCGGCGGGATTGAGGCTCCGCGAGTGATCGGCAAACCAGGCAGTAGAGGCTTCATCTCCCCAGAAGCTTTGCGTGGTGACAAAGAGGAAAGAGGGAATCATCAGGACAGTAAGAAGGACGATGAACTCGGTGATCTGAACTGTCCGGTTGCGATAGTTCTCCGTCTGCATAACTCTCCCTGGGAGCTAAAGCATTTTCATTGTTTCCATAGCGCGGCATCGTGCTATCCACCTCAGGCGCAGAAACAAGAACGCGCCGAGGGTGGGCGCCCAGCGATTTCAACTCTCAAATTCTACACCGCTGCCGAATTGCTCCTCCGGCCTGCCGCGCCTCATCCGGCCTCAGTCAGCGCGTCGGTTTGCTTGCTCATGGTGGCCGTGCGCTCGAGCTTGTCCCAGTTGAAAGGCTTGCCGTCGATGGCGCGCTTGAGAGTCTTGAACAGGACAATGGAGAAGACCTGGCGGTAGGCGAAGCGCTGCAGCCAGATGTGGAAGAGCAGCCAGCCATCGCCTTTGTTGGCGGGGTGACGGCGTTCCAGACTGAAGGCGATTGATGAAGTAACAAAGTCGATGAGCAGGAAGGTGAAGAAGTAGGCCAGCAGGTTCTCAAAGCTGGCGAAGGACGCGGACTCGGGATGATAGTGAAGGTCGATGAAGTAGTGGGCGACGCCGGCGACGAACATCAGGTCGATGAACGGGGAGACCAGCGGCAGCAGCATCTGGAAGACGAGGATGTTGGGCAGCGCGAAAAGCCCCATCGCCTTGTTGCGGGTGAATGCGGCGCGATGCTTCCAGACGGCCTGCAAGGTGCCGAAGGACCAGCGGAAGCGCTGGCGCATCAGGCCCTGGGCATCGATGGGCGCTTCGGTAAAGGCCAGGGAGCGGTCTTCGTAGACAACCTTCAAACCGTGTTCGAGGAGGTTCATCGTCAGGTCGGCATCTTCGGCGACAGTATTGAGCGGGTAGCCTCCCACAGCCTTGACCGGCGCGGTGCGCCATGCGCCGATGGCTCCGGGAACTACGGTGACTACATTGAAGAGATCAAGGGCGCGGCGCTCGAAGTTCTGGCTGGTGATGTATTCGAGAGCCTGCCAGCGGGTCCAGAGGTTGACGCGGTTGCCGACCTTGGCGTTGCCGGCGACGGCTCCAATCGTTGGATCTTCAAAATGCGGAATTAATTTACTGATGGCGTCCGTGGCGATGACGGTATCGGCATCGATGCCGACATAGATATCTTCTTCGAGCTGATTGAGCGCGTAGTTGAGAGCGGCGGCTTTGCCTCCGTTGGGCTTGGTGAGCACGGCAACGCGGCCCGAGGCGATCTCTGTCGCGTAGGCCTCGCGGGCTACTTCGCAGGTGCGGTCCTTCGAACCGTCGTCGATAACGATGACGTGGAGGTTAGCGTAATCGGAGTTGAGCACCGAACGGATAGTTCGGACGATGACCTTCTCTTCGTTGTATGCGGGAACCAGCACGGCGACACGGGGATTGAAGCCAGCTGTTGCAGGCCGGTGCGGTTTGCGGAGGCGGTCGATGACGGCGAAGATGCCGACGAGAATCAGGCGCGCGCTCATCAGAACATCGCCGACGAAAAAGACCATCACGATGAAGTGACCGATGAAGGAGAGGCCAGAAAAGGCGATGGAATCGGGCAGCGCGCGCAGGTGCTGCCAAAAAGTGAGCGGGGGCATAACTTCGGCTGTCGTCTTTCCCATCAAAGCCGAGACGGGAACGATGGTGTAGCCGCGGGCGCGCAGGGCGTCAATGAGAACGGGTAGCGCGGCGACGGTCGCGGAGCGGTCTCCGCCGCCGTCGTGCATGAGGATGATGGAGCCGCGAAACTGCGGCTTGACCTTCATGGTGTCCAACTGGCCGAGGACCGATTGCTTGATCTCCTCAGGCGTTTTGCGGGTGCGCTCGTTCCAGTCGTCGGTATCGATTTTATTGCCGATGATGGTGTAGCCGGCGTTCTGAATCCGTTCGACGGGAGCGGCTTGATCGTCGGTGTCCGGCTCTTCGTCGATGTCGTACGGGGGGCGGAAGTAGAGGGGCTGCACACCGAGCTTGCTGGCGAAAAGCCGCTCGGTGAGCTTCAATTCAAGATCAAGCTGGCGCGGCGAGATTTCGCTGATGTCGGGATGTGTATAAGTATGGTTACCAATCTCGTGGCCCTCGCGCATGACGCGCTGCATCAGGCCGACGTTCTCTTGCGCCTCTTCGCCGATCATCAGAAAGGTTCCCTTGACGCCTTTGTCGCGGAGGATTTCGAGGATCTTTGGAGTCCACTTGGGGTCGGGACCGTCGTCGAATGAGAGCGCGACTTCGTTGGCATGGTAGCCGTATTGCTGAATCACATAGGAGCGCGGATAGACATCCATGTGCTCATCGACGATGAGCTTCTTGCGCGGATCGGTCTCTTCATCGTCGATGGTGACGGTGCGCTTGCCGGGCTGGGGCAGGCCGGTAACACGAATGATGTCGCCGTCGCCCTCATCGTCCACATCGTGGCCGGGTTGCACCGCTCCAAGGCCCTGAAGAGCTTCTGCGTTGTTCGGCTTGTCCCAGATATTCCAAAGCGAACTGTCTTCTTCGCCGAGTCGCCACAATGCGAATGTTTGCAGACCCAGCTCGCGCGCGGCGCGCAACTCATTCAACATGGTCACGCCATCGAGAAACCAGACCACATGGCGCTGATGATTATCTTCGTCAATGTACTCGTAGTGAGGATTGAGCGTGTCGTAGTCGAGATTGAGGTCGGCGTCGGCATCGGAGGCGCGCTGCCATGCCTCGGAGACGGAAAGATCTTCAGTATCGATGACCTGCGGCTTGGGATGACGAGGATCCTTGGGGTTGGGAATCGAGAGCGTCCAGTCGTAGCCGTAGTTGCCGACGGCGCAGATCAGCTTCTGCTTGGGAACAACCTTCAGAACGCGGGTAAGGTTGCCAATGAACCAGTTCTGGCTGGCGACGGGACCCGGTTGGCTTTCCGCCTGATGCTCGTCATAGTTCATCAGGATGATGCCGTCGGAGTTGGCGGCGATGGTTTTGAGATCGCTGGATTCGGTGGAGATGCTGGTGTTGACGTAGAGGCGGAGATTGCTTGGATGCAGCCCCGCGTAGAGTTCCTGAATGAAGGCGAGATAGGAGGGAATGGAGTCGTCGTCTAGGTTCTCGATATCCAGTGAGAGGCCGCGATAAACGGGATAGGCGGTGAAGAAGCGCAGAATCTGCGAGCGCAAGGCGGCGCGCTTGACGGGATCGGCGAGGACCGCGCCCATTGCCGGATCCCAGTCCTTGGTGCGCGGGTTGTAGTTGTTCAGGTGAGGGAAGATTTCAGTATCTTCGCGGGCGGCCTGAATGACATGCTTGACGCGGTTCATGTCATCGGGATCGTGGACGGTCGCGCCTTCAATTACAGGATATTCGCGGATGTTATCGCCGCTCATGGCCAGCAGATTGCCGTCGGGCGCATCGACATGGAGCCACTGCGGAAAGAGCAGATCGATCTGGTGGACGTGCTCCTTGAAGGAGGAGTAGCTGGCCGCGTCGTCCTGCACGTAGTAGGCGGCGCGCAGACCTTCACCGGTGTTGAAGGGGATTTCAGATGGCTTACGGGCGGTTTTGCGGCGCGAGGCGGCCAGGGGATTTTTTGTGCCGCGCAGGCCGGAGGGGCGCTCGGGCAAGGCCCGGAATTTGTGCTTTGGCGCTGTGAGCAACAGTTCGGGCAACTGCTGGCGGGCAAGTACATCGAAGATAAAAAAGGCCAAAACCAGCGTGAAAATCACGGCCGAAATGTCAAAAATACGGCGCAGGCGCTTCCAGCGCTTGCGTTGCGGGTCATAAAAAATCTGCGAGTCGGGCATCGAGGTCTCGTTTCCACAGGGGCGAAAACCGGGGAAACGGTCTACGCTATACAGTACGAATCTATGGAAGCTGCGCGTCAGAGTCAATCGAGCGGAGTAGAAGTGTCCCACGGTCAATCAACAGTAAGCCTGGTTCCAACTCGGCGCCGGAGGCTGGGCGGCGAGTTTCTGTCAACAGGAATGGCGCTCGTGGCCGGTCTTGCGTTGCGGCTGTGGCTAATGAGCCGGTACTTCGAAGCCAAGGGCGACTCGCTGGTCTACGGCGGTTTGGCACGGAATCTGCTGGTGCATGGACGCTACGGGCTGAGCGGGGACAATGACGTTGTGACATCCACGCTGATCCGCCTGCCGGGGTATCCGCTGTTGCTGGCTGCGTGCTTCCGGCTCTTCGGAATGGAGAACTATGCCGCGGCAGCCTATGTGCAGATCGGCCTGGAGCTGATCGGATGCCTGCTGCTGGCCGATTTTGCACGGCGGATTGCGCCGGCGAAGCTGCAAAACGGCGCGATGCATTGCGCGCTGTGGCTGGCCGTTCTATGCCCGTTTACAGCGGTTTATGCGGGTTTTCCTCTGTCGGAAGGGCCAACGCTCTTTGCGATTTCTCTGGCTCTTTGGGCGGTGGCGCGCTTCAGAGAGAAGCCCGGATGGCTTGCGGCGCTGGCTTTTACTTTTGCTGTGGCCTTTGCAGCGCTGCTGCGGCCGGATGGCGCGTTGGTGGGCCTGACGCTGACGCCGGCGCTGTTCGTTGGCTTGCGGCGCGCAGAAATCCCGCGCAGGAAGCTGGCGCGCATGGGGGCTGTCTGCCTGCTGCTGGCGCTTACGCCCTTTGCCCTGTGGACCGCGCGCAACTGGCGAGTCTTTCATGTCTTCGAACCGCTGGCTCCGCGCTACGCCAACGATCCTGGGCAGGCAACCTATTCGGGCTGGCAGCGCTGGGTGAAGACCTGGTGCCTGGACTTCGTTTCTACTTACGATATCTACTGGCAGGTTCCGGGTTCGCCGCTCGATCTGACGAAATTGCCCAGCCGCGCCTTCGACTCTCCCGCCCAGTACGCCGAAACATCGGCTCTCGCTGACGACTACAACAACCGCGACAGCGCGACAGATATTGTGCCCGATGTGGATGAGCGCTTTGGGAAGCTGGCGGATGAGCGGATTGCCGCGCATCCGCTGCGGTATTATCTGTGGCTACCGTTGGGCCGCGTGGGCGATATGCTGCTGCGTCCGCGGGTTGAGAACCTGAATATCGATCTCGACTGGTGGGTTTATAGCCACCACCACAGCGAGACGATCTTCAGTTGGAGTTGTGTCGCGTTGAATGCAGCGTTACTGTTGCTAGGTGTTGCAGGCCTGTGTATGAGGCCGCGACTCTGGCCGTGGATGGCGGGTTATATTGTGCTGCGCTGCGCGCTGCTGGCGACGGTGGAGGCTCCAGAGACCAGATACACACTGGAGTTTTTCCCGATCTTCTTTGCTACCGGAGGGATTGCGCTTTACTGGTTGATGAATTCAGTTTTGGCGTTGGTCTTCAGAGTGAAGGCATCGGTGGGCAAAGCTTGATTGACCTTGATGTTGAAGTAGACGCAGACGCGGTATTGGCCGGGACCTTCGTCAAAGATCTGCTTGAGGCTGACGGCGCGCGTGGTGTCAACCCAGATGGTCACCTTGGGAATGTTTTTCTTCACATCCGCGTCTTTGGCAACTAACTCCAGCTTCTCGGTTTTGACTCCATCTACAGTATCAGGGCCGAGATAAGTGATCGTCCACTTATCTTCCAATGCCGTGCCGCTTGCGCCGAATCCCAGCATTAGATAACTTTCGAACTTGCTGGCTTTGGAGAAGGAGCGCTGCTGGTTGGTCAGCCCATCATATAACTTGAGCACGCCTTTTTCGTAAGTATACATTTTTGGCGCGGGCTTGCCATTTAATTTGTCGATATGCGCGGCCATCTTGAAGGCAGTCCCTGTGCGCTCGTAGTAAGCCGTCCCATTCTGCACGTCTTTGTCGGGCGCTGGATCGGTAACGACGGAATCAAACTCGAAGTCAGCGGAAGTAGAGGTGAATTTGGCTGCAGCGGCGTCTAGCTTGCGCAACACGCTCCATCGCTGGTCATGGATGGTGTACGTAGCGGATACTACCTCACTGGCCGTTCCCGCCGATGTTACAGCAACGGCTTTGAGCGTCAATGTTTCTGCGACCACGATCTGTTCCGGACACTTCAGAGAGGACTTAGTCGGCTTATCTCCATTTATTGTGCAGTAGAGGACTGCATTCGGTGTCGAGCCAGTAACTTTGACTGTCTGAGCAGAAGTGAATATTCCGCTTGCGAGGGAAAACTGCGGAGCAGGAACTTTCATGTCATCGGCAAAAGCTGCGCGGCCCGGCAAAAGAGCGAATACCAAAGCAGAGAAATAAACAAATCTTTTCATGAGAGCGATGTCTTCCTTATCTGTTTGGACGCGGGGTTGCGCCGGAAGGCGCATGAAAATTCAATTATCTGTGCGCCCAGACTCTCCAGGCGACGCTGCCTTGCGGGTCCTGAATCGTATCCCAGCGCTCCACGGAGACTGCGTCGCCGGTGACCGGCTCAATGGCCTTGCGCAGAATCTTGCGCGCTTCCGAGACCGTTGCGTCCGCGGGCACGGCAACATCCGCACCCTGCACCGTCACAATGAGGCCGTGGTCGCCGTCGCCGATGACCTGAATGGGGTGTACGGGTCCGGCGCTCAAAGAGGGCTTGTCGCCGAAACTCCAACCGGGAATCCACGGCGTGGCGAAGATGAAGAGGAGAATCAGCGTGACCATCACGTCGTAGTGGAAGCTCCCGCGGGAGTAAGTCCAGAAAAAGTAACTTTTGAGAATCCTGCCCATCGTCCCCCTGCCCTGAGCTTTGTGCCGGCCAGTTTCTATTTTATTCCCTCGATTTGGCCGGCGTCTCAGGCGAGTTATTGCCTCACAATGCGCTCCAGGCCTCCCATGTATGGCTTTAGCACCTCGGGGATCAGGGCTGAGCCATCGGCCTGTTGATAATTTTCCAGAATTGCGAGCCAGGTGCGCCCCACGGCAAGGCCGCTGCCGTTGATGGTGTGCACAAACTCCGGTTTGCCTTTGCCGCCGGTCTTGTAGCGGATATTGGCGCGGCGGGCCTGAAATCCTTCGAAATTGGAGCAGGAGGAGATTTCGCGGTAGACCTGCTGGCCGGGGAGCCAGACTTCGAGATCGAAGGTCTTGGCCGAAGAGAAGCCGGTGTCGCCGGCGCAGAGCAGAACGCGGCGATAGGGGAGCTTGAGAGCTTCCAAAATCTCTTCGGCATCGCGGGTGAGCTTTTCGTGCTCGGCGTCGGAGTCCTCGGGCTTGGTGAACTTGACCATCTCGACCTTTTGGAACTGATGCTGGCGGATGATGCCGCGCGTGTCTTTGCCTGCGGCTCCGGCCTCGGCGCGGAAGCAGGGGGTATACGCGGTCAAATAAATCGGCAGCTTGGCTTCGTCCAAAATCTCGTCGCGATAGAGATTCGTCACCGGCACTTCGGCGGTAGGGATCAGCCAGTGGTCGTTGTCTTTGTAGTCGCCACGCGCAGCGCCTTCTGCGTCGGCGTCAGAGCAGCGAAAAAGATCATCGGCGAACTTGGGCAAATTGCCGGTGCCGAAGAGCGATTTGCTGTTGACCATGAAAGGCGGCAGGACTTCGGTGTAGCCGTGTTTCCCGGTGTGCAGGTCGAGCATGAAGCTGATCAGGGCGCGTTCGAGCCGCGCGCCCGCGCCCATGTAGACAGCGAAACGCGCGCCGGAGATCTTGGCGGCACGTTCCAGGTCGAGAATGCCGAGGGCTTCGCCGAGTTCCCAGTGGGGTTTGGCCTCAAAGCCGAGTTGCGGTTTTTCGCCCCAGGTTTTCAGCGTCACGTTATCGGCTTCGGATTTGCCGGTGGGAACCTCGTCGCGTGTCAGGTTGGGAATCTGCGCAAGGGACTGGCGTAACTGCTCGTCGAGCTTTGTTGCCAGGGACTCCAATTCGTCGAGCTTGTCTTTCAGCGCCCGCGTTTCATCCATCACCGCAGTCGCGTCCTGTCCGGCTTTCTTGAGGGTGCCGACCAGCTGGCTCAGCTCGTTGCGGCGGGCCTTCAGTTGCTCAGACTGGGTGATGGCCTCGCGGCGGCTCTTGTCGAGTGTATGAAAATCGCCCAGCAGCGCAGCCGGGTCGGCCCCGCGCGCGCGCAGTTTTGCTTCTACCAATTCTAGGTTGCTACGGACAAATCCAAGGTCGAGCATATCCCTATCAGTTTACCCGACGGCATTGGAGGGGGCCGCATTGGAATTCGCGTGTGGCCAGATTCCTGAATTGGAATCTGGAGCATTCAGCAGCCAGAGCGGAGATATGTTTTGCCGAGCGGTGACACTATCCTTCCACGCGTATAGATTGGCGCGTGGAGGTAGTAATGAAGAAGATTTGGATTTTGCTGGTTGCCGTGGTTGTGTTGGTCATCGGAGTTCAGGAAGCTTTTGCAGGAGCGCCGCTGAAAGGGATAGATGTGAAACTGGGGAAGAATCCCGGGGGAGGCTGCGCCGCGAAAACTTCCGACGCCAGCGGGAACGTCGATTTTGGAGCGTGGCCGGCGGGGAATTACACCATAACAATTACTCCTGCCTCTGGGCAGCCGAGCGTACACCTCGTTGTTTTTGTGGGCAAGAACAAGACGCTGGAACGCGACATTGCTTCCGATGCGACGGGGCGTGTGGTGCCGCTTGAGCTCTCGCTGGGAACCGGCAAGCAGAACACGATTACCGTTACTGTGACCGCGCCGGACCCCAGTCCCAAGGGAGGTCTGGTGGATGCCGCACGAGTGAAATCGCACAGCAACACGAACAACAATTAAGTTCCTGGGTTGCCGTGTTGGTGTTTAGCTGATCCTTTCCCATGTCCCCAAACGCGAGGGACATGGGGCGCCCGGAGTTCGTGTTTTCCCAGAGCTCGGAAGCGAGACCTGGGGCACCCATTGTTGTGCTGGGAGTTAAGAGACTTTCGTCGCCACTGAAGTGGCTGGCTTCTCTGCTGCAGCGGATGGTTTCTCTGACCCTTCCGCCAGCCGCTCCTGCCAGCCGACCAGGCGCTGGTCGCCGGTGATCAGGCGCGCGCCGCGGGTGAAGGTGAAGTAGGTCCAGACCCAGGCGGCGAAGACCGAGAGCCGGTTGCGGAAGCCGATGAGGAAAAAGATGTGGACCGAGAGCCAGGTTGCCCAGGCGGGAAAGCCGCTCCAATTGGCTTTGAAGGGCCAGCGGATGCGGGCGACGGCGTCCATGCGGCCGATAGTGGCCATGTCGCCTTTGTCCCAATAGCGGAAGGCGGGGCGAGGCTTGCCTGCGAGGTCGGCGGCGATAAGCTTGCCGACGTGATCTCCCATCTGCATGGCAGGTTGGGCGACACCGGGGACGGGACGGCCATCCTGCTCAAAATGTGCGAGATCGCCGAGGACGAAGACCTCAGGCAAATCGGGAGGGTTGAGCCGATCATCGACAATGACGGCTCCGCGCGGGTCGAGCGGCGCGCCGAGGAGCTTGCCGAGAGGCGAGGCCAGCACACCGGCAGCCCAGAGGGTGACAGCCGATTCGATACGCTTGCCGCCTGCCTCGACCCAGCCGGGACCGATAGCGGTGACGCGGATGCCGCTGGTGACTTCAATGCCGAGGCGACCCAACGCGGCTTCGGCTTTGACGGAAAGCGCCTCGGGATAAGCGGCCAGCACATGTGGCGCGCCCTGGATGAGCCGTACACGGGCTTTCGAAGGGTCGATGTGGCGAAAATCGCGGCGCATGTAGAGATGGGCGATATCGGAGATGGCTCCGGCCAGCTCGACGCCGGTGGGTCCGCCGCCGATGACGACAAAATTGAGCGGCGGATGCCAGCCGTGCTCGAGCATCTGACGTTCGGCCAGCTCAAAGGCTAAAAGCACACGGCGGCGAATCTCGGTTGCGTCCTCAATGCTCTTGAGGCCGGGGGCCAGCGGCGCCCATTCATCCCTGCCAGAGTAAGAATGTGTGGCTCCTGTGGCGAGAACCAGGTAATCGTAGGGCTGCTCGGCTCCGCTGGCCATCGAGACCTTGCGCGCGGAGGTATCGATGCCGATGACCTCATCCATCAGTACAACGATGTTGGAGAATTTGCGCAGGATGGAGCGGATGGGTTGGGCGATGTCCGCAGGAGAGAGCACTGCGAGCGCAACCTGATAGAGCAGCGGCTGGAAAGTGTGGTGGTTGCGCCGGTCAACAACGGTTACATCTACCGGCAGCTTACCCAGCATCTTGGCCGCGCGGATGCCGCCAAAACCGGCGCCCACGATCACTACCCGCGGCCTGTAGGCTGTTTTGCGATTCTGCGCCTTCGCGGTCTCAGTCAATCTGCGCCCTCCTGACTCTCTTTTACCTGATGAGCGAGAGGGAGGAAAGGAAACAATCGCTTACGGGTGCTGCTCGATCTGAAAGTTAACCGTTGCGGTGTTGCCGGTGGCGGCGATGCCCTTGGTGATTGTCGCGATGCCGGGTAGAAATGCCGGGGTAAAAGTGACGGTGCCGTCGAGGGTCGAGGTTGCGGTGGAGTTTGCCGTAGTGAGCAGCATGGGCTGAGAGCAGCGGCCATGCGGCGGGCAGGGCGAAGTCCAAAGATAAACCGCCTGATAGATGCTGACCGTGCCCCCGGCCATCGGGTTGCCGTCCATATCCATGACGCGCAGCTTGATGGGAGTGGCCGAACCCTCGACCGCGAAACTCTGCGCGGCTCCGGTGACGGGCTGCAGGGTTGCGTACTCCGGGCGTGCGCCCATCGCGGTAAAAGTGACGCACTGGCTGCCGCCGTTGAGGCAGGCTGTGGCCGTGGTGACCTGACCTTCGGCCAGTGGGCCTACGGTGAGGGTCTGCGTCGCCATGCCGGAGGTGTTGGTGCTTTGCGCGTAAGAAGACGGAATCGAGATACCGGAGCCGGGAGACCAGATGACGGTTTGGCCGCTGACCGGCGCGCCGCCGCTTAGAACCAGAGCTTGCACCGGCCAGTTGACGGTGGCTCCGGCAGCGACGGAAAGCATGGGGGTGATGGCGGTGACGGATGGTGGTGTGCCTCCGGCAAACTGCGCCTGCAGGCTGGCCTTGTTGGTCAACGAGACGGTGACGATGGACCATGTACTGCCGGTTGCTGTGACGCTCATCGTGGCGCGGCCATCGCCCGTGGCCGTGACCGGGCAGCTTGATTGGCCGCAGCCCAGGACTGCGTCGCCGCTGGTGACGGAGTAGATCACCGTGACGCCGCCGGCGGGCTTCATATTCGCGCCCAGCGCGATGACCGAGAAAGGCTGCGGAACGCCGATGGGCACGGTATTCATTGGCGCGGTGAGCAGGGTGAGCGCATCGCCAGCGGCGGAGTCATAACTGACGCCGCCTGAGATGATCGCCGAGGCATAGTAACCCGGCGCGTCGTCCACTTCCACATCCACCGGGCCGGAGACGCCGGAGATTGCCGCGGGAACAATGGCGGTGATTGAGTTGGTAGTGATGCTGGTGATGGTGGCCGGCTGTCCGCCGACGAGAACCGTGTCTGTGGCATGGAAGCCCATGCCGCGAATCACGATGGTTCCGCCGGAAGCGGGCAAGCGCTGGGGTTGAACGGTATCTGCGTAGAGAACCCAGCCTTTATAGGCGTAGTCAGGGCGGCCGTCGCCGCGCAGGTCGGCTACCGCCAGGCGGACGATATCGTTTCCGCTGCTGCTGACTTCAAGCCGGACCTCGCCGTTGACGCCTCCGTTCAAGCCCCCGGCAGCCGCTGCGGGAGTTGAGCCGGTGGGGTCGGCGGCGCTCCAGACACCGCTTACGGGAATGGCCTTTACCGAGGAGGGTTTGCCGGTCTCGTCCAGCGCCAGGGTGACGATAGTGAATGTGGCGCCGCCGCGAACTGGGAAGCTGAGCCAGTCGGTCTGGCCTACTTTGCTCAGGCGGCCTGCCCACATGCCGCTTGCGGGCATCGCGCGCGGCGCGTTCTGGCTGCCGATGGCGTTGTTGCCGCCCTGGGCCGAGGTGGTTACGTTGACCGTGAGCGTCTGGGCGCTGCCCGCGGACATCGACGGAACCGAGATCGATTGCAGTGTGCCAGAGGGGTTGGGCGAGCCGTCGATATACGGGCCGACCGAGGAATCGAGCATGTACATGGGATTGACGGCTTCAAAAGTGACCTGGTAGTTTGCGGTTCTTACACCCGGCGGCAGCGGCATATCGCTCAAGTCAAAGAAGCCCTGTAGCGCGGCCTGATTCGATCCCCACATAGAAAGCGGATTGTTGTTCTCATCGGTAAAGCCGGTAACGGCGCTGCCGTGTTTGCCGCTGAAATATCCGCCGGAGACGAAGGTGACTGTGTACTGATAGAGTGGGTTGCCGTTCGAGTCGAGCGGGCGGGCGACTACATTCACGCCCTGCATGCCCACGCCTGAAGCAAAGTTGATTGTCCCTTGAATGGAAACGGTGTTGGTTGCAGTGATCTCTTTGCCGGGGAAGCTGGAGAGGTTCGCTGTGGTGATGGGGTAAATGCGGTTGAGCGCGGCGATATCGTCCACGCGCAGCACCGAGGGGTTGGGGATGCAGATGCCGCCGGTAGAGCCGCAGGTGCCGCTCTGCGGCTGCATCACCGGCCAGCCCATTGTGCCGCCTGCCTCGCCATTTTGCAACGCGCCTGGATTCACCTGCGCAAAGTCGAGGCCGAGGATGCGGCCAAAGGCCCGCTCCAGTTCAAAGCTCATCATCGCCAGTAGGTTGGCGCTGGTAGCACAGCGGCCGTTGAGAAGAATGATGCCGTGGGCGATGGTTGTATCGGCATTTATATTGTCCATCCAGACATAAACGCTGTTGTACTGGCAGGCGGAGGGCGTGCTGGTTCCTGTACCGAAGATCGCGTCAATCACCGAGCCGTTTGCGTCGAAGATCACGCCCACCGGGTAGCCGGTGGCCTGAGGAGTTACATCATAGGGACTCGCGATCTGGCCATTTGAGGCCTCGATGCTGGAGAGGCTGACATCTTCGTTGAGTGAACCCATGTCAGTCAGCGTGACGCCGGCTGTTGGCACCGCGGACCAGACCGCCGCCGCCGCATCCACCATTGCCTTGGCCTGCTGATTGCTGACGGAGCTGCTCAACGCGCCTTGATCGACAAAATAATGCAACTGCCCGCCGGCCCAGTGAATGGGCTGGCCTAAAACGCCGGGATTGAAGTAGCTGGATCCTGCAACGTACTTCGGACCGCCCGCCCACGCGGCTACTGAGGCGAGGAGGGTGAGAAGGAAGAGTAGCGCAGGGTTGGCGTTGATTTTCTTGCAAGAGGCGAATCGGGTGGTGTTGATCTGCGGCACGGTGTTGACTCCAGACCGGCCTACATTGGAAGCTTCTAAGAATTCCTCTAAGAGTCTCCCAAGATTGGCCACGTTTCCTTCATCGGCGGGCGCATGAAAGACAAGAAATCTCTAAGTAACAAGAGAACTTAATGAAGTTTTTCCAATAATGGGCGGAATGGCCAGAAGTGGTTCAGGTTAGGAGCAGAATGCAAGGTCGAGATCAGGGTGTTGATGAGTTATCTCTAATTACTTTCTGCTCGCCGCGCGGCGAAAACGCACGCCAGACGTGCTGGACAGCGCATTTTTCAAGCGCCCGCAGTGTCCACCCCGCCCGTTGGGCCAGGATGCATCGTTTTTGCGCACCTCTGCATCTGACAGAAGCGCTGGTTCGGGGTGTTGGATTGCGCGGCGCTTCCGCGGAGAGATCGGTGGGCAGGGCGCGGCATTCCGGCCAGCGAAAGGGGAAAAATCATGTTGCAGATTCGGCGTTCAGAGGAGCGGGGCCACGCCAACCACGGCTGGCTCGACACCTACCACACTTTCAGCTTCAATACGTACTACGATCCGAAGTTTATGGGCTTCCGCGCGTTGCGGGTCATCAATGAAGACAAGATCGCCGGCGGCGCAGGCTTTGGAACCCATCCCCATAACGATATGGAGATCGTGACCTATGTGCTGGAGGGGGCGCTGGCGCACAAGGACTCGATTGGCGCGGGCGGCGTGGGCAACTCCGGCATAATCAAGCCCGGCGAGTTGCAGCACATGTCGGCCGGTACGGGGGTTCGGCACTCGGAGTTCAACGCGTCGGAGAAGGAATCGGCGCACCTGCTGCAGATTTGGGTAATGCCGTCGAAGAATGGAATTCCTCCGAGCTATGGGCAGAAGAGCTTCCCTATCGCCGAGGAGTTGGACAAGCTGCACCTGCTGGCTTCGCCGGGTGAACGGGAAGGCAGCCTGAAGTGGGTGACGGATGCCGAGCTTTACGGCGGGCGGCTGAAGCCGGGCAGCGCAGTGGAGCATAATTTCACTACGCGGAAATACGGCTGGGTGCAGATGGCGCGCGGCGCGGCGACGGTAAACGGCGCGGAACTGAAGCAGGGCGACGGGCTGGCGCTGAGTGACGAAGCTACTGTGAAGATCACCGCTGGGACAGAAGGCGCTGAGGTGTTGCTCTTCGATCTGGCGTAATGCTGAACCGAACCGGGGAACTGGGGCCGGGCCTTTAAGATAAAAGTCTTGAAGGATTCCGGTCCACTTCCGCAACCGAATCTGCCGTCGAGGAGCGCTTTGCTGAATGCGCTCCCGGCTGCGGCTATTTTTCTCTTTGTCGTGGGCGCTGCGCTGAGCCTGCTGCGCACTTCTCTGGGGTTAGGAGTCGCGCTGCGCTGGGCGGGGATCGGTCTTTTCATTCCCTTCGCGCTCAAGCGGCGGTCCCTGCTGCTGTGGACCTTCTTCGCGATGCTGGCCGGCGCGGAGCTGGGCATGGATGCGCCGAAGGTGGCAGCGCAGACGCATTTCGTCGGTGAGATATTTTTACGCCTGATTCGCATGATCGTTGCGCCGCTGATCTTTGGCGGCATTGTTACCGGGATTGCCGGGCATAGCGAATTGAAGAGCGTGGGCCGCGTTGCGATCAAGTCGATTGTTTTTTTTGAAGTAGTCACAACCATCGGCTTGATCCTCGGCGCTGTGGCCATCAACATCTCGCAGGCCGGGGTGGGGGTGGTGCTTCCAGCGCTTGCCGAGAGCGCAGCTCCTACCGGCCACCCCGCAGGATGGCAGCAGATGCTGCTCAATATCTTTCCTGAAAATATTGCCCAGGCGGTCGCGCAGAATCAGATTTTGCAAGTGGCCGTTTTCGCGCTGCTCTTTGGCGCGGCGCTGGCCACGCTGCCTGAGACGAAACGCGCGCCGCTGCTCTCTGTGCTGCAATCGTTGACGGAGACGATGTTCCGGCTGACGCGCTTCATCATGGTTGTTGCTCCGGTGGCGGCGGGTGCGGCGCTGGCCTACACCGTGGGCAGCATGGGGATGAGCACTCTGGTCCCGCTGCTCAAGCTCATAGCCACGGGTTATGCGGCGCTAGCCGTTTTTGTGCTGCTGGTGCTTTGTCCGGTTCTGCTGTTGGCGCGCATTCCGCTGCGGCGTTTTGTTGCCGCGGTTGCGGAACCCGCTGCGCTGGGCTTTGCGACTACATCTTCAGAGGCCGCGCTGCCTTTGGCGATGGAGCGCATGGAGGAGTTCGGCGTACCGCGCTGGATGGTCTCGTTTGTGATTCCTACGGGGTACAGCTTCAACCTCACTGGGTCCACGATCTACCTGTCGGTGGCCGCGATTTTTGCCGCGCAGGCCGCGGGGCTGCATTTCACGCTGGGCCAGCAGGTCGTACTGCTGGCGACGCTGGCGCTGACCAGCAAAGGGATTGCCGGTGTGCCGCGCGCAGTGCTGGTGGTGCTGATGGCAATTGCCGGGTCGTTCCAGATTCCGGCGGCGGCGGTGTTGATGCTGCTGGGCGTTGACACGATCATGGACATGGGACGAACCGGCCTCAACGTCGTCGGCAACTGCATGGCCGCCGCTGTCGTCGCGCGGTGGGAAAGAGAATTGCAGACGACGACAGACGTCACATCCGGAAGTGCTTAACGGCCAAAATACGGCTCTTGGATAGTCGCCAGACTAACGCGTGTTTAATTATTCCTATTCGTGCAGATCGATTTGTACAACGTGAATTCCATCGAGTCCGGCAACGGCGAAGCGATTGTTCTCCGCGTCCAATGCGAGTGGAGGAATTTCGACGCCGCTTAGGATACTACTTGCCTGGTTGCCTGTGTCGAGGTCTTCCCACTGCGCAACAATCTCCCCCGTTTCTAGCGAAACCAGTTTTGGGTGTTTGTAGAAACAAGCCACATAGGTTTCGCCAACAGGCATCATGGTTCCGGGAGGTTCCGTCAGAGCAAAGGATTTTATGTAGGCCTTTGCCGCGACATCGTAGATTGCCAACCCTTTAGTCCGCAATGAAAGTTCATCCGCTTGACGGTTTTTCTCAACCTCTGGAAATGCCGGATCAGAGACTCCACCTAGCAGAATATAATCGGCAGACTGCCAGCAGGCGGAGCCGACTTCAGCCATTCCGAGATCACCTATTTTCTCCGCAGCACTGTCACGTTGATCCAAATGAGCAGGATTCTGGAGCGCCTCTGCGACGCCGAAATAGGTAACGCCGTCAAATGGATGCCAAATCCAGCCAGCACTCAATAATCGTGTGCCATTCGAATTCACCATGAGCCGTGAATGAAAAAAGTCATCCGGCTTGCGTACTGCGGACGTGAGCCGCTGTCCCGTCTCAGCATCCTCAATTTCAATCTGGTTGTATTCATCAGGGCAATGAGCGATGAGAGTTCGACCGTCCGGTGCGTTCCAAATGCTTACCGGGTACTCATAGGTCTCAGCGAAATAGTAGCTGCGATTGAGTTCTCGCAAAATCTTGCCATTGTGGAGCAGCAGAGCCTTGGTTCCCAATCGCTTATAGAGAACAGCGTATCGCCCATTCGGCGTTGCTTGAACAGCATCAAAATCAAACCCCCAGAAGAGTCGGTTCGGCTCAATCTTGCCGTCCAAATGAAAGACTGTTATGCCGCCAGCCCAATCCACGAGTTGGTCACCGTACCAGGTGAGCGATTTAACGCCCTTTGTCTCAATGAACGTTCGCGTGGATTTCATCTCTTTGTGTTAACACCCTTTGTCTACTGTCAAGCGATTCTTTTCCGAGGCAATAGCGATTCAGCGTGAGCAAATTCTATCGTGCTACCACTGCCGCAGGTCAAAGACGCCCCGGAACGCTATCCTAGAGTCAGAGAAAAAATGCCGCTCCTTGATCCCATTCCGTTTCCTGTTGAACACGCCGATTTTGCCGCATTGGAGTGGGAGGGATTGCTCGCGCTTGTCGCCGGCTTCTCTGCGTCGCCCGTCGGTCGCCACGCCATCCTTGATCTCAAACCCTCAACCGACGAAGAGTGGATTCGCCGCCAGCACCAACTCACCAACGAGGTCCGCCTGATCCTCGGCGAATCCATCTCCATTCCTCTCGGCGGACTCTTCGACCCCACGCAGCACGCGGCCAAGGCGCAGATTCCCGGCGCGGCGCTCGAAGCAGCTGAACTGCAAGCCGTCGCACGCCTCGCCAACGATGTGGCGGCCTGGCAATCGTTGCTGCGCGAGCCTCCGGTGCGGCTGGTGGGCAAGATGCCGGGGCTGTCTGAGATTTCGTCGGCGCTGACGACGAGTTTGCGTCCGCTGGCCGAGTCCATCGAGAGAAAGATTCAGCCAGATGGATCACTGGCTGACGATGCCTCGCCGGAGCTGGGGCGTATCCGGCGGGAGCAGGAGCGGCAGCAGCGCCAGATTGAGGAGAGCCTGCGCGCGGCGCTGCGCAAGCTTTCTAGCGACGGGGCGACCCAGGATGATTTGATTACGATTCGCGGCGACCGTTTTGTGATTCCGGTGCGCTCCGAGCTCAAACGCCGTGTCAGCGGCGTGGTCCATGGAGCCAGCTCATCAGGGCAGACGGTTTATGTGGAGCCGCTCGAAACCATCGAGCAGAACAACGAGCTGGTGCGCCTGCTCGAAGAGGAGCAGGCGGAGATTCACCGCATCTTTGTCGCGTTGACTGCTCAAGTCGGCGGCTATGCGGCGGCGCTGGTTCAGGGCGCGCGGGTGCTGGCGCTGGTGGATACCTTGCAGGCTCGTGCCCGCTTTGGCCGCGAGTATGACTGCGTTTCGCCTTCTACTACAGCCGAAGTGCTTCATTTAGAAGCTGCGCGGCATCCGCTGTTGGAAAAGCGTCTCCGCGCGACGGGCGGGCGCATCGTTCCCCTGACGTTGGAACTCACTGCCGCCAATCGCCAACTCATCATCAGTGGACCCAATACCGGTGGCAAGACGGTCACGCTGAAAACCACGGCTCTGCTGGCGATGATGGCTCAGGCTGGGCTGCCGGTACCTGCCAAGGAAGCCAGCTTCCCGGTTTTCACAGCCTTTCTCGCCGACATCGGCGACGCGCAATCCATCGAGGCTGCTCTCTCCACCTTCTCCGCGCACATTACCAACCTCGACCGCCTCTCTCGCCTCGCGGGCAACAGTGCTCTTGTCTTGTTGGATGAGCTTGGCTCGGCGACCGACCCGGAGGAAGGTTCGGCGTTGGCAGTGGCGATTGCCAGCCATTTTCTCGCTTGCGGCGCGTGGTCGCTGATCTCCACGCATCACACCTCGCTGAAGGTCTATGCGGCGAACACTGCTGGAGTTCTGAATGCCGCGGCGGGCGTGGACGAGCTAACCCTCGCACCGAATTATCAGTTACGTCTTGGTGTACCCGGCGCGTCCGCCGGCATTCAGACAGCAGAACGGCTTGGCCTGAATGCGAGCATTGTCGCCGCTGCGCGGGAGCGGCTAGGTTTGCAGCAGGTGGATATTGCGCGCTTCCTCGACAAGATGCACAACGAGCTGACCCAGTTAGAGGCTGAGCGCAAAGCCGCGCGCGAGCAGCAATACGCGCTCAATCAAGAACGCGCCAAGCTCGCCCGCGAGGGCGACATCGAGCTGCGCAACCGCACCAGAGAGCTTGAAACCAAGCTCGCATCGCTGCTCAAAGACTTCGAGTTTCAGATGCGCGAGACGGTACGCGCCATTGAAGACCGCGCTGGCCAGCAAAAGCTCTCCAAAGAAGCCGAGCGCCGCATCATCCGCCTGCGCCGCGAGTTTCAGGAGAGCTTCAACCAGACGGTCGTTGCGCACCGCAGCGGAGCGGACCAGGGTGACGCTAACGCGCAGCCGCATGTGCTCAAGCACATAGCTGCGGGCGACCAAGTCCGGTTGAAATCGATGAACAAAATCGCCATCGTGCAACGGGAGGTCGAGAAAGACGTCTTCGAAGTTACCCTCGGTCCCATCAAAATGCGCGTCAAACGGGATGAGCTTTCCGAGGTGCAGCGCACGGCGGAAGAGAAGCCTGATCCATTAGCCGCCGCCCGCAAGCAAAAAGGAGTCCACGTCACCGTCACCAGCGCCAACACCGACGAGATGCGCATGGAGATCAACCTCATCGGCCGCACCGTCGATGAAGCCACCGAAGAGCTTGAAAAATACCTCGACCGCGCCTTCCTCGCCGGCCTGCCCCGCATCCGCGTCATCCACGGCCACGGCGCAGGTATCCTCCGCCGAGGCGTCCGTGAGTTCCTAAAAAACCATCCCCACGTCGCCACTCTGGCCGAAGCCCCGCAAAACGAAGGTGGCCAAGGGGCTACGCTGGTGGAGTTAAGGCAATGATGTAGGATTTCGATCAAGGAATAACTAATGAAACGAATGGTTTCTGCCGCTCGGTTGGTTGCCGTATCTTTTTGCGTTTGCTTTCTTGCGACTTACTCAACCTTAGCGCAGGAGCAAGCTGAATCCTTCGACAAGCCAGTTCGCGAGAAGGTGGTTGACGTCGGGCCTTCTCCTTATCTGCTGGGGGGCCATGGTAAACTCTCATGCTTCTATTTCAACAGCTTTATGGTAAAGCAGTTAGATATGGGCGAGAAGGGTGCCGAATGGATTTCGATCACTCCGAATGACCCCGTTCATACTACTCGATGCACGCAGGGACGCGCCCAAAGAGAAACTGTCATTCAGAATTGGCAAGACGGATATTTTGGTGGCGTGAAAGAGGATTTTGTCTTCCTTGTTTCTGCGGATTGTTTTGACAGTGGCTGTCGGTTCGGAGTCTTTGAGACTTCAACAAGAAAGAAGCTCTTTGAAGATCATAGAAGGTTAAGCCCAAAGGGCAAGATCGCGCAGATACGTTTTGCCAAGAACGGCGACAGTCTCGTGATGCGCTATCCACGTGTTGTGTCTGCTGAATGCTCGTTGCCCGAAAAGAAATCCGAATGCTGGAAGGAGATACTGCGCAGTACTGGGCTTCCTCCGCAGCCTGCGCCGAAATGCGCGGAATATAAAGGATTCAACCAGGCCGCGGGTTCTGGCACTGATGATCTTCGCGATCCTTCGGTAGTTTCCTTTCCGGTTGAGGTCACAATTCCAGGGTTCAAGACGCGCATCCTGCCTGGGCCGGTAGCGTGCTGGGCAGCAGATTGAGGGAAGAATATTCGCAATGTCTTCCAGTAGTTGCAAAATATCTACAATGTAGCTACGATTAAGGAGGGAGATGAACGACGCGCTCTTCGATTGGGACGATGCAAACATCGGTCACATCGCCGAACATGATGTGACTCCAGAAGAGGCCGAGGAGGTCATCCTCGGCGATCCGTTGGATTCTGACTTTGATACCGTCAACCGCGAGGAGCGCTGGTCTTATTTGGGTGAAACCACAGACGGAAGAATTTTGCGCGTTTGGCTTACACTGCGCGGGCAGAAAATGAGAGTAGTCACAGCCTTCGAGCCGTCGAGATCCCTTATCAACCTTTACCTGGAATGGAAAGCGGGGCTGCAATGATTGAAACCAAAACGACGAAAAGCGATTTGAAGATTCCCGCCTTTGCCACTGAAGCCGAGGAAGCAAGGTGGTTTTTTGAGAACGAGGAATTGATTGCGGGTGAGTTTGTGAAAGCCGCGAAAGCCGGCACTCTGGGCCGCGGCGGAATCCGTCGTCTCTATGCGGAAAAAGGCATCCCATTCCCAGAGCCGCAGAAGTCTCCCACTCCCACAACCACCATCCGCCTCGCCCCCGAAGACATCGCCAAGGCCCGTGTGCAGGCGGCGGAACGCGGGTTGCGCTACCAGACCTATCTCAAGATGATTATTCACGAGGCTCTGCGCGATGCGGAGTCGAAGCGCAAGGCTGCGGCTTCGTAAACGATCTCAACACAATGCGCTTGGGGACGCTGCAAAGCGGTGAATCGGATTGCAGGAGAACTGCGGGGGAGGGTGAGCGAGTTCCTTTGCCTGTTCCGCTACTCGGCTGCCGGGCTTGCGGGCGGTTCACTGGCTGCGGCGGTAATCTTCGCGGCCTGTGAGGGAAGATTCTCAGTGGACTGCGAGCTTTTGACCGATGCGGCCGATTCGGTTTTGCCGGCGTAGTCGTTTACGTACCAGCCAGCGCCTTTGAATTGCAGCGCGGGCACGGTCAGAGGACGCTCCAGCGCTCCGTGGCACTGGGGGCATTCCTTTTCCGATTCATCGCCGAAGCCTTGAATTTTTTCAAAGCGGTGGCCACATTGGGTACAAAGATAGGCATACAAAGGCAAGGCAATTCACCCCTCAGGGAAGTTGAAGCATACCATCCAATTGTACCGGTTGGCGGCAAAATTCACTGCATTTTCTTGCCACAGTTACTCCTTGGAGGCTGCCGTGCTGTGTAAAACCAGTACTTTATAGCTCTCTGGCCGCAGAAATCCGCTGCCAGAGAGCTGCAAGCCACCTGAAATCAGGAAAATTCTCTCCGCTGGAGAAAAGCGCACTATTTTTGATGCATGCCCTCTACCTGCGGTTTTAGTGGGCGATAAACGGCACGGAGGCGCTGACATTTTCCCATGCCAGCGTCAGGGTTCCTTTGCCACCGCCGAGGTCGGCAAGCGTGTATTTCAGGTTTTCGACTAGCGCGGGCGGCTTGCTCATTGTGAATTTGACTCGGCCCAGGTCCTGATCGGGCTTATAGGCAAGGCCCCATTCACCGGTTGCCTTGCTGATGACTAGCTGCCAGTTGGCGGGGTCGGAGAGGTCGACGAAGAGCGTGTAGTCGCCTTTGGGAACCAGCAGGCCGCTGATCTCGAGGTCCGCGTCGGTGTGCAAGGCGGTGGCGGCGTTGGCTCCGCCGCGCCAGATCGGGTAGTGTGGATCCTGGCCGATACGTCCATCGTGGCCGAAGAGTTTGCCGGCGCGGCCTTTCACACCGGGTGAACCGTACGTGATGCTGATCGCCTTGCCGCCGATGGTGGCCGACTCGGTAACCTTGGGGCTGGCTGGCGGCTTTGGACTTGCTGGGGCATTTTGCTGGGCGACCAGCGTGGCGGATGCAACGAGCAGGGATGCTGCGCAGATCATGAGACACTTCATGGCGATGGTTCTCCTCTGGGGGCTGGACATATATAGGTTGCATCAACCCCGCGAGACGATTGTCGCACCGTACGCCGCTGGCGGGAAAGGCCGCTATCTCGCGCGGAAAGGGTTTGCCGATACCATATATATACGGAGCGCGGTGGCGCGCTAAGACGATGAATCTTTTCCCGCTATTTTTAAAACTCGAAGGACGATCGTGCCTGGTGGTTGGCGCTGGCTCGATTGCTGCGCCCAAGATCGAAAGCCTGCTGCACGCGGGCGGCACGGTTACGGTGGTTGCGCCGGAGGCCTTGCCGGCGGTTGTCGCGTTGGCGGAGGAAAAGGAAATTCGCTGGATGCAGCGTGAGTTTGCGCCCGCCGATTTGAACGGCGCGCTGCTGGTGGTGACGGCTACCAATCAAAAGGCAGTGAACCACGCAGTGGCCAGGGCGGCGCGGGCTGCTGGAATTCTGTGCAACTCGGTGGATGATCCGCCAGACTGCGATTTTTATTACGGGTCTGTGGTGGAGCGCGGCAGCTTGCAAGTTGCGATTTCGACGGCTGGAAAAAGTCCGGCGCTGGCGCAGCGGCTGCGCGAGGAACTGAGCGCGTTGATTGCCGACGACGCGGGAGCGTGGCTCGACCAGCTTGGTGAGCGGCGGCTGCGAATTTTGGCTGCCGTGCCTCCGGGCGAGGAGCGCAAGCAGGCGCTGCATCTGCTGGCGCGGCGCGAGTCTTGCAATCCAGACGACTGCCCGGTGGAAGCTGTCTTGAACAAGGCGCTGGGAGATAAGGCGGAGGGTGAAGCAGCAGCCGGACGCGCAACTGCCGGCAGGGTGTATCTGGTGGGAGCGGGGCCGGGATTCGCCGATCTGCTGACCGTTCGCGCGTACAAGCTGATTCAATCGGCGGCGTGCATTCTGCATGACGACTTGGTCTCTGCAGAGGTACTGGCGCTGGCGCGCGCCGATGCGCTGGTGGTGAATGTGGGCAAGCGCTGCGGGCAAAAGCTGGTGACGCAGCCGCAGATTCACGAGTGGATGATTGCTTACGCGCGCGAAGGGCGCAGTGTTGTGCGGTTGAAGAGCGGCGATCCGCTGCTGTTTGGGCGGGCCGCCGAAGAGATGGCCGCTCTCAATGAAGCTGGGGTTGCGTATGAGGTTGTTCCTGGCGTCTCTGCCGCCTTTGCTGCCGCGGCCGCCGCGCCGGTTTCGCTGACGGAGCGGGATCGCAGCGCGCGCGTGGTGCTGACGACGCGGCATCGCGCGGGGAACCAGAGCGTAGCAGAAGAATCTGCCGAAGGGGAAAAGACGGCGACGATAACAGCTAGTGCTGCATTTCATCCGGGGCTGGATGCGGACTCGACGCTGGCGATTTATATGCCAGGCCGGGACTATGCGGCGCTGAAGCAGGATCTGCTGAACGAGGGCTGGCCATCGGAGGCTCGTTGCCTGCTGGTCTCCGCGGCGGGCGCATTGGCGCAGCAGATTGCCGATGTGACAATAGAGGAACTGGACGGGCTTACTCCGCTGCCGGCTCCGGTGACGATTCTGGTGATTCCCTGCGAAAAGAAGACAGGAATTTCGAAATAAGAAGAATCATCGCGCGGCGGCGGTGTGCATCGGCCTTTGTTGCAGGCGTGTCGATCACCAGATGCGCTATACTGCGCTGGCAGCAAGAGGAGAGGAATGGGGATGAAATTGTTTGCAATGGGGCAGGGAATTGCGGTTGCGGTACTGGCGTTGGCGGCATTTGCGGCTCCAGCATCGGCGATGGCGCAGCAGGGCGATACGGTATTGAAGGCGGCGGATACTACGAAATTACTGCCGGCATCGGTGTTCTTCCGCGGGCAATCGGCGACGACGCAGTTGCGCAACTCCGGTGGCGTCAAGTTTGCCGATGGTTTTTATGTATTGGCGACGCTGGTAGATACCAGTGGTTACTCGACCGAATTGCAGTCTACCTATCAGGCGTATTTCATCACTGAGGTTCCCATCAAAATCGGCGGCCAGAGCCTTCCGGCGGGTGCCTACGGCGTTGGTTTTCTGGCAGGTGACAAGTTTGTGGTGCAAGATGTGGGAGCGCACACGGTGCTGACGGTTAACTCAACCAGCGATACTAAACTGAAGCGGCCTGTGCCGTTGCAGGTGGTTGCAGATGCGGCGGGCGGATTCCGGCTCTATGCCCTGCGGAGTTATGTGAACTTCAGCCGGTAGTTTTGGTTCCGAGATAGATCAGGCGGCCCGCTCTGTTGTTTTGCAGCAAGAGAGCGGGTCGCCTTGTTTGTACGAGCGATTGCAGAATCGCCCGCTACGAGTTGAAAAAGTGAACCCCGGCTCCGGCGAGAGCCGCGTTTTCGAGCAGCGTAGAGATTTGCAGCGGAATTCTCACGCCATTGAACTGGGCCTGCGCGGCGGGTAGAAACAACTGCGCCGAGCGGGAGATGCCGCCGCCAATCACGATCACATCTGGATGAAATGCGGAGAGAATCTTGCCGAGTGTGCGGCCCAGGTGCTGGCCGAAGTGCGCGAATACCTCTTCGGCTGCCGGGTTGTCGTTGGCTGCCGCGGCCATCTGCGAAACTTCACTGAGGATGCCGGTGCGGCGCTGGTAGTCGGCCTGGAGGGCGCGGGTGGAGATGGCGTCTTCGAGGATTCCGCCATCATAAGGCAGGTTCCAGATTTCTCCGCCGGGAGGGACTCCGGGCCCTTCGGTGACCAGCTTGCCGCCGACGGCAAAGGCCGAGCCGACACCGGTGCCGAGGGTGATGCCAACGGCTCGATCAAAGCCTTTTGCCGCGCCGGCGCCGATTTCGCCGAGCAAGAAGGCCTCGGCGTCGTTGAGGAAGCGGACTTGTGAATCCTGCCAGCCAAATCGCTCCGCCAGAGCATGACGGAGGTCAAAGCCGAAGAGGTAGGGAAGCTTGTGGGTCATCCTGCTGATGCCGGCTGCGTAGTCAAAGGGGCCGGGAAAGGCAAGCGAGGCTCCCGCTACGCCCTGTATGCCTTGCGACGCTTCGGTTCCGAGAGCAAAAAGGAGGTCGGAAAATGCGTTGCTGGATTGTTCTGCAGGGTGGCTTTTGGTAACGGTCGTACCCAGTTGGTAGTCGCCCCGGCGGCAGGCCGCGGCTGAAATATGGCTTCCACCTACATCGTAAACGATAACGAATAAATCTGCTTCCGCGCCCATGCGCACCTCTTGGATGATAGCGTTCTCAGTTATATCACGCTCAGCGAATCTCATGATTTTAGCCTGAGGGTAAGAATTGTATTGACAGTCCAAAATTTCAGAAGTTAGCGTTAACATCGCTGGCGGTTGCAAGCAGACAAGACGCCCAAACCCCGGATCTGGGTTGCGTTTACGATAACGATCTCTTGCCGAAGGTCAGCGAGTCGCTTGTCTCGTCGGGTGTTGGAGAGGCACTCTCTCCAACACCCTTTTTTACTCAACGCGATATCGTCGGCTGCTGCGGGGGGCTGTTTAGTAAACATTTACTTTGTCCCATACCGGAACAGCTCTCTTTAGAGGAAAACAATCGCCTCTTGACGGCAACACGCTCCGGTGAGCATACTCACCTCTTGTACCGAGACAGGCGTTTTTTCCCTCCGTCTGTCTGGATGGGCTTTATGGATCTTATTTTGATTCGTCTTCTGTTTGTGGCAGTATTGGCCGGAGTCTGTTATTTTCTTCGTCCCTTCGGATTGGATGGATGGTTAGGCGCGGCCGTTGGCGCGGCTGCATCGGGCGCGGTCATTATCTTTGAACTGCGCGTGCGGGCTCTCAGCCTGAGACGGCTGATTGGCGCGGTCACCGGAAGCGTGCTTGGTATCTTCGGCGCGGCGCTCTTCTGCATGGTGCTGCGCAGCGCTCTCGCGCCCGGAGCCAACTCCGCGGTACTGCAGATCTTTGTGCTGCTGCTGATGACCTACGTGGGCTTGCTGGTGGGAGCCAACAAGGGCGACCTGTTGAACCCCTCGGCGTTGGGCACGGTCTTCTCGACCGAAAAACCGACGCGCCGTAGCGCCAAGGTGCTGGATACCAGCGTGATTATCGACGGGCGCATTGCCGACATCGCCGAGGCAGGGTTTATCGACGGCATGATGGTGGTGCCGGAGTTTGTGCTGCGGGAGTTGCAGGTAGTGGCCGACTCGACCGATGGCTCAAAGCGGCAGCGTGGGCGCCGCGGCCTGGATATGCTGCAACGGATGCAATCCAACACCAACATCCGTGTGCAGATTGTGCCGGACGACTTCCCCACGATTCGCGAGGTGGATCTGAAGTTGCTGGAACTGGCCAAGAAGTGGGAGGCTAAGGTGGTGACCAACGACTTCAATCTGAACAAGGTAGCTCATCTGCACCACGTAGAGGTGCTGAACATCAACGACTTGGCCAATGCTCTCAAGCCGGTTGTTCTGCCTGGCGAGCACATGAACGTCGTGATCCTGAAAGAAGGCAAGGAGTTCAACCAGGGCGTGGGCTATCTGGACGATGGGACCATGGTTGTCGTCGATCATGCGCGCAAGATGATTGGTCGGGCCGTGGAAATTTCAGTGACCAGCGTGCTGCAAACCGCCAGCGGCAAGATGATCTTCGGCAAGATGGATGAGAACGGCAAACCTGCTGAGTATCAGACGCAGATGGCCCACTAGCCACCAACCTGCGCCACCTGCAGTGGGGCGAACGGCGCTTGCGCGCCACGAGGCCATTGCGCGAGACTGGCGACTTCCAGATAGCTCAAGTCAGCTATCGAGGCGCGGGCGGACGGACGAAGTGAGATAGCCTTCCCGAGCAAGATGCGCGCCCATCTGCGCATACAGTTGCTCATCGTGCGGCTGCCAGGTAGCCAGGCCGTCCACATAGCGGTTGAACATGCAGAATGCGGCGGCGATCAACACTGTATCGTGAATCTCGATGTCGGTTGCGCCCTGTTCCCGCGCGGCTTCGACGGCGGTGCGCGTGACGTTCTTTCCTCCGCGCTGCACCTGGCCTGCGATTGCCAGCAACCGCTTCAGCTTCTGTGAAATGGGCGCTTGCTGAAAATCTGTGTGAACCTGTTTCACCGTCTCATTGCCGCCCAGATGACACGCTGCGGCCGCGCCGTGGCTGAGTTGGCAGAAGGTACAGTCATTCAAAGAAGAAACATAGGTCGCGATCAGCTCGCGCTCGCCGGGCGACAGGCTGTTCGGCTCATAGAGCAGAATATGGGCCAACTCGCGCAGGGGTTTGGATGTCTCCGGACGGAACGCGAATGCGGAGCTGATCCCCGGCAATTCTTCTGGTAATGAAATATGCGGCATTGTCTTTCTCCTTGCTATGCGAAGTTTCGAGCTATACAGAGCTCTCCTGCGGCAGATATTCTCTGCTCATGGTCACATAGCCTTCTTTGGCGGTCTTCTGGCCACGCTGGCGGTAGAGTTCCTCGTCGTGCGGCTGCCAAGTATCTAGCCCGTCCACATAGCGGTTGTACATGCAGAAGGCGGCGGCGATCAGAACGGTGTCGTGAATTTCCATATCTGTCGCGCCCTGTTGCCGGGCGGCTTCAACATCGGCGGCGGTAACGTATTTGCCGCCCTTTTGCACTTTGCCCGCGATTGCCAACAGAGCCTTGAGCTTGGCGGAGATATCCGCGTTGCCAAAGTCAGTCTTCACGCGTCGAACCAGCTCTTCATCGCCTTCGAGATGCGCTGCGGCAATGGCTCCGTGGATGGTCTGGCAGAAGTAGCAATCGTTCTGCGAAGAGACATAGGTCGCGATCAGTTCGCGCTCGCCGGGAGTGAGCGAGTTGGGCGCATGGAGCAGCGTCTCGGCCAGTTCATTGAGTGGCTTTGCAGTTTCGGGGCGAAAGGCCATCGCGGCGCGAATGCCTTGCAGCCCTTCGGGAAGATTGATGTGGGGCATCGGGTTAACTCCCTTGGTTGGGAATGGGCGCGGCGATCTGGCGCGCAGTGAGGAATTGATGAATGGGCAAGCCGCAGAGAACAATGCCTACGCCAACCAGCGCGGGCAACGGATTGTGCATGAGGATCAGCAGTGCAACGACAAGCGAAAGACCGATGTAAAGAATTGGCGCAGCGGGGAACCACCATTCCCGGACTGGCTCTTTCAGGCGAAACAGCGCAGAGGCAGCCAGTGCGAGAAACAGCACGACGGAGAAGATGATATAGGCCAGGATGCGGTCGAAGGCTCCGAGAAAGAGCGCGCCAAGCGACAGGCCGGTCTGTAGCAAGATGGCATTGGCCGGCGTTCCAAATCGTGAATGTAGCCTTCCAAAAGACGGAAAGAATGCGCCGGTTTGGGCCATCGCATAGGTCACGCGCGGAGCGGCGATGGTCAATGCGGCCATGCCGCCAAAGACGCAAACAAGAACGCAGAGGGAGAGTATTTTCGCTCCTGCCGTTCCAAAGAGGGCCTCGCCAAACTGCGCGACAAAAGCCGTGTTTGAAGTGATGCGTTCGATTGGCAGGACGGCTAAAAAAGCCGCGCTGATGAGCAGATAGATGAGCGTAACCACGCTTACGCCGCCAAGAAATGCAAGCGGCAATGTGCGGCGGGGATTGCGGACTTCGCCTGCGATCTTGCTGGCCTCCCACCATCCGCCAAGACTGAAAAAAGCGCTGACCATTGCGCCGGCAAAGGCGGGAATGAGAGCTTCGGAGCCGGGACGCCGTTCCCAGAGAGGCCTGAGATTGGCGAGATGCGCGTGGCCGGAAAGAACCGCCCAGCCAACTAGCGCAAACAAAATTATCAGCTTGAATATGTTGATGAACGTCATCAGCGCGCCGCTCAATCTGGTCCCCAACAAGTTAACCAGGCCGAAGACGCACAGGATACCTGCTGGAATCAAGGCAATCATCCGCTGGTCGAGCGGAAGCGCCTCAGCTACATAGGCCGATGCGCCGACCGCCAGTGCCGCTGCTACTCCGGGATACATTACGATGGAACTCATCCAGCCATAAAGAAAGGCAATGCGGTCTCCGTAGCCGGCGCGCAGGTAGATATATTCACCACCCGACTCAGGAAAACGGATTGCGAGTTCGGCGTAGCACAATGCGCCGCACAGAGCCATCAACGCCATTGCCAGCCATGCAAGGGCCAGCAGCAGCGGCGAGCCGAGAGACTTGGCCATTGAGGCGGGCGAGAGAAAGATTCCCAGCGCAATGGACTCGCCTACAACGATCGCAATCGCCGTGGCAAGGCCAAATTGCCTGCGTTGCGCAGGGGCTGGGGAAGGCATGACCGGCACAGTATCCCCAATAGAACACGTTCTGGGTAAGACCGCAGCCTAATAAAGGTGGAGAAAAAACTCGATCAGAGGATGGAGGCCGCGCTGTCGATCCACCTACGGGTGGTCTAGGAGCAGACTCAGCCGGCTCTTTGCATCCGGCCATTCTGCCGCGATGATCGAATACCGCGCAGAGTCGCGTGGAATGATGTCGGCTGCCAGACGGTGAGCGCGAAGGATTCCCTCGAACTTTCCTCCGATGCGCTCGATGGCGGCGCGTGAACGCAGGTTGCGAACGTCGGTGTGCAGGCAGACGCGGAAGATCTGCCAGGTTTCAAAGGCGTGTGTGAGCATCAGCAGTTTTGCTTCAGAGTTGGCGGCAGTGCGAATGGCCGAGGGGGCCAGCCATGTGTAGCCGATCTCGCAGGCATCAGGATGGATGCGCCCGTACCGCGCATGATCCTGTGGCCAGGCCCATCGCTCGATATTCCAGAACCGCGTCGAGCCAATGATGGCGTTGTCTTCGAGGCGAACAATCGCGAAGGGAACAGCTGTACCCGCATTCTGCCAAGCAAGAGCGGTTTCAATGTACTTTACAGCCTCGTCGACACCTTGCGAAACAGGACTCCATTTATAGAGGGATGGATCAGGGGTGGCAGCCGCAGCAAGTCTCTCTGCGTGGCCGTGGCCAAGCGGTTCAAGACGAATATGCTTGCCTATGAGGGTTAAATCTTCCATCTTCGCGGCACCCGGCAATCCCTGTTGCAGCCGCTCAGTACTTCTGCACCTTGGGATCGATCTCGTCGCTCCAAGCCAGAATGCCGCCGGCGAGGTTGACGACGCGCGGGTAGCCAGCCTGCTTGAGGTACTCGGCGATGCGCTGTGAGCGGACGCCGCTGCGGCAATGGACGATGACCTCGCGCTCGCGGTCGATCTCGCCAAGACGCTGCGGAACTTCGTTCTGGGGGATCAGCTTTCCGCCGATCTGCGCGATCTGATACTCGTAGGGTTCGCGCACATCGATGAGATAAATATCTTCTCCGGCATCGATGCGTGCTTTGAGTTCCTTTACGGTGAGTTGGGGGATTCCGTTCTTCACTGTCTTCTCCTCGGGGGATTCTGGGGCAAAGCCGCAGAACTGCTGATAATCGATCAGCTCTTTGATGGTCGGGTTTGTGCCGCAGACTGGGCACTCGGGATTCTTGCGCAGCTTCAACTCGCGGAAGCGCATATCGAGCGCGTTGACCAGCAGCAGACGGCCAATGAGCGGCTCACCTTTGCCGAGAATCAGCTTGATGGCCTCGGTGGCCTGAATGGTGCCGAGGAGTCCGGGCAGAATGCCCAGAACTCCACCCTCGGCGCAACTGGGAACCAGGCCGGGCGGCGGCGGCTCGGGATAGAGGCAGCGGTAGCAGGGACCAGCTTCAGTGGCGAAGACGCTGGCCTGGCCCTCAAAGCGGAAGATCGAGCCGTATACGTTCGGCTTGCCCAGCAACACGCAGGCATCGTTGACCAGATAGCGGGTCGGGAAGTTGTCGGTGCCGTCGGCGACGATGTCGTAGTCCTTGATGATGTCGAGGGCGTTGGCGCTGGAAAGCATCGTTTCGTGCTTGACGATGTTGATGGCCGGATTCAGCGCCTTGAGCTTTTCCTCGGCTGAGTCCAGCTTCTTGCGGCCAATGTCCTTGGTGGAGTGGATGATCTGGCGCTGCAGGTTGCTTGCGTCCACTACGTCGAAATCGACCAGGCCCAGCGTGCCGATGCCGGCCGCGGTGAGATAGAGGGCCAAGGGCGAACCCAGCCCCCCGGTGCCTACGCAGAGCACCTTTGCGGCCTTGAGCTTTTGCTGGCCCTCCATGCCCACCTCAGGCAAGATCAGATGGCGGGAGTAGCGGGCAAGGTCGTCGGTGGTCAGCTCAGGCAGTGCGGCGGGTGCGGTCGTCGTCATGGGTTCCCAATCTCGAAATTGTTCTTATAGAAGAGATGCAGACAGGTTGCGAAAGTCGCGGGATTCATCGAGCGGCGCTTGCGGCGGTTCGTTCCCAAGTCGTCTTATTACAGGGTAACAAATCCGCAGCATTCCATTGCGCCGGAGAAGAATTGGTGGCGCGTAAACCGGAGCAAGGAACGATTCCCTTCGTAGGATCGTATCAATGATCCGGGTTCGATATTTCCCGATTCTTCATCCGGAGCACGCTTTTTCGCTCGACACACGCCCGGCAGCGGCAGATAGACTTGTTTTCAACAGGAGGGATTCCATGCAGACTCGTATTCAGGGCACAACGATGCCCGTGCTGGATGTGCAGCTTGACCCCAACGAGAGCGTTTATTCCGAGAGCGGCGAGCTTTCGTGGATGACCAGCTCGATTCAGATGACCACCCATACGCAGTTCGGCGGCGGCGGTGGAATTTTTGGCGCGCTCAAGCGCGTAGTCGGCGGCGGCAGCCTTTTTATGACCGAGTACCGCGCCATCGGATATCCCGGCGAAGTCTCCTTTGCCACCAAGGTTCCAGGGCATATTGTTCAGGTACAGCTCTCGCCCGGCAATGATTTGATGGTGCACCGCCACGGCTTTTTGTGCGCCACGGATCAGGTAAGCATCGGTATCGGCTTCCAGCAATCTCTTGGCGCCGGCATCTTTGGCGGCAGCGGATTCGTACTGCAACGCGTCGGTGGCATCGGCACGGCATGGCTGGAGCTTTCCGGCGAGCTGATCAAGAAGGAACTCGCGCCCGGCGAGATGCTGCGCGTGCATCCTGGCCATGTGGGCGCATTCCATACCTCGGTCTCGTTTCAGATCACGACCGTCCCCGGCATCAAGAACGCGATCTTCGGCGGGGATGGAATTTTCCTGGCCGCGCTAACCGGGCCGGGGCAGGTGTGGTTGCAAACGCTGCCCATCTCGCGCCTGGCGCATCAAATCGGCGAGTATCTGCCGCAAGGCGAACGCCAGTCCATTCCAGCGCAGGCGGTCGGTGGTGGCTTGCTGGGCGGGATTGTCGGCTCGATCTTGAGCGGCGATCAATAGACCAGCTACCAGCTAGTCAGCAGGTCAGCGAGTCAGCCAGTTAGCAGGATGGTTCGCATTTCTCGCAGGTTTTCGAAGAGTAGCGCCGGTCTCCAGACCGGCTGTCGTGCGGACGTCCGCGCCCGCACCTTTCACAGGCTGGCGAATAAATTGCTCGGTAGGATGCCTACTCGCGACGGAAACTGTTGGCGCGCTCAAACTCGTCGCGTAGTTCAGGAGTTTTCAGGTTTTCGCGCAGATGAGCGAGCCGCTGTTCTAGGGCCAGCAGCGCGGCCTGGATGGCTTCCGAATTCGTCGCCGCAATATCGCGCCACATCGAGTACGGACTTGCACCCAGGCGCGTCATCTCCCGCAGCGCGCGCCCGCCCACATCGCGCAGCTCCGGCGCTGCGCCCACTTCATCTTGCAGCAAAGCACTTAGCGCCGTAGATAGAAATTGCGGTAAGTGGCTTACCCAGGCGACTAGCTCATCGTGGCGCGCGGGGTCGAGGTCGATGGTTTTGGAGCCGATGGCCACAACCCACTCGCGCCATGCTTGGATGAGCGCGGCGGAGTGCGCGGAACGTTGCCAGGTTGCATCGTCGGTAAAGAGCCAGACCGCGCCGCGAAAGAGATCGGCGTCGGCCAATGCCGCGCCTCCGCGCTCCTTGCCCGCCATGGGATGACCGGGCAGAAAGGCCGCACGATTGGGCTGATTGAAGAGACGCGTAGCGGCAGTGGTGATCTGGCCTTTGGTGCTGCCGACATCGGTAACCAGATGTTCAGGTCCAAGAACCCCAGAGAGTTTTTCCATCCAATCGAGAATGGCGTAGACGGGCGTTGCCAGCAGAACAACCTGGCTCTCACGCGCTGCTTTCAAAGCATCAGTGGCAATGGAATCAATCGCACCGGCATCCAACGCAAGCTGCGCGCCTTCCGCGCCGCGATTCCAGCCGACAATGGAGCCGCGAAACCCCGCCGCGCGCAACGCCAGGCCTGCCGATGCGCCCAGCAAGCCGGTGCCGATGATGGTGATGCGGTCGATCATTCGTCTCGTTATCAGATTAATCTACGAAGCTCCATGGTGGTGACGCGAAGACGGGAATCACTCGCCCGGAACTATATGGATTGCATTTGCATACGAACCATTCCCGCGACTAGACCTATACATCAGAACGGCGAGAATTACAGATGGAAAAATGAGCAACGGCAGGCCTATTGCGAGTAGGAGTTTTCCAACTTGGATGGGGAAGTTGCAAGCGATAGAAAAGTCTTGGAGAAGTGAGTTCGAATATGGTTGGTAAGAGTAATACACCAACACGGGACCGTAATGTTTGCACGCATCCGGCATGAGTGGAGTCGTGCAGAGCCTGGCGGAATCTACCATCTTGACCCCGTCGACCCAAAACTCGTATTTATAGCTCCCCCTGCCTGCTGGAACGTACACGATATGCCCAACAGTAGTCATCTCATGTTTTGCAGCAACACGATAGTCGTACCCCTTGATGCATTGCTGGGATCCAATACCGGTAAGAATCAGCCCAAATTGAATGAAGGGAACCAAAAATCGCTTTCGGAAGTGAACGCTCATTTTCAGCCTCTTGAACACTAGGACCGGATGTATTTCCCAGATTAGCGGAGCCGGAAAGGCCGGATAACCATCGGACATGAACCAATTCCAGCTCCGCTCACTCGCTGCGCTACAACATCCGCCCCACCGCCCCCGCAATCACCCGTAACTCCACCATCAGCTTTTCAAACTGATCATGGAACAAGGTTTGCGCCGCGTCGCTGGCAGCCTTATCGGCATTCGGGTGAATCTCCACCAGAATAGCGTCTGCGCCCGCTGCTACGGCGGCTTTGGCCATCGGTCCCACCATATCGCGGCGGCCGGTGCCGTGCGAGGGGTCGCCGACGATGGGCAGGTGCGAGAGTTTGTGAATCACCGGAATCGCAGAAATATCCATCGTGTTGCGCGTAGCGGTTTCATAAGTGCGGATGCCGCGCTCGCAGAGGATGACATCGTAGTTGCCGCCGCTCATGATGTACTCGGCGGAGAGCAGCAGTTCTTCAAGCGTTGCCGCGATGCCGCGCTTGAGCAGGACCGGCTTGCGCGTCTGGCCCAGCTCGCGCAGCAGGTTGAAGTTTTGCATGTTGCGCGCGCCCACCTGGAAGCAATCAACGAGCGGCAGCATTGGCTCGATCTGCGAGATTTCCATAACCTCGCTGACGGTGAGCAGGCCGTGGGCATCGGCGGCCTCACGCATCAATTCGAGGCCGGGAATGCCCATGCCCTGGAAGGCATACGGCGAACTGCGCGGCTTGAAGGCGCCGCCGCGCAGAAAGCCCGCGCCGGTGGCCTTCACGCACTTGGCAATTTCAAAAATCTGCTCGCGGTTTTCAATCGAACATGGCCCGGCAATGACGGCGACTTTTTCGCCGCCGATCTTTTCGCCGTTCGAGAACTCAACGACTGTGCCTTCAGGGCGGAAGCCGCGCCCGGCCAATTTATACGGCGAGCTGATGCGATGCACGCGCAGCACGCCGGGCATCAGCTCGAATTTGGTCAAATCGATGACGCCGGTATTGCCCACGCCGGCGAGGATGGTTTGCGATGCGCCCGTGGTGCGATGTACGTTGAGTCCCGATTCGACGATCATGCCGATGACGGCGTCAATCTGCTCTTCGGTGGCCTTCTCCTGCATTGCGACAATCATTGCGAATTCCCTGTCTCAGGCGTCTCGGCGCCTGCTTCTTGGCCCGGCAAAGCTGCCTGAGCATTTCTCTCTGAAGCCAACTCGTTCTTCTGCAGGGCGCGCATCACGTCGATGATGCGCTCGTAGATATGCAACAGCTCGATGTCGGGCAGCGGGCCAAGGTTCGCGGCGCGCACGTTGGCGTAGATCACCTTTTCGCGGCCCGGCTCATAAACCGGCAGCGAGGTGGCGGCCTTCAGGTGCCCAATTTGCTTGGCCGCTTTGGCGCGCTCACTGAGCAGCGCCACAAGCTGGCGGTCAAGCACATCGATCTGTTCACGCAATTCTTCGAGCGTCATTTCATCCTCGTGAAGAGTGGCTGGCTTTTGGCTATTAGCTTTTAGCCCTTAGCTTGCATAGTGCAGATGCCCACTTCTCCGGCGGAATCTTACGGCAGAGAAGCTAAAAGCTGATAGCTAAGGGCTGAAGGCTGTTTTACCGGGTCAGCGCTGCCTCAGGCTGGCGCAGACCCTTTATAAATCGGGCGACAGCGCCGGGCGCATCCTCGGGTGTTGAGCGCTCAATCAGCTCAACAATTGCGCTGCCAACCACCGCGGCATCCGCGAAGCTGCCCACCTGGGCAAAGTGCTCGCTGTTGCTGATGCCGAAGCCGACTGCGATGGACAGAGTGGTCCCGCCTTGATTCGAAAAGCGGCGGATACGGGCGACGAGCGACTCAGCGTCAGCGGTAAGACTCTGCTGCTTGCCGGTAATGCCAGTGCGGGAGATGGCGTAGACGAAGCCTTTAGAGTGCGTCGCAATGGCCTGCAGCCGTTCGTCAGAGCTGGTGGGCGCGGCCAAAAAAATTGGCGCGAGATTCACGCGGGCCATTTCGGCGAGATATTCGGCGGCCTCTTCGACGATCATGTCCGTCACCAGCACACCGTCTGCTCCACAGGCGGCTGCGTCGTCTGCGAACTTCGCGAGTCCGTAGCGCAGAATCGGATTGAAATAGCTGAAGATGACCAAGCCCGCAGCGGGGCGCGCTGCCCGAATCTCTTTGGCGATTTGCAAAACATCCTTGAGCCGCGTTCCTCGGGCGACTGCTCGCTCACTGGCGCGTTGAATCACCGGGCCGTCGGCCAGCGGATCGCTGAACGGGACGCCCAGCTCAATCACTGCCGCGCCCGCGTCGATGGCGGCAATGGCGATCTCGCAAGTGGCAGCAAGGCTAGGGTCGCCAGCTGTCAAATAAACAACCAAGCCGGGTTTTTCTGCAAACAAAATCGCCATCGGAGTCTTCAGAATTTCTGTGATCTATACGGCCTGCGGTTAAATCTCATCCAGCTTCAACTCGGCGGCAATGATACCCATATCCTTGTCGCCGCGTCCACTGAGGTTCACCACCAGTATTTCATGCGCGGGCAGCTTGGGAGCAAGGCGCAGCGCCTCGGCCACGGCGTGCGCGCTTTCGAGGGCGGGCAGAATTCCCTCGGTGCGGGCCAGGCGGACCACGGCATCGAGAGCCGCCGCGTCATCCTGCGAGGTGTACTCGGCGCGGCCCGAGTCATGCAGCGCCGCGTGCTCCGGGCCAATCGACGCATAATCCAGCCCCGCAGAGACCGAGTGAGTCAGCGCGATCTGCCCGTTTTCATCTTGCAAAACATAGGAGTACGTTCCTTGCAAAACCCCAGGCTCGCCGCCTCTGAAGCGCGCGGCGTGTTCACCGAGAGCGGTTCCGCGCCCACCGGCCTCGACGCCGATCAGCCGAACCTGGCGGTCAGGGATGAACTCGTAAAACGCGCCGATGGCATTCGATCCGCCTCCAACGCAGGCGATCACTGCGTTGGGCAACCGGCCTTCTTTTTCGAGAATCTGCTCCTTCATCTCAATCGAGATGCAGCGGTGGAAGTCGCGGACCATGGTCGGGTAAGGATGCGCGCCGAGAGCGCTGCCGAGCAGATAGTAAGTTGTCCGGACGTTGGTGACCCAGTCGCGCATTGCCTCGCTGATGGCGTCTTTCAGCGTCCGCGATCCCGAGGAGACACTACGGACTTCGGCCCCAAGAAGGCGCATACGAAGCACATTGAGATGCTGACGCTCCATGTCCACTTCGCCCATGTAGATCACGCATTCCAGGCCCAACAGCGCGCAGACGGTGGCCGTGGCCACGCCGTGCTGGCCCGCGCCCGTCTCGGCGATGATGCGCTTTTTGCCCATCCGCTGAGCCAGTAGCGCCTGGCCGAGAGAGTTGTTGATCTTGTGCGCGCCGGTGTGCAGCAGGTCTTCGCGCTTGAGGTAGATTTTGGCTCCGCCCAACTGCTCCGTGAGCCGTTTGCAGTAGGTGAGTGGCGTGGGCCGCCCGGCAAAATCCCTGAGCAGGCCGGCCAACTCGGCCTGAAAAGCTGCGTCGGCCTTGGCAATGGCGTATTCGTTCTCCAACTCGACCAGCGCGGCCATCAGCGTCTCCGGCACATAGCGGCCACCGTAAACGCCAAAGCGCCCAGGGCGCGATTCGGATGGAACTGCGGGAAGAATGATCGATGCCATGTGGGCCTCCTGCGGGTTTTCTCGGAGATTGGGGAACATTTCAGTGTACAAGGAAGCAGCGAAGCCATCAGAACGAGTGTTTGTGGATCAGAGCAACAAATTCAGGGGCAATTTTGTTGTGTATAGACAGTAAGCGTTCCATGCCGCCATGCCTTGCGGCTTGCTCTTGCAGTTTTTGGACCACAACTTCCGGCGCAAGGTGGTACTGATGAACCAGGAATTCGTCGGGGCTTTGCGCCGTAATGTTCCAGGGCAATAGCGCGTCTTCCGGGAAGTCCTTCAGGTTGAACGTCACGATAGTTTGTGCGCCCGAGCGTACAGCGGCGGCAAGAACGTGGCGGTCCTTGGGATGGTTCGCCATGATTGGGATGAACGGCTCATAGCCCTCTGTCCAGGCATCCTCAAAGTGCTTGCGCAGTTCACTGACGAGGTACGCGGTCTGTTCTTGTGTCATGCCCAATTTGGTTTCGAGGGTTCGCGTAGTTTCAACAATAATCTCTTCGGACCAGCGCGGCAGATACAGACGAGGTGGCTCCGCGATGCGCAGCAATGTATCTCGGAGTGCCGCGTTTATAAGGACGCAAGCGTCCAAAATGACTTGGTAGTCAGGCATTATCCGTCCGGGAGCAACACCTTATCGTACAACCCGGCATCTTCTTCAAATTGAGCAATCCGGTTGATCGCATCCATCTTGTCCTGGTCCCGGTGCTGTTTGTAGGCCATCAGATCCTTCAGGTAGACCCGTCGATGGGTTCCCGTCCTGTGATAGCGCAGCTTGCCTGTTTCCAAAAGTTTGACGAAGAAAGGCCGCGAAACGCCGAGGAAATTGGCCGCCTCTTGCGTAGTCAGATCCTGCGTCACGGGCACGATCGAGATCGCCTTGCCCTCTTGCATCCCTCCAAGAATGCTCAGTAGAAGCGAGTAGACAGCATCGGGCAGCTCCAGGGCTGGTTCTCCGCCCTTGCCGACTAAAGAGGCTTTTCCCTCCTTTCGCATCAGCTTTTGGAGTTCCCGGAGCTGCTCCTGTTGAGCAATCGGAATTGAAATCGGATCAAGTATGGATGTGGTCATCGCGCCTCCAGAAGCGGGAAACGAGCCTCTATGGGTTGGATTATAAACGAAATAAACGAAACAGTCGAAATAATGATATCGTTTGAGGCGCTGCTTTTGACTTGGCCTGCTCTTGCTTCCGGATCAACTCGATCAGCGCGGCCATCAGCGTCTCGGGCACAGCGCGGCCACCGTAAACGCCAAAGCGCCCAGGGCGCGATTCGGATGGAACTGCCGGAGGAATGATCGATGCCATGTGGGCCTCCTGCGGTCTTTCCCGGAGATTGGGGAACACTTCAGTGTACTAGAGCGCATTTCAGAGGCCAGCTTTGTGTCAATGAATCGGGGCCTGTAATTCAACCGGCATTGTGTCAGAGCACGACTTCAGTCGTGCCGCAAAGACAGAAAGATGAACGCGGGCTTTCAGCCCCTGAGTGATTGCAACTGGCCTCCTCTATGCTATTTGTGAAATATGCTCTATATATTCTCGAACTGATTTGGACCTTCTTAATTTCCTAAGATCTTGTAGATCCAGACTACAAATAACCTTGAGCGCTGCATCTCGCCCAGCTTCAAACTCACGCACCTTGTTGATGAAATCCTGTTCTGTCGGGAGAGTTCCGTACTTTTCGTACCATCTTCGGACGAATAGGAGGATTGGTGCTATCTCGCCACTCTTGGTCTCATTGCATCCCCGTGGGCCAGCAGAACGCGGCTGTTTTCCGCAACATGGAAATACGGCATCCCAAGTGTAATCGCCATTGTCTTTTCGGTCTAACCCAGCTGCCGCTGTTGGAAGCGGCTTACCGCAGTAGAAGCATTGGTCAGAAGACACTATCGCGGCGTATTGCTGAAAGCTCAGATCCCACTTGTGTTTATTGAACTTGGCTTGAGAACGCCCCAAAGTGAACCTTCCGCCGAGTGTCCGCGATCGCCCCTTTGTATGCGAGTTTTCACACGACCTGCAGCGACCATATCCGGTGCTTGCTACGGAGAGCGAGGCGTTATCGAACGTCAACGTCACCTTGCATTGACTGCATTCGCCTTTCATTTTTCACCGTCCCTCAACTGCTGGGCATCCCACATCTCAATCTTGAGATGTGGGATTAAACCGCCTCATGTTGCCTTCTTCACCCGCAACGTCACGCGCAGCCCAGCGGTGGCGAGCATATTGACCAGCATGTCCAGGCCGAAGAGTTCGATTTTGCCGCGCATCAGGCTTTCTTCGCGTTTCGCTTCGCCTTTCCCGTCGCCTCCGAAGCAAGCAGAATCACCGGCTCCTGGTCGGGGAAGGTGGCAATCAGCGTCAGGTGGCCACCCATTGCCGCTACGGTGCGCTGCATCGTGGAGAGGCGCGGGTCCTTGCGCTTCTCCAGCCGCGAAATCTGCATCTGGCCGATGCCCAGAGCTTCGGCAACCGTCGCCTGGCTGATCTTGCGGCCCTTGCGCAGTTGCTGGAGGGTCATGCGGCGCTTCACTTTGGCAATCAATTCCTTCCCCTTTGCTTCGATTACCTGCTGCCGCTCAATTGGCAAAGAAGCAATCCAGTCATCCACCGATCTCAATCCGGGCATTTCACTTCCTCCATTTGTTTAAAGGCCGTCGAGGTGTTCCTTGTATCGCGCATCGGCTTTCTCGATCAACCGCTTGTAAAACTTTGCTTCGCTTACGCCTGATTTATCTGCGGCGACGAGCAGAATTGCGTTTCTTTGCGGGTTGAATGCAAAGGCAACCCGCCAGACACCGCCGTCAGCTCTGAAGCGAAGTTCCTTCATATTCGCGTACCGCGAACCGTTCAGCGTGTCTACGTCCGGCCGTCCCAAAGCCGGACCAAAGATCCGCAGCGGTGCGAGAGCGACGGCCAATGCATCCTGCACAGCATCCGACAACTCTTCGACCTCGGCATCGAACTTCGGGTGGAAGTAAGCGGACCAACTCACGGATAAATTATGCCATATAAAGCATTATGCGTAAATGAGCATTATTGAGTGGTGGGTTAGTAGTAAGATTGCGTTCCCTCAGAGGCTAAAGCCCGGTGATGTTGAGGGCGCTAGCGGCACGGCTGAAGCCGTGCCCTAATACAAAGATCAAGATTCTCAATAAGCTCCGAAGGCTTACTTCGGCTCAGCGCGTTCCTGGCCTTTTTCGTCTTTGTGGATGCGGAAGTATTCGAGCTGCTCCTGCTCCAGGCGTTTGGCTTGGTCGGCGAGGTCGTCGCCGGCCTCAATGGCCTCTTTGCGGGAGAGGTCGAAGCCGTGTTCGCCGGGCAGGGCGCGGAGAATCTCCTGCCAGTGGGGAGTGGCTTCGTTGAGGGGCTTGAGCGCGAGGCGGATATCGGCGTGGCGGTCGGAGTAGGTGTCGAGGTTCGAGCCTAACTCATCCAACAGCGCGGCAAAGTCCTTGAGTTCGTTGTCTATGCGCTGGACGCGGGCGGCGGAGTGAGCGCGGCTGGTCAGGCTCTTGAGCGAGTCGGCGTGTTCGTTGAGGTATTTGGTATAGAGCTTGACGCGCTCTACCGGATAGATGCCCGCTTCGCGAATCTCTTCAACCTGCGCGGAGGTGAGCGGCTCGCGCTTGTCCATCTGCGCGCAAAGGGGGAGGACGATGAGTTGAGCTGCGGCAAAGACGATCAGCAGAATCTTGAGCGGCATCCGATGGCGCCTCCTGGGACGGCTCTTATTGAAGCACAGCGATTGGGGTTTACGGAAGCCTTCGCCGGCCATGCGGATCGCACTGCCGGCGAGGGCCACGGCTGGCTCTTAGTTTTCGCAAGAGGCGTTGAAAATCACACCGGTCAGTTTAAGCCCCGCCGAGTTCAGCGTTCGGCTATAGCAGTAGCCGAAGGTGTCGCCTAAGACCTCAGTTTGCGAACTTTTGGTGTTGCTGATGCCGGTGAAATTGCCCGAAGAGTCGAAGTTGAGCGTGTCCTGGGCGGTGACAGTGTTGGATTCGTTGGAGGAATACTCGGAGTTCGTGCCCAGCCATTGCGTCGATCCAACAAGATACTGCTGGTCGGTCTGGGTGGTCACGGTCTCGCTGCCATTGGAGGCGAGGACGGCAGCGTAGTCCACGGTAAACGGATACGAATAATCGGTGTTCAGGGCTGTGGTGACGCCGTTGAGGGTGGTCGTGGAGCCTCCGGTGACCGAGGTAGACTGCACCACATTCTGCACATACTCGGTGGAATCGATGGTGAAGTATTGGACTTGCCGGAACTCCACATCCTCGTTGACCACGGTTTGCACCTTGCCGAGCGAGGTATTCACATAGCCGGTGATGGCGTAGGGGCGAGAGGATTCGATCGTGACGGTGCCATAGGCGTCGCCGTTGCCGCCGGAAGTGATGCCGTCGATCACCGTGGGAGTAGGTTCGGCGGGGAGGGTGTTTGAGACCAATTCGCCGGTAACGGTTTTCAGGAGGGGATCGGTGTAGACCAGCAGATTGGCGGCGACGAGGAAGTAACTGTTGGCGTTGAAGACCTGCAAGCCGACAGTGTGAGTTTTTCCGTTGGAGAGCAGGCTGGCGAAGGGTGTCAAGTCGACGCGGAAGGGCTTGAAATTGAGGGTCTGGACGCCGGGGATCGGCTCCCACATAAAGTAATCGATGCCACCGGTAAAGATCCAGGGGTAGACAGGGGCCACGCCTGCCGGTTTGCCGTCGATGGTGATCTCGGTTTCGCGGAAGCCGGTGTTGCCGTAGTCGTCGAGCAGTGTGGTGAGGTTGTTGGGGACACTGAAGTACCAGAACTCGTCGTTGGACTGGCCCTGGGCATAGACATCGAGATATGCCGAAGTGACATTGGTGGGCAGCGTGAGGGCCTGCGTATAGACGCTCGCGGAAGTATTCAGCGTGGCCGCGCCATTATCGCCGGGGACGCCGATAACCAGATTGGGAGTCTGCGGCGCGGGATATTCCGGGCCGGTCTGGAAGAAGATGAGATGGGCATCGGCATAGATGAGGCCGTTGTAGTCCGTGCCGTTATAGACGCCGACAAAGTTACCGAGAATGGCGGTTCCGGCCTGCGGAGACTCGAACACCGAAGTCAGATCGGTGACATCGCGCTCGACGCGCCAGGAAGGGCTGAGGTTGCTGCGCGGCTCGGCGGTGGTGCCGTAAAAGATATTCGCGCCGCCAAGATAAAACTGCGCGGTGCGATCGAACTGAGTTCCCTCGGTCACCGTGAAATCCGCCACGAAGATCACCTTGGACCAAGGGCCGGGGCAGCTTGCCGGAGGCGTATAGCTGTAATTTTTGGTGTTGTAGTCGGCGAATTCGAGGTTGGTGAACAACTGCACGGTGCAGGAACGGGTAGCGGGTTGCGGGACAGGCGGATCAGCGCTGGCTGTGTTGCTGGTGTGGATCATCGGAGCTTCAACGATCACCACCTGCGCATGCAAAGAGGCCGCGGCAAGGAGGGTGAACAGGAGCAGGGAGATGGCTTGTGGAACGCGAGAACCCAGGGAGAAAGCGAATACACGCATGGCAGTTGTCCTTTTCGTTAGGGTGATGAAGAGTTGAATACGGCTGAGGAGCGCTTGTCCGGAGCCTTCGAAGGAAGATATCGAGACTGGAACGAGCGTTTACGTCCGCACAGAACAATCATGAGAATTGTTGGAGAAACTCCAGGGACGAGTCGAGAAGTCCCATTCTTGAATTACCTTGATCAACAGGTTTTCCGCCATTGAAAAGGGGGCACAATGGGATGAAGCAAACCGCATACGAGCGGAAGACTGAACTGGAGATTGCATCGACGGTCGTGTGGTAAAACACAGTTCACTGCATATTCAGGATTACCGGGACGGCGCATCCTGCGTACACGGAGGGAGCCGCTTCAAGCGAAGTACCCGCGAGAGCGCCGTGTACGGAATTGTATCAACTTCGGGAACGAGTCAACTGGCCAGGATGGGGATCGCTGGGCCTTCCACAAGCGGTTTAACCACCGGCTTATCGGTTTTTACGTAAGCAATTTTGCCGGCCTCGACCTCTTCCTCGGCTATGCGGCAGGGTTTATTCGAGCTGCAGGAAATGAGGGCCGTGGAGCCGCTTTGCAACTGGCGGGCGCGGCGGGCAGCGACAAGCACCTTGCGGTAATTCGAATCGAATGAGGTCTCAATCGTCATCGGTCGTATCCTCGAAATTGAAAAACTCCTGGCCCGCGGGTCCAATACCGAAGGCCTCCAGCACCGGTTTGATGCGATCCTGCGAGTTGGCTAGACGGCAAGCCAGTGCAACCTCTAACACCCGGCTCGATCGGTAGGCAATCGGCTCACCGTTGCGGTAGAACCGTTCTACCAGCACAATGGCCTCCAGTTGCGCCACCGCCCGGTCCAGAATGTCGTTCACCAAAATATATTCGTAGCTGCGATAATTCTCAATCTCTTTTCGCGCCTCGCTCAGGCGGCGGATGACTTCTTTCTCATCCACCACCCCTTCGGCGCGGCTGCGATTGCGCAACCGGGTGCGCAAAACCCGTGGATTGGGGGGCATAACGAAGATGCTCACGGCCTCGGGCAGCGTGGAGCGTACTTGCGCCGCACCCTGCACATCAATATCCAGCAGCAGGTCGTGGCCGGCCTTGCGGGCTTCCTCAAGCGAGTGGCGCGCCGTGCCGTAATAGTTGCCAAAGACCTCGGCATGTTCCAGGAAGACCCCTTCGGCGATCATCTGCTCGAACTCGGCGCGGCTGGTGAAGTTGTACTCGCGGCCATTCTCCTCGGAGCCGCGGGGATGGCGGGTGGTCCAGGAGACGGCGAACTCTATGCCGGTAACCTGCTTACGCAACTCGCTGACCAGCGTGCTTTTGCCCGAACCCGAGGGCGCCGAAATGATGAAGAGAATGCCTGCCATGTTTGGTTCCTTTGGAACAGTTGTCAGTGGTCAGATGAAACTATCGGCAACCTGCGGGGGAAGTCAAGTCGTTTGAGCCTTTTGGTGTTCAATACTGTGCGGGCTTTCCCATCCACCCAATCACTGACTTCTGATTTTTTTTGTGTCCGGCTGCCGACTGTACGCAATCCACTGAAACTGCCCCCTGATCTCTGCCCCCTGTTCTCTGATCGTTTATTCGACATTCTGAATTTGTTCCCGCGTCTTTTCAATCTCTGCCTTCATGGCCAGTCCCAATTCGGTGATGCGAGTGCCTTTGCCGCCCACTCCGCCGGTTTTGGAGAGCAGGGTGTTGGCTTCGCGGTTCATCTCCTGAAGCAGGAAGTCGAGCTTTTTCCCCACCTCGCCGCCTGCGGTCAGCAGCTCGCGGAAGTGGCTGATGTGGGTGTGCATCCGGGCCAATTCTTCCGAAACATCGCTGCGCTCGACCAGCACGGCAACTTCTTCCAGCAACCGTTGGCGGTTGAAATCCGTTCCCACGGCCACTTCAAGGCGTTGAGTAAGCCGCTCCTGATAGCGCTTTTCAATCTCTGGACGCAGTTCCGAGACGCCATTCGTTGCCTCGGCGAGCCGGTTGAGAGTGCCGATCAGAATCGTTTCCAGCGACTCGCCTTCGCGGGCGCGCATCGTCTTCAACTGGTCGAGCAGAGGGCCGATCTGCTGGCGGACGCTTTCGGTCAACGCGGCCAGGTCTTCATCGCCGCTGGAGCGGTTATCGCTTTGCAAGGCTCCGGGCAGGCGCAGGATTGCATTCAAATCTGGCTCACCTGGGATGCTGAACTCCGTGCGCGCGGCATCAAAAGCAGCCATGTAACCGGCCACCAGCTCGCGGTTATAACCGGTAGTTTGCTGGGTGGTTCGGTCAACGGAGAGCGTTATATCCACGTGGCCGCGGATCAACTGTTCCTTGAGGGCGCGGCGCAGATCCATCTCCAGCTCGTCGAGTCCCGAGGGCAGGCGCAGTTGCACATCCAGGAAGCGGTGGTTCACGCTTTTGGCGCTCAGCGTGTAACTCAGCCGTTCGTCGACGCGGCCCTGTACCCGCGCAAATCCGGTCATTGAATGAATTGCCATACACTCTTCCTCAGCAGTACCCTGTTCTTGGATTCTGTTTCATAAATGATCTGGTATGTTGCAGGCAGTTCCCTCAGGGGCTGAAGCCCAACTTCATTGTGCGACTGTTTCGGCACGACTAAAGTCGTGCCCTTTCAAAACCTGACTTTCTTCGCAGGCTACTGCTCCGTTCGTCCCTGACAACTGTTCACTGCGTCTCCGGCATATCCATGAACTGTAGCTGATAAAGCCGCTGATAGGTTGGAGAGGCAGTCAGCAGCTCCTCGTGCGAGCCGATTGCTGTAATGCGTCCGTCTTCCAGCACTGCAATACGGTTGGCGCGGCGGATGGTTCCCAGGCGGTGCGCGATGACCACGACGGTGCGGTTCTGCATCAGGTTGGCCAGCGCGGCCTGCACCAGCGACTCGCTCTCAGCATCAAGCGCCGAAGTGGCCTCATCCAGAATCAGGATTGGCGAATCCTTGAGAATCGCCCGCGCAATCGCCAGCCTCTGGCGCTCGCCGCCCGAGAGCCGGAAGCCCTTCTCGCCGATGACCGTATCGTATCCCTGCGGCATGCGCAGGATGAAATCGTGGGCCAGGGCGTTGCGCGCCGCGGCTTCTACTACGTCCGCCTTGACCTCCGGCTGCCCATAAGCGATGTTATTGCGCACCGTGTCGTTGAAGAGAATCGTCTCCTGCGAGACCTGCGCGATTTGGCGGCGCACAGAGCCAAGGGTGCAGTCGCGCAGGTCGTGGCTGTCGATCAGAATTCGCCCTGAGGTTGCATCGAAGAAGCGCGGAATCAGGTTAACCAGCGTGGATTTGCCTGCGCCGCTGGGGCCGACCAGCGCCAACACTTCGCCGGTGCGGACTTCGAGATCGACATTGTGCAGAATCTGGTGCTCGCCCTCTTCGGTCGAGTAGCTGAAGCCAACGTCTTCAAATTGCAGCGACTTGGAAAACCCCTGCAACTTCTGCGCATGTGCCCGCTCTTTTACGTCGTCCTCGGTATCAAAAAAGCCGAAGATCGACGAGGAAGCGCCCATTGCCTGCTGAAAGCTGTTGTAGAAGTAGGCAAACTTGCGCACCGGGTCATAGAGCTTGAAGAGCAGGATCAGGAAGGCCCCGAAGATGCCCATCGTCATGCGCCCATGCTGAATCTCATTGCGGCCGATAAACAGGAACATCGCAATGGCCACCGCGCCGATAGTGTCCATCAACGGCGAGCTGATGGATTGGATGCGCACATTGCGCAGGTTGGCGCGGAAGAGCCGGCGCGCCGCTTTCTTGAAACGCAGAATCTCCCAGACCTCGGTGTTGAAAGCCTTGACGATGCGGTTGCCGGTGACGGTTTCATGGAGAATATTCTGGATCTCGGCAAGCTTGTCTTGCCCCGAGCGGGTGCGGGTGCGGACTTCGCGTCCGATTTTGCGCGACGAGGTGATAACCACCGGCACAAAGAGCAGCAAGGCCCAACTGAGATAGCCTCCCAGCCTGATGACAAAGATCAGCCCGACCAGGAAGGTGAAAAACTGCTGCAGGAATTCGCTGATGACCGAACTAAGCGCAAGCTGTACGCGGTCCACATCGTTGATTAGCGTGGAAAGGATGGTCCCGGTGGCGTGCTTGTGAAAGAAGCTCGAAGAGCGGCGCAGTGTGGCTTCATACAGATGGTTGCGCAGATCGGTAATGGTGCCGAATCCGGCGTAGTTCACAAGATAAGTGCCCGTGTAATCGCAGAATCCCTTCATCAATGTAGAGAAGATTAGCGCGAAGGCTACCACATCCCATGCATTGTGGATATGCAGAAATGCGGGAACCACGATTCGCAGGTCGAAGTGCCAGGGGCTGTTGGCCAGGCCCAGCAGGATGGGCCCCTCGGGCGCGTCGGGCCGCAGAACCTGATCGAAGATGGGCTGGAAGAGGAGGGTGCGAAAGGTGTCCAGTACGCCCACCGCGGCCAGCAACGCCACTCCCGGCAGCCATTGCAGCCAGTAGGGCAGCCCGTAGCGCAGGAGCCGAAAGAATCTTTTCATGCCGGATGGACCGCCAGGCAACAAAAAATCAACGCAAAAAACCGCAGGGAAGGGAAGCAGAACTCCATCCCCGTATTGTAGCGGGCGTCACTTGCCTGCGCCCTTGGCAATCAGATTGGTGGTGGAGAAGCCTTGCACGATGGGAACAATTTTGACCTCGCCGCCCCAAGCGAGCACCTCGCCAGCGCCGACCACTGTGTCGACCGCGTAGTCGCCGCCTTTGACGATTACGTCGGGACGGGTTGCGAGAATGAGTTCGAGGGGCGTGGGTTCATCAAAGACTACGACAGCGTCAACGGCGCCCAGCGCGGCCAGTACGCGCGCTCTTTCAGTTTCCGCGACAATGGGGCGCGTGGATCCCTTCAACGCCTGCACCGACCGGTCGCTGTTGATGGCCACGATGAGGCGGTCGCCAAAGCGCCGCGCCTGCTCGATGACGGTAATGTGGCCGATGTGAAGCAGGTCGAAGCAGCCGTTGGTAAACGAGACGCGCTCGCCATTGGCCTTCCACAGCGCGACACGGCGGACCAGCTCGGCGCGGCTGAGCACTTTGTCCTCGGCGTGGAGGGCAATCTCCGGCGCGAGCGCGGCCAGCAGCTCGTGCTGCTCCACGGGCACCGTACCTACCTTGCCGACGACAATGCCTGCGGCCAGATTAGCCAATTGCACGGCGGTTTCCGGCTTGAGGCGCGATGCCAGGCAAAGAGCCAGGACGGCGATCACCGTGTCTCCCGCGCCGGAGACATCGAAGACTTGGCGGGCCACGGCCGGCACCAGAAAGCGGCTGCTGGCGCGCAGCAGCACAATGCCCTTTTCGCTCAGTGTGACGGTGAGGGAATCAATCTGCAGATCGGAAACCATGGCTTGGGCCGCGGCCAGCAAAGCCTCCATATCGCTCGTGTCGATCTGCGGAGCCAGAACTCGTGCAGCCAAAGCCAATTCGCCCAGATTCGGGCAAATAGTGGTTGCGCCTCGGTAACGGGTGAAATCGGCGCTCTTGGGGTCTACCAGGACCGGGATTCCCTGGCCGCGGGCGGCCTCGATCACCTGCCGGCAAACCTCGGGAGGCAGTACGCCCTTGGCGTAATCGGAGAGCACCATCGCGTTTGCCGAGGGCAAATGCGCGAGCACACTCTGGATCAGCCGGCCGCAGTCTTCCGCAGAACGCTTCTCCAGCCGTTCGCTGTCCAGCCGCAGCATCTGCTGCCTGCCGCCAAGAATGCGCAGCTTGGTGATGGTGGGGAATCCCTCGGAAACAACCAGCTCGGGTTTGATTCCGTTGGAGCGCAGGGTTTGCTCGAGCAGCCGCTGGTCTTCGTCTCCGCCGGCAAAGCCTATTACGGTGGTTTGCGCGCCGAGCCGGGCCAGGTTCATGGCTACATTGGCCGCGCCGCCTGGCTGGGCGCTTTGATGGGTTGCGCGCACGACGGGCACGGGAGCCTCGGGAGAAATGCGCGTCACCTCTCCCCAGATGTATTTGTCGAGCATGACGTCGCCCACGACGAGCAGGCGCTTGGAGGCCCAATTTCGCTCAATCTCGGCGATCACCTGGTGCAATTGGTCGATCACTGGGCCTCCAGGGTGACGCCGTGCACAATTGCCACATGAGGCTCGGCAATGTCCAGTTCAATCCAGTCGCAGAGCATGTGGCCGGCCAGAATGTGCGCCTCCTGGATGCGCGCGGTGTCTTTGGATGGGACGGCAAAGAGATGGTTGGCGAGTCCGGCCATTTTGCCTCCGCCCTCGCCGGTAAATCCAACGGTGAGCAAAGACAGCGCGCGGGCCTGCTCCATTGCGGCCACTACGTTGCGGCTGTTGCCGGAGGTGGAGATGCCGACCAGCAGATCGCCGGCATTGCCCAGGGCCTCGACCTGCCGGGAGAAGATGGCCTCGTAGCCATGGTCGTTGGCTACGGAGGTGAGAATCGAAGTATCGGTGGTGAGGGCGATGGAGGGGAGGCCCCGGCGCTCGCGGCGAAAGCGTCCGACGATCTCCGCGGCCAGATGCTGCGAGTCGGCTGCGCTGCCGCCGTTGCCGCACCAGAGGATTTTTCCGCCTGCTCGCAGGGTCGCGGTCATGGCCAGCGCAATTGCCTCGATGACCGGCTGCTGCGCTTCCAACTGGCGCACCACCTCCAGGTGTTGGGCAATCGCCTTGGCAAAAATGATTGAAGGATCTGGAGTCTTCGTCATCCCATTCACTCTCACACCGCCGGCGGACCTGCCGCAGCCCAGCGCAACTCCCGCTGTTGCTATCATAACGGGGTGAGCATCGCCGCCAATAGCTTCAATCTGGATGCACTGAAAACCATCTTCGTTGACCGCGACGGGGTGCTGAACAAAAAGATGCCAGAGGGCCGGTATGTAACCTCGTGGAGCGATTTTGAGCCGCTGCCGGGCGCCGCGGAGGCGATTGGCCGCCTGAACCTAGCCGGGTTGCGGGTGGTGGTGGTGACAAACCAGCGCGGCGTGGCGCTGGGGCTCTACACCGCAGCGGATGTGGAGGCGATTCATGCCGCTTATCAGCGACTGCTGGCGACCGCGGGGGCGCGTGTGGACAGCTTCTACTATTGCCCGCACGAGAAGGGATGCTGCGAGTGCCGCAAGCCGCTGCCGGGGCTGTTTGCGCAGGCGCAAGCGCAGTATCCGGAGATCGAGGCCAGGTCGAGCGTGATGATCGGCGACTCGTTTTCGGATATGGAATTCGGCCGCCGGCTGGGCATGAAAACCATTTTCATCGCTGGCGATCCTGAGCGGCAGAAGCCGGGCGCCGAGACCGCGCGCAGTCTTGCCAACCTTTACTGCGAGAGCTTGGCCGAGGCGGTCGATGCGCTGCTGACCGATCAATAGGCGAGGGAAAGCTACTCGCTGATCGCCTTGAGCGTGGCGAAGGTCTCTGCGATTCCCTCTTCCAGCGGCGTCATTGCCAGATTGCAGCCTAACTGCCGCAGCCCAGTGAGGTCCGCCTCCGTAAAATGCTGGTAGCGGCCTTCGAGATCGGCGGGAAACGACGTGTACTCGATGGGTACCTCGCCATGCACCGCCATTAACGCCCGCGCCACGTCGTTGAAGCTGCGTGCTACGCCAAAGCCGGCATTCGCCACCCCGTGGAAGATGCTGGCTGCTGCGCCGGGCAAGGGAGCGTAAGGGCCGACCTGGGCGAAAAACATGTTGAGCCGGGCTAGGTCGCGGACATAGACAAAGTCGCGCCGTTGTTCGCCGTCCGCATAGCCGCCTGAACCTGCAAAAAGCCGCACCTTGCCGGACTCCTTCATCTGTTTGGTGAAATGATGGATCACCGAAGCCATGCGTCCCTTGTGCTGTTCGCGCGGGCCGTAGACGTTGAAGTAGCGCAAGCCCACGGCGGTGGCCGCAAGCTGCTTTTGGGTGAGCAGGTTGCGAAAGTAGTGATCAAAGACCAGCTTGGAGTAGCCGTAAACATTGAGCGGACGCTCGTTCTCAATCGTCGGTGTAAAGCGTCCCGGCCCGGAAAGACCATAAACCGCCGCTGTTGAAGCAAATACCAGCGGCGCGCCGGCCGCAATTGAGAAGGCCAAAACCTCCTTGGTGTACTGGAAGTTGTTGTCCATCATGTAGACGCCGTCGTCTTCGAGCGTGTTGGAACAGGCTCCCTGATGGAAAATCGCCTCTACGTTGCCCGCTCCCAGCAGATTCTCGTTGATGGCTTGCCGAAACTCCCGCTTGTCCATGAAATCCACATAGCGCGCCCCGTGGAGATTCTGGAATTTTCGCGTGTTGGCCAGATTGTCTACCACCAGGATATCGGCGATGCCGTGGGCGTTCAATTCATGAACAAGGTTGCTGCCGATAAAGCCCGCGCCGCCAGTGACGATGAACATCTCCGGGAGTTCTCCTTTTGCTTGGCGCCTGCGCTAAACATTCAATCTCGCCTGCGCCTGGGCTGGTTCGGCATGGTCCAGCACCCGGCCCACCGCCGCGACCATCTCCGCAACGGCAATGGAGGCCAGGCAACGGCGCGCTTCATTGACGCAGGTTTCCAAGCCGCAGCCGTAACAACTGGTCTGATGATAAATGACTTGATTGCGCCCTCCTGCCGGAAACCATATGCCGGGCAGCCCGCGCGCCGAAAATGCGATAACGGCGGGAACCCTGGCGCATGCGGCCAGATGCATCGGGCCGGAATCGGGGCCGAGAAAAACCGAAGCGTAGGTCATCACCGCCGCGGTCTGGCGCGGCGTCAGCAGCCCGCAGAGATTCACCTTTGCGCCGCTCCACTGCCGCGCGGCAAACTCGCTGACCTCGCTGTCTTCCGCGGCTCCCACCAGGGCCAGTCCGTGGCGGGGATAGAGGGCGAAAAGCTCTGCCAGCAACGCCCGCCAATTCTCTTTCCCCCAGTCCTTGGCCTGCATCTTGGTGCCGGGTCCGCAGATGATCAGCGGCTTGCCAGAGAGTGGGGCGAGGGCCTGTCGCGCGGCTTCTGTTTCAGCGGCGCTCAGCTGCAGGCTCCAGTTGGCCGGGTTCCCGGGATTTGCATCGCCCAACTCGCGCAGGGTACGGCTCAGCCGCGCGGCTTCGGACTCGAACCGCCCCGTGTCCGGATCAAAGCTGTGCTCGAGTTCCATTTCACCGGGAATGGCAACAAGGCGCCGCACCCCGGCCAGGCGGAAGAAGATCCGGTCGCGTTGAACCGCTTTGGGCGAACGCAGCGGCATTAGATAGACAAGCACTTCTGGCCGGAATCGCCGAATCTCAATCGCGAGCTGGAGCAGCGCGGCTGGATTGCGGGTTCCTGCAGTGTAGCGGATGTAGCTGTGAACCAGCCCCGAATCGCCCAGAATCGCGGCTGCCGCCGGAGCCTTGGCGTGAATGGGAAAATTGGTGAGCATACGTCGCTCGGCGCGGGGAAAAACCCTCGCGATCAGGTGAAAGCAGGGCAATGCTACGACAGTATCGCCCAGGCTGCCCAGTCGATAAATCAAGACCCTCTTCACGGATTGATCGGTTTTGGCTGAGATCTCTGTAGCGCGCGACAAGTCAGGCTGCAAATCATCTCTCCCACTGAACACTAGTCTACCCGCATTCATTGCGCAGCATTCCCTCCGCCTGGAGGCGGATGGAGCGGCAATCGCTCTTCTTTATCCGCCTCCTCCGAAAGTGTGAGCCAAATCACAGGCTGTGAGCCTATGATGATTGGAGAATCTGTTTGTGGGTAGCCGGCTTGCCCGTCTCGTAGTTATGCGAAAATCGTTCTGGAGTTCCCATGGCAGCCTTCGGTAGTCTCGCACTTTACATCGCATTGGCGCTGGCCGCCTACAACCTGCTGGCGGGAATCATTGCTCTGCGGATGATCGCGACCGGCCAGCAGGCGCGCATCTCGCCTGAACGCCTGGCCGACAGTGCCCGCCGCGCCGGGATCGCAGGCTTTGTCGCCGTCACCGCCGCGGCCTTCGCCCTCGTCTGGTCGGTCTTTAAAAACGATTTCTCAATAGCCTACATCGTTCAGCACTCCAACAAAGCCCTACCCGGCGCATATAAATTTGCCGCGCTATGGTCCGGGCAGGAGGGTTCGCTGCTGCTTTGGGCTTGGCTACTGGGCACCTACGGCTTTGTGCTGCGCCTTACCCATAAGCAGGATGTAAAGCTCTACGCCTACGCGGGAACGATTCTAGCTTCGGTACAGTTTTTCTTTCTGCTGGTGCTGACCTTTGCCGCGCGGCCGTTCTCGCTGCAAACCGGCGGGATTCCCGACGACGGCAACGGGCTGAACCCGCTCCTCCAGTATCCGGAGATGGTGATTCATCCCCCGATGCTGTATCTGGGCTATGTGGGCTTTTCCGTTCCCTTCGCCTTTGCGCTGGGTGCGCTGATGATGCGCTACCCCGGCGAAAAATGGATCAAGATCACTCGCGTTTGGACGATGGTGACCTGGCTGTTTTTGACCTGCGGCATCTTTCTCGGCATGCACTGGGCCTATGCCGTGCTGGGATGGGGCGGTTACTGGGGCTGGGATCCGGTGGAGAACGCGAGCTTTATGCCCTGGCTCACCGGCACTGCGTTTCTGCACTCAGTGATGATGCAGGAGAAGAAAGGCATGATGAAGAGCTGGAATGTCTGGCTCATCTTCACTACCTTCCTGCTCACGCTGCTGGGTACGCTGCTTACCCGCGCGGGGCTGGTCAGTTCCGTTCACGCCTTCGCGCAATCGTCGATAGGCGACTGGTTCGTAACCTTCATGGTGATCACACTGGCGGTCTGCATCTTTACTTACATCGTGCAACACAGCCATTTGAAGAGCGAGCACGCGCTGGAATCGCTGGTCAGCCGCGAGTCGAGTTTTCTGTTCAATAATCTGGTGCTGCTCACGGCCTGCTTCGTGATTCTCTGGGGAACGCTCTTTCCCATCCTGAGCGAGTATGTGGAAGGCAGCAAAGTTACGGTGGGCGCGCCGTTTTATAACCGCGTGGCCATCCCCATCGGCCTGTTTCTTTTGTTCCTCACCGGCGTTGGTCCGCTGCTGCCCTGGCGGGCAACTTCGTTCAGAAGCATCAAGCGGAACTTCATCCTTCCCGTAGTCGCGCTGTGGTCTACGGTGATTGTTTGTCTGGCGGTTGGTGTGCGGCCATGGAAAGACGGTTCGCTTGATCAGGGCAACTTCTACGCGCTGGTTGCTTTTGCGCTCTGCGCCGCAGTGTTTACGGCTATCATCTCCGAATTCCTGCGCGGGGCCGCGGTAATCGCAAAGCAAACCGGGCGTAATCTTTTTGCCGCAACCTATCTGCTGACTCGCCGCAATACCCGCCGCTATGGCGGCTACATCATCCACATCGGCGTGGTGATTATTGTGATTGGTCTTGCCGGCGCGGCCTTCAATCGCAGCGAAGAGAAAGAGATGGCCCTCCACGACAAGCTGGCCATCGGCCCTTACATACTGGAGAGCGTGGGCGCAACCCAGGATTCGAATGCAAACTACAACACCGAGTTTGCACTGCTGAATGTAACTGAGAACGGCAAGCAGGCAACGGAGTGGACGCACGATGGCTGGCGCATTTTTCAACAGCCCTTGCAGATGTCTCCCGAAAAGCGCGTCTACCTTTCCAGCGGACAGCCGCAGACCATGGTCGCGATTCACTCGGTAATCAGTTGGGATCTGTATGTGGTCTATGAAGGCACTAATCCCGATACCGGCCAGCCGATTATCAAGGCATTCCTCAATCCGTTGGTGAGCTGGATCTGGGCCGGTCTGGTCATCATCGTCTTCGGCACCGGAATTGCGCTCGTTCCCAGCCTCACGCCGGCGACGGCTTCGCTGCGTGTGCCCGTAGCTCATGCCGTGCCCGCTGAACCAGCCTTAAGGAGCGGCGATTGATGACGTCTCCGGTGCGTTTTACTTTTTTCAAGAGACCATTACAGGCGGTCGCGATCGCCGCTCTCGTCTGCGTTTCGCTGGGCGCGACGGATGCCGGATCGCGCTTCAATGACCTGGGCCATCGCATGATGTGCACCTGCGGCTGCGCGCAACTGCTGGGTGAATGCAACCACGTGGGCTGCCCGAACTCGGAGGGAGAGCGCAATGAGCTGAGCGCTGCCATTACCGACGGCAAAACCGACCCTGAGATTCTGGCCGACTTCTCCGCCAAATATGGCGCAACGGTGCTGGCTGCGCCGACCACCAAGGGTTTTGATCTGGTGGCCTGGATCGCTCCGTTTGCTTTTCTCGCAGCCGGGCTGCTGCTGGCCATTCTGCTGGTGCTGCGCTGGTCAGAGAAAAAGGCGCAGGCTGTGGTTGTGGCCGCTAGCCCTGAAACCGATGCGATTCGCGAAAAAATTCGCCGGGAGACCGGCAGCGATGGAGGCTTCTAAGCGATGACGCGGAGACAGTGGACAGTGAACAGTGGACAGTGGACAGTGCGCAGCCGATTCCTATCGTTGCGGCACGCGATGGGGGTTATCGAGTTATGACAGATACGCAGGGTTTGATTACAGGTTTGCTGATGGGGCTGGCGTTGTTTGTCTATGTCTTCTGGCCGGAGAATGTATTTGCCAGTCAGCGGCAGAAGACGCGCCTCGATTACCTGTACGAACGTAAGGATCAGCTTTACGAAAATCTGCGCGACCTGAACTTTGAGTTCCGCGCCGGCAAATACCCCGAAGAGGACTTCAACATTCAGCGGGCGCAGTTGGAAAACGAGGCGACGCAATTAATGGCCGAAATTGAGCATTTGCAGCAGACATAAAAGATGAAGGGTACGGGCTTCAGCCCGTACATTGGTCTTAGGATTGTTTCGGGGCTTTAGCCCCTGAGGGAATTTTGTAGCTGGTTGTGCGCCCTCAGAGGCTAAAGCCTTAAATCTAGGCAGTTGTTAACGGACGGGCTAAAGCCCGTCCCCTACAAGGATTCCCATTAAGACGATGAAAGCCTCTTCCGTACTTCTACGCTCTTTGGCTGCAAGCCTTCTCTTCAGCAGCGCGCTGGCTCACGCCGCAACCGTCACCGGCACCGTGACCGACAAGACCACCGGCAAGCCCTCGGCTGGCGATACCGTAGTGCTGGTGGATGTGCAGGCTGGCATGGGCGAGGTGGCCAAAGCCACCACTGATGCGCGCGGACACTACTCGCTGAACAAGCCGGGCAGCGGGCCTTACCTGATCCGAGTGACTCACCAGAATACCGGCTACTTTATCGCCGCGCCAGATGGTGCCGGGCCGGGAGATATTCCTGTCTATGACGCCGCGCCCAAGGTGGACGGCATCTCCATCGAGGCCGATGTGATGGAGATCGAGACGGAGAATGGGCAGCTCAAGGTGAACGAGCGCTACTTTGTGCATAACACCAGTTCGCCGCCCCGCACTCAGTACAGCCCGCGTGGCTTTGAGGTGGTTTTACCTGCCGAGGCCGTCGTCGATGGCACAGCAGCGCGCCGCCCCACCGGCCTGCCGACTGCGACGCAGTTGACCCCGACCAGCCAGAAGGGCCACTTCACCTTCGATTTTCCCATTCAGCCGGATGAGGGCGACAAGAACACGCTTTTTCAGATCGAGTACCATATTCCCTACAGCAGCGGAAAGTATACCTTCCATCCCCAGGAGTTGTTGGCCGCCGACAACGTGGCCGTGCTGCTGCCCAAAAGCATTACTTTTGCGGCGGGTGGCGGAGCCAACTTTCAGTCCGTGCCGGAAGATCCTGGCATTCAGACTTTTGTCCTGAAGAACGCAGCCGCAGGCAAGGCAATTGAGTTCACCATCTCCGGTGCCGGCTCGATGCCGCGCGAGGGCCAGGGCGCTCCGGCAGGACAGCAGAGCGCGGGCATGGGAGCGCCGAGCGGCGACAGCGCTGGCGGCGATGCCACGGCGCAGAACAACAAGCCTGGCGGTGGCATTGGCACACCGATCGGCACCGACGATCCGCTGACCAAGTACAAGTGGTGGATTCTGGGCGCGCTGGCACTGGTGCTTGTGGCGGGCGCTGCATTTTTCCTGCGTAAGCCGAATGATGTTATCGGTGTACCCAATGCAGGGTATACAGCCGGGGCAGGGAATCCGCCGGCTTTTGGTTCGCCGGCGGTGAAGAATACTGCGTTGCTGAACGCTCTCAAGGAAGAACTCTTTGCGATCGAGAGCGAAAAGATCTCCGGCACGTTGAGCGCAGCGGAGTACGCCGAGATCAAGGCCGCGGTGGAAACCGTCTTGAAGCGCGCGTTGAACCGGAAATAACCGGCAACAGAAATTTGCAATGCGGATCAAATTAAACGGCCTCTCCATTGCGGAGAGGCCGTTTTGTCTAACCGGAATTGCTGAGTTACCGGCGGAAGCGATCCCGGTCCCCGCGCCGATCATGATCACGGCCCCAATCGCGGCCCCGGTCTCTGTCCCATCCACGATCCCGGTCAAAGCGTTCCCGCCCGCCGTAGTTCCAGCGTCCCGGAACCCAGTAGCCGCTGGCCTGGTAACCGGCAGCCCACACATAGCCGGGGCCGGGGCAAGGCGGGACGTAGGCCACAGGTCCGCGAATTGCGATTCCAAACTCAGCTGCCTGGGCCGGGCTTGTACCCAGAGCCAATCCACCCGCCAACACTGCCGCTCCCAACATCCAACTCTTCATGCCTGTCATAACCCCTCCATCCCAGCCGGTCTTGAACTTACTCGTTCACTTCCGGTCCGGCTCTGCTTTGGGGAGGCTTTGCTCTCGCCGCCTCCCGGCTAACCGGTTATGTACTATGCAAACACTGCTTTCTAAAAAGGTTGCGGATATGGGAGGAGGAAATCGAAGAATATATTTTCGCAACTTTCCCTCTGGAGTAGTGTTGCCAGCGAGGCCCTTTCTCGATGAATCGGTTCATCTGACACCAAAAAATGGTATATAGTGGAACCATTGTGAGGAGACTATATGGCTCAACTTCATGGTGCTTCCGCATTGCCGGAAAGGACTCCTGTAGTCGCTCTTCGTGGAACGCATCGGCGCGGCACGCGATCGAAGAGTCCAATCCGTCTCAGCTTCGAAGCTGAGAAAGGGCTTTCAAAGGCCTATGCCACGGAGCTTTTTCAGCGGATCGCGGCGACCTCTTCCCTGCCAGTCGGCAAACTCCGCGCTGAGCTGATTCCGGACTCAAGCTGGAAGCGCGCCGCTGAAACCTTGGGTCCGCAGGCCAGCCAGACTACGGCGCGGTTGAGCCTCATTCTCTCCATCGCTGAGAGGGTTTGGGGGAATGAGGCCGATGCGACCCAGTGGCTCAACTCGCCTCATGCCGAGCTGCGCGGCGCGGCGCCGCTCTCTCTGCTCAAGACCGAGTCTGGGGGGCGCGCGGTCGAGGCTCTGTTGGCCGCGCTGGAATTTGGCTTTCCCATATAGCGATGATCGTCTACCGCATGCACAGCCTGAACCGCGGCGTCTTCGATGCGACAGGTGCAATTCTCCAGCCGGGCCGATGGCACTCCCGAGGCACGGCTGTCGTCTACGCCGCCGAACACGCCAGCTTGGCGGTGCTGGAAACATTGATTCACGCTGGCGGGCGCAAGCTGCCTCCGCGAGCGATTTCGCTGATTCACGTCCCCGATGATCTGCTCATCGAAACCACGCCCTGGACTGAGATGCCGGCTTCGCAGGAGTTCGGTGACGCTTGGATCCGTGAGGGGCGCAGCGCAGCGTTGCGTGTGCCGAGTATTGCGGTAAATCTGATCGAATCGAATTTTGTCCTCAACCCCAGCCATCCGGATTTTGCCCGTATCCATGCGGAACCCGCCGAAGAATTTGTATTCAATCCGCGCTTCTTTCTCACTGCCTGATCGCGAAGCCAATGTAAAATCTTTTTCTATGCGATTCTTTACCCCAATAGTCATTGCGTTGATCTGCCTCGCGCCCGGCGCAGGGGCGCAGCAAAAGGAGACCCCGATGCCTCACCACGCTCACGGCAGCTTTACCGTGAAAATGCAGCCGCTTACTCCCCCGCCCGCTGAGGGCCTCAGCCGTTTCTCGATTAACAAGGAAATTCATGGAGATCTGGAGGCAACAACCATCGGCGAAATGTACTCGGGCGGAGACCCAAAGCAGGGCGTTGCCGGATATGTGGCGATAGAAGTTGTCACTGGCACACTCGCCGGCAAACATGGCAGCTTCGCATTGCAGCACTTCGCCACGATGGACCAGAATGGCCCCAAAATGACTGTTGCCGTGGTTCCTGGTTCCGGGACTGGAGAGTTGAAAGGCATCGCAGGCGCCTTCACCATCAAGATTGACAACGGCGCGCACTCCTACGATCTGGAGTACACGCTGCCCGAGTAAGTACGCGCGATTTCGGTTCTGTGCGGCTGCTGCTTTATCAGTGCTGACGAGCCGGGGAGGGCGTGTGGCTGCGAATGTTAAAGTTAAGTTTCACCCTCCATGTTTACTACCTCGCAGCACGCGCACTTTATCGGAATCGGCGGCATTGGCATGAGCGGCATTGCCGAAATCCTGCTCAGCCTGGGCATGAAAGTGTCAGGCTCTGACCTGCGCCGTGGCCCGGCCACAGATCGTCTTGCGCAACTGGGTGCAACCGTCTACGAAGGCCATGATGCCGCGCATGTTGCCGGAGCCACGGTCGTCGTCACTAGTTCCGCGGTCAACGCCAGCAATCCAGAGGTTGTCGAGGCCCACGCCCGCAAGATTCCTGTCATCCAGCGCGCCGAGATGCTGGCTGAGCTGATGCGCCTCAAATATGGCATCGCCATTGCCGGAATGCACGGCAAGACCACTACGACATCGATGGTTGCCTCGGTGCTTTCTGCCGGGGGACTCGATCCAACCGTGGTTGTCGGTGGCCGCGTCGATGCGCTCGGATCGAACGCACGGCTGGGGACAACCCAATATCTTGTCGCCGAGGCTGACGAGAGCGACCGCTCCTTCCTCAAGCTCTCGCCGATTCTCGCCGTCGTCACCAACCTCGACCGCGAGCATATGGACTGCTATCGCGATATGGCCGACGTCGAGCAGGCGTACCTGAATTTCATGGACAAGGTGCCGTTCTACGGCGCTGTCACCGCTTGCCTCGACAACCCGCAACTGGCGACGATACTGCCTCGCGCCCGCCGCCGCGTCTTCACATACGGAATTGCAGCAGAAGCCGACTTCCGGTTGGAGCTGTTGGACGCAGTAGCAGGCGTTTATGCACGCTTTAAGGTAGTCACGGCGGGCGGGCCGATTGGCCCATTTGAGCTACATGTTCCAGGGCGGCACAATGTCCTCAATGCAACCGCTGCGGTTGCCATTGCTTGCCAGTTGGAGGTTGCGCCGGAAAAGATCGCCGAGGGGTTACGCAATTTTCGCGGCGTTGACCGCCGCTTCCAGCATCGCGGCACGGCCCGCGGTGTCAGCGTGGTCGATGATTACGGCCACCATCCAACTGAGATTCGTGCGACACTTGCCGCTGCCCGAGAGTGCGGCTATAAGCGCATTCACGTTGTCTTCCAGCCTCATCGGTACTCCCGTACGCACGATCTGATGGCCGAGTTCAGCGGTGCGTTTACCGCCGCCGACAGCTTGTTTGTCCTGCCTATCTACGCCGCCAGCGAAGCGCCGATTTCCGGAGTCACCTCGGAATTGCTTGCCGAACGAATCACCGGGCCAAAGGTCGAAGTGATTGCGGATTTTCCGGCGGCCGTGAGCGGCGCCGTCGCAGCTGCTTCTGAAGGCGACTTGATTCTGACTCTGGGCGCGGGCAGCGTGAGCCAGTTAGCACCGCAGATATTGTCCGCGCTGGAAGTCTGAAGGCATAGTAACCTTTGTTCGGATGTATTAATGACGACGAGGCGATAACAGCTTGACTCTGAGCATTCAAGACAAATTCGGCCAGATCGATATTTATATCTTCGATCAAATTTTGCGCGGAAATATTGCTCCGGGGATGCGCGTTCTCGACGCAGGGTGTGGATATGGACGCAACCTTGTCTATCTTCTTGGCGCCGGGTGCGAAGTATTTGCGCTCGACCAGGACAGCGATGGAGTGGAGCATGTGCGCAAGTTATCCGCCTCGCTCGAAACCGGCCTGCCTGCGGAAAATTTTCAGGTAGGATCTATCGACCGGATGCCGTTTGCGGACAGTTTTGCAGACGTTGTTCTCTGTAATTCGGTGCTCCACT
>Ga0181534_10000063_pt1 | contig 77487 bp, 69 predicted proteins | sample PEATcosm2014_Bin_37_FD_119758 | JGI IMG/M metagenome (GOLD analysis project Ga0181534, IMG submission 119758) | Peatland microbial communities from MTU Mesocosm Facility, Houghton, MI, USA - PEATcosm2014_Bin17_10_metaG | ecosystem: Environmental > Terrestrial > Soil > Wetlands > Peat | place... | reverse complement strand
CATTCTCGGTGCGCAGGGTGCCGCTGATTTCCCCGCCGAGTTCGAGCCACAATTCGACGAACGTCCCGTAGGCGTACTGCGGCGCCCGCAGCAGCACGCGCGTGATGCTGCGTTCCGCACACTGCGCCGACAGCTCCCCGCTGAACACCACGCGGTCCCATTGCTCGGAGGCGATCTCGAAGCCGACCGCGGCGGCGTCCGGACGGCAGGCGCCGGCGGCAAGGCCGATGTGATTTTCGATGGCGAGATTGACGGGCGCGGGCGTCGCGATGATGTCGACGGCGTGGGTCGCCGCATTTGGCACCACGCGGAACTCGACCGATTGAAAGTTGACCATCAGGGCGTCCGGCTGCACGTTGTAGGCGCGATTCGGGCGCCCGTCGAACGCGGCCGGATCCTCGGGCTCGAGCGCGAAGGCGCTGTCGTCGATCACGATGTCGCCGTGGATGATCTTGACGCCCCTGTCGCGCAGCGTGCGGGCGAAGCTCCACCAGCGCTCCAGGGTCATGTAGGGGTCGCCGCCGCCCTGCAGGATCAGATCGCCGTCGAGGCGGCCGTCGTGCAGGTTGCCCCGCATCAACGCCCGGGTATGCCAGACGTAAGCCGGCCCGAGAACATCCAGGCTGGCAAACGTCGTCACCAGCTTGATGGTGGAGGCGGGACTGCGCGCCACCCCGTCATTCAAGCTCGACAGCACGCGGCCCGAGTCCGGATCGAGCACGGCGAAGCTCACGTTCGAAGGCGCAATGCGTTGCGCCGCGATCACCCGCGCGACACCCGCCGGCATTCCGGCCGGCGGGTGTCGGGGTCTTTCGGGCGCGGTGGCCGACGAGGCGGCCGGGCCGAGCGCGAGTCCGAGCGCGAGCGCGAGCGCGAGGCCTGAAATCATCGGCGGTAACTTAGCACAGCGCCTCAATTGAGCGGCAGCACGACTGAACGCCAGGCGCCCGAGCGCCAGCGCAGGAGCAGCATCGTTCCCAGGCAGCAAATATAAATGAGCGCCGCAAACCACCCGCCGATTGCGCCCCAGCCGAACTGCGGCAGCCAGCCGACCCACCCCTCGCCCGGCTTGAACGACAGGGCGTGGGCCAACGGAACGAACAGCGACCATGACAGGGCGAGCACCATCAGCGCCGGGATGCGCACGTCGCCCGCGCCGCGCAGCACCGAACCCGAGCTGATGTTGAGTCCGTCGAACAGCTGATAGCCGGCGGCGATCCACAACAGCACGATGCCCTTCGTCACCACCGCCGCCGCCTGCGGATCATGGGGGTTCGTGAACCAGGGGAGCACCCACGGCCCGCACGCGGCGAGCAGCACGCCGATCAGCCCCATGTAGATCACCGAGATCACGATGATGCCGTCGCCCACCTTGCCGGCCCAATCCAGCGCGTGCGCACCGATGGCCTGCCCCACCAGCGTCGTGCCCGCCATGGCGATGCCCACGGCCGGCATGTAGCAAAAGGAGGTGAGCATCATGACGATCTGCGTCGAGGCCCCGTCGAGCGTGCCGAGCCGCACCTGCATCAGCTGGAACAGGGCGAAACCGAGGATGTCCGCGGCATACAGCAGGCCCATCGGGAAGCCGAGGGAGAACTGATTCAACAATGAGTGCAGCTTCAGGCGCATGGTCAGATGCGAGCGGTAGCGCGCGCGGATGCCGGCGCCGAGGAACCAGCCGAGCGCCGCGGCCACGCCGATGAGTTGCGCGGCGGCCGTGGCCCAGGCCGAACCCGCGACGCCCAGCCCAAAATTGAAAATGAACAGCTGATTGAACAGCGCGTTCACCACGGCCACCAACAGGGTGATGCGCAGTGTGATCATCGGCAGCCCGATGCCGTTGAAAAAGCCGAGCAGCGACCACAGTGCGATGCCGAGCGGCGCCGCCAGCATGCGCGGGAACCAATACTCGAGGGCAAGCCGCAGCGTGTCCTCGGCGATGCCGAAAGGCGAAAACATCCAGCTACCGGCGAGCGCCAACGCGGCGAAGGCCGGTACCGTGAACAACGAGGCCCACAGCGCGGTCCAGGTGGCCTGCGCGGCGCGCGCATACCGGCGTGCGCCGAACGCCTGCGCCACCAAGGTCTGCACCGACAGGCCGACGCCGCCGAAAAGCAGTATGAAAACCAACACCGGCCAGTAAACTGCACCCATCGCCGCGGTTGCCGTCGGCGAGATGCGCCCGACGTACCACGTGTCCGTGGCATTGAGCACCGCCTGCACGGCGCTGTTGAGCATGAACGGGAACGCGAGCCGGGCGACCGCCATATAATCGAGCCGTACCCGCCCGTGGGAGCTCAAGGTCTGGCCGGGAAGCAGTTCGTCGGGAGCGCGCACATCGGTTCCTTTTTCGATCGAGCCGGCGAGGATAACCCGGCCTTGGGTGAGACATGAGAATCAAATCAGCGCGGATCGTCCATGGAAACTTTCGCTGCCGCGAGCTCGGTCCGGGCGGCTGGCAGTTCTCGACCGGCCGGCCCGGCGAGGCGGAACTCTACGTGTCGGGTGCGGCACCGGGTGCCGCGCAGTTTCTGCGCGATGCGCAATTCGAGTCGATCGAGTGCCGTTGGCGCGAGGATGGCGTGCTCCTGACCTTGAACGCGCCGGACGCGAGCCGCGTGCTCAAGGCGCGCAATGCGCTCATCCACGAACCGCTGATGCAACTGTACGCGGGCCTGCCGCTGGTGAGCTTCGATGCGGCCGCGCGGCGCTTCTGGCGGCGCGTGTTCCGGCTGGTGCGCGTGCCCGGCGGGCGCCTGCTGCTGGGGTTCATCGCGCGCCGTCGGCGCGCCTCCCCCTGAGCCCCTGGGGAACTGCATCACAAAGGCGCCCGTTTATTGTCAATCCGGGCCGGCGGCAGCGTGAATTCCCGCAAATTCCCGCCTCGAAGTGGGATGTCGGTCAAGGATACCCGGCGCCGTTTGCCGCACATTGATTGAACAATTTACAGCCGTCTTTAAAAAACCAGGTTGGGCGCAGTGCTGGACATCAAACCGACCACGATGGAAACCGAATCTCTGGAAACCTCGTTCGAGCCGTACGGCCGGCTCCTGCGTATGCTCATGCCCAGTCTGCGCGGCATGGTCGTGCATGACGGCTTCTCCCATCTCCTGTGGGCTTCGGAGGAATGGGATTCCGACGAGGACCCCGACATCGTCAAGGACGTCATCGCCAATGCCCTGACGGACACGGCGGAGTTCCCCGGCATGGCGCGCTTCGATGCCGACCGCGCGTTCTATTCATTCGCGGTACGCGGTGAGCACGTCGAACTGCTGGGCGTCGTGACCATCCAGGCGCGCCTGTCGGGCGCCCGCACCGAAGGACGCCCGCTGCAATACGTGCGCCAGCTGGTGCAGCCGGCGCTCGAGTGCCTGCGCCGCGAGCTGTCGCTGCGCTCGCGGTTGGGATCGCGCGAGCGGGATCTCGACGTGCGCGAACGCGACCTGTCGCTGATGCTCGAGATGTCGTCCAATCAGACCGCCACCGGCGACGCCGACGAGTTCGACCTGATCCTGAAGACCAGCCTTGAGCACATGGGATGTGCGCTCGCGGCGCTGTGGATTCCGGAAAAAAACATCGCATTGTCCATGACGCGCAGCGGCAACCCGATGTCGCCGGACTCGCTGCAACGCGCTCAGCAGCATCTGGTGGCCTGGATGCATCTTCAGCAGCGCACCATCGTCGTCAATCACATTTCCAAGGTGGCGAGCGAGGTGGCCGCGCCGTACAAGATCCTGGCCTGCCCGGTGCGCCACCCTTCCGAGCGGGTGATGGGCGTGCTCGCCCTGTTCAATCCGCCGAGCGCGCATGACTTCGACTCGCATCAAACGCGCATCGCCGAGCTGCTGGCGAAAAAAATCACGCTCATCATCCAGGCGCAATACGACTCGAGCACGGGGCTCATGACGCGCCAGTCCTTCGAGCGCCAGGCCGGATCGCTGCTCGCCGTGGTGGGCGCCACCGACGCACACAGCATCCTGTATCTCGACATCGACCGGTTGCACGTGATCAACGAGACCTTCGGCATGCACGTGGGTGACGATGTCATTGTCAGCGTGGCGGAGCGCATGGGCCGTGTGTTGCCCGGCGGGGCTTTGGCGGCCCGCATCTCCGGCGACCGTTTGGCGGCGTTCATACCCAACATCGGTTTGGACGCGTCGGCCGTGATTGCGCAACGCATCTGCGAGGGGGCGGCCTCGATCGTGCCGCGCGCCGGTCAGGGCTCGTTCGAGGTGTCGGTGTGCGTGGGTGTTGCGCCGGTGGGCCGCGCCGAAAACGCGCTCGCGCATGCCCTGGCCACCGCGGAGATCGCCTGCAAGGCGGCTAAGGACCGCGGCCGCAACCGGGTCGAGGTGTTCCAGGATTCCGATCAGAGCATCATCCGGCGCCACACCGATATTCTGGTGATCGGCAAATTGCGCGATGCCCTGGGGACCGATGGGTTCCGGCTCGACGCACAACCGATCCTGCCGCTGCGCGGCAACTACGGGCGGCCGCGTTTCGAGCTGCTGATCCGCATGTTGGGCGACCGCGGCGAGATCATTCCGCCGGGCAAGTTTCTCTCCTCGGCGGAGCGCTACCAGCTGATGCCGACGGTCGATCGCTGGGTGGTGCGCCGCGCCTGCGAACTGCTCGGCCAGCACAGCGCCTCGGTGGGCGAGGACATCGCGCGCTTTGCCATCAACCTGTCGGGTCAATCCCTGCAGGACGAGACGTTCCTGGATTTCGTGGTCACGCAGATTCGCGACAGCAAGTTGCCGCCGAACGTGCTGTGCTTCGAGCTGACAGAAACGGCGACCATCGGCAATCTGGACAAAGCGCAGCACTTCCTGCACACGCTGCAGGATCTCGGCTGCCAATTCGCGCTCGATGATTTCGGCACCGGCGTGAGCTCGCTGGCGTACTTGAAGGATCTGTCGGTCAACTATCTGAAGATCGACGGCACCTTCGTGCGCGACTCGCTGCAAAATCCGCGCTCCGAATCGATGGTCAAGGCGATCGCGCAGCTTGCCAAGGTCATGTGCATGGAGACGATCGCGGAGTACGTCGAAACGGATGCGCTGCGGGTGCGAATGGCGGATCTCGGCGTCGATTATGGACAGGGTTTCGCCATGGGCCGCGCGCAGCCGCTCGAGGAGCTGCTCGAGGAGCTCGCGATCTATGACGCCACCGTCAACACCTGGAACGGCGACGCCCCCGAACTCGGCGACGCGCGCACCGCCACCGCCGGCTGAAAGCCGCCGTCCGCTGACGCCCGCGTTTTCCGGAGCGGAATGTCAGCTTCCGTCCTACACGGATTAGCAACGAACCACCCTTGGGTTCCTCGGCGCATGATGGCGCAATGTGCGCGTGCATGCCGCATTTCACGAGGCCCTCCCATGCTGATCTTGACGCGCCGCGCCGGCGAGGCTTTGCGCATCGGTGATGACATCGAAGTGACGGTGATGGCGGTCAACGGCTCGCAGGTGCGGATCGGCATCAACGCGCCGCGCAGCGTCGCCGTGGATCGCGAGGAAATCGCGGAGCGCAAGCGCCGCGATCGCGAGCTCGGCCAGAGCCCGAGACCCAAACCCTAGGCAGTGAACTTACCGTCGCGAATCAGCGGCAGTCGCCTTGCGCGCTTGCGGGTCAGCGCAAAGATGGCGTTTGCCACGGCGGGGGCGATCGGCGGCAGACCCGGTTCGCCCACTCCCGAGGGCGGTTCGGCGCTCGGCACCACGTATGTCTCCACCACCGGCGCCTCGCCGATCCGTACCACCGGATAGGTGTCGAAATTCGCTTGGGCCTGCCTGCCGTCCGCAAACGTGATCTCGCCGTAGAGGGCCGCGGACAGTCCGTAATTGATGGCGCTTTCCATCTGCCCGGCGATCATGTGCGGATTGACGGCCGTGCCGCAGTCGATGACGGCGATGACCCGATGGACCCGCGGCCGACCGTCCTCCATTGAAACCTCAGCCACCTCGCCGACCACGCTGCCGAAGGATTCGTGAATCGCGAGTCCGCGTCCCCGGCCGGCGGCCGGCGGATCCGTCCATCCGGACTTCTGCGCGAGCAGCTCCAGCACCGTGCGATGGCGCGGCTGACGCTCGGACAACAGCGCGCGCCGATACGCCATAGGGTCGATGCCGGCGGCGGCGCATTCGTCGATGAAACTCTCCACGGCGAAGGCGGTGTTCGAGTGGCCCACCGAGCGCCACCACAGCACCTTCACCGGCGCGGTCGTGCTGTGCAGACCGACCCGCACGTTGGGAATGGCGTAGGGAAGATCCTGCGCTCCCTCGACGGAGGTGGGATCGATCCCTTTCAGCGCCATGCCCTGCATCACGGTGCCGGCCACGATCGACTGACCGACCACCGTGTGCTGCCAGGCGGCCGGCCTGCCGTCCGGCCCGAGCGCCGCCCTGAGCCGGTTCGCCCACTGCGGCCGGTACCAGCCCCCGCGCATGTCATCCTCTCGGGTCCAGACGACCTGCACCGGTTTGGCGATGCGCTTGGACAGAGCGACCGACTCGCGCACGAAGTCACTGACTGGACTCGCGCGCCTGCCAAAACCGCCGCCGAGCAGCAGGGTGTGAATGAACACCTGGTCGGCGCGCAAACCCGCGACTTCGGCCGCCGCCGCCTGGTCGAGCGACTGCATCTGCGTGCCGGTCCACACATCGCAGCGATCGGGCCGCCAATCCGCCACGCAGTTGAGAGGCTCCATCGGCGCATGCGCGAGGAACGGCACTTCATACAGGGCGTCGAGCTGCCGATGCGCGCGGTCGCGCAGCAACGGCCCCACGTCGCCGTCATTGCGGGCGATCACCGGCGCTTCGGTTGCCGCCAGGGTCTGGTAATCGAGACGCAGCCGCTCGGTATCAAGTGCCGCACCCGGCCCCGGCTGCCAGTCGATGATCAGGGCGTCGCGGCCCTTGCGCGCCGCGTGGGTGTTTTGCGCCACGACGGCGACTCCGGCGCTCAAGGTGATGACCGTGACGACGCCGCGCACCGCCCGGGCCGCGGTGTCGTCGAGGCTTTTAAGCGTGCTGCCGAGCGCGGGAGGTCGGGCGAGAACCGCCCGCAGCATACCGGGCAGATGCATGTCCAGGCCGAACTTGCCGCTGCCGTCGATTTTTCCGGCGATCTCGACGCGCTGGATCGACCGGCCGATCACCTTGAATTCGCTCGACGGCTTCAGGCGCAGCGCCTTCGGGTCGGGCGGCGGCAGTTTGCCGGCCGCGATCGCGAGGCGGCCGAAATCGGTCTTGCGCCCGTTCGGCCCGTAAACGCAACCCTGCTCGGCGCGGCAGCTTTCCGGCGCGACGCGCCAGCGCTGCGCGGCGGCCTCGATCAGCAGGGTGCGCGCCGCCGCGCCCGCGAGCCGCAATGGGTTCCAGCTGGTCGAAATGCTCATGCTGCCGCCGGTGAATTGCAGCGGGAACACCGGGTTGTTGTAGACCGCCGCGACCGGCGCGGTTTCGATGCGCACTCGCCGCAGGTCGCACTCGAGCTCTTCGGCGAGCAGCTGTACGAGACCGGTGTAAACGCCCTGGCCCATTTCGGATTTGTGCATCACCAGGGTGACGACGCCGGTCGGGTCGATTTTGACGAAGGCGTTGACCTCGGCGGCCTGCGCAGCCGGCGGGAGTTGCGGGCCTGCCGCGGGCGCCGCGGGCGCCGCGGGCGCCGCGGCTCGCGCCGCCATAGCGCCCCAGCGCGTGGCGGCGGGCACGGTGAAACCGACGATCAATCCACCGGCGGCGCCGCCGGCGCCGCGTAGAAAGTCGCGCCGCGAGACCTCGCGGAGCCTGCGGGCACTCATGAGGATTCTCCGGCATCCGCCGCCGCGCGATGAATGGCCGCGCGGATGCGGCTGTAGATGCCGCAACGGCACAGGTTGCCGCTCATGGCCCCATCGATATCGGCATCCGAGGGCGCGTGGTTGGAGCTGATCAGCGCGGCCGCCGACATGATCTGGCCGGATTGGCAATATCCGCATTGCGGAACGTCGAGCGCCGCCCAGGCCGCCTGTACCTTGCGGCCGGCCGGGCTCTGCGAGACCCCTTCGATGGTGGTGATCCTGCGTCCGCTCACACCGCCGATCGGCAGCACACACGAGCGTGTGGCGACGCCGTCGAGGTGCACGGTACACGCGCCGCACAGGGCCATGCCGCAGCCGTACTTGGTGCCGGTCAGTCCGAGCACGTCACGCAACACCCACAGCAGCGGCATGTCCGGATCGACATCCACTTGATGTACGGTGCCGTTGATATCCAATTTTTGCATGTGGTTGATCCCCGCCGCGACGCGGCCAGCATGACCCGAATGTCGGGCCGATCGCAACGAGTCTCGTCGGGTACAATGGGGCATGACGCCCCCCTTGACCCAGGCCGCGGAACTGTCGATACACACGTGGTTCAACACCGAACGGCCGCTCGATCTCGCGGCGCTGCGCGGCCGGGTGGTGGTGCTGGTCGCCTTCCAGGTGCTCTGCCCCGATTCCCTGGCCCATGGGATTCCGCAAGCGCGGCGCATTCACGACACGTTCGCGCCGGATGACGTCGCGGTCATCGGACTGCATGCGACTTTCGAGCACCACGCGGCCTACAGCGCCGCGCTGATCAAGTCGTTCATCCAGGAGTACCGCCTGAAGTTTCCGATAGGGCTCGACAGCGCCAATCCGGCCGGACCCATCCCGCTCACCATGGAGCGCTATCAGATGCGCGGCACACCGAGCCTCGTGCTCATCGACCGCAACGGCTGCATTCGCAAACACACCTTCGGCGCCGCGGAAGATCTGGCGCTCGGGGCCGAAATCGGCGCCCTCACCCAGGAGATGTCGACGCGCCTCGCGCGCAGTTCTGCGGCGTGACGGTTCAGTGGTGGTTGAGCGCGAAGCGGATGCGAATCCGGGCGCGCTGTGGAGCCGGGCGGCCCGCGCGCAACACCGGCTGGTAGCGCCAGCGCGCCACGGCGGCGAGCGCCGCCGCATCGAAAAGTCCGGCCGGACTTGCGGAGATCACGCGAAGCTGGCTGACCGCGCCGGTCTCGGTCACGGTGAATTCCACCTCCACCCAGCCCTCGACGCCGCTGTCCTGCGCGCGCGCGGGATACACCGGCTGCACCGATTTGACCAGCACGAGATCGGCGGCCCCAAGCGCGGGCCCAGGTGCGGCGGGCTCCGGGGTGGCCGGCCCGGGTGCGGCGGTCGGCCCGGGTGCGGCGGCCGGCCCAGGTGCGGCCGGTGGTTCGCCCGCGATCGGCTGTGGGACGGCGCCGGGGCCGGGGCCGGCTTGGCGGGCTGCCAGGAGCGCCCTGAGATTATCGATGTTCGACGGCGCGGCGATGTCATTCGCCGCGTCGAGCCAGTCGCCTGCGCGCCCGAAATCGCGCGCCTCGATGGCCGCGCGGGCGGCGCCGAGCAGCTTCAACGCGAGGGCTTGTTTGGCCTCGAGTGCGGCATCGGCATCCGGGTCGGCATGCAGCGCCTCTTGGATGTAGTAGCGGGCATTGTCGCGCTCCGGCTCGATCCAGTGGCCGTCCTGCAGGCGCAGCATCGCCAGGGCCGAGAATTGCGCCGATTGCCCGGCGAGGGCGCGCGTGTCGGAGCGATGCTCGCGTGCCTTGGCGAGTTGTGCGCTCAGCAAGGATTCGGTGCGCTCAGCGAGCGGCTCGGCATTGACGGGAGACGACCGGGCCGCGTCAGGCCGGGCCGCGTCCGGCCGGGCCGCGTCCGGCCGGGTCGCGTCCGGCGGCGATACCGCGGCCGGCATCGACGGTCCCACCGGCGCCGCGCCGCCGCCGCGCTGCTCATGCGCGGCATGATTCAGCAGCCAGATCGTGCCGAGGACGAGGCAGGCTCCGCCCGCCGCACCGATCAGCGGACCGCGCCGCAGCGGGAGGCGTGTGCGCGGCCGCGGCCGCGGGGCACCGCTCCGCTGGCGCTGTTCGTCGTACTTCTTGACCGCGGCATCGGCGAACGACCGCGCCCGGCCGGGCGACAGGGGCTTGTGAATGAACCGATAAACCGTGCCGTCGCTGATCAGGCGCGCGAGCGCGGCTTCGGTCTCGCGGGTGCCGGCCACGATGACAACCAGGTCGGGAAATTGCCGTGTGATCTGGGTGACGAAGGCCTCGGGCGGCTCCTGCACGGTCTGCGCATCGACCACCAGGATGCCGACGCCGCCGGCGATGAGCAGATCGCTCACCTTGTCCGCGCCCGGCACATGCCACAACCGGCGCGAACCACCGACGGCCTCCCGCAGCGTTTGCAGGAAGTTCTCATCGCCGGAGAGCACCACCAGCTCCACGATGTCGCTGGCGAGGCTGAACCTGAGCGCGTTCAGCGCCGGTTCGTCGCCCTCGTCCTCGGGAGCTAACACCGGGGGTGACCTCGCAAAGTGATGGTGCAGAGTACGGATCATGCGGTCGGCCGGCCGGGCTGCAAGGCAGCAACCCCTCCCAAGCCCCCCACTCGCAGGCTAGTGTCATTCCGACGGCGACGCTATACGATACGGAGTCTCGCGCGGCAGACAATGCATGCTGCATTGCGTCAAATCAATTCTGTGACCGGGCACTCATTCGCGAGCGGCGACGCTCATCAGTGGCGGGGGAAGCTTGAACGAGTCAATCGGTATCACGTGCAAATTACCCATCGAGCAGCGCGCGGCACTCGAGCAGCTGCTCTTCTTCAACGTCAACCAGCACCGGGTGCGTCTCGGAATTCAACAGTCCATAGAAACCTACGGCGTGCCGGAGATCTATGAGCAGGACGGGGTCCTCAGAATCCGGGTGGGCGACATCGAGGGGGTTCAGACCCTGTTTGCGATATCCGCGACCGGCCGGCCGCTGGGGGTGGCGGTGTTCGTGCGCCTGGCGCGCGAGCGCTTCGTGGTGTTGCACCTCGGCGTCGAACCGCACGTGGCCGCGACGCCGGAAATCAATTCCCGCGTGCTGCTCAAATTGATGCATGAAATACGCGGCGCGGCGCGGCGCACCCGCGGCGTCGACCGCATCGAACTGGTCTACAAGGATCGTCATGCCGTGCGACTGCATGTCTGATTGAGCGCGACGTGGCGCGGGTGGAACGGCATGCCGACGGCAAACTGCGCTGTGCCTGGTGCGGCACCGATCCGCTCTACGTGAGCTACCACGACACCGAATGGGGACTGCCGCTGCATGACGATCGGCAATTGTTCGAGATGCTGTGCCTGGAGGGCGCACAGGCGGGCTTGAGCTGGCTCACCATCCTGCGCAAGCGCGAGACCTACCGGTTGGCCTTCGACGGCTTCGATGCCGAGGCCATGGCGCGCTACGGGGCGGTCAAGCGCCGGCGGCTGCTGCAGGATCCAGGCATCGTCCGCAATCGCTTGAAAGTCGACGCGTTCATCGGCAATGCGCGCGCGTATCTGAAAATCCGCGACCGGCCCGGAGCATTCGACGACTACATCTGGCAATTCACCGACGGCAAGGTGCTGCGGCGGCGACCGCTTCGGCAGGGCGACATCGCGACATCGACGCCGTACAGCGACGCGATGAGCAAGGACCTAAAACAGCGCGGCTTCCGGTTCGTGGGCACCACCATCTGCCATGCCTTCATGCAGGCGGTGGGCATCGTGGATGAGCATCAGCGCCGCTGTTGGGTCACGCGGGGTTCACCTGCGCGGCGAGCGCATAGGCGCGCACGGTCGCCGGGCGGCCCTTGATCGCCTCGAACCAGCGCTTCACGTGCGGAAAGTCCCCGAGGTTCTGCCCCTGCGTCTCGTGGGGCACCACCCAGGGATAGGCGGCCATGTCGGCAATCGAGTAGCCGCCGGCGACGAATTCGCGGTCGGCGAGCCGCCGGTCGAGCACGCCGTACAAGCGGTGCGTTTCCTTGGTGTAGCGCTCGATGGCGTAGGGAATCTTCTCGGGCGCGTAGCGCGCGAAGTGATGATTCTGGCCCGCCATGGGGCCGAGACCGGCCACCTGCCAGAACAGCCATTCGATCACCTCGGTGCTGTCGCGCACGTTTTGCGGCAGGAACTGCTCGGTCTTTTGCGCGAGGTACAGGAGAATCGCGCCCGATTCAAAAACCCCTATCGGTGCACCGCCGTCCAGGGGGCTGTGATCGAGGATCGCGGGCATGCGATTGTTGGGCGAGAGGGCGAGGAACTGCGGCCTGAATTGTTCACCCGCCTGCAGGTTGACCGGCAGCAGCCGATACGGCGTGCCACTCTCCTCCAGGAACATCGTGATCTTGTGGCCGTTCGGCGTCGGCCAATAGTGCAGATCGATCATGGGTATTCCTCCGGCGGTTCGAGTGGCTTGCGATGCTGGCGTAAAATGGCGAGCGCGACATCTTCTTCACGCGGCAGGGCGCGCATCTCGGCGATCCGCGCCCGCGCCCGCGCACTCTTCAGCCAGGGGATGAGGGGCGTGTCGAATTGAGCGGCGCTCGAGACCCGCCATTCGAGCGCACGGCGGCGCTCGACGACCGCGCGCGCCTCCCTGCTGTCCGGCGGCGCCAGGTGTCGCTCGATGTTGAACCCCGCGAGCTGTGCGCTCACCGTATCACTGTGCTGCATCAGTTTCGCGATCTTGAGGCAGGGGCCGCGCCGCTCGGTCTCGGCCGCCTCGCGGCACGCGCCCTGCAGCGGCGAGAAGGAAGGAATGATTTCCGCGTTGGTGATTCCCGTGGCCTCGTCGAGCCGCGCCACATCCGAGGGCAGATATTTGGCGGGCAGCGTGCCGGCGACGCGCTTGAGCGCATCGAACAGCAGCACCACGGTGCGATTCACGTACAGATCGAAACGTGCGCCCTGGGCCATGTCGACGAGGATTCGATCGATTTCCACGATGTCCCGGTCCTTCTGGGCCGCCGCGAGCGTCGGCATCCAGGCGGCTGCATTCTCGGCGGCCACCCAGCGCATGGTGGTCGCCGCCTCACGCACATCGCAACCGGGGGTGCCGATGCACAGCTGCAGGCGCAGCCAGCTGAGGTTCGGATTCTCGGGCTCGAGGTCACATGCCTGGGCCGCCACCTCGGCCGCCGTGTGCGGCGACGGCGCATCCCCTTTGGTGCGCGCCAACTGGGCCGCGAAGCGCAAGGCGGCCCCGGCGGCGAGCGAATCGGCGCCGCCGCGCGCGATCAACACCTCGGCCGCGGCCGCACGCCATCCCGGGTAGGGGTCGGGAGGCGACGCCGTCGCGCGCGCGCCGGCGGCGGCCGCGGCCGCATGCATCGATATGAGTGCGAGGGCCTGCCAGCATCGCTTGTTCATATCGAGGTGCGGTCGAAGGATCTAAACGGCTTTGTGGCGGGTGGCGGAGGCGGTCAGACCGGCGGTGATGGCCAGCCGCATGGCATCCTCGACCGAAATGTCGAGCGGTTGGATCTGCGTGCGGGGCAGATAAATGGTGTAACCGCCGAACGCGTAGCTCATGGGAAAGTAGACCGTCACCCAATCGCGTCCGCCATGCTCATCGAGCACGGCCGGAACATCCTCGCGGGTGACGAAGCCGATGGCGTGCACATCGGCGAACCGCGCCAGCACGACCCGCTGCAGGTCGCGCTTCTCGCCGCTGCCGGAGGGCAGCAAGCTGACCACGTCGCGAAAGCCCCCATACAGGGTCTTGACGAAGGGGATGCGCCCCATCAAGTCGTCCCAATACTTGAGAAAGATCTTGCCGGCGTACGCGTTGACCAGACTGCCGACGATCAGCAGCAGAAAAAATCCGACGATCAGTCCAAGTCCGGGCCAGTAATGCTCCGGGCTGACGAGGCCGAGACCGATGAGGGCGCGGCGCAGCCATCCCTCGACCGTATGCACCAGCCACCAGATCACGTAGACGGTCAAGGCGAGCGGCAGCACCGTGACCAACCCGCTCATCGTCAACCTCAGGATTTTTCTCATGGCCTTATCATAGGCCATTCGTCGCCGGGCGGCCGCCGCTCATTGCTGTCGCGGCAGCAGGAAGCGCACGCCGTTGAAATTGAGCACCACGCCGTCGCGCCGGATGCGTTCGACGGTGGGACCCTCGGCGAGGGCGGCGCCTTCGTGGTATTTGCGCATGTTGATGTAGACGAACCGCTCCGCCGGTTTGGTCGCATACACGTGCACGTCGAGGTGCAGTTCGGGCAGGGCCTGCGGTCCGCTCAACGTGATTTCGTTGATGGTGGGCAACAGCTCTTGCGGGGCAGGGTCATCGTCGATGAGCTGCGGATCCGCGTGCGCGCGCGAATTGACGGATCGGGCAGCGGCGCCGGGCGCGCCCAGGGCCGCCGGTGTCCGGCGGTTCGTCTGCGCCTGAACCGTGGAACTGCCGGGCGTCGCCACGCCCGGCGCATCGCCGGCCGGAATCTCCGGGGCGTAAACCGGCGGCGCGTCCAAGGGGCTGAAATGCGCCGCCACGGCGGCCTCATCGGCCGGCGCGGGCACGCTCTTGCGCGCCGCTGCCGCGGGCGACGCATTTTCCGATGCCGGGCGCGCGGCCGGCGCCGGTGCCGTGGTGCTGCGGGTGAGCACCACCACGAGCACCGTGAGATTCACCGCGAGCAGCACCACCAAGGCGACGGCCCAGAGCGGGAAACGTGGCCGGCGCAATGCCATGCCGGAGTCCACCAGCCCGGGCGCGGCCTGACGCTGGCGCTCGATTTCCGACTTCTTGAGGGCGTCTAGAATGAATGACATGGCTTGGCAGTCCTTAAGTGCGCGGCGCGCTGCGCATCAACAATGGGGATCCCGGCTCGGCCAAGGCGGTGTCGAGCACGACCTGGGTTTGCACACCGGCGATGCCATCGACGTTGAGGCGGTGCTCGCGCTGGAAATCCTGCACGGCGATCGCCAGATCCTGATCATAAACGTCGCTGTGTTCCGGATCGGAGGCCGAGCCGTGCAGGGCATTCAAACTGCGCCGCAACCAGCGCACCTCGTCGCCCTGCATGCCCAGCGTCAACGGCCGGGTGCGCGCGGTTTTCGGCTTCCAGACGACCGTGAATTCACCGAACCAGTCGCGCGAGAGTTCACCGAGCGGAACGCGCACGGTGCGTTCGCCGAAATCGAGAGTCGCGAACTCATCGTCCAACCCGGATAGAACCACACGGTGCCGGCCACCCTGATCATCGTTGAGGGTCAAAATCGCCGGCCGGTTGAGCGCGCGCACCTGGGCCCACGAGCCGCGCTGCTCCAGGCACGCGAGGCCGGCTTTGACCGCCTGTCCGCACGGATCGCGGTCATCGGTCATCGCCGAGCCCCACAGCGAGAGCAACCGCCGAAATGCCGCCGCATCGGTGGTGCTCGATGCATTTTCCGACAGCAACGTGTTGATCGAGATCGGCGGCGGCTTGGGCTGGGGTGCCGGCTGCGCCGCGGCCACCGGCTGCGCCGCCGCTTTGGCCGCGGTGGCCACCGTGGGCGCCGCCTTGGTTATCGCGGCGCTGCGCAAGGGGGCGGTGCGCTGCTGCCAGGCGTGCCAACCGACATAGCCCGTCGCGCCGATGCCCGCCAACCCTACGGCGCTGAGCGCCGCGGTGGCCCAGGGCGGTGCGAAGCGCCGGCCGTAGACCTCGCCGGCCGCGCGGCGCACCAGCGCCGCGGTGACCTTCTTCGTCTCCTGGGTGTACGCGCCCAACAGCGCGCGGTCGCAGCAGACGTTGATCACGCGCGGCACGCCCGAGGCCAGGCGATGCACCTCGAGCAGGGCACGCGGCGTGAAGATCTCGCCGGTGGCCCCCGCCACCCGCAGGCGGTGGCGCACGTACTGCTGTGATTCCTCGCGTGACAGCGGGCGCAGGTGGTAGCGGCCGGTGATGCGCTGGGCCAGTTGGCGCAGGTCGGTCCGGTCGAGCAATTCGCGCAGTTCCGGCTGGCCGATCAGGATGATCTGCAGCAGCTTCTGCGTCGCCGTCTCCAGATTGGTCAGCAGGCGCACCTGCTCGAGCACCTCCGCCGAGAGGTTTTGCGCCTCATCGACGATCACGATGATGCGCCGCCCCTCGGCGTGCGCCGACAGCAGCCGCCGGTTGAGCGCATCGACCATTTGCTTGACGCTGCCGCGGTCGGCCGGCTCCAGCCCCAGGCCCAGTTCCTCGCAGATGGTCAGCAGGAACTCGGCCGGGGTGACGCGCGGATTCAAGATCACCGCCACGTCCGCATGGTTCGGCACGCGTGAGAGCAGCGTGCGCACCACGGTGGTCTTGCCGGTGCCCACCTCGCCGGTCAATTGAATGAAGCCGCCCGCTTCGTTGATGCCGTACAGAAGATGGGCGAGCGCCTCCGCGTGGCGTTCGCTCAAATAAAGGTATCGGGGGTCCGGCGTGATCGCGAAAGGTTTTTCGCTGAGACCGAAGAAGCGGGTATACATGGCTGCCCGGATGATACCAAGGTCAGCCCTGGCGCGGACCGGAGCCGTCGCGCGAGCGCGGCAGCAGGCTCGCCCGGGTCAGCACCGCGGATCCGAACCGGTCCCGGATGCCGTCGATGGTCGCATCGAGGCGGCTTTCCTTGGGCGCCTCCTCGGCGAACAAATCCGCTTGACGGGCCACCTGCAGATTCCCGACCCCCACCCCCAGCAGACGTACCGGCGCACCCGGGTGCGCCGCGAGCCACCCCTGCAGCAGCCGCTGGGCGGCGCCGCCGAGCACCGCGGTGTCCTGGGTCGCCGGTTCGAGACTGCATTGACGGGTTTGGGTGGTGAAATCCGCGCTACGGATCTTGACCGAGACCCGTCCGGCGAGCAGTTCATGCGCGCGCAGGCGCGCGGCGGTGCGATCGGCGAGCTGCGTGAGCTGCCGCCCCAGTTCCGCGGGGTCGCGAATGTCGGTCGCAAACGTCTCTTCCGCGCTGATCGATTTCTCCTCGCGCCCGGCATCGACCGGCCGCTCGTCGATTCCCGATGCCAGCGCCCGCATCGCTTGGCCGTGCCGGCCGAAGGCGCGCCACAGCACCGCCTCGTCCGCGCGCGCAAGGTCGCCGAAGGTGCGGATGCCGGCCGCCAGGACCGCGGGCAGGGTTTTGGGACCGACTCCGAACAGCTTGTGAATCGGCAGGCAGTCCAACACGGCGTGCAGGTTCTCCGGTCCGATGCGGCACAGTCCGTCGGGCTTGTTGAGGTCCGAGGCGATCTTGGCCAGCAACTTATTGGGTGCGATGCCGACCGAGGCGGTAAGTTCAGTCGTTGCGCGGATCCTGCGCCGGATCTCGGCACCGATCGCCTCGGGTGTGCCCATCAACCGCTGGCTTGCGCTGACGTCGAGGAATGCCTCGTCCAGGGACAGGCCCTCCACCAACGGGGTGAACTCGTGGAAGATCCGGAAAACCTGGGCCGATACCTCCCGGTAGCGGGCCATGCGCGGACGGATGCACACCGCCTTCGGGCAGCGCTGCAGGGCTTCCTTCATGGGCATGGCCGAGCGCACCCCGAACCGCCTGACCACGTAGTTCGCCGCGGCGACGACGCCACGGCCGTCCAAGCCGCCCACGATCACCGGTTGACCCTTGAGTTCGGGCCGATCCCGCTCCTCGACGGAGGCGTAGAAGGCATCCATGTCGACGTGCAGGATCGCGCGCATCGGCTTCACGCATCGACGCCGAATTCGTCCGGCGCGAAATCGTCGACATTGATCAGGTCGATCACCCTGGCATCATAGTCATGCAGCTGCGCCGCCTCTGCGCCGCTCAAGATGCCGGCCGCGAGCGCCTCATCGATCTGCCCCGGCAGGTCGAGGGCGGTGACCCGGCCGGTTTTCACACCCTCGACGCGGATCCGCTTGTCCAGCGCCTCCGCCTCCGCGGCCTGCTCCAGCACCTCCTGGAGCAATCCCTGCACATTGTGGGGTCCCCGGGTCTTGTAGACGTGGGAGCTCAGGCGCTCACGGGTGGCGCAGGGTTCGGTGATCAGGCGCGCGATCGCGCGCCCCGCGGCGTCGGCGGGCGGGAAATAGGTGAGTCCGCGCGGAAAGATGACGAGCCGCATCAGCGCCGCCAACGGTCGGTTGGGGAAATTGCGCAGGAACTGGTGCAGCTGCTCCTGGGCTTGATAGAGCAGGCTGCGGCACGCCCATTCGACCACGGGCAGGTCCGCCGCTTCGCTGCCCTGGTTGGCATGGTGCTTGAGCACCATCGAGGCCAGATACATGTAGGACAGCACGTCGCCGAGCCGGGCCGACAGGTTTTCCTTTTTCTTGAGATACCCGCCGAGTGCGAGCATGGCGATGTCGGCCGCGAACGCGAACGCGGCGCTGTAGCGGTTGATGTGCTGAAAGTAGCGAGCGGTCGGGCCGGTTTGCGGAACCTTGGTGAAACGCGCGAAGGTGAGTCCGAGGAACATGGAACGGACCGCATTGGAGATCGCGAAGCCGGCGTGGCCCTTGAGCGCCTGATCGAATTCCAACACCGCCGCTTCGTGATCCGGATTGCGCGCCGCGTTCATCTCCTTCAGCACCCACGGATGGCAGCGCACGGCACCCTGGCCGAAGATGATCAGGGTGCGCGTCAGGATGTTCGCCCCCTCGACGGTGATCGCCACCGGGACGATTTGATAGCCGCGCCCCAGGTAGTTCTTCGGGCCGAGGCAGATGCCCTTGCCGCCCTGCACGTCCATCGCATCATTGGCGATCATGCGGCCGAATTCGGTGGCATGGTACTTGAGTATGGCGGAAGGTACCGACGGCTTTTCGCCCGCGTCGATGGCCGCGGCGGTGACCGAGCGGGCCGCGTCGATGATGTAGCTGCGCGCCGCCATGCGTCCAAGCACCTGCTCGATGCCCTCGAAACGTCCGATCGGCATGTTGAATTGACGCCGCACCCGGGTATAGGCGCCCGAGGCGTACACCGCCGCCTGGGACGCCCCGAGGGTGTTCGAGGGCAGCGAGATGCAACGGCCGACCGACAACTGCTCGACCAGCATGCGCCAACCCTGACCGGCCATGGCGAACCCGCCGATGATCGCGTCGATGGGAACGAACACGTCGTGGCCTTGGATGGGTCCGTTTTGGAACGGGATGTTCAACGGAAAGTGGCGCCGTCCGATGCGCACGCCCGGGGTGTCGCGCGGAATGAGCGCGCAGGTGATGCCGAGATCGGTGCGCTCGCCGAGCAGCTTCTCCGGATCGAACAGACGAAAGGCGAGCCCGATCACCGTGGCCACGGGGGCGAGGGTGATGTAGCGTTTGGAGAAGTTGAGCTTGATGCCAACGACGCTCGCGCCCCGCCACTCGCCGCGGCAGATGATGCCGGTGTCGGGGATCGCGGCCGCATCCGAGCCGGCCCGTGCGCCGGTGAGCGCGAAACAGGGCACGTCCGCGCCACTCGCGAGGCGCGGCAGGTAGTGATCCTTCTGCGCCTCGGTGCCATAGTGCAGCAGCAGTTCGGCCGGCCCCAATGAGTTCGGCACCGCGATGGTCGAGGAGGCCGTCGCGCAGCGCGAGGCGATCTTGGTCAATACACAGGAGTGCGCATAGGCCGAAAACTCGAGGCCGCCGTAGCGCTTCGGAATGATCATGGCGAAAAAACCCTGCGCCTTGATGAAGGCCCACACCTCCGGGGGCATGTCGCCGCGATGATGGGTGATGTCCCAGTCATCGAGCATTGCGCAGAGCTGCTCGCAGGGTCCGTCCAGAAAGGCCTGTTCGACCGGCGTCAACGCCGGCGCCTTCGCCGACATCAATTTGTGCCAGTCCGGGCCGCCGGTGAACAGCTCGCCGTCCCACCAGACCGTTCCCGCCGCCAACGCCTCACGCTCGGTGGCCGACATCGTCGGCAGCAAGCGCCGGTAGCTCCTCAGGAACGGCCGCGTGATGACCCGCACCCGCAGCGGTCGGACATTGAGGAGCAGAAGGAAAACGACGGGCACGGCGACGGCCGCCTTAAACCCCAAGGGCGCCGTGCTCAACACCCAATAGATCCCGGTCCAGACGCAGAGGGCGGTGGTCGCCCACTCAAGGCTTGCGCGGCGGTACGCAAGCACCAAAACGATGAACACCAACGAAAAAACCCAAGCGAGAGCCGCGGCGGCGCACAGCAACCAATGGTTCATGGGTCAACCCGCTTCGTTTAGATCAAATCCTTGACACCCTCGCGCTCCTCGCACAGCTCCCGATGGGTCGCGAGCTGTTTCTCGCGGCTGAACTCATCGATGGGCAGGCCCTGCACGATGCTGTAGCGGCCTCCCTGGCAGGTCACCGGGTAGGAGTAGATGACCCCCGCCGGGATGCCGTAGCTGCCGTCGGACGGCACCCCCATGCTGACCCAGTCGCCCGCAGCGGTGCCGAGCACCCAATCGTGAATGTGATCGATGGCGGCCGAGGCGGCCGAGGCGGCCGAGGAGGTGCCGCGCGCCTTGATGATTGCCGCGCCGCGCTGCTGCACGGTCGGGATGAAGGTGTCCTTGAACCAGCTCTCGCCGACGACCGCCAGGGCGGCCTTGCCGCCCACCGTGGCGTGGTGCAGATCCGGGTATTGCGTCGCCGAATGGTTGCCCCAGATGATCATTTTTTTCACCTCGGCCAGCGGGACGGCGGCCTTCTCGGTCACCTGCGCGAGGCCCCGATTGTGGTCGAGCCGGGTCATCGCCGTGAAGCGCTCGGGCGCGAGCGAGGGCGCGTTGCGCTGCGCGATCAGCGAATTGGTGTTGGCCGGATTGCCGACCACCAGGACGCGAACCTGGCGGCTCGCGACCGCATCGAGCGCCTTGCCCTGCGCCGAGAAGATCTTGGCGTTCTCCAGCAGCAAATCCTTGCGCTCCATGCCGGGCCCGCGCGGCCGGGCGCCCACCAGCATGGCGAAGTCACAATCCTTGAACGCAACGAGCGCATCATGGGTCGCCGTGACCTTGTTGAGGGTGGCGAAGGCGCAGTCGTTCAATTCCATCACGACGCCCTGAACCGCGGCGGCGGCGGCCGGTATCTCCAACAGATTCAGGTTGACCGGCTGATCGGCGCCCAGCATCTGGCCTGATGCGACGCGAAACGCGAGCGCATAACCGATGTTGCCGGCGGCGCCGGTGATGGTGACGGTGACTGGCTTTTTCATGGATGGATTCCCTGGCGCAAAAGCGAGGAATGGTAGCCGAAGGACGCACCGGACGCACGAATGACGACGCACACCACGCGCCGTTCGCCGCGTGCCGGCCCACATTTCAATATATCACCAATGGCGCGGCGCCGAGCGGTCTTGGGATTCGGATCCAAGCGGTGCAAAATAGCGGTGAAACCCGCGTCCAAGGAGTGCTGAATGTACAAGACGAAGATCGATATATCGGAGAAAGTCCGCCGCAATGTCATTGCGATTCTCAATGACCGCCTGGCCGATGCCATCGATCTGCAGAGCCAGGTCAAGCAGGCGCACTGGAACGTCAAAGGTCCGCACTTCATTGCGCTCCACGAATTGTTCGACAAGATTTCCGATGCGGTGCTCGAACAAATCGATGAGCTCGCCGAACGCGTCACCAGCCTGGGCGGAACGGCCGAGGGTACGGTGGCGGTGGCCGCCCGGCGCAGCAAACTGAAGAACTATCCACTGAGCATCACCGCCGGCAAGGATCATCTGTTCTACCTGTCGACGCAGCTGTCGGTGTTCGGCAAGGCGGTCAGGGGCGCGATCGACGACACCGCGAAGCTCGGGGATGCCGATACCGCGGATCTGTTCACGGGCATTTCCCGCGACATCGACAAGTATTTGTGGTTTCTCGAAGCGCATCTGCAAGACAAGGCCTGATGAGCGACGCCGGCGACACAAGCGACACGAGCGCGAACGATGCCAGCGTGCACCGGGCGCTCGCCACCCTGCGCGGGCTGCTCACCGCCGGCGAAACGCTCGAGGCATGGGCCGTGCAGCACCGCCTGTACGCGCTCACGCACCGGCGCGCCTGCATCGCGGCGACCAGCGGTCGCTTCATATCGCTCAACCGGCATCTGCTCGGGGGCTACGACTCGGCCGACATCCGCTGGCAGGACCTCAAGGAAACGCGCATCAGCGCGGGCATCCTCGCCGCCGATCTGACGCTCGTGGCGCAGACGAGCTCGGACCTCAACATCGGCGCCGAGGTCAACCGGGTGTTGGTTTTCGAGGGACTGCGCAAGGATCAGGCGCAGGCGCTGTACCGCATCTGCCAGCAGCATGATCAGGTGTGGCGCGAAAAGCGCCGTGTGCGTGAGCTCGAGGAGCTGCGCGCGAAATCCGGCGGCATGCAGTTCGGCAATGGACCGGGATTCACCGTTCCCGGCGCGGCTGGCGCGGCCGGTGCGGCCGGTGCGGCCGAGGCCGGCGGAGAATCGGAGCCGGCCCGAAGGCTGCGTCAGGCGCGCGAGATGCTCGAAGCCCGGCTGATCACCGATGCGGAATTCGAGAGCATCAAGGCCAAGATCATCGCGGGCCTGTGATCCTCAAAGCTCACTCGAGCAGGTGGTCGAAGTAGCTGTTGCACAGCCGGTTGAGCGGATCGGTTCGCTGGCGCAGCGCACGGAATAATTTGGCGCGTTCGCCGAACGCCTTGCTCACGTGTTCGGGCTTCAAGGCGCGCGATTGGTTGAAGGTCGGCACGCCGCCGTTGGCCGACGCAAAATCGTTGAAATCGATCAGGAACTCGTTCCATCCGCGGTCCCCCGTGGAGGAGGGCTCCAGGGTGAACATCGGTCCGCCGTAGCTCACGCTGAACAGCGAATTGCGGTCCTGATGCAGTCGGCTGGCGCCATTGACCACGTTGCAGCGGTAGTTGTGCTCCTTGAAATAGGCCTTGCAGAACGCGACGTATTCGCCGAGCAGCTTCGGGTAGTCGGCCTGCGGAAACCCCCACAGGCTGTAGGTGTAGCGCGATTTCCACGCCTCCTGCGGCAGATCGCGCATCCATTCATGGGCGTACAGCACCACGTTGCGGGCCGCGCGGTCGAGCGTCGCGCGCAGCGCCCGCTGCACACCGGAGACCACGGCGCCCGCCACACCGGGCGCCGCGAGCACGCTGCCCACGGTCGAGCCGAAGGCTGGCAGGACATTGCGCATCACGGACTTGCGGATCTGCCAGATGCCGGAGCGATTCACGCTCAAGGTCTCGTCGATGGTGCGCCGTTCGACCGTGATCTGGTCCTTGAACGGCGAAATGTGCAACCGGATCGCCCCCGGTGCGCCGACGATGCCGGCAAAGCGCGCGCCGAACTCCTTGAGCGTCAGCACCTGATAGTCGATTCTGATCGGCGTCAGCGGCTGCACCCGCAGCACCACTTCGTGCACCACACCCAACAGGCCGAAGCTCGAGGCGAGCACGCGCATCAGGTCGCCATTGCGCTCATTCACCGTCATCTGCTTGCCCTGCGGCGTGATCAGTTTCAGTTCGGTCACGAGCGAGGACAGCTGCGCCATGCCCGGCGCATGCGAAGCCTGCGGCAGGGTGGTCACGGCCACCGCGCCGAGCGTCATCTGGCCCATCTCGGGTGTCAGCGGCAACTCCTGACCGCGCTCCGCGAGGGCGCGCACCAGCGTCGCCACGCGCACGCCCGCCTGCGCGCGCACCGTGGTTTCCTCGAATTCCAGGATTTTGTCCAGGCCGCTCAAGTTGACCGTGGTGCCGCCGTCGCCCCCGACGCAGCGGGTTTGCGAGTAATCGCCGCCGACGATGCGCACGGGCGTGGGATAGGACTTGATGTTGCCGAGCAGCACCGGGATCTCTTCGGCGCGCTTGGCGCGCAACACCAGACGCGGCCGACGATACAGACCCGAGGCCGATGAGTCGGTGCCGCGTGATCGATTGACTTTGACTACCATGTTTCCCCCGAGACGGAACAAAAGCTGTTTCGAGCTTGCTGTCCGGGGTACCAAACCGTGGTGCTAAGCGCGCAGGAAGGCGCATCGAGTACTGGCGACCCCGCTATCGTCAGGCTTCCTGCGGAAGCCCCTTAGACCGGTGGTTTTGCGTCCCCACCTTTCGGCGGGTTTGCCCTTAAACAGCATCCTTACTATGCGAGCATCCGGGGCCCAAAGTAAAGGTGTTTTTTAACCCATGAGCATCAGCGTCTCGGCATGCTCCACCGCTTCGGGGGTCCCGCACACCACGACCACGTCGCCTTCCTTGAAAATCGTGTCAGCGCCCGGCTCCCGGCCGACGATGCCGTCGCGCCGCACCGCGCTCACGGCGGCCTGCGAGCCCCGCGCAGCGAGTTCGGCGATGCTGCGGCCCACCGCCCAAGCATGCGGCGGCAGGATGACGCTGTGAAGCTCTTCACGAAATGCGTGACTGTCATCGAGAAACTCGGCGCCCGCGGCGCGAAAATACTGTCGCAACATGCCATAGCGGTGGCTGCGGATGTCGTTCACGGTTCGGATGACCCGGGCGACCGGCAATTTCAGCAGCAGCAGCAAATGTGACAGCAGCATGAGGCTCGCCTCGAACGTTTCCGGCACCACTTCGGTCGCGCCCGCCCGCTGCAGCTCCTCGAGTTTGGTGTCGTCCTGGGTGCGCACCAGGACCGGAACGTCGGCGCGCAGTTCGCGCACCGACCTCAAGATCCGCAGCGCCACCTCCGGGCCGGCGAAGGTGATGACGACGCAGGTGGCATGCGCGAGCCCGACGTTCTCCAGCACCTCGCCCTGGCCCGCATCCCCGTACATGACGGGATCGCCCGCCTGCCGTCCGGCGCGGATGCGATAGGCGTCGAGGTCGAGCGCGATGTATTCGAAACCGGTCTGCTCGAGCACCCGCGCGATGTTCTGACCCACGCGTCCGAATCCGCAGATCACCACGTGATCGCGCCCGGCCACCGCCAGGGTTTTCTGCGTCTCGCGCATCGCCTCGCTGCGGGGCGGTCCCGACTCGCGCAGCAGGGCGCGGGTGATGCGCCGGTTGTGACGGATCAGAATGGGCGCGGCCACCATGCTGAGCACCGTGGCCGCCAGCAGCGGCTGCACGATCGCCGGATACGAATCATGCCGCAGCAGCAGGATGAGCAGCGCGAAACCGAACTCCCCACCCTGGCCGACCACGACGCCGGTGCGCAAGGACTTGAACCAGCTGTGGGTGGCAGGCTGTGCGACGAGGGTGACCACGCAGGTCTTGAGCAGCAGCATCGCGACCAGGATGGCGCTCACCAGCGGCAGCGTGTGCAGCAGCAGGCGCACGTCGAGCAGCATTCCGACGGTGATGAAGAACAGGCCGAGAAACACCTCGCGGTAGGCGCGAATCGTCGCTTCGATCTGATGGCGGAACTCCGTTTCGGCCAGCATCATCCCGGCGAGAAACGCGCCGAGCGCGAGCGACAGTCCGGCCGCGTGCGTGGCCCAGGCGGAGGAGAGCACCGCGAGCAGCACCGCGAGGGAAAACAATTCCGGCGAACGCACGCCCGCGATCAGCAGGAACAGCGGGCGCAGCAGCCAGCGGCCGGCCGCGAGCACGAGCAGCAGGGCGAGCAGGGCGATGCCGATGGCGAGCGAAATGTGCCCGATCCCGGCGCTGTCGCCGCCGCCCGCGAGGGCGGACACCAATGCGAGCAGCAGGGGAAAACTCAGGTCCTGGAACAGGCAGATCGCGACGGCCAGCCGCCCGTGCGTGCGGTTGTTCTCCGATTGTTCGGTCAACTGCGAGATGATGATCGCGGTCGAGGACATCGACACGGCGCCGCCGATGACGATGGCCACCGCCGGCGCGACCTCGAATCCCACGACGCTGATGGCGGCCACCACCGCGGTCGTCACCAGCACCTGCGCGCCGCCCACGCCGAGGACCTCCCAGCGCATGGCGATCAAGCGCGGCAACGAGAATTCCAGTCCCAGCGTGAACACCAGGAACACGACGCCGAAGTCGGCGAGCAGCCGCGTGGTGTCGTTGTCCACGGCCAGTGCGAGCGCATGCGGCCCGAGCAGCATGCCGACCGCGAGATAGCCGAGAATTGCCGGCAGCGCGAGCCTGCGCACGCCGGCGATCACACACACCGAAGCGGCCAGCAGGATCAAAATCTGGAGCAGCGGATCGTGATGCAGCATGGGTGTATCTACCGGTGGTTACGCTGCTAGCATATAGCGATGAACGCGTTGGCGCTGCAGCGGGACGGGGAGGACTGGCGCCTGAAGCTGTCCGGCGACTGGTCGCTCGCGGCGATGGCCGAAATACAACTCGAACTCGAGCGGCTGCCGGGGCCGATCAGCGGAACCGTGACCTGCGATTGGTCCGGCGTGCACGATGCGGGACTCGGACCGGTGTGGGCGCTGCTCACGCGCCTCGCCGGGCTCGCCGGACCGCATTTTCAGATGCGCCACGTGGGCGAACCGCCACAGGCGGTGGCGGTGCTCGAAAAGCTGCGGGCCGAGCGCCCCCCGCAGGCCGCAGCGCCGGTGCCCACCCCGGCGGTGCACGGTGCGCTCGGATCCCTCGGACGGTGGACGGTGGTGCAGGGGATCGAGGCGCGCGGCGTGCTCGAATTTCTCGGCCGCATCGCCGCGGTGCTCGGTCGGATTCCGGGGCGCAGCTCGGCGCTGCGTTTCCCGTCGATCGCGCGGCATGTCTACGAGACCGGCGTCACGGCCGTTCCGATCGTCGCGCTCATCGCGTTTCTCATCAGCGTGGTCGTGGCGTATCTCGGCGCGCAGCAGCTGTCGAAATTCGGCGCCAACATCTTCGTCGTCGACCTGGTCACCATCGCCGTGCTGCGCGAACTCGGCGTGCTGTTGACCGCGATCATCGTCGCGGGCCGCTCGGGCAGCGCCTTCGCGGCCGAAATCGGCGTGATGCAGCTCAATGAGGAAACCGACGCGCTGCGCGCCATGGGCCTGAACCCGATCGAACTGCTGGTCGTCCCGCGGGTGCTGGCGCTCGTCATTGCGCTGCCGCTGCTCACGGTCATCGCCGATGCCATGGGCCTCGCCGGCGGCGCGCTGTTGTCGCTGGTGGACCTGCACATCCCGACCGCCCAGTTCAGCACCCGGCTGCGCGAGGCGCTTTCGCCGACCACTTTTTGGGCCGGCTTGGTCAAAGCGCCGGTGTTCGCCGTGCTCATCGGCATGGTCGGCACCTATCGCGGCATGCAGGTGCGCGAGTCCGCGCGCGAACTCGGACGGCTGACCACGATGGCGGTGGTGCAGTCGATTTTCCTGGTGATCCTCGCCGACGCGCTGTTTGCGGTGCTGTTCATGCAGATCGGATTCTGATGATCGAGCCGTCCTCCAGACCCATGGTGCGCGTGCGCGGCCTGGTCAGCCGCTTCGGCGCCCAGGTGGTCCACGACGGCCTCGACATGACCGTGTGGCCGAACGAGATCTTCGGCGTGGTGGGCGGTTCCGGCGCGGGAAAATCCGTCCTGCTGCGCACGATCCTGGGCTTGCGCGAACCGCAGGGCGGCAGCGTCGAACTCGATGGGGTCGACCTGCGCACCGCCACCCGCGCCGAGCGCACGGCCCTGGTGCACCGCTGCGGCGTGACGTTTCAAAACGGCGCGCTGATCAGCTCCCTCACCGTCGCGCAGAACATCGAACTGCCGTTGCGCGAGTACCATCCGATGCCGCCGCAGGCGCTGGACAGTCTGGTGCATCTCAATCTGAGTCTGGTCGGACTGGCCGCGGATGCGGCGGGAAAATATCCGACGCAGCTGTCGGGCGGCATGGTCAAGCGGGCGGCGCTGGCGCGCGCCCTCGGCATGGAGCCGAAGCTGCTGCTCCTCGATGAACCCACCTCCGGACTCGATCCGATTTCCGCGGCGGCCTTCGATGAGCTAATGTTGTATCTGCATTCGCAGCTCAAACTCACCGTGGTCATGATTACGCACGATCTGGACAGTCTGTTCCGCACCTGCGACCGGGTCGGCGTCATCGTCGATGGCCGCATGGTGACCGACACGCTGGCCGGAATCCTGCAAAATCCGCATCCCTGGATCCGCCAGTATTTCCACGGACCCCGTGCCCGCGCGGCACAGCAGCAGGCGCATGGATAGGGACGCCAATTACGTGGTGGTGGGCGCGTTCGTGCTGCTGGTCGTCGCGATGGCCGCCTCGTTCGTGTTCTGGTACACCGACCAGCGCGACAAGCGCACTTATCAACCCTACGAGATCTATTTCCAGGGAACCGTGAGCGGACTGACGGCCGGCAGCCCGGTACGCTATCTGGGCGTCGACGTCGGAAAAGTGGAGCGCATCCTGCTCGATTCGGGCCAGCCCAAGCGCGTCGAGGTCATTGCGCAGATCGAAGCCGGGGCGCCGATCGACGGCCGCACGCTCGCGTCGCTGAACCTGCAGGGCGTGACCGGCCTGCTGTACATCAATCTCGAACAGGATGCGAACGCGGCCAGTGCCGGCGCGCTCGCACCGGGGCGCCGCTATCCGATCATTCGCTCGGCGCGTTCGGATTTTGACGTCCTGATGAGCAGCCTGCCCGCGCTCGCGACGCACACCATCGAATTGGTCGATCACTTCGACCAGGCGTTCAACGAGCAGAACGTCAAGGCCCTCGGAGCCGCACTCGACAACCTGAGGCGCGCGAGCGAGGGTCTGCCGCAGACCGTCCAGGAAATGCGCGGGCTGGTCGAGGACATGCGCAATGCCTCGCACGAGGTCGAGGGAGCGGCGCGGGACTTGCGCACGCTCACCGCCGAGAGCGCGCCGGATTTCAAGACCGCGCTCGTCAACGTGCGCGAGCTGTCCACAAATCTCACGCACACTTCGGATCAATTGCAGCAGAGCCTGCCCGAGTTCGAACGACTGCTGCACGGGGCAACGGACGCGACGCGGGACTTTCGCGATCTGTCGCGTTCGCTGAAGCAAAACCCATCCCAGCTGTTGTTCGAGCCGAACGAGACCGGCCTCGAGTTGCCGCGGTGAGGCGCTGGATCGCGCTGTTGGGCGGTCTCCTGCTCGCCGGCTGCACCGGCTCGCTGTTGCAAAGCAAGGCGCCGCCGAAGACGGTTTACCTGTTGTCCGTGCCCGGCAGCGCGGCGGCCGGCGAGGTGTCCGTCGATCTCGCGGTGCGCGAACCGCGCGTGCGTGCGGGTCTCGATACCGACCTGATCGCGGTGCTGTATCCGGATCGGCGTCTCGATCACATCGCGGGGGCGCGCTGGAGCGGTCCGCTCGATGCCGTGGTTCAAGATCTCGCGCTGCAGGCGTTTCGAACCGGCACGCCGGGGCACAGCGTGGCGGCCGAAGGCTCCGCGGCCGCCAGCGGCTACTGGCTCGAACTCGACGTGCTGGATTTTCAGGCTGAATACCCGCCGGGCGACGCCATGCCGGGCGTGCACGTGCATTTGGCCGCCCGGGTGGTGCGCGCCGCGGACCGGCGCGTGCTCGGCCGATTCGATGCGGATGAGCGCGCGCCCGCGGCTGCCAACCGGGTGAGCGACATCGTCGCGGCCTTCGATCAAGCGGCCGGTGCGGCTCTCGACCAGATCGTGGCCGGGACCGTAACCACCCTCGAGGCGTACTCAAAAACCCGCTAAGCCGCTGGCTGCCAGCGCACGATAGCGCCAATAACCTGGCGAGGAGTCGCCCGACTGCGGCGCCCCGGGCTCGGCGGCGGTCCACAGGGCCGCGAAGCGCAGCAGGAGCGCGCGGGCCGCCGCGGCGCGGACCGGCAGCCGCAATTCCACCGCGGCGGTGAGATTGAAATCCTCGAGGCTCGGCCGGCTGTAGTCGGCCCCCCCGAGATCCGCCCACAGCTCGCCGCGATGTTGGATGAGGGTGAGCGGTGTGCGCGCCGCCGTCTCGCCGCGCCCCATCCAGCGCACTTCGATGCGCTCCTGCCCGGCGCGCATCAACTCAGCCGCGACCGGCAGGTTGGGCGCCGCCGCGGCATCGAGCGCAATGCGCAGCTGCGCTCCGCGCTGCGCGGCGCGCAGCAGGGCATCGATGAGCGCGCGGTCGCTCAAGCGGCGCACGGCGATGCTGATCAGATCGCCGCCGCCGGCCGTCGCCAAGGCGTCGAGCAGCGCATTGCGGATGGCGCCTTCGGTCAGGAAGCGCGCGTCGATCGAGCCGAGCCCGCGCCCTTCGGGCGGCGGGAGCGCCGGCAGCCGGTCCTCGCCGGTCGACCAGGCCGCGATGTCGAGTTCGCTCGCCGCCATGTCGCGCGCCAACCCGCCGCGCAGTTGAATGCCGAGACTGCCCCCGCCGGTGATCATGCCGAGCCAGCCGCCCGAACCGTCGTCGGTCACCATGAGCTGGCGCCGGTCAGCCCGGTAGTTCAGCTGGCGCAGGGTCGAGCGCAGGCTGAGCTGCCCGGGCGCCTCGTCATAAGGATCGCTCCACCAGCCCACGCCCAGGCGCCAGAGCGCGGAGTACAGCGGGTTCGAATCGCGCAGCCGCTCGAGACGCACGCGCACCACGATGATGCCGGCCTGTTCGAGCGTTGCCAGGTGTTGCGCCGGCGTGCCGCCGTACGCTTCGTTGACGGGGTCGGTGATGAGGACGATTTTCAAGTTCGGACGCTGGCGCTTGCGGGCGAGCAGATGCTGCGCGACGTCGCGCGCGAGCGGACATTGATCGAGCACGATGGCCTGTTCGGCCCGGTCGATGTTGGCGAGCAGGCCGATCGCATCGTAGGTCAGTTCCACCTGCGACTCGGACAGCCTTACGCCAAGCGAACTCACGCGGGTGCCCGGCGGCAGCGGCTTGACCGATTGCCAGAACGCAGTCGCCGCCCAGATGCCGAGCACGAACAGCAGGGCGAGCATGAACCGGCGCGGCGGCGGCGATTCGGGTGTGTCGGCGGCGGACCCGGCAGCGGCCGCCTGCTTGGCATTCTCTTTGCGCTCCGCCATTTTACTCGGAGGACGCCTGCGCCTCCGCCTCTTCGATCGCCGTTCCGACCTCCAACCAGCGTGCCTCGAGCGAGGCGGCATCCCGGGCCAGGCGCGCCTCCCGCTCGCTCAGCTTGCCATCCCCGGCACCGACACGCAGCGACGTCTCGATGAGAGTTCGCTCGGCGGCGATGCTCGCCAGGCGCCGCTCGATCTGCTCGAGTTCGCGCCGCCGTTGCCCGAGCACGTCGCGCTTGCGCGGCTCCTTGCGCGGCGCCGCCCGGGCGTCGGCGCCCTGTTGCGCCTTGGCGCGCGACTGCAGCCACTGCTGGTAATCATCCAGATCGCCGTCGAACACCGAAAGGCGCCCATCGGCGACCAGCCACAGGGTGTCCGCCACCGTCTTGATCAGGTGCCGATCGTGCGAGACGACCACCATGCCGCCCTCGAACCCCTGCAGCGCCACGCTGAGGGCGTGGCGCATATCGAGGTCCAGGTGGTTGGTCGGCTCGTCGAGCAACAAGAGGTTCGGCCGCCGCGCCACGAGCAGCGCCAGGGTGAGCCGCGCCTTCTCGCCGCCGGAGAAACGCGCCACCGGCTCAAAGGCGCGGTCGCCCTGGAAGCCGAAGCTGCCCAAATGATCGCGAACCTTCTGCTCATCGCCGCTCGCGTAGTCCGGACCGCCGAGATTGCGCAGGTGCCAGAAGGCGCTGGCTTCCGGTGTGAGCTGTTCCATTTGCTGTTGAGCGAAGTAGCCGACCGCCAGGTCCGCGGCGGCGATGCGGCGGCCATGCAGGGGTGCGGCCTCCCCGGCGAGCATTTTCGTGAGCGTGGACTTGCCGGCACCGTTCGGCCCCAGCAGCGCAATGCGATCCTGCGGGCCGATGGATAAATTGATCGCGCTCAGGATGCTGCGGCCGGGGTAGCCGCAGGCGCCATCCTCCACGGTGAGCAACGGACGCGGCGTCTTGCGCGGCGGCAGGAACTCGAACTCGAACGGGCTGTCGACGTGCGCCGGCACGATGCGCTCCATCCGCTGCAGCATCTTCAGCCGGCTTTGCGCCTGCCGGGACTTGCTCGCCTTGGCGCGAAACCGCACCACGAAGGAGGTGATTTGTTCGACCCGGCGCATTTGGCGCGCCTGCAGCGCCTGCTGCAGGGCGAGCTCCTCGCTGCGCCGCTCCTCGAATTGCGAGTAATTGCCGGCGTACGCGCGGATCCCCCGGTTCTCGATGTGCAGAACCCGGTTGATGATGGCGTCGAGAAATTCGCGGTCATGGGAGATCATCAGCAGCGTGCCCGGATAGGCGGCGAGCCACGCCTCGAGCCACACGATCGCGTCGAGATCGAGGTGGTTGGTCGGTTCGTCGAGCAGCAGGAGGTCGGAGCGTGAGTTGAGCGCCCGCGCCATGCCGAGACGCACGCGCCAGCCGCCCGAAAATTCCGCCACCGGGCGTTCGTGCTCAGCCGCCTTGAATCCCAGGCCGTGCATGATGGCCGCCGCCCGCGCCCGGGCGCGATAGCCGTCGAGCGCCTGCAGGGCGGCGTAGTGTTCGGCAAGTTCCATCGCCGCGTCGCGCCGCTCGGCCTCCTCGATGGCGGCCATCACGGCGCGCAGTTCCGCATCGCCGTCCAGCACGAACTCGATCGCCGCGCGCTCGCTGGCCGCGATCTCCTGCTCGACGTAGCCGACCTTGAGCGAGCCCGGCATCTCGATGTCGCCGTGATCCGCGCCCAGCTGTCCGCGCAGCGCGGCGAACAGGCTGGTTTTTCCCGTGCCGTTGGCGCCGGTGAGACCGACCTTCTCGCCGCGGTAGATGGTGAAGTTCACCCGCTCGAAGAGCGGCTGCGGGCCGCGCCGCAGGGTGAGGTCCCGAGCCGACAGCATTACTGGTGCAGGGGACCCGGCGTGATTCGGCCGGAGGACGCCGCGGCCACCGGCCGCAGCATCGCGGGCGCACACAGCGCCGCGTGATGGGCGTGGCCCTCGGACTGGCCGGCGAGCAGCGCCAGCAGCCTGCCCGCCTCCATGGCATCGCCGAACAGGCGCCCCTGCGCATAGAAGCAGCCGTGGCGACGCAGGAATTCCAGCTGCTCGGTCGCTTCGACGCCCTCGGCGATCACCTCGAGATCGAGACTCTTGCCCATGTCGATGATGGTGCGCACCAGCGCCGCATCGTTCGAGTCCACCGCCAGGTCGCGCACGAAGGACTGGTCGATCTTCAGCGTCCCTATGGGAAATTGCTGCAGAGCCGAGAGCGAGGAGTAGCCGGTGCCGAAGTCATCGATGGCGAGGTGCAATCCCATCGCATACAGCTCGTTGAGCAGCCCGATGGTGCGCTTCGGATCGGTCATCAAGGTCGTCTCGGTGACTTCGAGCTCGAAGCAGGTGGGCGATACCCCGTGTTTGCGGAACGCGTTGCGGCAGCGCGCGATGAAGCTCGCCTGCTTGAGCTGGCGCAGCGACAGGTTGATCGCGATGCGGCCCGGATGCGGCACGGTCTTCTGCCATTCGCGGTAGTCGGAGCACACCCGGTTGAGCACCCACTCGCCGATTTCGAGGATCAGGCTGGTCTCTTCGGCCAGCGGGATGAAATGCGAGGGCGAGATGTCGCCGTGGCCCGGCAGCCGCCAGCGCAGCAGCGCCTCGGCGCCCACCACCCGCCCGTCGCGCAGATCGACCTTGGGCTGATACAGAATCACCAGTTCGTCGCGTTCGAGCGCGCGTCGCAGCTTGCTCTTGAGCATCAGCCGCTCGACCGCCGCCGCATTCATTTGCGGCACGTAAAACGCACAGGCATTGCCGCCGTTCTGCTTCGAGTGGTACATCGCCGCATCGGCATTGCGGATCAGGTCGATGACGTTTTCCGCATCGTACGGACAGATGGCGATGCCGACGCTCGCGGTCAGATACACCTCCTGCTGGTTCACGTAGAAAGTGCGGCTGATTTCATCGAGCAGGGTGCGCGCCAGACCGGCCAGGCTCGGGCGATTGTCAGAATCCGGGGGCAGGTCGTCGATGAACATCGCGAATTCGTCGCCGGCGAGCCGGCCGATGACCGTGTCCTTGCTCAGATTGCGCGTCAGCCGCTCGCTCAATATTTCCAGGGTACGATCGCCCGCCGCATGGCCGAAGGTGTCGTTGACCTCCTTGAAATGGTCCAGATCGAGGTACAGCAGCGCGAGGCTGCGCTGCTTGCGGCGCGAGCGCGCGATCGCCTGCTGCAGCAGGTGCTGAAACTGCATGCGATTCGGCATCTTGGTCAGGGTGTCGTAGCGCGCGAGATAGCGGATGCGGCGCTCGGCGCGCTTGCGCTCGGTGATGTTGCGCGCCACGTAGATGTTGCCCTGGAATTGCGGGTCCGGGGTGGTGATCGGCGAGGAGGCCATCGACACCGGAATGGTCTGGCCGCTGGCGGTGCGCAGCACCGTCTCGCGCCCTTCCGGGGCCGCGCTCGCGGTGTCGAAGGCGGCGCGGTGCGCCTCGTCGATGAAGCTCGCGAGCGGGCTGCCGAGCAGTTCCATCTCCGAATAGCCGAGCAGCCGCTGCGTCGCCTCGTTGCAGCTCTTGATGATGCCGTCCGGCGAGGTCACCAGCACCGAGTCGCTCAGGCTGTTGAGCACGGTGTCGAGGTAGTTCTTGGTGATGGTCGTTTCGCTGAGCTTCTGGCGCATGCGCTCGAGCGCGTGCTGCAATTCGCCGAGTTCGCCGCGGCGCGCGACATCGAGCGGGCGCGTATAGTCGCCCTCGCCGATGCGGTCGGCCGATTTGATCAGGGCCGAGATCGGGCGCGCCAGCCGCCGCGCCACGAACCACGCGCCGATCAAACCGAGCGCGAGCAGCGGCAGCGTGATGCCGGCGAACATGCCGCGCAGGCGTTTGATCTGATCCCCCTGCTGGTGCTCGACCTGTGCGCGGATGCCCGCGAGCGTTTCGCTCATCCGCGCGCGGCTCACCCAGATCTTAAGCTGTGCACGGCCCGCGGGGATGGCGCTGCCGACCTCGAGGGGCGGCGGGTCGTTCACCGCCGGGTCGCGCTGCGCCGCGGGCAGGGTGCCGCTCCACAACACGGCGCCCGCCGGACCGGTCACTTCGACCCGCTCGACGTCCGGTTCATCGAGAAGGCGTGTGCCGATCGCGGCGATCGCGCCGCCGTTGGCCGCCTCGACCGCGGGGGTGAGCAGGGCCGCCGAGGATTTCGCCAGGCTGTTGGCCCGCACCTCGAGGTCTTCCGCGAGCAGTCGCTCGACCGTTGCGTAGGTCAGCCGGCCGGTATCGGCGGCATCGACGCGGTGCTGGTAATAAATCATCCCGCCCAGCAACAGCGACAGGCCGGCCCCGACCCCGAGGGCGGGCATCAAATACCTGGTTTTGAGCCGGCGTGCCATCGAGGGATGATACTCGTTCACACCTATGCCTATAAGGGGCCGAGTACAATCGGCCGCGCATGACCGCCCGAATGCGCATCGACATTTTTTCCGACACCATTTGCCCCTGGTGCTACCTCGGCAAGCGGCGTTTCGAACTTGCGCTTGCGGCGCGCCCGCAGCTCGAGCCGCGCCTGACCTGGCGGCCGTTCGAATTGAATCCCGATCTCGCCTGGGATGGCGTCCCGCGCCTGCCCTACCTCACGGCCAAGGCGGGCGGCGCGCAGCGGCTCGCCGACAGCGAGGCGCTGCTGATGCGCCACGGCGAGGCGGTCGGCCTGCAATTTCGCTTCGATCTGATCGAGCGGCTGCCGAATACCCGCCGCTCGCACCTGCTGATCGCCCACGCGGCGCGCAAGGGCTTGCAGGGCGAAGCCGTGGAGCGCGTGATGCAGGGCTATTTCGAGGAGGGCTGCGACATCGGCGAGGTCGACGAACTGGTTCGGCTCGGCGTCGAGATCGGACTTCCCGAACGGGAAACACGGGCCGCCGTCGTGCTGCGATCCGGCCAGGACGGGGTGGTCGCCGCCGAGCGGCATGCCTCGGTGCTTGGCATCACCGGGGTGCCCACCTTCATCTTCGACGGGCAATATACGATTTCAGGTGCCCAGGAAATCGACACCTTCACCCAGGTGCTGGAGCAGGTGGCCGAATTTGCCCGGGCACGCGACGTCGCTCCGTGACCGCCGCCGAACTTACCGGACAGGCGCGCAACCACGTGCAGGCTTTGGCCGAGCCGCCCTGCGTGCTGCATGTGCACGCGATCGCGCCGTTCGTGAGCCTGCGCCGCGCGGCCCTGGCGGACGGGTTCGATCTCGCGGCGGTGAGCGGATTTCGCGATTTCGCGCGCCAGCTGGCCATCTGGAATGCCAAATACGGCGGTACGGCGCCGCTCTACGATGCCGCGGGGGCCCTGCTCGATGCCGCCGCGCTCGCCGCCCCGCAGCGCATCGAAGCCATCCTGCATTGGTCGGCATTGCCGGGTGCGAGCCGCCATCACTGGGGCACGGATGTGGATCTCATCGACCGCAGTGCGGTCACCCCCGGCTACCGAGTGGAATTGAGCGCGGCGGAGTACACCGGGGCCGGCCCGTTCGCCCCGCTCGCCCAATGGCTCGAGGCGAATGCCGCCCGATTCGGCTTTTTCCGCCCGTTTCGCGGCATTCTGTCCGGTGTCCAGCCGGAGCCCTGGCACTACAGCTTCGCGCCGGTGGCCGAGCCGGCCCGGCGGCGGCTCAGCGTGGGGATTTTGCGTGCCGCGCTCAGCGAAGCGCCGCTGTTGGGGCGGGAGGAGGTGCTCGCGCGCCTCGAGGAATTGCATGCCCGCTACGTGGCGAGCATCGACTGGCCCTAACGGGTGCGCGCTCGCCCGGCCTAGCTTAGGCCCACAGGGCCTTGAGTCGATTCACCATCAGGCCGCGCACCTGGCCGAGTTGGTTATCCTCGGAGGTGAACAACGGCGGATTGCGGCGCAGCAGCCGCCAGCGTTCCGCCCGCAGCACGCTCTGTAGATAGGCGATGTTGCGATCGATCGCTTCCAGGTAGGGATTTCTACCGCCGAACAGCGGCTCCAGGTACCGGTAGGCGTGCTCGAACTCGCCGTCCAGGCGCTGGGTACGGGTCTCGCGCACGAACCGCGGGGTCTTGCGCAACAGGTCGAGGCCCGAGCTGTAGCGCACCTGCATCGAGCCGTCGCTGGCCGGTGCCGTGGCCACGCCGCCCAGGACGAATTCCGGATACAGCCGGTCGCGGCATTTTTCGAGATAGCAGCGATCGGCCATTTGGGCGATCAGATCGGCGGTGCCGAGCAAATGGCCGAGCTTGCGGTCGCGCGGATCGGCCAGTTGGATTTGCGATAATTCTATTTCATAACCCGTGAAATGCACGATGCGGGTGGATATCGGCACCCAGCTGTCGAGGCCGATGTTCGGCAGGAAGCGCGCCAGAAATCGCGCGCTGCGGGTCACGTGATAGAGCGTGAATTCCGCGCCGTTGCGGTGCTGCTGGTCGTCGAACTCGCGGATGTAGCCGGCATCGTGAAACAGGGACGTGACCAGCGCCATGACCGCGCGCTCGGCGCCGAAGCGCTGGTGCGGCTCGGCGGCGCATTCGTAGCCGACCAGGAGGCGCGCCATCGCCAGGGTCATGTCGAGCGAGTGCTGACGGTCGTGATAGACCGTGTCCACCCCGTGATAGCCCGGCATGCGGCCCGCGAACAGGCGTTCGAATTCCTCGAAGGCGATCGCCACGCGCTCGAAGGGCTCACCGGGCCAGGCCGCGGCGAACAGCTCGCGCACCGCGGCACTCACCGCGTCGGTTGAGCTGACCTGGACGGAATTCGTGACGTCGTAGTCGTTGCGGCGAAAATCATGCATCCCGGGGAGTTTAAGCGCTCGGGGCGCCCGCCGCCACGTGCCCAGTTCACCTTTGTGGGTTCCGGCCGCCATTGAACGACTGATATGTCAAAGCTCAATAGACCCGCAGACCCCCGAACCGCCGCTTGACCCGGCGGGCGAGGGTGGCATAACCCAGCCAGAAGCCGCCGAGCGCCCCAATCATGAGGGTGCCGCCGGCGAGTGCGCTGCGGGCGCCGAAGCTGCTGCCGGCGCGCACGCCCGGCGCCGCGGGGAGCGCGTTTTGCGGTTCGGCACGCCCGGCGAGGGCCGCATCGAGTTCCGACTGCTTGGCGGCGAGTTCGCTCTTCAGCCGCTCGAGCTCGCTACGGGCCGCCGCCTCGGCGAGCGCCGGTGTGGTCGCGCGGCTGCGGTCCAGTTCCTCCTCGAGCTTCTTGACCCTCACGGTGGCCGGTTCATGGGTGGTCAAATAGGAGCTTTTGACCCATCCCGAGCTGCCGTCGCTCAGCCGCACCTGGGTGTACTCGCCGCTGGTGGCGAGCGTCTCCAAGCTCGCCCCCGAGTGCAGGGTCGTGAGCCGCTGCCCCTGCTGGTTTTGCTCGGTGTAGACGCCGAGCACGAGTTCGTCGCTGACATAGGCCGTGGCCGCGTCCGCAGCCGGTGGCGCGAGCACCGCGCCGAACGCCGCCACTGCCGCGAGCAGCGCGCCGGCGTTCACGCCGCTATGCCGGTTTGCTTGAGCAGCGGGCGCACGTCGGGTTGCCGGCCGCGGAACCGCACGAACGCCTCCATCGCGTCGAGGCTTCCGCCGCGCGCGAGTATCGAATCGCGGAACCGCGCCGCGGTGGCCGAATCGAACACCCCGGCCTGTTCGAACGCCTCGAAGGCATCGGCGGCGAGCACTTCGGCCCACTTGTAGCTGTAATAGCCCGCGGCATAACCGCCGGCGAATATGTGCGCGAAATTCGCGGGCATGCGATTGAAAGGCGCGGCCGGTACGACCGCGACCCGGGCGCGCACGCGCGCGAGGGTCTCGGCCACTTTCGGTCCCGCCTGCGGATCGAAGTGCGCGTGCAGTTCGAAATCGAAGCTCGCCAATTCGATCTGCCGCAGCGTGTCGAGTGCCGCGTTGAAGGTGCGCGTGCCGAGCAGCCGCTGCAACACGTCGAGCGGCAGGGTCGCGCCGCTCTCGACGTGCGCCGATATCAACGGCAGAACCTCGGGGCGCCACACGAAGTTCTCCATGAACTGGCTCGGCAGTTCCACCGCGTCCCAGGACACCCCGTTGATGCCCGCGATGCTCGGATAGGCGACCTGCGTGAGCATGTGGTGCAGCCCGTGGCCGAATTCGTGGAACAGCGTGGTCACCTCATCGTGGGTGAGCAGCGAGGGGGCGGCGCCGACCGGCGCGGTGAAGTTGCACACGAGCTGTGCGACCGGCAGCGCCTTGCCGGAGGGCAGCGATTTGGCGATGACGCATTCATCCATCCAGGCGCCGCTGCGCTTCTCGCCGCGCGAGTATGGGTCGAGGTAGAAGCCGGCCACCGTCTCGCCGTGCGCGTTCTCGAGGTCGTAGAAGCGCACGCTCGGATGCCATACGCTCACCCCGGGGCGCTCGCGCACCCGGATGCCGTACAGCCGTTCGGTCACGGTGAACAGGCCCGACAACACCTTGGGCAGGGGGAAATAGGGCCGCAGCGCCTCCTGGGACACGCGGAAGCGGCTTTCCTGCAGCCGTTCGCTGAAGTAGGCGAGGTCCCAGGGCTCGAGCTTGCGCCCGGCGAATTCCTCGAGGTCGGAAAATTCCTGGCGTCCGGCCGGCAGGCAGCGGCGCGCCAGATCGTCGAGGAAGCCCAGCACCTGCTTGCTGCTCTTCGCCATGCGGGTGGCGAGCGCGTAGTCTGCGAAGTTCGCGAACCCGAGCAGCTGCGCGAGCTCGTGGCGCAGCGGCAGGATTTCGCCGATCACCGGACCGTTGTCGAAACGTCCGGCGCTCGGACCCGCGTCCGAGCCCCGGGTGACCCACGCCTCGTAAATGTCGCGCCGCAGCTGCGAACTGCGGGCGCTGGTCATGACCGTCATGTAGGTGGGCTGATCGAGTTTGAACAGCCAGCCAGCCTGATTGGCCTCGCGCGCATCCGCCGCCGCGCGATCGAGCGCGTTGGCGGGCAGCCCGGCAAGTTCGCTCTCGTCGGTGACGGTGCGCGTGTAGGCGCGCCCGGCGTCGAGCACGTTCTCGGAAAATTTGGTGGCCAGATGCGCCAGCCGCTGCACCACCTCGCGGTAGCGGGACTGACGGTCCGGCGGCAGGTCGACGCCCGCCAGCCGGAAATCGCGCAGCGCATTCTCGACCACCTTGCGCTGCGCCGGCTCGAGAGCCGCGCCTTCGTGCTCGAGCACGTACGCGTAGCCCGCATACAACGCGGCGTTCTGTCCGAGTTCCGATGAGTAGGCGGTCAGCAGCGGGACGCACTCGTTGTACGCCTGGCGCATCTCGGTCGAGTTGGCCACCGCGTTCAAATGGCCGATCGGGCTCCAGACCCGGCTCAACCGATAGGCGAGTTCCTCCACCGGCACCACCAGCGAGGCGAACGTGGGCGCAGGCAGCGCCGTCAATTCGGCGAGCCGTGCGCGGTTTTCCAACAACCGCTGTTCGAGCGCGGGCCGGGCGTGGGCCGGTTCGATGCGATCGAAAGCGGGCAACGAGTCGAGATCCAAGAGTGGGTTGTTCACTCCCCAGATTCTACCAGAGCGAGGACACGGACCAGACGAACCCGAGTGCGGCGCCTGCGAGGATGCACCCGGCGGAGGCGCTGAGTGCATTGCGGCGCAAGCGTCGCGCCAGGGCTTGTGAATCAGTGCCGGCCAGCAGGAAAGCGCGCCCATCGGCCGGCTGCGACACGATGCTCATGCCGGGAGCCGCCGGTTTGACGAGCATGGTGTTGACGACCTGGTTGTGCGCCGCGGCGCGCGCCAGCTCCCACTCGCCGGCATCGAGCTCACCGTCGTGGTTGCGGTCGAACCGCTCGAGGAGCGCCTTCTGGTCCTGTTTCCACTCGCGCAGCAGCTCCGCCACGGCGCGCTCCGGATTCTCGGCGTTCACGCCTCCGAGGCTGCGAAATGCACCGAGCGCACACACCGTCTCGCGCGCCTGCAGTCGTTCTTCGGTGTAGCGGTAGCGGCCGCCGGAGAACAGCGTGTCCGTGAGCTTGCCCAAAATCCCGACGCCGTCCGGCAGACGCACGCCGGGCCACTCGCTGTCGCCGTACCAGACCGACGTCGAACTCGGGAAGACCTGCGCGCCGCGCGGGTCGACGAGACACTGCCCGGTGCCGTCATCGAGAATGAACGGCGCCTCGCTGATCCCCTCGTCGATCGTGTTCCAGTCGTTCGATCGGCCCCCCTTTCGCTGCTCGATCTTGTACCGCCACCACACGCAGGGCTTGTGCGTGAGCGGCGCATCATTGGTGACGTCCGCCGGCATGAGTCCATGGCCGATGAGCTCGACGTAGCCCTGCGCGGCGGAGCGCACCCGCGAGGCCGGGGTGTCGCCGACCACGCGATTCTCGCGCCAGGCGCGGCAGGCGTACCAAAACAAGTAGAGCGTCGCGGCGGCCAGCGCCGCGAGCAGGAGCCAAACCTTGACGCGATCTGCGCCGGACATGGCCGGAGGAGCGGCCTGTTAGGCCCGGAAAAGTGCGCCGACGTCCACGTCGGCCTTTTCCTCGCCGGCGAACTCCAACAAGTGCGCCGGCAGGAAACCAAAGTACTGCGCGATCATCGCGTCGGGAAAAACCCTGACCCGGATGTTGTTGAGATTGACCTGATCGTTGTACAGCTCGCGCCGGTCGGCGATCGACTCTTCGAGCGCCGTGATGCGCGTCTGCAGCTGCTGGAAGGTTTCGTCGCTCTTCAGCTGCGGATAATTCTCGGCCACCGCATACAGGCGCGTGATGCCGGTCCGCAGCTGCTGTTCGGCGGAGCCGACCGCCTCGACGTTGCCGCTCGCGCTCGCCTGACTCACCGAGGCGCGCGCCCGCATCACCTTCTCGAGCGTATCCTGCTCGAACTGCATGTAGCGCTTGCAGGTCTCGATGAGCTTGGGCAATTCGTCGTGCCGCTGCTTGAGCAGCACATCGATGTTGGCCCAGGAGACCTTGATGTTCTCGCGCAGACCGACGAGCCCGTTGTAGATGCCGACCACGTAAACGATCAGCGCGATGATCACGGCGAGCAATACGATCACACTGATCAAGACAGCACCTCTTTCGCGAGTTGTCGACTGCACCAGTATATCATTGGGTTTTAAGCCTCCCCGAGGATGGAGTTCACAGTGTCCAGCGAAGCTTTCGATCTGATCAGCGTCGGCGGGGGCAGCGGCGGCCTCGCCTGTGCCCAGCGCGCGGCGGAATACGGGGCCAGGGCCGCGGTCATCGAATCGGGGCGCCTCGGGGGTACCTGCGTCAACGTCGGCTGTGTGCCCAAGAAGATCATGTGGAACGCGGCCGGGATCGCCCTGGCGCTCGCCGATGCCGCCGACTATGGCTTCGGCGTCACTGCGGGCGACAACGATTGGGGCGTGATCAAGCAAAAGCGTGACGCCTATATCGTTCGCTTGAACGACATCTACGCGCGCAATCTGGCGGCGAAAGGTGTGACGCACGTCAAGGGCCGCGCGCGCTTCATCGATGCGCACACCGTGGAGGTCGACGGCAGGCTCTGCTCGGCGCCGCACATCGTGATCGCCACCGGAGGCACTCCGAGCGTGCCGGCACTCCCCGGCGCCGGGCTGGGCATCACCTCGGATGGATTCTTCGCACTCGAACGCCGGCCGCAGCGCGTCGCGGTGGTCGGCAGCGGATACATCGCCTGTGAACTGGCGGGTGCGTTTCACGAATTGGGCAGCCAGGTCGAGTTGTTCATCCGCAAGGATCATCTGCTCACGCATTTCGACGTCATGCTGGGGAAGTCGCTCATGCGCGAGATGCAGGCCTCGGGCGTGGGGTTGCATCCGCACGTCGTGCCCGCCGCCGTGCACGAACGCGACGGATTGAAGACCCTGGTCGCGAGCGACGGGCGCGAGTTCGCGGGTTTCGACTGCATCCTGTGGGCCATCGGACGCGGCGCGAATCTCGGGGGCCTCGAGTTCGAACGCGCGGGGGCGGTGCTCGATGCGGGCGGCTTCATCGTCACCGATGCGTATCAGAACACCGGCGTGCCGGGCCTGCATGCCATCGGCGATGTGACCGGGCGCGCCGCCTTGACGCCGGTGGCGATCGCCGCCGGCAGGCGCCTATCCGATCGGCTGTTCGGCGGCATGGAGGGGCGGCGCCTGGATTACGCGATGATCCCCACCGTGGTGTTCACCCACCCGCCGATCGGCACCGTGGGACTCACCGAAGCGGAGGCGCGCGCCCTGCACGGGGACGCGGTCAAGGTGTACGTGGCGGATTTCACGCCGATGTACCACGCGCTGACCGCGCGCAAGACCCACACCGACATGAAGCTCGTATGCGTGGGCGCCGAGCAGAAGATCGTCGGTTGCCACGTCATCGGCGCCGGCGCCGACGAAATGCTGCAGGGCTTCGCGGTGGCCATCCGCATGGGCGCGACCAAGCGCGACTTCGACGACACGGTGGCCATCCACCCGACGAGTTCCGAAGAACTCGTCACGATGCGCTGAGCCACGTTCGGGCCACGCGCCCGGGCTAGGAGTGCTGCGCCAGCGCCGCGAGCACCGGCGCCGTGTTCGGCCGTATCCCGCGCCATAGCAGGAACGATTCGGCCGCCTGTTCGACCAGCATGCCCCAGCCCTTCGCGGTCGCGCGCGCGTGCAGGGAGCGGGCCCAGAGGGTGAAGGGCGTGTCGCTGCGGCCGTACGCCATGTCGTAACACACCGTCTCATCGCCCACCATGCCGGTCGGTATGTCCGGCATCTCGCCCTGCAGGCTCGCCGAGGTGGCGTTGATGATGAGATCGTAGGCAGGACCCTCGAGCTCGGCGAAGGTGCAGCCGGTGATCAATCCCATGTCGGCGAATTCGGTGGCGATCTTGCGCGCCTTGAAGGGTGTTCGATTGGCCACCGTGAGCAGCCGCACTTCGCGCTCGAGCAACGGACCGATCGCGCCGCGCGCGGCGCCGCCCGCCCCGAGTATGAGCACCCGCTTGTCGGCGAGTTCGAGCTGCATGTTGTGTTCGAGATCGTAGATCAGGCCGATCCCATCGGTGTTGTCGCCGAGCAGCGTGGTGTCCTCGAAAAATGCAATGGTGTTCACCGCCTGGGCCCGTGCCGCACGCGGCGTCAGCTCGTTGACCAGTTCGGCCGCGGCCTGTTTGTGCGGCAGCGTGACGTTGAGGCCGCGCACGCCGCTCGTGAACAGCCGCAGGGCCTCGCGCCGGAAATCCTCGGGCGCGATGTCGAACAGCCGGTATACCAGGTTTTGTGCGGTCGACTGGGCGAACATGCCGTGGATGAACGGGGACCAGCTGTGGGCGACCGGATGGCCGGCCACACCATACTGATCGGGCGTGCCGGCGGTTGGTGGCAGGTTCACGGGGCGAGCCACCCCGCCGCGCGCTTGGCAAAATACGTCAGGATGCCGTCCGCGCCCGCGCGTTTGATCGACAGCAGGGTTTCGAGCGCCACCGCACGCTCATCGACCCAGCCGTTCGCCGCCGCGGCCATGATCATGGAGTATTCACCGCTCACCTGATACACGAAGGTGGGCATTGCGAAACGCTCCTTGACCCGCCGCACCACGTCGAGATACGGCAGGCCCGGCTTGATCATCACCATGTCCGCGCCCTCGGCAATGTCGAGGGCGACTTCGCGCAGTGCCTCGTCCGAATTGGCCGGATCCATCTGGTAGGAGTGCTTGCCGCCGCCGCCCAGCTGCTTCGCGGAACCGACCGCCTCGCGAAACGGACCGTAGAAGCTCGACGCGTATTTCGCGGCATAGGCGAGGATGCGCGTATGCACGAGACCCGCGGTCTCGAACGCCTCGCGGATGGCGCCGATGCGTCCGTCCATCATGTCGGAGGGCGCCACCACGTCGGCGCCGGCATCGGCATGGGAGCGTGCCTGGCGCACCAGGGTCTCGACGGTGAGGTCGTTTTGAACGTAACCTTTCTCATCGATCAGACCGTCCTGGCCGTGCGTCGTGAACGGGTCGAGCGCCACGTCGGTGATCACGCCGAGGTCCGGGAACTCCTTTTTGACCGCCCGGATCGCGAGCTGCGCCACGCCATTGGGATTCCACGATTCGCGCGCATCCAGCGATTTCTTTTCCGGGGCGATGACCGGAAACAGCGCAATGGCGGGGATGCGCAATTGCACCAGGGAGGCGCATTCCCGCAGCAACTCGTCGATCGACAGCCGCTCGATGCCCGGCATCGAGGCGATCGGCTGGCGCTGCCGGGTGCCCTCCACCACGAACAGGGGATAAATGAGCGCCTCGACCCCCAAATGCGTCTCGCGCATCAGGCGCCGCGAGAACTCGTCGCGGCGCATGCGGCGCATGCGTGTGCTCGGAAATGAATCGGTTCGACTTCCGGTCATCTTCAGGTGACTCCCATCATCAGTATCATCCATGCTGTGGCTCCCGCCGTGTCGCCGGCGCCCGCCCACCGGTTGCGGCGTGTGCATCGTAACGCGTTAATATTGCGGCGAAGCCCTCTCGAGCCGGATGCTGACTTATACATGAACGACCCGCTGGGCGGAAATTCGAAGCGCGCCCGCTTTCAGGCGCTTTGCCAGGCACTGCGCCCCGATCTGCTGCGTTTCGCGTTTTGGCTGTCGCGCGACCGGGCCCTGGCCGAAGACGTCGTTCAGGAGGCGATGCTGCGCGCCTGGAAGGCGCAGGACTCGCTGTTGGATGAGGCGGCCGCCAAGCCGTGGTTCTTGACCATCATCCGCCGCGAGCACGCGCGCAGCTTCGAGCGCAAGCGGCTGGTGACGGTGGACGTCGATGAGCTGATCGCGCGCGAAGAGCCCATGCTCGCCGCCGCCCAGGATCAGGATCTCGCCGAACTGCGGGCCGCGCTGTTCAAACTGCCCGAGGAATACCGCGAGCCCTTGATCCTGCAGGTGCTGATGGGGTACTCCACCGCGGAAATCGCCGCGCAGCTCGAGCTGTCTCCGGCCGCGGTGCTGACGCGCCTGTTCCGCGCCCGTAAACAGCTGCGTACCTTGTGCGGCGAAGACACCCGCCTGGATCCTTGAAGAATGATCACCTGTGCCCACTATCGAACCGCCCTGCTGGCCGAACCGCACGCCGCGGATGCGCAACTCGAGCAGCATCGCGCGAGCTGCCCCGAGTGCCAGGCATACAGCGCGCGGTTGCTGCAATTCGACGAGCGGCTGGGGCGGGCGCTGCGCGTGGACGTGCCGGCCGCACCCGCCCGCGTGGCGGTGCTGGGTGCGTCCGGTGTGGACGCGGCCGGCCGCCGCGCCCGAGACCGGCCGCGCCGGTGGTTCGCGATGGCCGCCAGCGTGCTGGTGGTGGTCGCGCTCGCGGGCGGATTGTGGCTGACCGCTCCGCACCGCAGTTTGGCCGCGGATGTCGTCGCGCACATGGCCGGTGAGCCGCAGGCGTGGACCAGCGGCCCGGTTCCGGTGCCCGCCACCGAGCTCGATCCGGTACTCGCGGCTGCGGGAATGCGCCTGAATCCGCAGTCCGGTCCGGTGAGTTACGCGCACAGCTGCCTGTTTCGCGGGCATGAGGTTCCGCACCTCGTCGTGCAGACCGAGATGGGGCCGGTCACGGTCATGGTGTTGGAGCACGAAGCGGTGAACGGGCCCAAGCCGTTCGATGAGGCGGGCTACGTGGGGGTCATCCTGCCGGTGCCCGGCCATGGGAGCCTCGCGGTGCTGACCCGCGGGCCGCATGCCGATGCCGCGGGCCTCGAGCGCATCGCCGCGCGGGTCCGCGGCGCCATCCACTGGGACGGGCCGAACGGTTAGTCAGGGGCCGGAAGGAGCCTCGGGGGCGGGGTCTTGGGGGGGCGCAGGCTACAGGCCGACCTGCCCCAACAGGTCGATCAGCCGCCGGGAACTTGCCGCGAGCGTCGGGTGATCCGCTTCGAACTGCACCGCGACCTGCTCCAAGCGATCGGGCAGCGAGGCGCTGCCGCTGACGCCGCCGCCGGAGGCACCCGCGGCGCCGCCGCTGCGGTCCCGTTCCAGCAAACGCTGGATGTCCTTCTGGATTTCGGCCAGCAACTCGTTCGAACGCGGATCCACCTGGCGCGTCCGGCCGAGTTCTTCATGCAGTTTGGCCAGCTGATCGCGCAGCGCTTTCGGGTCCATGATTCAAATCCTCGCCAATGGGGATCTCATTGTGCCACTCGTTCGGGCGTCAGGCGTGCGACTTCCACGTAGCCCGCCCCCGGCGCGGCGATTCCCTGATGAATGGCGCGGTACGCCGCCGCGAGATAATCATCGGCCCCATAAGGGGGGTTCACGATCAGCAGACCGGAGCCCGCGAGCCCGACACCGGCATCGTCCGGGTGGATGCACAGATCCGCGCTGAGCATCTTCGGAATGCGCAGGGCCTCGAAGCGGGCGTGCACCAGCGTGCGCTGCGATGCGCTGCGGATCGGATACCAAAGCAGGAAAATACCGGTGGGCCAGCGCCGGTACGCGTCGGCGAACGCCTGCACTAGCTCCTTGAGTTCATCGATGCTTTCGTAGGGCGGATCGATCAACACCAAGCCGCGGCGCTCCTCGGGCGGCAAAAATGCCTTCAATGCCGCATAGCCATCCGCGATCTCCACCCGGATGCGGCCGGCGGACTCGATCTCGCGTTCGGCCGAGCGCGCTTCGGCGGGCATCAACTCGACCAGCAGCGCCCGGTCCTGCGGTCGCAGGCTCGCGGCAATGAGTGCGGGGGAGCCGGGATAACGCGCCAGTCGTTTGCCGCGACGGGCCCGAACGCCCGCGAAATACCCGGCGAGCGCGGCGTCCCCCAGATGGGTCTGGATCAGCCGCTGAACGCCGCGCTCGGCTTCACCGGACTTGGTGGATTCGGCCGACTGCAGGTCGTAATAGCCGCGCCCGGCATGCGTGTCCAGCGCAAAGAAGCCCGCCTCCTTGCGCTTGAGCGCATCGAGGCAATGGATGAGGGCGACATGCTTCGCCACATCCGCGAAGTTCCCGGCATGGTAGATGTGTTTGTAGTTCATCGCGGCAGGCATTGTGCCTGGGTCGGCAGAGCTTACACTAGCAGCCCGTCATGATTGATCGCCGCACCTTCATCGCCCTGGCAGCGGCGGGCCTCGCCGCACCGCCGGGGCTCGCTGCCGCAGCGCGGCCTCCCGGACCGTCCGCCGGCGCGTGGAGCGGGCTGCTCATCGTCAACGCGCTCGGCGGCCTCGATGACCCCAATCTGCCGGCTCCGGCCGCGGGCGGCGCGGGGGCGCTGCTCGATGCGCGCGCGCTGCGAGACGCGCACGCATCCGGGTTGAGCGCCGTGAACGTGACGCTCGGCTACATTTCGGGCGACGATGAGCCGTTCGAGTTCAGCGTGCGCGAGGTGGCCGCGATGGATGCGCTGGTGCGCGCGAACGCCGGGGATTTGCTGAAGATCTACGGCTCGTCCGACATCCTGCGCGCCCGGCGCGAGGGGCGGATCGGCATCATTTACGGTTTTCAAAATGCCGCGATGCTCGGCGGCGATGCGACGCGGGTCGATGTGTTCGCGGATCTCGGGGTGCGGATCATCCAACTGACCTACAATCCGGCCAATCAACTCGGTGATGGTTCCTCCGCTGCGGAGAATCGCGGACTCACGCCCTTCGGGCACGAAGTGATCGAGCGAATGAATCTGCGCAAGGTCATGGTCGACCTGTCGCACAGCGGCGAGCAGACGTGCCTCGAGGCGACGCGCGCCTCGCGACAGCCGGTGTCGATCAACCACACCGGATGCCGCGCGCTCAACGATTTGCCGCGCAACAAGACCGACGCCGAGCTTCGGGCGGTGGCCGTGAACGGCGGCTTCATCGGCATTTACTTCATGCCGTTCCTGAATCCCACGGGCCACGCCGTGGCCGAGGACGTGCTCGCCCACATCGATCATGCGGTCGGGGTCTGCGGCGAGGACCATGTCGGCATCGGCACGGACGGCAACGTGACGGCGATCGATGATCTGGCGGCCTACCGGGCGGTGCTTGCGCAGGAGGTGGCGGCACGCCGGCAGGCGGGAGTCAGCGCCGCCGGCGAGCGGCCCGATACGCTGCCGTTCGTCACCGAGCTGTCGGGGGTGCGCCAATTTCATGATCTCGCGGACCGGCTGCGGCGGCGCGGGTACTCGACCGCGCGGATCGAAAAGATCCTGGGACGGAATTTCCTGCGCTACGCGCGCGAAGTTTGGGGTGCGTGAGGAGCGGCGTCATGTACGAATTGACCATTGCCAACAAGAATTATTCCTCGTGGTCGCTGCGGCCCTGGGTGCTGATGCGCGAACGGCAGATCGAATTCCATGAACGGCTGCTGGCCTTCGGGGACGCGCCCGCCTGGGAGGCGTTTCGGGTCATCTCGCCGAGCGGCAAAGTGCCCTGTCTCAAGGACGGCGAGACCATCGTGTGGGATTCGCTCGCCATCGTCGAGTATCTCGCCGAGCGGCACGCGGGCGTTTGGCCGGGCGATGCGCGCGCGCGCCTGGGCGCGCAGCGCCGCCGCGGAGATGCACTCCGGCTTCGCCGAACTGCGCAGCCGCTGCTCCATGAGTTGCGGTCTGCGCATCCGCCTGAAGGAGTTCGCGGCGCCGCTCGAGCGCGACCTCGCGCGGATCAACCAATTATGGAGCGAGGGTCTGCGCCGCTTCGGCGGGCCGTTTCTCGCGGGCGCCGCCTTCAGCGCGGTCGATGCGTTCTTTGCGCCGGTGGTCTTTCGCATCCAGACCTATGACCTCAAGCTCGATCCGCTGCCGGGCGCTTATGCCGCGCGCTTGCTCGGTCTCGCGTCCATGCAAAGCTGGTATGCGGCGGCGCTCGCGGAAGCCTTTCGCGACGCGGCGCACGAGGCCGAAGTGCCCGCCCTGGGGCAGGTGCTCGAGGATCTGCGGGCGCGCCAGCTTGGGCTAAGCTAGCCGCCGCTCCCCGCGGCCACCACTTCGACGCGCGTGTCGTTGTAGCACGCGCCATCGGCCAGATCCGCCTTGTGGGACGGCGCCAGCGCCGAGACCGTTTGACCATTCGGTGCGGTGCGAAGCCACGCGCCCTTCTCGGAACTCACCACCCCGGGGCGCACCGACCCGGTGATGCGCAGCGGCAGGTAGACCTGCCCGAGTTCATTCCACACCCTGACCGGGAGGCCGTCGGACAGCCCGCGGGCAGCCGCATCGAGGGGATTCATCTCGAGCACCGGCGTCGCATCGTTGGCGGCGAGTCCCCCGAAGGTGGAGGTGATGCGCTTGTCCGAGGCGGGCGTGATCAGCGTCAGGGGAAAATCGGAGGCGAGCGGCCGGTAGCCCGGCAGCGCGGCGCCGAACTTCGCGTCCAGGGTCGCGGATTCGAGTTCCACCCGCCCGCTCGGGGTGCGCGGCCAGACGTTGCCAAACAGCACCGGTTCGGCGCCGTCGAAGTCCATCCTGAGCGCCCGGTCGAGCGGGAGGCGGCTGGGTGTCAGGCCCTGCATGCGCGGATCGCCCGCATCGAGCGCGGCATCCATGAGTTCGGCATCCGATTCGGCGAAAGCCGGATCGGTCAACTCGAATGCGGCGGCCAGGCGGCGAAAAATCTCCGTGTTGGGCAGCGCCTCGCCCACCGGCGCGATGACCGCCTCGGCGCGCTGCAGATACTGTTGGCCGTACGCGGCGTAGATGTCGGCGTGTTCGAAATGCGTGCAGGCGGGCAGGATGACATCCGCGTACGCCATGCTGTCGGTCATGGCCACTTCGATGCCGACGATGAACAAATCCTCACGGGCGAAGCCGCGCTTCAGGCGGTTCTGGTCCGGATGCACGACGATCGGATTGTGGTTGTAGACGAACAACGCCTGGAGCGGCGGGCTTAAGTTCCCATCCAGCAAAGCCGCGCCCACGTCGATGATGTTGAGGGTGCGCGTGTGCGGCGGGACGAAGTCGGGGCGGGTGAGCCGGTCGAGCGATTTCGGGAAGGCGTTGCCCGCGCCCCCCACCAGGCCGCCGCCCGGAACCCCGAACTTGCCGGCGAGCGCGGGCAGCGCGGCGATGGCGCGCAGGCCCGAGCCGCCGTTGCGGTTGCGCTCGAGGCCGTTGCCCCACGCAATCACCGCGGGGTTGGCATCGATATACCAGGAGGCGAGGGTGAGGATGTCCGCGAGCGGGACGCCGCAAATCTCCGCGGCGCGCTCCGGCGGGTAGGCCCGCGCGGCCTGCATGTAGGCCTCGAAGCCGAGCACGTGACGGTCGATGAATTCGCGATCGAGACCGCCCTGCCGCTCGAGCTCTACGGCCAGCGCGAACGCAAGCACCACGTCGGTCCCGGGACGCACCGCCAGGTGCAGGTGCGCCTGTTCGGCCACCTTGACGCGGCGCGGGTCGATGACCACGAGCTTCGCCCCGTCGCGCTTCGCGGCGTTGATCTGGCGCATGAGATGCAGATTGCAGGCGGTGGCGTTGTTGCCCCAGACGATGACCAGCCGGGCGAGGGCCACTTGCTGCAGCGGCGTGCCGGGAGCGGCGCCGAAAGTGCCACTGTATGCGGCGCTGCGAATGCCGCCGCACAACGGATTGCGGCTGAGGAGCGTGGCGCCGAGGCGGTGGAAGAAGCGCAGCGACATCGAGTCGCCCGCGAGCATGCCGTGCGGGCCCGCGTAATTGAGGGGCAGGACCGCCTGCGGACCGTGGCGCTCGATGATGGCACCGACCCGTGTCCGGATGGTGGCGAGCGCCTCATCCCAGGAAATCCGCTCGAACCGGCCGGCGCCCTTGGCGCCCACGCGCTTCATCGGGTGGCGCAGGCGGTTCTCGCCATGCACGAACTCGGGATACAAGTTCGCGACTTTGGCGCACACCGCGCCATGCGTGATGGGATTGACCTTCGAGCCGTGCACGGCGATGACCCGATCGTCGGCGACCGAAACGCTGAGACTGCACGTGTCCGGACAATCGAGGGGACACACGCTGGGTTTGACCTGATTCATGTCGATCCTCGCTGCGCCAAATCGCACCAGAACTGCGGCGGCCTGGCGCATGATAGCCGATCCTAAGGGAGGTGCGGGATGGCGCAGGGCGCGACGGTTTACGGATTCAATATTCAACTCGCCAATTCCGACCGCGGCGTATATCAACCCCTCGATCTGCGCGTGGCGCGCCACCCGTCGGAGACCGAAGAGCATCTGCTGACGCGCGTGCTCGCCTACTGCTTCGAATACACGGAGGGTATCGCCTTTTCCAACGGCCTGTTCGAGCCGGACGAGCCGACCATCGCGATTCGCGATCTGACCGGTGCGCTGCGCGTCTGGATCGACGTCGGATCGCCCGAAGCGGCGCGGCTGCACCGCGCGGCGAAGGCCGCGGCGCGCGTCGTGATCTACTCGCACAAGGATGCCGCACAGTTGGCCGCACGCCTTGCCGCGGAGCGCATTCACCGCATCGAGCAGCTCGAACTGTACGCACTCGATCGGGTCTGGCTCGCGGAACTGGTGCCGTGCCTCGCACGGCGCACCGCCTTCTCGCTCACCATCGCCGAGCAGCACGTGTATGTGTCGATCGGCGAGCGCACCCTTGAGTGCGCCATCGAGCGGCTGGCGGTCGCGCGCGCTTGATGCGGGCGGTGCAAACGGGTAGCGTGCCGGGCTTTTGATCAGCGAGGACAAGACATGGCCAATCGAGTGATCGCACTGCGCGATTTGAAAGCCCCCCTGGAACAAGACGCGCCCTGGCCGGGGACGCCGGTGAGCGGCGATCCGCACACGAAAACCTGGAATCTGTACACCTCGGACGACGGCAAGCTGCTCGCCGGCATCTGGGAGTCGACCGCGGGCGTGTGGAGGATCGATTACGACGCGTGGGAATACTGCCACCTGCTCGCCGGCCGCTGCACCATCGCGATCGAAGGCAAAGCGCCGGTGGAACTCGCGGCCGGTGACGTGTTCGTGGTCGAGCCCGGCGCCAAGGGCACCTGGACCGTGCACGAGGCCATCCGCAAGTACTACGTTTTCTCGCTCTAAGCGCTGACAACCGGCATCGGCGCGCCGCCGCGGCGCGCCGCGAGCGCGCACTTGCGCAGCCCGTTACTTTGCATTACAAAGTACATACTTTGTGTGAGAAAGTAATAGGAGACCTGCCGCATGCGCCGGACGATACCGGGAATCGCGCTCATTTTGCTGTCGGCCCCCAGCCTGGCCGGCGGCGGACCGTTCGGCATCGATCACGAGTTCACCCTCGATCAGCGCGGCATCTGGGGGCGCGGCTATCAAACCGGGCTCGAGGATGGCGTGATCGCGCTCGAAATCGCCGGAAGCCTCTGGTTCGGCAGCGACGAGCCCCTAGGCCGCACGTTCTGGCAGACGATCGATGCGTCGGCGATTTCAGGCCTGGGCGCGGCGGTGCTGAAACGCGCGTTCAGCCGTCCGCGTCCCTATCAGGGCGACGACCCGAACCAGTGGTTCAAGGGCAGCGGTTATGAGAGCTTTCCGAGCGGTGAGGTCACCCTGCAGGCGAGCTTCGTGACGCCCTTCATCGCCAATTACGCGCGCCAGAATCCCTGGGTGTGGAGTCTCGAATTGTTGCCGGTGTACGACGCGGTCGCGCGGCTGAAGAGTCAGGCGCACTGGCAGAGCGATGTGATCGCCGGTTGGGCGCTCGGTACCGGCGTCGGCTACTGGAGCACCACCCGCGCCATCCCGCTGTCGGTGCAAATTCTGCCGCGCGGCCTCACCGTCGGTTTCTCCAAACGGTTCTAGCGCATCGCCCGGCGACTAAAGCTCGGCGAGATAATCCCGCGGCCGCAGGAACTCGGCATACAGGGCCGCTTCCGGCGTGCCCGGCTGCGGTTGCCAGTCATAGTCCCAGCGCGCGAGGGGCGGCATCGACATCAGGATCGACTCGGTACGTCCCTTTGACTGCAGCCCGAACAGCGTGCCGCGGTCGTAGAGCAGGTTGAACTCCACGTACCGGCCGCGCCGATAAAGCTGGAAATTGCGCTCCCGCTCGCCCCACGGCAGGGGGTTGCGCCGCTCGACGATGGGCAGGTAGGCGGGCAAAAAATGGTCCCCCACGCTTTGCAGCAGCCCGAAGCTGCGCGCAAAGCCACCCTCGTTGAGGTCATCGAAGAACAAACCGCCCACGCCGCGCGTCTCGTTGCGGTGCGGCAGAAAGAAATAGCGATCACACCATTTTTTGTAGGTGTCATAGACCCCCTCGCCGAACGGCTCGCACGCCGCGCGCGCCGTGCGGTGCCAGTGCAGCACGTCGTGCTCGAACGCATAGTACGGGGTGAGATCGAAACCGCCGCCGAACCACCACACGGGCGCAGCGCCCTGCGGGGTGGCGATCAAAAACCGCACATTGCAATGCGTGGTGGGAACGTACGGATTGCGTGGGTGAAACACCAGCGATATGCCCATCGCCTCAAACGCGGCGCCGGCGATCTCCGGGCGCGCGCTGGACGCCGATTGCGGCAGCTGACTGCCGTAAACATGCGAGAACGACACGCCGGCGCGCTCGAACACCGTGCCGTCGGACAGGACCCGGCTCTCGCCCCCGCCGCCGTCGGGCCGCTGCCAAGCGTCGCGCCGAAATTTCGCACCATCGATCGACTCGACCGCGGCGGTGATCCGATCGTGCAGGTCGCCGAAGTAGCCCCGCACCGCCTGCGCATCCGCCGCAGAGGAGGTGGGTGCGGTTGCGGAGTGATTCGCCACGCGCGCCTCGGCCTACGGACTCGCCGTGCCGGGACTCTTCTTCTTCGAAGTGCTCTTCTTCGAAGCGCCGCGTTTGGCGGGAGCGGCCGCCTTGGCGCCGTTGGACGCCGCGGATTTGCGCTTGGGCTTGGGCTGCTCGCCCGCGGAAGCGGCCGCAGGCGATGGTGCGGGTGCGCGTTTCCTGGCGGCCGTCTTGAGACTCTTGGCCGCGAGCTTTTGCGGCGCGGCCTTGGGGGCCGTGGCCTTGGGCGTCGTCGACTTGGCGGCCGCGGCCTTGCCCGCCGCCCCCTTGGCGTTTTTGCGGCCCCATTTGCCGAACGTGCGCAGCGGCGCCGCCGCCAGCATGCTCTGGCACTCGGGCAGGGTCAGGCTTTTCGGATCGCGATCCTTCGGGATCTTGGCATTGCGCGCCTTGTCGGTGATGTACGGTCCGTAGCGGCCGTTCAGCACCTGGATCCCGGCATCGGGAAAATCCAGAATCAGGCGATTGGCATCCGCGATTTCCTTCTCGCGAATGACCTCGAGCGCCCGCTCGGGGGTGACGGTGTACGGATCGTCCACTTTGAGCGACACGTACTTGGCGCCGTACTTGACGTACGGGCCGAACCGCCCGGTGTTGGCGACGATTTCCTCGCCCGCCGCGGTGGTGCCGAGCTTGCGCGGCAGCTTGAACAGTTCCAACGCCTCCGCATGGGTGATCGCGTCCATTTTTTGGCCGGGCCGCAAACCCGCGAACCGCGGTTTTTCGGCATCGTCCTTGGTGCCGATTTGCACGAACGGTCCGAATCGGCCCATGCGCACGCTCATCGGCTTGCCGCTCACCGGATCCGGGCCCAAGTCGCGCGCCTGGGCGACCTCCTCGCGGCTGACCGAGGTTTCGGTGTGATTGACCAGCGTGATGAACGGCTTCCAGAATTTATCGAGCAGCGGCACCCATTCCTGTTCGCCGTTCGCCACCGCATCGAGCGAGTCCTCCATCTTCGCCGTGAAGTCGTAGTCGACGTAGGTGGTGAAGTACTGGGTGAGGAAGCGGCTGACGATCTTGCCGATGTCCGTCGCGGTGAAGCGGCGGCTTTCGATGTCGACGTAGGCCCGGTCGCGCAGCGTCGAGATGATGGATGCATAGGTCGAGGGACGCCCGATGCCGTACTCCTCGAGCGCCTTGACCAGCGAAGCCTCCGAGAAGCGCGGCGGCGGCTCGGTGAAATGCTGGGCGGGCGTGACGCCCGTGAGGCTCACCCGGCCGCCTTCCTGCATGGGCGGCAGCACGTGATCGGAATCGTCCTGCACGACGTCGTCCTGACCCTCCTGATACACGGATATGTATCCGGGTTTCACCAGCGTCGAGCCGTTGGCGCGCAGCACGCTGCGCTTCGGGCCGTCGGCACCGGCGAGCAGGTCGACCGCCACGGTGTCGAACACCGCGGGCGCCATCTGGCAGGCCACGGTGCGCTTCCAGATGAGCGCGTAGAGGCGGTACTGGTCGGCCTCGATTTTCTGCTCGATGTCGGCCGGCAAAATGCTCACCGTGGTGGGCCGGATCGCCTCGTGCGCCTCCTGGGCGTTCTTCGACTTGGTGCGATAAACCCGCGGCTCTTCGGCGAGCCCCGCCTGGCCGTAGAGCGCGACGATGGTCTCGCGAATTTGTCCGATCGCCTCCTGGGCCAGATTGAGCGAGTCGGTGCGCATGTAGGTGATGAGGCCAACCTGCCCCTCGCCGATGTCGACGCCCTCGTACAGCTGCTGTGCGACGCGCATGGTTTTTTGTGCGCTGAAGCCGAGCTTGCGCGCCGCTTCCTGCTGCAGCGTCGAGGTCGTGAACGGCGGGGCGGGATTGCGGCGCCGCTGCTTGCGATCGACGGTGAGCACCGTGAGTTCGCCCTGCGCCGCGGCGCGCAGCGTGCGCTCCACCTCGTGGGCTGCGGTGGTGGTGGTGAAGCTGAATTGCTCGACCTTGTCGCCCTGATATTCGATCAGCTTGCCCGGGAACGTCTGGCCCGAAGCCTGAAGCTCGGCATCGATGGTCCAGTATTCGCGCGCCACGAAGGCGGCAATTTCATCCTCGCGCTCGCAAATCATGCGCAGCGCCGGACTTTGCACCCGGCCGGCGGACAGCCCCGGCCGGACCTTCTTCCACAAGAGCGGCGACAAATTGAAACCGACCAGGAAATCGAGCGCGCGCCGCGCCTGCTGCGCGTTCACCAGATCCACCGACAGTTCGCGCGGCTGAGCCATCGCCTCGCGGACCGCGTTCTTGGTGATCTCGTAGAACACCACGCGCTGCACTTCCTTGCCCTTGAGCGCGCCCTGCGCCTTCAGCAGTTCGTGCAGATGCCAGGAGATCGCCTCCCCCTCCCGGTCCGGGTCGGTCGCGAGGAACAGCGATTTGGCCTTTTTCAGCGCCCGCGAAATGGCGTCGACGTGCTTTTGATTGCGCTCGACGACCTGGTACTTCATGGCGAAGTGATGCTCCGGGTCAACGGCGCCCTCTTTGGGCACCAGATCCCGGACGTGACCATAGGAGGCAAGGACCTCGAAGTCCTTGCCGAGGTATTTCTTGATGGTCTTCGCCTTGGCGGGCGACTCCACGATAACGAGGTTGCTGCTCAAAGTGGTCTAGTGCAGGGCGTCGGAGCGCTCTTCGAAGACCAGGTCTTCCATCTGCGCGTAAGCGGATTCTTGGCCGGGTTGGCTGAACAGCACCATCAAAACCACCCACTTGACCTGTTCGATGTCGATTTCATCGGCCTCGAGCGCCATCAGGCGGTCGATGACCAGCTCGCGCTGCGTGCCCGAAAGGATGCGAACGTTCTCCAGGTACATGAGGTAGCCGCGCACGTCGGTGTCGAGGCGCAACAGCTCCTGGCCGCTGAATACGCGCACGGCGCGCGCGGTGGCCTCCGCGACCTTGCCGAGCTGCTCGCCCGACAATCCGTCCAGCCATTCGAGCGCCCGCTCGATGTCCGGCTCCGCGAACCCCGCCTTGTCCAGCTCGATTTTCAAGGTGGCGCGGTCCGGACGCGGCTCATCGTCGGCGCTCATATAATTCTCGAACAGATAGATGAGCAGATCGAGAACGTTATCTTTCACCTCCGGCTCTCCTGTTGACGACTCGGGAGTAGCGGCCCCCGGGGGCGGCCTGAACGTGGCCTTCGAGCTCGAGGATCAGCATCATCGAGGACACGGCTTCTGGTTTGAATCCGGTACGAACGATCAACATATCGAGGTCCGCAGGATCAAAGCCGAGCGCATCTAACAAGATTTTGTGTTCCTTGTCCATGCCCGCAGTGCCCGGTACGCGGGTCGCGCCGCCGCCGGGGGCACGGGACTCGGTGGCGAAAAAGGCCGAAAAGTTCAACTCGGTCAATATGTCGTCCGCCGATTCGGTCAGTTTCGCCCCCTGTTTGATGAGTTCGTGGCAGCCGCGGCTCAACGGGTTGTGGATGGACCCTGGAACCGCAAACACCTCCCGCCCACGCTCATTGGCTGCCCGGGCGGTGATCAGGGAGCCCGAACGGCGCGCCGCCTCGACCACCAGGGTTCCGAGGCACATCCCGGCCAGCGTGCGGTTGCGGCGGGGAAAGTGACCGGGCCGCGGCGCGGCGCCGAGCGGAAACTCGCTCACCAGCGCGCCGGAGGCCTCGATCTGTTCGCTCAAGCGGCGGTTGCCGGGCGGATAGATGACGTCGATGCCGCTGCCGAGCACGGCGAGGGTCACGCCCTGCACGGCGAGCGCGCCGCGATGCGCCGCGCTATCGATGCCGTGCGCGAGACCGCTGCTGATCGCCAGCCCGCGCCGCGCCAGCTGCTCGCTGAACGCGCCGGCGGTCTCGCATCCCGGGGCGCTCGCCTGGCGGCTGCCGACCACCGCGAGCTGCGGCTCGGCCAGAGCCGCGAGGTTGCCTGAGACATACAGTCCGACTGGACGGTCGGGCAAGTGGCGCAGGAGCTGCGGATAGTGCGGATCGATGAAGGGCAGGAAGTGGTGCCGCGGGTGCTCCAGCCAGGAGCGCTCGGCGACCGTCAGCAGCGGGGCGGTGCTGCGCAGGTAGCCGCGGGCGGTGGCCGAAAGACCGGCGTCCTCGAGGCCGACGGCGCGCGCACCGAACAGGTGGCGCACCGACCCCGTGAACTCGAGGGCGGCGGCGATGGCCGGTGCCTCGAGTGCGGGCCCCCGGGTGAGCACGACCCAGGCCGCCAGCTCTTCGTTCAGCATCATGGCGCGAATGATGGCGCGCGGCGCCCAATCCCGCCGCGCGGACACACGGCGGGAACGTCGAGAAATGGGCCGGGCGAGGTTCGCCGGGCGACGTTCGCCGGGCGAACGTCGCCGCGCCGCGCGGAGCAGTCCCTTACAGCGTCTCGACGTGATCCAACACGTGGACGATGTCCTTGGCCTCCATGATCAAGCCGTAGCTCAGCCGGTCGAAGGTCTTGAACACCATGAAAGTCCCGGTGCGCTCATCGGGCAGACGAACCTTTTTGGCGCGCAGACTGGTGTGGTCGGACAGGAAACCCTGGCGGGCATTATCGGCAATGGTCTCCCCGGTGGCGAACACCGCGAGCACGTTGCCGGGGGCGAGGCCGTCGCGGGCGCCGCGGTTGATGACCACCACGCTGTATTGACCGATGACCGTCACCCCGTCGGAAACCGCGATGATGCGGCCGTTCACCTTCACGCGCGGCGCGCTCGGGATGAAATCGAGCGGCACATCGACATCGCCGGCGAACAGCTTGTCGCCGGGGTAGGTCTCGCGCGTCGATTCGGTCATGATGAGGGTCGCCGGGTCGCCGCTGCGCGTGACGTGGCCCGCGCCGGTAAATACCCCGTTGTAGCCCAAAATCTGGTTGTCGTCCGGATCGCGCAGCGCTTCGCCCACGCGCACCAGGTTGTAGCGCATGCCGACTTCGACCGGCGCGTGGAAACCGCGCGCATAGACGGTATCGCCGTTCGACATCACCACGTGACCGTCGCGGGTGGCGAGCACGTAAGGCGCGTGCTTGGTCTGCTCCTTTTCCAGGACCGACGGTTTCGACATGAAGGCGGCGACGGTTTCGTAGGGAATCGTCGTGACCGCCGCTTCGAGCGGTTGGCTGCGAACCCGCGGCAGCACCCGCGCGCCATCGCCGCGCTGCATGCCCGGCTGCAGCACGATGCGCGGCCGGCCCTCGATGTAGACCAGGCGCAAGGTGTCGCCGGGATAGATGAGGTGGGGGTTTTTGACCTGCGGATTGACCTGCCAGATCTCGGGCCAGTACCACGGATCGCGCAGGAACATCTTGGAGATGCCCCACAGCGTGTCGCCGTGTTTCACCACGTAGCTTTCGGGCGCGTTCGGCGCGAGCACGATCTCGGTGCGCGGAGCCGCCGTCTCGCCGGGCGGCGGGGCGGCGGACGGCCCCTGGTCGATGGCCGCCTCCATCGCGGTGCGCTGATCGCCCACGACCGTGCCCTGGATGCCGTCATCGGCGGTCGGTGTCGGCACGGGGGCCGCCGGTGGGGGCGCCGTGCGGCAACCCGCCACCAGCGCGATCGAGAGTAGGGCAGTCATCAGTTGGCGTTGCATTCGTTTCGCTCCCTCAAAGTCGCTCGCCTTATGGTGCCGGGCCGGCTGGTATACTGCCGGCCTGCCGCCCAAGACTGGGACGTGTAGCCCGTTTTTGCCGATTGCCAGCGCTTTATGCGCTGCGAAAACGAGCATTAAGTTAAGCAGCGGCGGAACTTTAGCAACATTCTTCGGCCGAAAACACGATATTGCTCTCATAACTCCCATGACAAAGCTCGTAATCCTGGAGTATCCGGATCCCCGCCTGCGCAAGAAGGCCGAACGGGTCGCCCGCGTCGATGATGCGGTGCGGCAGTTGGCGGACGATTTGCTCGAAACCATGTATGCGGCCAAGGGCGTCGGTCTCGCGGCGACGCAGGTGGATGTGCACCGGCGCGTGCTCGCGCTCGACGTGAGCGATGAGCGCAATCAGCCGCTGATCCTCATCAATCCCGAGATCGTGAGCGCCGAGGGGCGGGCGGCGAGCGAGGAGGGCTGCCTGTCGCTGCCCGGCATCTACGACAAGCTGCAGCGTCCGACCCACATCCGCATCCGCGCGCAAGGCCGCGACGGGGAGCCGTTCGAGCTCGACGCCGAGGGGCTGCTGGCGGTGTGCATTCAGCACGAAATGGATCATCTGGAAGGCAAACTGTTCGTCGATTATCTGTCCGAGCTCAAGCGTCAATTGATTCGCCGGCGGCTTGAGAAAGAGCGCAAACAACGTTCGGCGGGCGGCAACATTCGCGCTTCCGTACCGGCTCTTTGAGCCTTGAATAGTCCACCTCGCTCCCTGCGGCTGGGCTTCGCCGGCACGTCGGGATTCGCCGTCGCCGCGCTCGACGCCCTGGCGCGCTCCCGGCACGCCGTGTGCGCGGTGTTCACCAAGGCCGACCGTCCGGCCGGCCGCGGCCGGGCCGTGCATGCGAGCCCGGTCAAGGCGCGGGCACTCGAACTCGGCCTTGAAGTACATCAGCCGGAGAGCTTCAAAAGTCCGCCGGTGCACGATCTTCTGCGTGCGCTTGACCTCGATGCCCTCATCGTCGTGGCCTATGGGCTGATTCTGCCGCCGGACGCGCTCGCCATCCCACGGTTCGGCTGCCTCAACGTGCATGCCTCGCTGCTGCCGCGCTGGCGCGGCGCGGCGCCGATTCAGCGCGCCATTCTGGCCGCGGATCCGGTCACCGGCGTCACCATCATGCACATGGATGCCGGGCTCGACACGGGTCCGATCCTGGCCGCGCGCGCGGTCGACATCGCGCCCGCGGACACGGCGGGCACGCTGCACGACCGGCTCGCGGTGCAGGGCGGGGAGCTGCTTTGCGAGACGCTCGATGCGCTCGCGCTCGGCCGGGCGGTCGAAACGCCGCAGCCGTCGAACGGCGTCACCTATGCCGAAAAGATCCGCAAGAGCGAGGCATCGATCGACTGGCGCGAGGAGGCGGCCACGGTGCTCGTCAAGGTGCGCGCCTTCAATCCCGTACCGGTCGCCGAAACGCGGCTCGACGCGCTGCAACTGCGCATCTGGGAGGCCGAACTCGCGCCGGGGCTTTCAGCGCAGCCCGCCGCCGGCGTCGCACCGGGCATGGTGCTCGGCGCAGATCCCGGGGGCATCGACGTGGCCTGCGGACGGGGGGTGTTGCGAGTCCTCAAGCTGCAGCTTGCCGGCCGCAAACCGCTCGCGGCCGGCGAATTCATCAAGGCGCAGCGGCTCGTGGGCGCGCGGTTCACGGCCGCATGACCAATTCCGTCGCAGCCGGAGCCCGATCGCTCGCCGCCCATGCCGTGGCGCGCATTTTGCGCGAGGGCGTCACGCTCGATGCGGCTTTGCAGGCTGCACTCAGCACCGCGCCCGCCGCGCTTGCACCGGCGGTGCGTTCCTTGAGCTTCGGCGCGGTGCGCGGCTACTACCGGCATGAGGCGCTGCTCGGGCGGCTGCTGTCCCAGCCGGTGCGCTCGCTGGATTTTCTGGTGCGGGCCTTGTTGTCGGTGGCGCTGTTCGAACTCGAGGACGCGCGCACGCCGGAATACGCGGTGGTCGATGCCGCCGTGAAGACCGCCAAGGCGACCGATGCGGCACGCGCGGGCGGCCTCATCAATGCGGTGCTGCGCCGCTACCTGCGCGAGCGCAAGGCTCTGGATGCCGAGATCGCGCGCAATCCCGCCACGCGGCACGCCGCGCCGGTCTGGCTGGCCGACCGCTTGCGCGCCGACTGGCCGGTCCGTTGGACACAGCTGCTGGCCGCCGGCGACGTGCAGGCGCCGATGTGGCTGCGCATCAATCCGCGCCTCGGGACCACCGCACAATATCTCGAGCGGCTGCAAGCGGCCGGACTCACCGCCCGTGCGGAACCGCGGGTATCCAACTCGGTGGTCCTGGACGTCCCGTGCGATGTGCATGTGCTGCCGGGATTCGCGGACGGGACGGTCTCGGTGCAGGATTTGGGCGCGCAATGCGTCGCCTTTCCGCTCGCACTCTGCGCCGGGCAGCGGGTGCTCGATGCCTGCGCGGCGCCCGGCGGCAAGACCGCACTCATGGCCGAGCGCGAACCGCAGCTCGCCAAGCTCGTCGCCGTGGATATCGATCCGAAGCGCCTCGCGCGGGTGCGCGAAAATCTCGCGCGCGGCCACCTCGACGCCGAATTGGTGGCGGGCGATGCTGCGGTGCCGGCAGCCTGGTGGGATGGGCTGCCGTTCGATCGTATTCTTCTCGATGCCCCCTGTTCAGCGCTCGGCGTGATTCGCCGGCATCCGGACATCCGGTTGCGCAAATCCCCCGCCGAGATCGACAAACTGCCGCAGCTTCAGGGGCGGCTGCTGGCGGCCCTCTGGCCGCTGCTCGCCCGCGGCGGGCGGCTGGTCTATGCCACCTGCACGCTCACGCGCAGCGAGAATCGCGAGGTCATCGGCAAATTCCTCGGCGCCACTCCCGATGCCGGGTGCGTGCCGGTCGAACAATGGCCCGACTGGCCCGGATTGGGGGAGGCGGACGAATACGGCCGGCAGATATTGCCCGGTGAGGCAGGTGCCGACGGCTTCTATTATGCTGCCCTGACTAAGCTATGAACGCCCGACCGACAATTCGGCTCTCCCCCGCATGGTTGCTCGCGGGGGCCTTGCTGGCGGGAGTGCTCAGCGCACCGTGCCGCGCCGAGGGCCTCGACGGGCGCTTCGAGGTCCGTTCGGCCGACCTCGAACTCAAGGACGGCGTTTACCATCTGAATGCGCGCCTGGATCTGCCGATCGGCGATGCCGTGCGCCGCGGACTGGCCGAAGGCGTGCCGCTCACGCTCGAGGTCGATCTCGACGTCGAACGGGTGCGCCAGCTGCTGCCGAACTCGCGGGTCGCGGAACTGACCCAGCGCTACCATCTGCAATACAACGCCGTGAGTGCGCACTACATCCTGCGCAACGACAACAGCGGTCAACAACAGTCGCTGACCACCGTCGATGCGGCGCTCGAGCTCATGTCCGAGGTGCGCGGCCTGCCGGTGCTCGACCGCGCCCTGCTTCCCGCGGACCGGCGCTACGAGGCCGGCGTGCGCGCCAAGATCGATTACGGCACCGTGCCGTTTTCACTGCGTGTGCTGATGTTCTGGTCGAACGAATGGCATCGCGAAAGCGATTGGTACAACTGGACGCTGCGGCCGTGAACGCCTCCGGCCTGGTCCGCAAATACGGTGCCAGCGTGGTCGGCGGGTTCGGCGTGCTGCTGTGGCTGGTTGCCCTCTACCTGCTGACTTTCGCGGCGCAGAATTCGGCGCAATTCGACCGCTGGCTGCCATGGATCCTGCTGATCAACATCTCCGGGCTGATGACCCTGCTGGTGCTGTTGGCGGCGAAGCTTTCCGGACTCGTGCGCGATTACCGCCGGCATGTGCCCGGCTCGCGCTTGAAGGGGCGCACGGTCGCGATCTTCAGCGCGCTCGCGGTGGCGCCCATCCTGGTGGTGTATTACTTCTCGCTGCAATTCCTTAATCGCGGCATCGACAGCTGGTTCGAGCTCGAGGTGAGCCAGGGATTGAAGGACACGCGCGAACTGTCCCATGCCGCGCTCGAAGTGCGCGTGCGCGAATTCCTGCAGCAGACCGAGGTCATCGCGCGCGAGCTGTCCGGATTGCCGGATTTCGACCTGATCGGCACGCTCGACCACAAGCGGCGCGACAGCACCGCGCTCGAGTTGACCGTGGTGGGGGCGCAGGCGCAGATCATCGCCACCAGCTCCGACCGGCCGATGGATACGCTGCCGGCGCCCGCCACCGACGAGATGATGCTGCAGGTCAGGCGCGGCCGCTCGTACGTGAGCCTGGACACCGACGCGGTCGGGGGCTACGTCATCCGCGCGGCGTCGCCGCTCGACAACACCTCGAGCACGGGCTCGCATGTGCTGATCGCGCTGTACCCGGTGCCGCAGCAGCTCGGTCAGCTCGCCGACACGGTGCAAAGATCCTATACGCAGTACGCGAATCTGGTGCAACTGCGCCAGCCGCTCAAGTCGACGTTCGTCCTGATCCTGACCTTCGTCGTGCTGATGTCGCTGATCGCGGCGGTCTATGGCGCATTCTTCGCCGCACAGCGCCTGGTGCAGCCCGTGCAGGACCTGATCGCGGGCACGCGCGCAGTCGCCAAGGGGAACTACGACACGCAGCTGCCGCTGCCTTCGCGCGACGAGCTCGGCTTCCTGGTGACCTCGTTCAACGATATGACCAAGCAGCTCGGGCGGGCCCGCGAGGAAACCCGCCTCAGCCAGCAAGCGGTCGAGGCGGAGCGCGCGGGTCTCGCGGTGATCCTCGCCCGGCTGTCGACCGGGGTGGTCTCGCTCGGCCCCGACCTCGTGGTGCGCACCGCGAATCAGGCCGCAAGCGCGATTCTCGGCGTCGATCTCGAGGGGGTGGTGGGCGCGCGCTTCGACGCATCGATCGGCGACGGGGCGCTGTTCACCCACTTCCTCGCGGCGGTGAAATCCCGGCTCGACGCGGGCGAGCTCGATTGGCGCGAGCAGATCGAGCTTTTGTCCGACTCCGGCCGGCGCGTGCTCATGTGCGCCTGCACGGAGTTGCCGAACGAGGTGGGCGGCGAACCCGGCATGGTGCTGGTGTTCGACGACATCACCACCCTGCTGCAGGCGCAGCGCGATGCGGCCTGGGGCGAGGTGGCGCGCCGTCTTGCGCACGAGATCAAGAATCCGCTGACGCCGATCCAGCTTTCCGCCGAGCGCATGCGGCGCAAATTCCTCGGCAGCATGAACGAACAGGATGCGCAGATTCTCGAGCGGGCGACCCACACCATCGTCGCACAGGTCGATGCCATGAAGCAGATGGTGAACGCTTTCAGCGATTATGCGCGGGCGCCGGACATGCATTTCTCGCGCTTCGATTTGAACCAGCTGATCACCGAGGTGGTCGATCTGTACAAGGCGCAGGACAGCGGCGTGGAACTCAAGCTCATGCTCGAACCGAACCTGCCGCAGATTTCGGCCGACCGCATCCGGATCCGCCAGATCCTCAACAATCTCGTCACCAATTCGCTGGAGGCGCTCGAAGGCAGGCCCGGTGCGCAGGTGGAAATCGAAACCCAGCTGGCCGAGGATGCCCAAAAGCCCGTGGCCGCGATCGTGGTATCGGACAACGGGCCGGGCTTTCAGCGCGACTTGATCAGCACGGTATTCGACCCTTACGTGACCAGCAAACCCAAAGGCACCGGCCTCGGTCTCGCCATCGTGAAAAAGATCGTCGAGGAGCACGGCGGGCGTATCGAGGCGGATAATCGCCGTAGCGGGGGCGCTCGCGTGCGGATATTGCTTCCATTGGGCGACGGCGCCCGCTCAACGGGCGGGCGCGAGCCGCGCAAAATCGAACACAGGAGAGAACGCGTATGACCGCTTCGAGAATCTTGGTGGTGGACGATGAGGCGGATATCCGCGGCCTGCTCAAGGAGATCCTTGCCGAGGAGGGCTACGAGGTCGAGGTGGCGGCCGATGCCACCCAGGCGCGCGCTTCGCGCGAGACCCTCGTGCCTGATCTCGTGCTGCTCGACATCTGGATGCCGGACACCGACGGCATCACGCTGCTGCGCGAGTGGTCGGTGACCGATGGCTACGATTGCCCGGTGGTGATGATGTCCGGACACGGCACGGTCGAAACGGCGGTCGAGGCGACGCGGCTCGGGGCATTCGATTTCGTCGAAAAACCGCTTTCCCTGACCAAGCTGCTGCGCACCGTCGAGCGGGCGCTCGACGCCGGCCGCCGCAAGCGGCTCTCGGAGCGCACCCAGGGGTCGAGCCTTGCCGTGCCCATCGGCAAGAGCAAGCTCACCCTCAGTTTGCGCGAGCAGGTTCAGCACGCCGCCCCGAGTTCCTCCCCCGTGCTGCTGGTCGGCGAGTTGGGGTCGGGCCGCGAAGCCTACGCGCGCTATCTGCACTCGCTGTCGGCGCGGGCGGCCAAACCTTTTTTCATGGTGGTGGCGGCGAGTTTGGGGGCGGATCCGGCGGCGGCGCTGTTCGGCAGCGAGCGCGAGGGTCGGATCGCGCTCGGCGCGTTCGACCAGGCGGCCGGCGGTTCTCTGTATCTGAACGGGCTCGAGGACCTGAACAGCGAGGCGCAGCGCGCGCTGGTCGGGGCGATCGAACAAAACGGCTACACCCGCGTCGGCGGACGGGAACGGCTGCCGCTCAATGTGCGCTGGATCAGTTCGGCACAGGACGGGTTCGAGAGCCATGCGCTGCCCGAGCCGTTTCGGCGCGATCTCATCGCCCACCTCAACGTGATCACGCTGCGGGTCCCGCCGCTGCGCGACTATGCCGAGGACGTGCCCGACCTGTTGCGCTACTACGTCGATCGATTGGTCGACGATCAGCACCTGCCGCTGCGCCGCTTCGGCGTGGCCGCGCAGAACCGGCTGCGCAACTATCCCTGGCCCGGCAATTTGGGCGAACTCAAGAATCTGGTGCAGCGGGTGCTGATCCTCGGGGCGGGCGAGGAAATCCGGCTCGAGGAAATCGAGCGCGAACTGGCGGTCAAGTCCTCGATCGACGAACCGCTCGTCAAGCAGGACCTGCTGGCCCTGCCGCTGCGCGAAGCGCGCGAGCAGTTCGAGCGTGCCTATTTGCAGCAGCAATTGCTGCTATGCAACGGCAAGGTCGGCCAGCTGGCCAAGCGGGTGGGCATGGAGCGCACGCACCTATACCGGAAGTTGCGGGCATTGGGCGTCGATTTTCGCCAATTGGGCGACGATTGAGCGGCTAGTCGCCCACCCGGATCACCAGCACGTCGACGTCGGCCTTGCGCAGGATGGTGCGCAGGCGGTTGAGTTCGTCGAGCTTGGAGATGGGTCCGATGCGGATGCGATGCCAGGTATCGCTGTCGACCGTGACCTTCTGCACTTTCGACTCGACGCCCTGTAGCGCGAGCTGCGCGCGCACGCGATCGGCGTCGGCGAAATTCTTGTACGAGCCGGCCTGCAGCACGTAGGTGCCGCGGCGCGTTTCGGGCACGGCGCGCACGTCGGGGCGCACGTCCTTCTCCTTCTCCGGCACCACGACCTCGAATTTCGGCAGCATGTCGTAGAAGGCATAGGATTTGGCGCCTTCCTCGCCGCCGCCCGGGTCGGCGCCGTCCGCATCGGAGGTCGTGTCGGCGCGCGACTTCTTCTTGTCGGCCTTGGTTCCATGCGCCACGGGAGCATCCGCCCGGTGATCCCGCACGTACACGAGGCCGGCGATGCCCAATCCGAGCGCGAGTCCGCACATGAGCCCGGTCCATCCGGAGAAGCCGCCGCTCGGTTTGCGTTTGGACTTGTAGTCGCGCGCCATGGACCGAGTGGCCTACATGGTGTCGGGCGCGGACACGCCCAACAAATGCAGGCCGTTGCGGATCACGATCTGCGTGGCGAAGGCGAGACTCACGCGCGCGTCGCGCAAGCCGGCATCCTCGAGCAGGAACTGGTGTGCGCTGTAGTAGGCGTGAAAGTCATTGGCGAGATCCCGCAAATAATGCACGAGCGTGTGCGGAGCGCGCTGGTTCGCGCACTGCAGGATGATCTCCGAAAAGCTGCACAGGCGCTTGATCAACTCCACTTCCTGCACCTCGGTGAGCCGCCCGAGCGAGGCGAGTCCGCGCGCGGCATCGTGGGAGAGCCCGCGTTCGGCCATCTGCCGCTTGACGCTCGCGACGCGCGCATGCGCGTACTGGATGTAGTACACCGGATTGTCGTTGGAGCGCGCCTTGGCGAGATCCAGATCGAAATCCAGGTGCTGATCGTTGCTGCGCATGACGTAGAACAACCGTGCGGCATCGTTGCCGACCTCATCGCGCAGCGCCCGCAGCGTCACGAACTCGCCCGAGCGGGTCGACATCTGCGCCTTTTCGCCGCCGCGGAACAGCGATACGAACTGCACCAGGCGCACCTCGAAGCACTCCGGCGGACCGCCAAGGGCGGTCAAGCCGGCGCGCAGCCGGGTGATGTAGCCATGGTGATCCGCGCCCCAGACGTAGAGCAGATGCTCGTAGCCGCGCTGGCGCTTGTTGAAGACGAAGGCAATGTCCGAGGCGAAATAGGTCTTGATGCCGTTCTCGCGCACCATCACGCGATCTTTCTCATCACCGTAATCGGTGCTCCTGAACCACAGGGCGCCATCCTTGCGGTACGCATGGCCGGACGCCTCGAGGCTCGCGATGGCGCGCTCGATCTCGCCGCTGTCGATGAGCGAGCGCTCGGAAAACCAGGAATCGAAGGTCACGCCGAATTCCTCGAGATCCTCGCGGATGTCGGCCAGGATGCCGCCGAGCGCCAGGTCGAGCACGCCCTGAAACGCCGCATCGCCGAGCAGCGCGCGCGCGCGCGCGGCCAGCGCATCGATGTGGATGTCCTTGTCGCCCCCCTGCGGTTCGTCGGGCGGCAGATCCGCGAAGACCTCGGCCGCGCTGCGGCGCAGCTCCCCGCCCTGCGCCGCGAGCAGCGTATCGGCGATCGCCAGCAGGTACTCGCCGCGGTAGCCGTTGGCCGGGAATACGATCGGCTCACCGCAGCGCTCGAGATAGCGCAGCCAGGTGCTGACGGCGAGGATTTCCATCTGGCGCCCGGCGTCGTTGACGTAGTACTCGCGCCCCACCCGGTATCCCACCGCGGCGAGCAGGTTGGCGAGCGTCGCGCCGAAGGCGGCACCTCGGCCGTGTCCGACGTGCAGCGGACCGGTGGGATTGGCGGATACGTATTCCACCAACACCGAGCGTCCGGCACCCGCTTGCGACTTGCCGTAGTCGGCACCGAGGGCGAGCGCCCGCGCGATTTCGGCGTGGTAGGTGTTCACATTCAGGAAGAAGTTGATGAATCCGGCGCCGGCAATCTCGACCTTGGCGATCGCCGGGTCCGCGGGTAGAGCCGCTTTGAGCGCTTCGGCCAGCTTGCGCGGATTCTGGCGCGTCGCTTTGGCGAGGCGCATGGCGATGTTGCTGGCGAAATCGCCATGCTGCGCGTCGCGCGTGCGTTCAATTTCGATTCCGAGACCGCGGTCGGCCGTCGGCACCAGGGACTCGGGAAGCGACGCCAGGGCCTGGCGCAACAGGGTTTCGATCAAGGTTTTCAAGGAGAATCCGTACGGCAGTGAAAGAGCGGTCGGCAGTTTACCGGATTAGCCGGGGGCGCCGTAGCCGGGGGCGCCGTAGCCGGGGGCGCCCGGCCTCAATCTAATTCCAACGGGTCCACATCGATCGACCAGCGCAGACCCGAAGGTCCCGGTAGCGTCTCGACGAGCGGGAGCCAGGCAGCGAGAAACCGCTGCAACGGTCCGCGGGTCGCGCTTTCGAGCAACAGGTGGGCACGAAAGTGGTCCGCTCGCCGTGCAATCAAGGCCGTCGCAGGTCCGAGCACGGTCACCACGCCCGTTGCCAGCGCGCTGCGCTGCGCGGCCGCGCTGCCCTGCGCCGCCGCGGCACGCAGGAACGCGTCGAGGGCGCCCCGATCCTTCGCCTCGGCGCGCAGCAGCGCGAGCCGCGAGTAGGGCGGCCAGCGGGCCGCGCGGCGCTCCTCCAGGGCGACGGCGGCGAAGCCCTCATAGCCTGCGCTGATCAGGCGGGTGAGCAGGGGATGCTCGGGAAAGGAGGTTTGGATCAGAACTTCCCCCGCCCGGGCGGCGCGGCCGGCGCGCCCGGCGACCTGGGTGATGGTCTGCGCGAGGCGTTCGGTGGCGCGAAAGTCGCTGGCGAACAGTCCCTGATCGGCGTCCAAAATCACCACCAGGCTCACGTCGGGAAAATGGTGACCCTTGGTCAGCATCTGCGTCCCGACCAGGAGGCGTGCCTCTCCGCAATGCACGCGCTCGAGCACCGCCGCCATGGCACCGTTTGCCTGCGCCGTATCCCGATCGAGGCGTGCGAGGGGGGCGTCGGGGAACAGGCGCACCAAGGTCTCCTCGACCCGTTCGGTGCCCTGGCCGACGGGATTGAGCGGTTGAGCGCACTGACCGCAACTGGTCGGTACCGCGGCCTGGGCACCGCAGTGATGGCAACGCAATTGCGCGGCGCGCCGGTGCAGGGTCATCCGCGCATCGCACCGGGCGCACTGCGCCACCCACCCGCAGGCGTTGCAAAACAGGCTCGGGGCGTAGCCGCGCCGATTTAAAAAGACGATCACCTGGCCGCCGGCGCCGAGATGCCGTTGGATGGCCTGCATCGCCGGCTGCGAGAGACCCTGGTCGCTCGCATGCCGACGCAAGTCGATGAGCACCATGCGCGGCGGCTGCGCCGCGCCGACCCGCTGCGGCAGCAGCAAGCGCGAGTAGCGGCCCTGGGCCACGTTGTCGAGGGTTTCGAGCGAGGGGGTGGCGGACCCGAGAACGATGGGCACCTGCGCGCGCTGCGCACGGCGAACGGCCAGATCGCGCGCCGAGTAGCGAAAGCCCTCCTGCTGCTTATACGAGGCATCGTGTTCCTCATCCACCACGATGAGAGCGAGCCGGCGCAGCGAGGTGAACACCGCCGAGCGCGTGCCGATGATGATGCGCGCCGCGCCGCTGTGGGCGGCACGCCAGGCATCGCGCCGCTCGTTCGGCTTGAGCGCCGAGTGCATCACGACCACGCCCGCGCTGAAGCGCAGGCGGAAGCGCTGTACGAGCTGCGGGGTCAACGCGATCTCCGGCACCAGCACCAGCACCTGCCCCTCCCCCGCAGCGCCGAGCGCCGCCGCGATCACCCGCAGATACACCTCGGTTTTGCCGCTGCCGGTGACGCCGTACAACAGGTGCGCGGCGAATCGTCCCAGGGAGGCGTTGATCGATTCGACCACGCCGGCCTGCGCCGGCGAGAGCGTCACTTCGCTCGGCCGCATTTCGAGCTGCACCGCCTGGATCGGGGCGATGGCGGGGGCGGCCCAGCCGCGCTCCCTCAGGGCGCGCAACTGTGCCGGTTTGAAATGCGCGTCCACGCCGGGCCTGCCCGCGCCCCCGCCCGCGGCCAGCCACTCGAGCGCGGCTTTCTGGCGGGGCGCGCGTGCGCCGTCGGGATCCGAGAGCCGCTCCCGACCCGCCTCGGTGAGCAGCCAGATTTCGGTCGAATTTTGCACCGCCTGCCCGGTGCGCAGACTGACCGGCAGCGCGGCGGCCATGACCTCGCCGATCGGGTGGTGATAATAATCGGCCGCCCATTGCAGCAGGCCGAACGTGACGGGATCGAACACCGGGTCCCGATCCAAAATCTCGAGCGCGGCCTTGAGTTTGGCGGGGGCGATCGGCGAGTCCGTGCACGTCGAGCAGAGAATGCCGATGAGCTGGCGGCGTCCAAAGGGTACCCGCACCCGCATGCCCGGCGACAAGCGCCCGGCCAGGTCGGACGAATCGAGGCCCGTCGGCGGCAGGTAATCAAAAAGCCGCCGCAGTGGCGTGTCGAGAGCGACTTGCAGAATCACGTGCGCCTGGCCGTCCAATACGGCTGTGGATAAGTCTGTTGAAAAGGCTGGTTCATGGGTTTCCCCCGGCGCTGGCCGGAGAAGCGCTGCCCGAATTGCGGTAAAAGGCGCGGAAATTCAAATGATCTTCCTAAAATCAATGGGTTAGAGCTGGCGTCGGCTTCCCACGCGCAGGCGCTGTTGGTCAATCTTGCAACGTGCGTCACGCGCCGTGTGCGTAAGTCACTGATTCAGCGCAGTCCGCCGCGTCAACCGTGGCGGGCGGTAGGCGTTTATACCTGGAATGGAAAATCTCCGTCGACGTTAAGAGGACGAGGCATGCCGCGCTTTGATACGCTCGATTCAGCTTGGATGGTCTGGGATGGTCCCGCGCCAGCACCTGGGGGAGCGGTTCTGGAGCAGACGCGAGAACTCGAGAAATTCTTGGCGGAGATCGAGCGTCGCGCTTTTCGCATGGCGCAGGTCGCGCTGCGTGATCCGGACGACGCGCTCGACGTGGTGCAGGATGCGATGTTGAAGCTCGCGCGCAATTACGCAACGAAGCCCTGCGCCGAGTGGCGCCCGTTGTTCTATCGAATTCTGGAAAATGGCATACGGGACCTGCAGCGCCGGCGCAGCGTACGCAAACGGTTCATGACCTGGCTGCCCGGCCCGAAAGAGGATCCCGACAACGAAGCGCAGGATCCGTTGGAAAACGTCGCGGACACCGGTCCCGCGGCGCCGGAGCGGTTGATGCAGGATCAGGCGATGCAGCGGTTGGAAATTTCGCTGCGTGAACTGCCCGCGCGGCAGCGCGAGGCGTTCATGCTGCGTAATTTTGAAGGCTTGGACGTTGCCGAGACGGCGACCGCGATGGGCTGCTCGCAGGGCAGCGTCAAGACACATTATTCGCGTGCGGTGCACACCCTGCGCGAACAACTCGGTGAGGTGTGGTGATGAGTGAGCACACGACGGAGTTGCGGCAGGCGGCACTCGAGGAGCGCAGCCGGGCGTTGTTCGATCAAAGCGTCGAGCAGATCGACATGGCCGCGCGTTCGCGGCTGACCCAGGCGCGCTATGCCGCGCTCGCGGCAGTGGATGGTTCGCGCCGCCACGCCTGGTTCTTGCGGGCCGCCCTGTGGCGACCGGCGGCGGGTGTGACCGCCGCGGCGGTGCTGGGCGTCGCGCTGTGGTTCGGCACGCCGTTGGGTCACCACGGCGTGCTGTCGGCGGACACTCAAACAAACCTCGAAGATCTGGACATTGTCGCTTCGAGCGATGAAAGTTCGGGTGATGCGTTGGAAATGCTGCAAGACGATATCGATTTTTATGCCTGGGCGGACAAGGCCGCGAGCGCGGAACCGGCCGCTTAGGGGCGACGTGCCGTTGATCGCCGGAAGGTACTGGCTGGTCCTCGGCGTGGTGGGGCTGTGTGCAGGGGCCTCGGCGGGTCAACCGCCGGCGTCAGCGCCGGCGCCCGGAACCGCGCAGTCGCAGTCGCCGCCGGAGCTACCGGATGCGGATTTGATTGAGTTTTTGGGCGCAGATGATCACGGAGAGGACGCCGCTTGGCGGGAATTATTGAAAAACGCACCGGCGGGGGCCGAGAAGCCCTCCGCACCGCCGTCGCAGGATGCCAAGCGATGATCCGGCTGTGCGCGCTGGTCTTCTGCGGATGGCTCGCGGCTGCGAATTGCGCCGTCGCGCAGTCGCCGCCGCCGCCGGCCCCGGCCGAGTCGGCGGCAACGCCGCGCTCGTGGCAGTCGCTGTCGCCGCAGCAGCAACAAGTGCTGCAGGGCTTTCAAGGCAAGTGGGACAGCCTGCCGCCGGAGAAACAGGAATCCCTGGCCAAGGGCAGCCAAAAATGGATCGGCATGACGCCGGAGCAGCGCGCCGGTGCACAGCAGCGCTTCAAGCAATGGCGCGCGCTGCCGCCCGAGCAGCGCCAGGTGTTGCGCCAACGCTGGCAGCAGTTCAAGAGCCTGCCCCCGGAGCAGCAGCAGCACGTGCGCGAGCAGTATCGGCGGTTTCGCCAGATGCCACCCGAGCAGCGTCAGGAGCTGCGGCGGCAATGGCGTCAAATGACCCCTGAGCAGCGCCGCGGCATGATCCAGCGGCCCCCGCCCATGCGCTCACCGCCGGCGGCGCATCACAGCCCGAGATGAGCGGCGGACTGGGCGCTTCAAGCACCCACCGCGCACATCGAGGAGCGGATCAGGAAGCGCCGGTTGAGCGGCGCTTCGAGTGAGAAGCTCGCGCCGCGCCCCGGTACCACATCGACCTCCCACCGCGTATGGGCCCAGCGCCTGAGTTGTTCGCGGTCCATCCAAAATTCGCAGCCGACGATGTCGCCCACTTTCTCGTCGACGCCGCCCAACTTGAACTCCCCGACCCGAAAGCACATGGGGGCGCTGCCGTCGCAGCAGCCCCCCGACAAATGGAACATGATCGGGCCGTGTTCCGCCTTCAATGCCTGAATGAGTTCGCGTGCCGCCTCCGAGACGCTGACGCGGCCTATGTCCATGCTAGAAAAATCCCAGCGCTTTGGTGCTGTAGCTCACCAGCACGTTCTTGGTCTGCTGATAATGATCGAGCATCATCTTGTGGGTCTCGCGGCCGATCCCCGACTTCTTGTAGCCGCCAAAGGCCGCGTGCGCCGGATAGGCGTGATAGCAATTGGTCCACACCCTTCCGGCCTTGATGCCGCGGCCGAACCGGTAGGCGAGATTCAAGTCGCGCGTCCAGACGCCGGATCCCAGGCCGTACAACGTGTCATTGGCGATCTCCAGCGCCTCTTCCGGGGTGTCGAATGGGGTCACCGAGACCACCGGACCGAAGATTTCCTCCTGGAATATGCGCATCTTGTTGTGCCCTTCGAAGACCGTCGGCTTGATGTAGTAGCCGCCCGCCAGCTCGCCTGACAGCTTGTTCGCCACACCGCCGGTGAGCACCTTCGCACCCTCCTTCTTGCCGATGTCGAGGTAGGCGAGGATCTTTTCATACTGATCGTTCGAGGCCTGCGCGCCGATCTGGGTGCTCATCTCGAACGGATCGCCCTGGCGAATGGTCTCGACCCGCTTCACCGCGCGCTCCATGAACCGGTCATAAATGGAGCGCTGCACGAGTGCGCGGGAGGGACAGGTGCACACCTCGCCCTGGTTCAACGCAAACATCGCAAAGCCTTCGAGCGCCTTGTCGACGAAGTCATCGTCCTCGCGCATCACATCGGAGAAAAATATGTTCGGCGACTTGCCGCCGAGTTCGAGGGTGACGGGGATGATGTTCTCGGACGCGTACTGCATGATCAGCCGCCCGGTGGTGGTTTCGCCGGTGAAGGCGATTTTCGCAATGCGTGGATTGGCGGCGAGCGGCTTGCCCGCTTCCAGGCCGAAGCCGTTGACGATGTTGAGTACCCCGGGCGGCAGGATGTCCTGCACGAGTTCGGCCAGCACCAGCAGCGACATCGGCGTCTGCTCGGCGGGCTTGATGATGACGGCGTTGCCGGCGGCAAGTGCGGGCGCGAGTTTCCACGCCGCCATCAGGATCGGAAAGTTCCAGGGAATGATCTGCCCGACCACACCGAGCGGCTCGTGATAGTGGTAGGCCACCGTGTCGTCGTCGAGTTCACCGAGCGAACCCTCCTGCGCCCGCACGCAGCTGGCGAAGTAGCGAAAGTGATCCACCGCGAGCGGCATGTCGGCGAGATTGGTTTCGCGAATCGGCTTGCCGTTGTCATAGGTCTCGACCGCGGCCAGGAACGGCAGATACTGCTCCATGCGGTCCGCAACGCGGTTGAGCACCCGGGCCCGTTCGGCGACCGCCGTGCGGCCCCAGCCGTCCGCCGCGGCATGCGCCGCATCGACGGCGAGTTCTACGTCTTCCGCCTGGGAGCGCGCGATCTGGCAGATCACCTGACCGGTGGTCGGCGAGATGTTGTCGAAGTAGCCGCCCCTGACGGGCGCAACCCACCGACCGCCGATGAAATTCTCGTACCGCCCCTTGAGCGCAATGGAGCGCTCGAGCGTTTTTAAATGTGCCGCAAACGCGTGGCTGGCATTGATGGCGCCGGCTTCGAGGCCTCCGGCGGGCCGAACTTGAGCGGAACTCATGGGTGATCTCCTATCGATGGTTTAATACCCGAGAAGAGCGAGCGGCGAGCCGTGTCTTGACGTAGCGTGCGGGGTACGGTGCATACCGAAACGAGGCCGGGGAAGCACATGGCTGCAATGGAAAATCTACATCCCCTGCGCGAACTGCGCAACGTCATTCGGCACGCGCGCAGGTTCGCGCTGCTCGCGGGAATTCTTGCCGCGTGCGGCCATCTCAATGCCGCACCGCCGCGAGACGTGGCGACGCCCGGCGTGGCGACGCGCGACGTGGCGACGCCCGGCGTGGCGACGCGCGATCCTTTGGTGTTCATCGCCTTCGGCGACACGCGTTTCACCCATCCGAGCGAAACCGCGGCGACCGACCCGCACGTGCGCCGGGCGCTGATCGACAAGATCGCCGCCGAGCGGCCGGCGGCGCTGTTCATCAACGGCGACTTGACCTGGCACGGCGTGGCCGAGGACTACGCGGCGTATCTTGCGGAAAGCCGCCCGTGGCGCGAGCAGCATCTGCCGGTGTACCCGGCGCTCGGCAATCATGAGTTCGCCGGTTGCGCGGAAGCGGAATGCCTGAACTTGTGGTGGACGGCGTTTCCCGAATTACGCGGCCAGCGCTGGTACTCGGTGCCGCTGGGCGACCGGGCGCTTGCGATCGTGCTCGACAGCGACGCGTCGCTGCTGGCGCAGTCCGATCAACGCGCGTGGCTCGAGCAGAAACTCGCACACGTGGATCAGCGGGTGCGGTTGATATTGTTCGTCATGCACCATCCTCCGGTGGTGGACGGGCTCGCCGGTCCGCTCGGTGACCACAACGTGCGCCCGAACGAGCAGGCGCTCGCCGATTACCTGGCCGCTTTTGCAGGGCGCACGCGCGCCCGGTTGCTGGTGATCGCCGGGCACATCCACAACTACGAGCGCTTCGATCAACACGGCATCGTGTACCTGGTGTCGGGCGGAGGGGGAGCGAAGCCGTATCCGGTGAACCGCACGCCCGCCGATCTGTACACGAACAGCGAGTTCCCGAATTACCATTATCTGCGCTTCGAGCTCGAGGGCGGCACGCTGTCCGCCCAGATGATCCGTCTGGAGCCCGACACCATCGGGCACGGCGACCCGTGGCGGGTCGCCGACCGCTTCGAGCTTACCCTGCCGCCTTGACGGCTTGAATCAGCTGGCCGACCGCGGCCTGGGCGTCGCCGTACAGCATGCGGGTCTGATCGAGCACGAACAGTGCGTTGTCGATGCCCGAGAATCCCTGACCCTGGCCGCGTTTGATGACGATCACGTTCTTGGCCTTGTCGGCGTTGAGGATCGGCATGCCGTAGATCGGGCTGCCTGAATTGGTGCGCGCGTCCGGATTGACCACATCGTTCGCGCCGATGATCAGGGCCACGTCCGCCGTCTCGAACTCGGCGTTGATTTCGTCGAGATCCGAAATCAGGTCATACGGCACGCCGGCTTCGGCGAGCAGCACGTTCATGTGGCCGGGCATGCGGCCCGCGACCGGGTGGATGGCGAACCGCACCTTGACGCCGTGTTCGATGAGCAGCTGGGCGAGCTCCCACACCTTGTGCTGCGCTTGGGCGACGGCGAGTCCGTAGCCGGGCACGATGATGATCTTCTGCGAGTAGGCCATCATGACGCCGGCATCCGACGCCTCGATCGCCTT
>Ga0181534_10000060_pt1 | contig 79492 bp, 76 predicted proteins | sample PEATcosm2014_Bin_37_FD_119758 | JGI IMG/M metagenome (GOLD analysis project Ga0181534, IMG submission 119758) | Peatland microbial communities from MTU Mesocosm Facility, Houghton, MI, USA - PEATcosm2014_Bin17_10_metaG | ecosystem: Environmental > Terrestrial > Soil > Wetlands > Peat | place... | reverse complement strand
CACCAGTGACGCGTCGGTCTACTTGCCGCCAGCATGGACACCCTTAGAATATCCGCCGCCACAAGCTGACCATATGTTCCTTGGAAAATTCCACCGGCCAATGCCGGTTCCTTGCTCAAAACAAACTTTGCGATGCAGTTACCAACGGTGCAATCCGCCCCTGTACGCGGCTTGTCAGCAATGCAGGACAGAGAATAGCATCAATAAGTTACCTCACTATGATCGGCAAAGTCGAATGAACGGCCAGGCGGTTCCGTCGCAGTGCCAAGGGAGCTTCATCCTATGCCAACCAATCCGGAGCCTGGCGTCTATCGTTTCGATTGCCTCTCCAAAGTGCTTGCGCCCAAAGATAATGCAAAGCCGCGGCGCCCGCCCGCCGTGGTTGCATCGGTCTTTCAGACCGGATTGAATCTGATGCGCGACCTGGAGCAGAAGGGCATTCGGGTGGTAGGGGTCGATTGCCATGCAGAGAACCCCGGCTTCCGCTCCCGCTATGGGCGCTCGTATCTCTCTCCCAACCCCGACAAGGAACCCGAGAAGTGGCTTGAATTCATGCTGGCGCTGGCTGCCGCAATGGGTGAAAAGCCTGTCCTGATTGCCGCGGCCGACATCTTTGTCTCCGCAATCGGACGCCATGCGCGGATTCTCAGTGAGCATTTCATCTTTTCCGCAAAGGGTTGCCTCCTTCAGGCCGAGCTTTCAACCAAGGAACGCCAGTATGAGTTGGCGCGCGAACTTGGCCTTCCCTCTCCGCGCTCCGCTTACGTTCAGTCCGTCGAGGAACTTCAAGCCTTCAGTCACGACGCGCGATTTCCCGTGCTGCTGAAGCCTCGCGCCCATCGCGAGTGGGAGGCGCTGCCGGCCGGCAATCCACTCCGCGGCCGCAAGACCATCTCAGCCACCACGCGCGAGGAACTGCTCTCTCATTATGAGAAAGTGGTCGCGCTGGTGCCTCAGGCCGTCGCGCAAGAAGAGATCGTCGGGCCCGACTCGGCAAAATACTGCTACCTTTCCGTCTATGCGCAAGACGGCCATCGCCTGGGCGCTTGCGTGGTGCAAGAGCTGCGCGCCTATCCGCTTCTCTACGGCTGCGCCACGCTGGTTGAGCCGGTCGTCGATAATGAAATCGACAAGGCTTGCAACAAGTTTCTTTTGGCGCTGGGCTTTGCCGGAGTTTGCGAGATCGAGCTGAAGCGGGATATTCGCGATGGCAAGCTGCTCTTGATCGAAGTCAACCCGCGCGTCAGTGGCACCGGAGACTGCGCGCGATACACTGGAGTTGAGACAGGGTATATCCACTATCTCGATCTGATTGGAGAGACTCCTTCTCCGGTGTCGGCCACCAACTTCGGTTTCCGCCACATGATGCTGGTCAATGACCTATCCGCTTTTCCCAAGTATCTTGACCAGGGCCTGGTGGGCTGGTGGCAGTATCTACGGTCATTGAGCGGACCCATGGAATTCTTCGACTTTGATTGGAGAGACTCCTCGAATGCGCGCAGCGCGGTGCAGCGCGGCCTGCGGGCGCTGGCAGGTGGCCTGCTGCGCCACTGGGGCCTTCGCAAGTAGCGTGGGTTGAAGGCTTTACTCCACAGTTTTTATCAAGGTTGCTTCCGCGAAGCTCGTTGCAGTTGGCGTCTTTTCTATCTTCCGGAACGTCACCAGAAGCTAGGGCATAATATAACTTCCAATTCGGAGATTCAAAGCAATGCGCGTGCTGTTTGCTACCAGTTATCCGTATCTGCCCCAGGCATTCAGCGGCGCAACGGTATCCACCAACGCAATCGCGGTATCCCTAGGAGAAAGGGGCTTTCAAGTCGGAGTCGTGGCAGGGCTGCGCGAAGGAGACTGGCCTTGGTTCAAAAATCGCGTTGTGTCCAAATTGCGGGGCAAAAACGTCCACACGATAAGCAAGTTCTGCGGTTATCCAGTCTTTCGCGGATGGGGACACCACGGCATTCCCGAGGTGGTTGAAAACTTCAAGCCCGATATTGTCCTGCTGCAAACCTGTCCTCTGCGAGCCTACGCCGACCTCTTTCTCAACCTTGGGCTCCCTGTCATCGTTTGCCTCCGTGACGCCACCTTTTACGGTGGCAACCTGATCGAACACCCATCCCTGCGCTACATATCCAATTCCGGGTTCATCGCCGGCAAACTGCGCGCGGATTACGGAATCGAATCTGAAGTCATCTCGCCGCTCGTCTTGCCTGAGAAATGCCGGACACATACCACCAGGGAAAACGTGCTATTCGTAAATCCGGTGGAGGATAAGGGCGTTGAGATTGCTTTGCGTTTGGCCGAAGAGCGGCCTGACATTCCCTTCGACTTCGTCGAGTGCTGGGAACGGAGCGCACTCATTCGAAACAGCGAAAGGGTGCGCCGCGCAAAGAATATTTGCTGGCACAAACCTCAGCTAGATGCAAGCGCCATCTATCGTCGAGCCAGGCTGCTTTTGATGCCAAGCCAGTCGGAAGAGGCATGGGGGCGCTGTGCAACCGAAGCGCAGTTGAATGGAATCCCGGTGCTGGCCTCGCGGATTGGCGGCCTGCCTGAATCGGTTGGCTCCGGCGGCATCCTTGTCGAGCCCAAGGCTCCAATCGAAGACTGGCTTGCGGCACTATCAAGGATGTGGGATGACAAGCAGCAGTATGAACTCCTTGCGCAAGAAGCCTTGAAGTATTCTCAGCGGCCGCAGGTCCAGCCGGAAATCCTCTTGAACCGCATGGAGCGGTCCATCAGGGAACACGCAGGCAATAAACCGCGCATTTCGGTGACGCAAGCAAATCCCTCGCTCCATGAAACCAAATCGACTGCCGCGGACTCCGGTCCAGCTCGATCTGCATCTTCGCCCAATCAAGCCGCTCAACCTCAACCGGAGCGCCCCCGGCGCATTGCAATTATCTCTGACCTTGCCGGATGGAGTTGGGCCGGATGCGAGGAGTTGTGGGCTGCTACGGCCAGAAAAGCCTTGCAAGATGGCCATAAAGTCGCGTTTTTCAAAAGCCGGGACGAGATCGCGCCTGGAAAGATCATGCCGCTCACGGCGTTGGGACTTGAGTTGATCTTGCCCAGCAGAGCCGCCAGCATCGCCGCTTGGTTGAGGAGGCGAGTCAGTTACAGGCTGGGAAACCTCGCCGCGCCCTGGTTTCCGTCTTCCTTTGGAATTGGCAGATTTGCGCCGGATGTCATACTTCTCAACGTGGGCGATGCGCTGCCCCGGCCTGAGTTTGTAAACGACTTGGAGCGGTCCGGCACACTGACAATCCCTTACGTTGTTCTCTGCCATAACAGCTTCTTGTTTGAAAAACCCATCGTTAGAACTACTCAGAAGATCGCCGCACACGCTTATCAGGGAGCCAAGCGTGCGCTCTTTGTGGCGACGCGCACTTACAAGGAGACGGAACACCTGTTGGCGGCGCGTTTAAGCCATGTCACCATCGTCCGGAATCCAGTCAATATAAGTGACTCCAGTCCCTTGGCAATGCCCAGCGGATCTACTGTTCGCATTGCTTCGTTGGGAAGGCTGGCAATTAATAGCAAAGGTCAGGACATTCTGCTGGCCGCCTTGGGCTCACCGCAATTCAAAGACCGGGATTGGCAATTGTCGATCTATGGCCAGGGTCCGCATCTGCCGCAGCTCAAGCTCTTTGCGCAGCATTATCAAATTGAAAGTAAGGTTGCGTTCAAAGGATACGCCGAGGATCTCCGCGCTGTATGGGCTGAGAATCACCTCCTCGCGCTTCCCTCGCGCAATGAAAGCGCGCCTCTGGTCCTTGTTGAAGCCATGTTATGCGGTCGGCCAAGCGTCTCCAACGACGTGGGTGGAATTACCGAATGGATCAGCGAGCCGGAAACTGGGTTCATTTCCGAAGGGATAGATATTGAGAGCTTCCAATCGGCGCTTGAGCGCGCATGGGCCGCGCGTTTCGAATGGGAGGCCATTGGACAACGCGCAAGAGAAAAGGCCTTGGGAATGATTGACCCGGACCCCGGCGGCACGGTGCTGAAGATACTGCTTGAAGTCGCCGCGGAGAACCATTGCGGCATCCAAACTGAACGGGAGAACATCAATTATGCCTGACCGAATCAGCGCTCTGGATTATTCCCAGCCCCAAGCAGGAGTTGCTGTTCCCGGCACTCCCTATAACGACGCATATTATCTCAAGCAACAAGATGTATCGTCCCGCTCCGCGGGGTGTGTGGCGCCCATTGTGATCTCTCTTCTGCCAGTCAACAGCGCTATTGACGTTGGATGCGGTGTCGGAACATGGGCTGAACAATTTTTGAAACGGGGTGTTGAAGACGTAATAGGCATCGACGGCGAATACGTAAATCGGCAACTCCTTAGAATTCCGGCAACTTGTTTTCAGGCCTATGATCTAAGCCAGCCGATTCGACTAAATCGGCGCTTTGACTTGGCTATGTGCATGGAGGTCGCCGAGCACCTCAAGGAATCGCGCGCGGAAGGGTTGGTAGACGATCTGACCAAGCTTGCGAATGTGATCCTATTCTCGGCGGCTATTCCTGGGCAGGGCGGAACAGATCACGTCAACGAACAGTACTTGAGTTATTGGGCAGCGCTTTTCGCGGCAAAGGGTTATGTACTGCTGGACGCTATCCGCCCACGAATCTGGAATACTCCCGAGTGCGATTGGACCTATCGGCAAAATGCCGTTCTGTTTGTCGAAAAAGAGAATGAATTGGCAGCCAAACTTAAAGTATTATCTGGCGTAGATTATATTCATCCGTATCATTACAATGAAATTCTGCAAAAGCTGAATAAGCCAACATTGGGGTATCTTTGTTCATCGCTTCCGGGGTCTCTTAAAAGATCGCTGTCTAAGCGATTGCGAGGAATTTAGAGCATTTTCACCGCTGGTGTAAGGAAGCTCCGTGCCCCATCCGACTCACGTTCTTTGTGAAATGGGTGGGGAGCCACGAAACCGACCTTACAGCAACCCTGAAAATGCTCTGGAATTTCAATGCCTTCCGAAAGACTGAATCAAGAGCGGCCTCTCGGCAATAGCGGGCAAAATCAGTATTTCGGATTGCACCTTACCTGGCCGAGCCGATCAATGCCTCTGCGAAACTCGTCGCCCAATGCGGCGGCAAACGCCAGTCCGGGCATGTGAATTGGAGAACCCAGGCGTCGTGCTATCCTTGAGCGCAGGTTGGCGGCTCTAGCAGCCCTCCAGCCGCGCATCCCGCTTTACGGTCAAAATTATGAAAGACATCTACATTGCCGATCTAGCCAACTTCGACGAAGGCAAGCTCTTCGACGGCTTTTTTCTGGTGCTGCTCAAGCAACAGCGCACCACCAAGTCCAACAAGCCCTATCTGAATTTGATTCTGGGCGACAAAACCGGCCAGCTTGAAGCGCGCGTTTGGGAGCCTTCTGACCCGCGCATCGCCAAGGACTTCGAGCGCGGCGACATCGTCAAGGCTCGCGGCTCGGCCTCGCGCTTTGACGACCGCTTGCAGATGAAGGTCGATCAGCTTCGCGTGGCTTTGCCGGCCGAGGTGGACAAATCCGACCTGCTGCCTTCCACGACTTATGATGTGGCTGCCCTCTGGCGTCAGTTGCTCAGCTTTGTGGAGAGCTTCACCAACCCCGACCTGAAGCGGCTGCTCACCACGCTGCTGGCCGACCCCGCTCTTGCCCAGGCCTACCGCGAAGCCCCGGCCGCCAAGCAACTTCATCACGCCTGGCTCGGCGGCTTGCTGGAGCATGTGGTCAGCCTGCTAACACTGGCCGACCGCGTTGCACCGCATTATCCGCTGTTGGACCGCGACCTGCTCCTGACCGGCGTCATCCTGCACGACATCGGCAAGGTGCGCGAACTGAGTTGGGAGATCGGCTTCGAGTACACCGTCGAAGGCACGCTGCTGGGCCACATTCAAATGGGAACTGCTCTGGCCGAAAAAACGATGGACAGCCTGCCCAACTTCCCGCCCAAATTGAAGGTGCTGGTGCTGCACATGATTCTGAGTCATCACGGCAAGCTGGAGTTCGGCTCGCCCAAGCTGCCGATGATTCCCGAAGCGCTGGCTCTAAGCTTCATCGACGACCTCGACGCCAAGATGCAAGCCATTCAGGTCGAATTCGATAAGTGCATTCGCGAAGGCAAGCCCGCTGATGAGATGACCGGCAAGGTCTGGGCGCTCGACCAGCGGCAGTTGCTCAATACCAAGCGCTGGCTGGGGGGAACAGGGACCGGGGAATAGGGAACCGAAAAGCCGCGAGATGTAGAGATTGTCGCAGAGTTCTTCTAGAGAGTAGGAATCTGTAAGGTCATGTTTACTATCTCTGCGCTGCGTCCATACTTTTTCTCCGATAAGCCTCCGGCGTCTCGATGACAAATGCTGTCTGCCCGGCCAGCGCCAGCAAATCCTCATCGAAGGTCACGAGCACGTCTGTCTTGCCGCTGTGCGCCAGGTCCAGCAGGGGTTGATCCTTGGGGTCGCGGCAGAAGATTGGGAAAGCCTCAGCGGGAACAACGCGCTCACAGAAGGGAAGATAATCGGCAAGCAAGTGGATCTGTCGCTCCGACGTAAGCTTGAATCTTGGGTAGGCAAAGATTCGCAGCAGTTTGTCGATTGTGTACCTAGAGACCAGCGGCACGGCCTCTTCCAATTGCCAGTGGCGCCGAAGCCAATCGAGCCGTCCGCCCGTGAACACTAGTGCCGAAAGCACAACATTCGTATCGAAGACGACTCTTAGGCGCACCTGTACTTACTCCTGCGCACGCGCCCATGTGATCGCGTCTTTCAGATCCTGTTCCGTGATGCCCAGGCTGGCCAGGTGTTCGCGCACCTCGTCGGCGCGGCTGTGACGAAACGGCCTGAGGCGAACGGAGTCGCCTTCGACAAGTACATCGAACCGCTCGACGCCCGGAAATTGCGAGACAACGGTCTTGGGTAGGGTGAGCTGATTTTTGACGGTCAATTTTGCCAGCATGATTCGCCTCAATCAAGGATACAAGGAAATCTTACCCCATTGTTTCCTTACTCCACAAACCACTCCCATTGCTCTGGGGTCAGCGGCACCACGGAGAGCCGTCCAATAACCACCAGCGGCGATTGAGCAAAGATCGGCTCGGCCTTGATGGCGGCCAGCGTCTTCGGCGTCTTAAGGCGCTTGCCCACCTTGACCTTGACGATGGGAACTTTGGGGTCGCTGGGGTCCACGCTCATTACGGTTCCCGTGCCGACGGCGGTGCGCTCGTCGCCAGTGTGGTAAAAGATCCACCTGGTTCCGGCCTTCATCTCGCGCAGATATTTTACGGCGGTGGGGTTGGTTACGTTGTCCCAGATGGTTTCCTTATCGCGCAGGAAATCGTCGAAGGAGTAGACATCGGGCTCAGTCTTGAAGAGGAAGTAGCTCATGCGATCAATGGTATTCGAGGGACTAGGGAATGGGAAACAGGAAACTCTCGTCTTTCAGGTAAGATATATAATATCCTAACTGTGGTAGTATGATTCCATAGTTGGGCCGAAAAAGCTGGCAAGCAGACCGGTGAAAGTAACCGATGAAGTTGCCACAATCGGCTGTGTCGCAGGAGATGGTTTGATTCGCGAGGAAGTGTGGGAGGACACAGCCGGTCAAGTTGTCCGCTACAACCTGGCCTTCATCAATTTTCATTTATTTAAAAGAGATAACGGACGGGTTCTGGGGTATGACACGGCGCATGGGCATGCACACCGGCATTTTGCTGGAAGCGTTGAGGAGATCAAGCCCGCAGGATACGGCGATATTCTTGACCGCTTTATTGCCGAGGTCGGCGAGTTGAGGTTACGGAGGAAGCTATGAAGACCAGAGTTCACACCGATGGACTTGACGGATGGACTAAGCGGGCAGAGGCGCGCACGCGGGCGATGGATGAGGGGCGCGATTTTCCCGCATCGAAAGGAATCACCTTCGAAAGCGCCTCAGAGATGGTTCGGCTACTGACTCCAGCTCGGCTGAACCTCTTCGATGCGGTGAAGAAACAGAATGTTTCGGTCAAGGATCTTGCCGCGACTTTGGGCCGCGACTTGAGCGCGGTGCGCCGCGATGTTGCCGCACTGGAGAAGTTTGGAATTGTGAACTCTCGACACATAGTGAATCCTGGCCACGGGCGAGTACGCATGGTCTCAGCACCAGCCAGCATTTCGATTACGGCGGAATTATAGGCTGGTTCCGCTAAGTTGCCGACTCGCTGGTCCGTTACAATCAAGAGAATATGATTCGTTTTTCAACTGCCGGGGAGTCGCATGGAGAGGCGCTGATCGCGCTGGTCTCCGGGCTGCCGGCCGGCGTTCCGGTCGATCTGGAGTTTGTCAATCGCGAGCTTTGGCGGCGTCAGCAGGGTTACGGGCGCGGCGGCCGCATGAAGATTGAAACCGACAAGGCCCACGTGCTCTCGGGCGTCCGCCATGGCAAGACGATCGGCGCGCCGATTGCCATCGAACTGGTCAACCGCGACTGGAAGAACTGGGAGGCGAAGTTGCCTATAGCCGCCGGCGACCCGGCGCTGCATCAGGCAGTTGCCTCGCCGCGTCCCGGTCATGCCGACCTGGCCGGAGCTTTGAAGTACAACTTCCCCGATGCCCGCTACGTGCTGGAGCGCGCCTCGGCCCGCGAGACAACGGCGCGTGTGGCGGCCGGGGCCTTTGCCAAGTTGATGCTGCGGACCGTTGGAATCGAAGTGCTAAGCCACGTGGTGCGCGTGGGCAAGGTGGAGTTGGAGCGCGCGGCGGCATGGAGCGAGATTGCCGCGCTGGCTGCTCGCGATGAAGTTGTGCTGGGCTGCGTCGATGAGCCGACTGAAGCCCGCATGAAAGAAGAAGTTGAGGAGGCTGCCCGCACCGGCGACACGGTGGGCGGCATCTTTGAGGTGGTGGCGCACGGCGTCCCAGCCGGCCTGGGCACTTACGTAAACTGGGACGAGAAGCTGGACGGTCTGCTAGCTTGGGCGGTGATGAGCGTTCAGGCGGTCAAAGGGGTCGAGATTGGCCGCGGCGTGATGGCGGCCGCAAGCTTTGGCTCCGTGGTTCACGATCCAATTCATTACGCGCAACAGGCGACGGGCCAGCCTACGCGCTTCACTCGCCCGCGGAACAATGCCGGCGGCTTGGAGGGCGGCGTCTCCAACGGCGAAGATATTGTGGTCCGCGGCCATCTGAAGCCGATTTCGACCTTGCGCAAGCCGCTGGCCTCGGTCCGCTTTGACACACGCGAGGCCACCAGCGCAAGTTATGAGCGGAGCGACATTTGCGTAGCGCCTGCGGCCGGGGTGGTAGCCGAAGCGATGGTGGCGCTGGTGCTTGCCAAGGCCGTGCAAGAGAAGTTCGGCGGCGATTCGGCATTGGAGTTGCAACGAAATTTCCACGGCTACATCGAACAGATTGGGGCGTATTAGCAGGAGAGCGCCCCGCCATGCACTCGGCTGTTCTATTCGGCGGTAAAATGGATTAGACGAGGAGGATTGTATGGACGGATTGAATTTTGATCCATATTCTGGCCAAGAAGTTCATGTTCTGGGCCGACCAGGAGTATTCAGGATTCTCCATGTTTATCAGCCTGGCGAAGAGCATCCAAATACAAACCTCCGGACCGCGGAAGGACTGTCGGGTACTGTGGACCTGAAGCGAGAGAAAGATGGTTTTGCACTGCCCGCAATTCCATGGTACAGGTTGAATTACGCCGATGAGACTGGCCCCGTTCATCATGCAATCGAATGGCTGAAGACCAATCCAGACGGCAAAAAATATCCTGACTACATCGTCGATTACGAAGTAGAAGCGAGGAACGATCAGTCGGGGAATCCATCTATCTTTGTACGTTTTTTGGTCGAGCCGGATTTCTTTTACGAGAATGGCAGTCCTTCCAAAAAGAAGATGGCAGCATTGAGCGAGTTTACCTTCGAGGTCGAACAGGTTTTACTCGGACTGGACCTGGATCGCTGGATCTATGTTCAGTCCGGGGTGGCGCGGAGGGCGTTCGATGTCGCTAGCTGAGGAGCTACTCGAACACGCGCGATTTCTGGCGAACCTGGACGAACGCACGACTACTCAAGCGAATATCAGGAGAGCAATTTCTGCCGCTTACTATGCGGTTTTTCACTTACTGGCGGCGGAAGTCGCGGCACAGGTCAGTCCCGATTTACCGGCTGGATTGAGAGAAAGAACGCAACGGGCGTTGGATCATATGCAGATGGTCAAGGTCGCCAAGGCCTTTTCTCTGGAGGGGGCAACAAAGGTTAAAGACCTGCCTGACGACATTGTTCTTCCCAATCCGGTCTCCAGGGAGCTTGCATTGGTTGGAAGCAGGTTCAGGCGTTTGCAGGATGAACGCCATGCAGCGGATTACGATGTGTCGAAACACTTTGATCCAACGGACGCATTGAATCAAGTGCAAGAGGCGGAGGAAGTCTTCAAGGATTGGAAGATTGAAAGAAACTCCAGAAATGCTACGGTCTTCCTTGCCTCTCTGATGTTCGGAAAATCCTGGAACAAATAGCACACATCGCAACGAAAGGGCTTGGTAACAAACCAGACGCCAATGATTCTGAAAATCGTCAAATATCCCGATCCGGTGCTCTCGCGGCCCGGTGAACCGGTCACCGAATTCGATGCGACGCTGCGCAAACTGGTCGACGACATGTTCGAGACCACCTATGCCGAGAAGGGCATTGGGCTGGCCGCGCCGCAGGTGAATGTCTCCAAGCGCCTGACGGTTATCGACCTGAGCATGGGCAAAGACCCCAAAGACAAACTGGTGCTCGCCAATCCGGAGATCATTTCGAGCGCTGGCAAGCTCTACGAGGAGGAAGGCTGCCTGAGCTTTCCTGAGATCCGCGAGAAGGTGGTGCGCAAGGCTCAGGTGCGTATCCGCGCCCAGGATGTAACAGGCAAGTGGTTTGAGATGGACGGCGACGATCTGCTGGCGCGCTGCTTTCAGCATGAGATCGACCACGTGGACGGAATGCTGTTCATCTTCCGCATGAGCGCGCTGAAACGTGAGCTGGCGCTGCGCAAGATTCGCAAGATGCAGCGCGACGGCGTGTGGTAAAAGCATGAAACTGGTCTTTTGCGGGACTCCGCAATTTGCCGTGCCAACGCTCGAAGCTCTTTGCGAGGCGGGCCATGAGATTGCGCTTGTTGTTTCGCAACCTGACCGGCCTGCGGGACGCGCACAGCAGCTTGCCGCGCCGCCCGTGAAGCTGGCTGCGCTGGCTGCCGGCCTGCTGGTGACGCAGCCGGAAAAGATTCGCACATACCAGGAGTTCCGCGCGCAACTGGAAGCGATTGTGCCCGACGCCATTGTCGTTGTGGCTTACGGGCGTCTGATCCCGCCTTGGATGCTGGCGCTGCCGCGGCTGGGCTGCATCAATCTGCACGCCAGTCTGCTGCCACGCTACCGAGGCGCGGCGCCAATTCAATGGGCGTTGGCCCGAGGGGAAGTTGTTACTGGCAACACCACCATGCTGCTGGATGAAGGCCTGGACACTGGTCCTATCCTTCTGCAACGAGCCTTTGCAATCGCGCCGGAGTTGACCGCGGCAGAGCTCTTCGATGAGTTGGCCCAAGGGGGAGCGCCGCTGGTTGTGAAAACTCTGGAAGGCCTGGAGGATGGAAGCATCCAGCCGCAGCCGCAGAATCATGCTGGTGCCACCCTGGCTCCGCTGCTGACGCGTGAAGATGGGCGCATGGATTTTACCGCGCGCGCGGCCAAGGATCTGTGGAATCGCTGGCGCGGCTTTCAGCCTTGGCCCGGCGCCTTTACTACGCTCGATGGAAAAAAGCTGATTGCGCATCGCCTCGCTGTTGCGGACGCTTCCGCCTTCGCAGCGCCTGGCGCAGCGAAGCCTGGCCAGATTCATGTGCAGGATCACCGGCTCTTTGTAGCTTGTGCCGAGTCGAGCTGGCTCGAATTTCTCGCAGTTCAGTTGGAAGGCAAAAAGCGGCTTACGGCAGTCGAGTTTCTGCGCGGAAACGCAATGGATGAAGGCGCGCGGCTGGGTACCGGGACGCCATGAGCGCCCAGAAAAAAGCAGGCGCTGCAAAGACCGCGCCGAAGAATCGCGCGGCAGAAATTTTCCCATCGCGTAAAGCGGCATTCCATATTCTGCTCGCCGTCGAGCGCGGCCAATCGCACTCCGACGACCTGCTGCGCGGCCATGCCGTCAACGCTCTTCCTGCTGCTGACCGCAATCTGGCCACTGCGCTGGTGCTGGGCGTACTACGCTGGCAGATTCAGCTAGACCGCCAACTGCAATCCCTGCTCAAACACCCCAACGCCAAGCTCGATGCGGAGATTCTGATTGCTCTGCGCCTGGGCGCATTTCAGATTCTGCATATGGACCGCATTCCGGCGCGCGCCGCAATCGACGAAAGCGTAGAGTTGGCCAAGCAGGCCGGCCATCGCTTTGCCTCCGCCATGGTCAATGCGGTGTTGCGGAAGCTGGCAAAGCCTCCTCATTCCGCAAAAGAAATTGAAGGCAAGCGAGCTTTGTATCGGGGCACGAATACAGTCGTGCCGATAGCGCAGTTAAATGATGCTGGGGCTTCACGGGCAACTGAAAAACCCAAAACGGAGGGAGGCGGGGGTTTCAACCCCCGCATGAAGCCAACAAAATCAGTACCGGCTTTAGCCGCGGAGGAACAATTTCTGCCAGTTTCACCCGAAATGCCGAGTATTTCCGCAGCCCGTTTAGCCCTCGAGGGAAGTCTTTCTCGTGAAATGGAAGCGCATCCAACCTGGCTGGTCGAGCGCTGGATCGGTTTCTATGGCTTGGTGGCGGCGCAAGACATCTGCATCTACGGCCAGAGTCAGCCTACGCTCGCGGTGCGCCTGGACAGCCCTGAAGTTGCAGAGGATCTCACCGCAGCCGGCATCGTCCTCGAAGCCGGCGCATTGCTCACCGCCGCTTACACAGTCGTCGCTGGAGACGTCGCCGCGACTGAAACTTTTCGCGAGGGCCGAGTACGCTTTCAAGACGAAGGCTCGCAACTGGTGGCTGAGTTGGCTGGCTGGAACCGCGAAAAACTCGACCAAAAAGTAAAAAGCATCCTCGATGCCTGTGCGGCTCCCGGCGGAAAGACGCTGATCCTGGCCGATCGAAACCCGCAAGCGCACATCGCAGCCTTTGAAGCAAGCAAGCCCAGGCTGGAGCAGTTACAGAAACGGTTGGCGCATCTCGGCAGCCGGGTCGAATGCCGCCTGGCCGATGCGACCGCACTCACTGAAGAGTTGGCCTTCGACCTTGTACTGGCCGACGTCCCCTGCAGCGGCACCGGAACGCTGGGCCGCAACCCGGAGATTCGCCACCGGCTCCGCCTCGAAGACCTGACGCGCCAAGCCGAACGGCAGCGGGCGATTCTGACTGCCGCTTTGCGTGCCGTCCGCCCCGGCGGTCGCGTCGTCTACTCCACCTGCTCGCTGGAACCGGAGGAAAATGAGCAGGTCGTCGCCGCGGTGCTAGCCACAGCTCAGAATGCCCGCGTAATTTCGCTAAAGACTCGCATCGGCGAACTGCACAGTGAAGGAATTCTTACGCAAAAGGGCACAGAGCGGCTGCTTGGTTCGCTTACGCCGGAGGGGTATCTACGCCTGCTTCCCGGCACATTTCACACTGACGGATTTTTTATCTGCATGATCGAACGAACGGCCTGAAGAGCGTCTCGCCAGATTGTTAACTTGCCGGCTCAGCAGCCATTCGCAGCTCCGCATAATCGCGTCCCAACTCGCCGCAGAGTGCTTCCACCACCAGTTCATGATCGGTGCGCTGCGGCAAACCGGAGACGGTCACGCTGCCCACCACACCCGCGCCCTCTACCGCCAGCGGAAACGATCCGCCATTCGCGGCATAGTCAACAACTGGCAGGCCTTGTTTTTCGAGAAGCGTCTCACCCTTCGACTTCAAATACAACCCCACGGAATAAGAGCTGCGATGGAAGCGCGCCACCACATTGCTCTTGCGCCTCACCCACTCGGCATTGTCCGGTGTTGTGCGGTCCAGCGCCGCATAGAAGAGCGGCTGCCCAAAGCGCCGTATGTCGATCACCACGGCAAGACCGCGCTCTTCAGCCAGCTTGCGCAAGCGTACACCAAGCTTCCACGCTACTTGAGAGTCCAAACGCGGCAATACAAGCTCCCGCTCCTGCAAAGCCAATCGCTCCAGATCTTCGCTGAATCCCATCACGCCCTCACTAATCTGATTTACCCGGCTTGCTATTTCGCAGCCGTCAGCAAGGCCTGCGCACTCTGCTCCACGCGCGAACCGGCTGGCGGCTGCTGAGCAATCACCGCTCCGGGCCGCAGTGGAAGCACGGGCGCGGCGCCCTCTTTGCCAATCGGCCCCACCGGCACATCGACAAATTTTGCCGTGGACTGGATGCCCACCCGCGTCAGTTCAGCCTGCGCGGCAACAACCGGCATGCCATTCAGGTTGGGCATTACAAAGCCGTCGGGCGCGTCGGTGCTTGCGGCGGCCACCAGCAGATTGATGCTGGGCTGCGCAATGCCCTGAGCGTGCGCCGGCGGATCCTGAGCCAACACAACCCCCTCAGCCGCACCGGCCCATGGAATCCGCGCCGTCACGCCCACCTCCAGACCCACCCGCCTTAGTCGCAGCGCCGCCACGCGCTCGTCCTGGCCCACAGTCTCCGGCACTTCCACCTTTTGCGGCCCCAGGCTTTCCGCCACGCGCACACGCCACTCGCGGCGCACCACTGTTCCCGGCGCGGGCGACTGCGAAAGAATATGCCCCGCGGCCACATCCGCCGAGTAGTAGCGGTTGTCCACATCCAGATCGAGGCCCAGCCCTGAGGTGTGGCTGCGCGCCTCGGACACCGTCATATCCTTCAGCGCCGGCACCTGCACCTCAGCGCCATGAATGGCAAAGTGCATGGTAGCGATGGCCGCCAGCAGCGCCACCGCCACCAGCAGCATCACCAGCGATCCGACCTGAAAGAAGTTGACGAAATGGCGTCTGCTCATGGCTTTGGCTCTCTACCGGTAAAAGATCTCGCAATCAATCATAGACTTCTTCCGGTAAAACAAATCTCATTATTGATCAGTGTATACGAAGTGTGTATTCTTGGGTTGGAAGGATGCGCCGCGATGAATAGCCGTGAGATCATCCGGAAACTCCAGAAAGATGGTTGGTTTGAAGTGGCGCAGGCAGGCAGCCACAAGCAATTCAAGCATCCCGCCAAACCGGGACGGGTTACGGTTGTTTCTCCACAGAGAGATGTTCCTGAAGGAACTCTCAAGAGCATCGAAAAACAATCTGGCCTCAGACTTAGGTAAAGGAGCAGCCATGGAATACATCGCTTACCTGCACAAAGACAAGCATTCGGACTACGGCGTCAGCTTCCCCGACTTTCCCGGATGCATCACCGCTGGTTCCAGTTTAGAGGAAGCGCGTGCAATGGCCGCCGAGGCTCTGGCGTTTCATGTGGCCGGGATGCGCGAGGATGGCGAGGCAATTCCCAAGCCCTCCACACTTGACGATCTGCGCGGCGATTCGGCGATGAAGGGCGCAGTTGCATTTCTGACCGAGTTGCGCGAGCCGGAGAGAACCGTCCGCATCAACATCACCGCCCGCCAAAGCCAGATTGCCGAAATCGACCGCCGCGCCCGCGCCAAAGGACTTACCCGCTCCTCGTATATTGTGCAAAGCGCGCTGAAAGAGAAGGTCGCTTTACGCTAACGAAGGGAGAGGTTCATTATTTGCATGAGCGCCAAATAAACAAGCATCAATAATATGGCCAACTGAAGATTGAGGGTTTTGGCAAAATCCGGACTAATCCCGCCCTTCTCCATTTGCTTGCCTATCGTAAACCGCAACGCCGAAATAGATATCCATGGAAACAACACAAGGATCTGCACGAGGAAGGCTATCAGGCTATCGAAAGGTTGCCTTGGCCTCATCCACACGCGCAGAATGAATACTAACTCAAACCCGATTGCAATAAGAGAAGAAAAAATGAAATATGTATTGGACAGGTCAAAAAGATGTTTGTGCTTGCTGGAATCGTATTTCTCGGAATTATCCTCAGTCATTGATCCTTCCTCCGAAAATGGACTTTCAAAAACATCTAATTAGCGGGTCATCGCCAATTTACATCCGCCTCATCTTACACCCTACCGCAGATTATCCGTCACCGGCTCGGGATGAATCGTCACCCGATGCACCTCCGGGCACTCCAGCTTGAAGCGATCTTCAAGCGCGGTAATTACCTCATGCACGCGCCGCATTGTCAGATCGTCGGGCAAGGTGCAATGGCATGAAAGCGAGAGATGCACATGATCGGCGGTGCGGCCCACGATGATCTCATGCACATCGACAATCTCCGGCAACTCGGCGGCCGTAGCTCGCAGCGCCAGCTCGATCCTGCGATCCACCTCGACCATCTCCTCGGGCGGCTCAATGGTCGCCGGCTCGCTCTCAATGTGGGTCAGAATGCCGTCGATCTCCGGCACCTCGCGCAGAATCTCGGTCTCCAGCGCGCAGACAAAATCGTGCGCCTTGAGCAGAGGCAGCGCCTCATCCAACTCCAGATGCTGCTCCACGCGGAGCCGCCCTTTGTGCGATTGCACGCTCAGCTCATGCACACTGACGTTGTTGCGCGCGGCCACGGCCCGTACGCGGTCAAAGATGCTTTCAGCCCGCGCCTGCCGCGGCACGGTGTGAATCACCACGTCGGCCTCGGGCAGTGTGCGCTGCACGGCCTCGGTGGCGGCGCGCACCAGCTCGCCGGTGTGCTCAAAGGTGTAGCGGCGGGGCAGAGCCAGCGTCAGATCGGCAAAGTAGTTGGCCCCGGCCTGCCGCACCCGCGCGTTTTCAACGGCCAGCACGCCCGGCACCCGCGCCACTTCTTCAATCACCTGGCGCCGCGTTTCAGCGGGAATCTGATCCAGCAGCACGCTGACCGCCTCGCGGCCCAGCCGCAGCGTCAGGCGCAGAATCATCAGAGAAACCACCACCGCCGCCAGCGGATCGGCAAAGCGCAGCGCGGCCACGCCAAAATGAATGCCCGCCCAGCTAGCCCCAAGCCCAGCCAGCACTGCCAGAGACGACCAGATGTCCGAGGCAAAGTGAAAGGCGTCGGTCGCCAGCGCTGTCGAGCCAGTCCGCTCCGCCACCGCCCGCAGCCGCCGTGACCGCCAAAAGTCCACGCCGATCGAGCAGACCACCACTGCCGCCGGCCAGCCCAGATCTTGCAGGCTTTTGCCCGGATGCAGAATCCGCTGAATGGCCTCCCAGATAATCCACGCGCTGGAGACGGCCATCAGAATCACTTCGCCAAAGGAGGAAAAGTTCTCGAACTTTCCGTGGCCGTAGGTGTGATCCTCGTCGGCCGGCCTGTCGCTCACCTGCACGGAAAAAAATGTCAGCGCCGATCCCACCATGTCCAGCCCAGAGTGGGCCGCGTCCGAAAGCACGCCCAGCGAGCCCGAAAGCAGCCCCGCCGCCAGCTTCAGAAGCGTCATCACCGCCGCAGCCAGCATGGAGTGCAGCGCCACCCGCCGCTTTTCAACGGAGTGGGCAGCGATGGTTGCGGCGGAAAAGGTCATGGCCTACTTAGGATACTGCGCGCGTGGCCGTGTACAACCCGGCAATGCCAAAAGTATAAGGCTGCCAGGCGCATTGCTCGTATCCAGCGGCGTTCATCAGCGCTAGCATCTCCGGCGGCGGCGGAAACTTGCCAACCGAAGCGGGCAGATAGCTGTACGCCCCGGCCTTGCCGCAGATCGCACGCCCAATCGCTGGCAGTACGCGGCGAAAATAAACCGCATAAGCCTTGCCGATCAGCCCTCCCGGCTCGCTGAACTCCAAAATCCCCAACTGCCCGCCCGGCTTCAGCACGCGATGAAATTCGCGCAACCCAGCCTCATAATTTGCCAGATTGCGGAAGCCGAAGGCGCTCACGATCAGGTCCAGCGAGGCGGAGCGCAGCGGCAAGTGCAGTGCGTCTGCCTCCAGCGGCACAGCGCCGGGATCACGGCCAGCAAACTTCTTCGCTCCGCGGCTCAACATTGCCCGCGAAAAATCCGCCGCCAGAATTGGCCGCGCGCCATGCGGCCGGTGTTTCAACAGGGCCATCGTCATGTCGCCCGTGCCGCAGCAGATGTCGAGAACTGCCGCATCTGGATCGATCAGGACTGATTTGAAGCGTCGCGCCGCCCGACCCCACCAAAGACGGTCCACATTCGCGGAGAGCACATGATTCAGCAAGTCGTAGCGCGGCGCAATCGCATCGAACATCTGCCGCACGGCCTGCGCTGCGCTGGCTTCGTCGCTTGCTCCTGGCGGCTTGGCTCCGGTGGTTGTCATTCAGCGTTGCAGCCTTTCGTATTCACCCTATTCACATCACAAAAGATGGATGCCCCATCCATTCCGCAGTTTCATCGCGGAATGGGTGGGATAGCACGAGCCTCAATCAGCCTTCGCCGACTTGCTGGCTTCCCGCCAACATATACCCCACCGCGGCCTCCAACTCCGCCGGCATCACGTCTTCCACCACACCAGCGTCGCCAATGCCCACGGGCAGCACAAAGCGCCGCACGCCGCCGACATTCTTCTTGTCTCCGCCCGTAGCCGCAATCACTTTGGCCGCGCGCAGCTTCAACTCCGGCAGCGGGCCGTAGAGTTGGACCAGCTTCTCCAGCCGCGAAAATTGCTTGCCGGTTATCGTCCCCCGCTCACGCGCCAGATGCAGCGCGGCCACCATGCCCCAGCCGACGGCCTCGCCGTGCAGCAGCAGCTTGTACTGCGTAGCCTGCTCCAGCGCGTGGCCCACCGTGTGGCCAAAGTTCAGAATCATGCGCAGGCCGCTCTCGCGCTCGTCCAGGTTCACCACGCCGGCCTTCATGCGGATCGAGGCGGCAATCACCTTTTCCAGCGCCTTGGCGTCACGGCCCAGTATTTCGCCTGCGTGCTCTTCCATATACCGCACCAGTGACCGGTCGCGAATGATGCCGGCTTTCACGCTCTCCATCAGCCCAGCGCGCAACTCGCGGTCGGGCAGCGTGCCCAGCAAATTGATGTCTGCAAAGACCGCCAGCGGATGATGAAAGCTGCCGACGAGATTTTTTCCTTCAGGCAGATTCACGCCGGTTTTGCCGCCCACGGACGAATCCACCTGCGCCAGAAAAGTTGTGGGAACTTGCACGTAGGGAATCCCGCGCATGAAGATTGCCGCCAGAAAGCCACCTACATCGCCCACGATTCCGCCGCCAAAGGCAATCAGCAAACTGCCGCGATCCCCGCCCGCCGCAGCCATCTGCCGCAGCAAGCCTTCCACGCTACTCAGCGTCTTGTGCCTCTCGCCAGGTTCCAAAAACAGCGCAATCGGCGGCTCGGCAAAGGAAGCCAGAAAGGCCTCGCGCCAGAGCGCCCAGATCGGCGGCGAAGTCAGCACAAAGACCCGTCGCGGCAGCTTGCCGCGAACCCGCTCAATGCGCGGAGCCAGCGTTTCAATCAGCCCGCTGCCCGCCACTACGTTGTACTTCGCCGAAGGTGTCTCTACTCGTATCGTCTGCACGGTACCTCTATCCTAAAGCACACCTGCGTAGACGAGCGCCGGAAGAACACCCCACGACCATCCCTTATCCCAGCCAGAACAACGGAATCAATCCCATCGCGGCCAGCGTGATCAGCATCGCCAGAGCTTGAATGCCGGTTTTGCGATCAGCCAGGCTGAAGGCGTAGATCCCTTTCACAACATTATTGCTGGAGGCCGCGATGGCTACGGCGGCCGCGGCCAGCTTCAGCGGCGTCAGCGTGCCGGCGGCTTGCGTCAGGCCCATAATGAATGGGTCCACGTCACTGACTCCCATGATTGCGGCCAGAGTATTTACGCCGGTTCTTCCCAGATAAGTCACGGCTAACTGGGTAGCGATCAGCATCACTAAAAACAATCCGGCAAAAATAAACGCCGTAAGCAATTCCAGTGGATTCTTGGGTTCGGCTTCGCGCTGTACTTCTTGCGTGTTCTTGTCTTTAAGCAGCGACCAGAGCCAGCCGCCTCCAATAGCAAGAACAGCCGCGGAAAGAAATGGTATATAAAGCAGCAGCATCAATTGCCGGTTGAAGAGTGCAAGAAGAATGACCAGGCGCAGGTACATCACGCCGCAGGCAATCAGGATTCCGCCGGCAAAGAGATGCGGGCGCATTTCGCGCTTGGCCCGGCGCGCCAAAACTACAGTTGTAACCGTGGAAGAGTAAGCGCCGCCCAGCAGCGCCGCCAGCACGATTCCGCCCCGTCCCTTGGTCAGTTTCTGCAAGACATAACTGGCGTAAGAAACCGTGCTGATGGCAACAACCACTAGCCATGTCTTGAATGGATTGATGTGAAAGTGGCTAAACTCCTCATTGGGCAGTATAGGAAGAATCACTCCGCTCAAGAAGAGAAACTTGGTAAAAGTAAAAATCTCATTGGGAGCAATGCGCCCAGCCAGCTTCTCCAGCGCGGTCTTCAAATCCAGCAGCAGCAGGCTGGCAACGCTCAGTGTCATGCCGATCCACACGTGGCCGTCACAGACCAGCGCTCCCATCAGAAAAGTCGCCAGGCCGGACATCTCAGTGGTCACTCCGGCGGTTTCAGAGGTGGAAATCTTATGCCAGTAAGATACAAGAAGAAATCCCGCGACGACCAGAAATCCTATAGCCAGCGGCAGCAGTTGCGGACCGGCGATCAAGGCGAGGGAGTAGCCGATGAGGCCAATCAGCGGAAAGGTTCGCACGCCGCCAAAGGAGTAAGTTCCTCCCGCGCCTTTTCGCTCCTCGCGCTCCAGGCCTATCAGGAAGGAGAGAAAGAGCACCAGAACAATCTGCACGGCTTCTGGCGGTAGCTTCTGGTAGATTTCCATGCAATTCGCGCCTCGGATTAATCTGCTAGACAGCTTACACTGTGCCGCCTCTTTCTGTTCCGCAATTTACGATTTCAAACTTCGAAAATGCCAATTCCTCATTCCGTCTGGGCAATTGCATTTGAAGTTTGGGCGAAAGATGAAAGACGGTTGTTTTGGAGGTTCTGGAATGAGGGCTGAGTTTGAGAAAGACCGGCGGAAAGCAGTGACGGAAATCGGCAAAAAAAGGGGGGTTTTTGGCAAAAAGAGGGTCATATTTTGCCAAGAACGGCCAAAAAAAACAATAAAATGTTACTGTTTGGTGACTAGTTTGCGTCCGTAACCTATTCAAATCGTGCTAGTTACAAAAATACGAGGAGGCGAAAATGGGTAGGGGGGGGTGGGGGTCGCAGGGTTTTTTGGCGAAGAATCGACGAAGCAAGGAGTAAGAAACAGGGTGCGGCGAAGAGAGACTGAGTTCGCGGGCTGAAGTTTTGGCGACGATCATTTGGGCCTCGTGGTACCGCTGCTTTTATTGTGCGCGCTGGGGAATCAATTCTCCGCAAAAAAGCCGCACAAGGATAGGGCGATTTTGAAAGAGATTCGGCGAGTCGATTTTCAAATGCGATTGCCCTGTCTGGTCCCTAATCCCTAATCCCTGGTCCGTGCCCTCAAGTGGTAGCCTAATCCCTTATGGCAGCATCGTCGCAGGTGGACTTTCTGGTGATGGGGGCGGGCGTGGCCGGGTTGCGCGCGGCGGTCGAGTTGGCGCGCCACGGCGAGGTTTTGGTAGTCACCAAAGAGTCGGTGGCCGAGTCCAACACCCACTATGCGCAGGGCGGAATTGCCGTGGCCATGGAGGGCGACGCGGACGTTGCGCTGCACCTGGAAGACACCGTCAACGCCGGGGATGGGCTGGTTTATCGTCCGGCGGCGGAGGCGCTGGTGGCCGAGGGGCCGGTCCGCGTGGCGGAGCTGATCGAGTGGGGCGCGGCCTTCGATTCCGAGGCTGGCGAACTGCTGCGCACGCGCGAGGGCGCGCACTCGCTGCCTCGCATTTTGCACGCCAACGGCGACGCCACGGGCGCGGAGATCAGCCGCTCGCTGGCGGCCTTTGCCCGCGTCCACAAGCGTATCCGCTTTGCCGAGTGGACTACGGTTACCGGGCTGGTTGTCGCCGATGGCCGCGTGATTGGAGCCGACCTGCTGGATCGCGAGAATCGTTTGGAGCGAATCAGCGCGCGCGGAGTTCTGGTGGCCGCCGGCGGCGCGGGGCAGGTTTACAGCGACACCACCAACCCCGCCGTAGCCACCGGTGACGGCATCGCTTTGGCTGCGCTAGCCGGAGCCGCGCTGGCCGATATGGAGTTCTACCAGTTCCATCCCACGGCGCTCTCGCTCCCGGGCGCGCCGCGATTTTTACTCTCAGAGGCTTTGCGCGGCGAGGGCGCTATTCTGCTCAACGACCGCGGTGAGCGCTTCATGCAGCGCTATCATCCGCTGCTTGAACTGGCTCCGCGCGACGTGGTGGCCCGCGCCATCACCCGCGAGGGGATGGGCACTGCTCCCGGTGAAGCGCGTCTGGTCCACCTGGACATGCGGCACGTCAAGGCAATCGACCTGCACCATCGCTTTCCTGGCATCAGCACGGTTCTGGCGCATTACGGGCTTGATCTGGGCCGCGACCTGATCCCCGTACGCCCGGCGGCGCATTATTTGATGGGCGGCATCAAGACCGACCTCTTTGGCCGCACCACGCTGCCCGGCCTTTACGCCGCGGGCGAGGCTGCATGTACTGGCGTTCACGGGGCCAATCGCCTGGCCTCGAACTCGCTGCTTGAGGGGCTTGTCTTTGGCGCGCGCGCGGCCCTGTCCATGCTGGACGACCACTGGCCGTGGGGGCAAAATTCTGAAGGATCCTTGGCGCCCGATGCGACCTTGACCGCCGATGAAGAGACGCGCCTTGAAGAGATCGTTGCCAAGCTGCAAGCCGACCTGTGGGCCTATGCCGGGTTGTTGCGCGAAGAGTCCACGCTGCAACTGGGCTTTGCCGCGCAGCAGGCTTGCGCCGTGGCTTTGGCTGAGTTGGCAGTGCAAGGCAAAGGCAGCCGCCGCTTGGCTGAGGCGCAGGCGATGAGTTGCGTGGCTCACGCGATTCTGGCTTCGGCGTTGGCAAGAACCGAAAGCCGCGGCGCTCACTTCCGCAACGACTTTCCAAAACGCGACGACGCAAACTTCCAGAAACATTCGGTATTCAGTTCCGATGGGAAGATTGCCTTCGAGAAATGGTGAGACAGTTGTCAGTGGTCAGTTTTCAGTTCTTTGTTTCCCGCGAGCCATGAGACTGCCGCGCACACCGTAAGAATTGCTCCCACCACAACCAGTGACGGAACAATCGATACTTCGATCCAACGGCCGGCTAGCATCTTGAAAGCGACAAAGGCCAAAAGAGCGCCCAAGCCGTAATGCAAGTAGCGGAAGCGATCCAGCAAAGAAGCCAGCGCAAAGTAGAGTGAGCGCAGGCCCAGAACGGCTGCGATATTCGATGTATAAACCACAAAGGGATTGTGGCTGATGGCCAGCACGGCGGGGATCGAGTCCACGGCAAAGAGCACATCGGTGACTTCGACGGCCAGAATCACCGGCAGCAGGGATCCTTTAGCCGGTTGCAACCGCCGAAGCAAGCCTCGGATGGCCGCAGGCGCTTCAGGAACAGCCGCGCGAGCCGAGCCGCCTTGCACCAGTCGCCAGGCCGCGTAAAGCAGAATCAGGCCGAAGACCCATGTGATCCAGTCAAAGCGCCGCAGCAGCGTAATGCCCGCGGCAATGAAGAGCGCCCGCAGTACCACCGCCCCAGCCACGCCCCACAACAGAGCCGTGTGCTGGCGGTGCGGCGTGATGCGGAAGCCCTGAAAGATCACCAGGAATACAAAGAGATTGTCCACGCTGAGCGAGGTTTCAATGGCGTATCCAGCAACGAATTCAAGCGCCGGCTGATGGCCTTTTGCGATGGCGATCCAGGCAGCAAAACCGGTTGCCGTGGCGACGAGAAAAGCGGTCCAAATCCAGGCAACGGCTAGTGGATGCCGCGTCTCGCGCCGATGGCCGGGAAGCTGCGAGTCGGCAAAGAGCAGCGCCGCCACCACCGCATGAAACCCCAGCCACCAAAGCCAAGAAACGCCAGCGATCATGTTCTAAATGCTACAGGAAAAGATTTGCAAGTTTACTTGCAGTGTATTGCAACCTCTTCTGGAAACTTTCTAGCAGGCAAATTGTCCTTTTCACAAAAACGAGGAAGACCTGCGTCTTTTGAGCATTCCTTAGAGTATTGCCTTTTCGTAACCTGATTGTCTCTGGCCCAGTATTTCGGATAGCCTCGCTTCAAACGACCTTCACTATTCCAAACTCGCTCGATGCCGTGCTTCTGATCCTTCCAGAAATGGGTTTCGTGATGCACGCTTTTAAGATCATCATTCAGCCACCACTCAAACCCATGAAACATTCCGTCCTTGAGATAGCGGGCTTCGGAGAGTTGTACAGGACCATGTCCCCAATTGCGTTTGCAGCGCCAAAGGTCAAGACCAGTTCCGTGCTTCATCGTATAAGTGCCAATAAGCTCGCCTGTTTCGGACCATTGTTTGGCAGTGCCGTGCGCAAGACCCTTATGAAAGTGTTCGCAGAAATTCAGCCTCCCTTGATCGAAAAAGTACTGAGTTCCATGCCTCAAGCCATTTTTGATCGGAGTTTCCGATATTAATTCGCCGCTTTCTTCAAAATATCGAACTCCTACTATTTCGCCGTTCATTTTGAATTCCGATTTATATTTTTTCGGGCCTGACACGTATGTTGCAACAATTCTTTCATGCGCTGCTTTCGGAATCGAGGAACGATAATTCTTCATGGCTTCTCATTTTAAAGCGGCCGCCCGCCACGGCAGCGGCCAACCGGCCACGGCAGCCAAGAAGACCACACCTAGCTTGACCCACGAGTTCGAGCACAGCCCCAGCCCCGCTTGAGCCGTGCGTTTGTTAGGCTAAATGCACGAGGCGGGTAGCCTTACAGCCTCGGATTACAACACAATTCGCAGAAAACAGGAGTTGAGCCCGATGAACGGAATTCCCCAGCTGACCGTGAAGGAACTGAAGCGCCGCATCGATGCCGGAGAAGATGTCTGCCTCATCGATGTGCGCGAGCCCTACGAGTACCAGATCGCGCACATCGGCGGAAAGCTGATTCCGCAAAATGACGTTCCCTTGCGGCTGGCCGAGATCGACCGCGAGCGCGAGGTTATCGTGCATTGCCGCTCCGGAGTGCGCAGCCAGCGCGTTGCGGAGTTCCTCCAGCAGCAGGGCTATCCCCGCGTGGCGAATCTGGCTGGCGGCATTTTGGCCTGGAGCGACGAGATTGACCCCAAGGTGCCAAAGTACTGACCGCCGGCCGCTAGTTAACGCGCCATCTCCACAGTCCCCTGCCTGCCCGGCTCAATCATTCTGCCGTTCTCGTCCAGCTTGCCAAAGATCATCTTTCCGCTAGCGGTTTGCAGAACGCTGGTTACGGCGATCTCGACCGGACGGCCAATCAGCTTGCGGGCGTGATCGACCACCACCATGGTTCCGTCGTCCAGGTAGCCCACGCCCTGGTTGAACTCCTTGCCTTCCTTGAGGATCAGCACGTTCATCCTCTCGCCGGGCAGCACCACGGGCTTCAGCGCGTTGGCCAGGTCGTTGATGTTCAGCACTTCGACGTGATGCAGGTGAGCCACCTTGTTCAGATTGAAGTCGTTGGTGACAACCTTGGCCTCCCATTTCTTGGCCAGTTCCAGCAGCTTCAGATCGACCTCGCGGATGGAAGGGAAGTCGTCGGGAACGATCTGCACCTGAATCGTGGCGCTGGATTGCATGCGTTGCAGCATGTCCAGCCCGCGGCGGCCGCGCTGACGCTTGGAGCTGTCCGTGGAGTCGGCCACAATCTGCAACTCTCGCAGCACAAACTCCGGCACCACCATCATGCCGTCGATGAAGCCGGCCTCGGCAATGTCGGCGATGCGGCCGTCAATGATGACACTGGTGTCTAGCACCTTGGCGCTGCGCCGCGTGGGTCGATCGGCAGAGAAGAGCGTGCTTAGCGCCCCAGTATTGAGAAGCTCGCCCTTGTTGGCCCCCACCAGCAGACCGACGTAGGTCATCAGCAGCAGCACAAAGATCTGCAACACCGCGGCCGTGGCCCCAGGCTGCAAAGCCCCTCGCAAAACCATGCAAAACAGCGCCGCGCCGAAGATGCCCAGCACACTGCCGGCTACGGCGCCAATCAGCCGCTTCAAACTCAGCGCGCGTACTCGGAGTTCAAATACTATAATGGCGCCGGCAGATCCAGCGCCCACAGCCGCACTCACCCATCCTGTCATGCCGAATGGATGAAGGAAAAAGCAGACTCCGGCAAGAAGAGCCACAAAAAGAAGACGAAGCAGAATCAAATCCATAAGTCGCCAACCCCTGCTGGCAGGAAAAAATAGCCATTTCACTCGGCTCTAGTTGGCGAGTATTCCACCAGATTGCAAACTCGTCAAGTGCAAGACAGATCAGACACCGATTTTCAGTTTCAGGAACTCAATTTTCAGTTTCAGGAACTTGGTTACTCGGCGCGGAGTTGAAATCTCAAATCACGTCTAGATCGGCAGTCCCTGAGCCCGCCCTACGGTAAAGAGCCCGCTCATTCCAAAAGCAGCGGGCCCTAACCACAAACCCCTGATCTTTGATTTTACGACGCTTTGGCCAGTTCCATCACCGGCGCCAGACGCTGCGTGCCCTTGCGCGGACCGCGCTTGCGGGCGCTCATTACCTTGATGCGCTCCAGTAACTCCTGGGGTGAGCAGTTTTTCTTCGCCAGAACAGCGTCCGCAATGTGCATTTCGCCTCCCATGCGCTGCGGGTCGCCCAGCAGAATCATCGGAACGTGTGCGGCAATCTGTTTTAGCCGCCCCACCAACTGGCAGCCGTTCATTTGCGGCAAGGTGTGGTCTGCAAGCACCAAATCGACAGGCAGTTCGGCAAAGACGCCTATCGCCTCCTGCCCGGTTGTAGCGGAAACCACCCGGTATCCGTTTGTGGCCAGCATGAACTTGAGTACGGAAAGCTCTTGTTCGTTGTCGTCAACGCAGAGAATAATCTTCTTCGGTCGCATGGTTGGGGGATTGACTCCTTCTTGCAGTTTTAGTTTCGTCCGTGTACAACTCTCCCGTGCCCGCTCAGAGGTCAGGCCGGTGCGCTAATTCTTCGGATTGGTCAACCGATCGTGAAGCGGGCACACCCATTGCTTCTCGCAGCCCCGGTGTGCGTTGCTTTCCCTGTTTACAGCCCTTGCGGGTGAAACAGTTCCGCAACGCATCAGCCGATCTGCGATGCCCAAGGTGATGACTTCCCTTACGGTCATTGTTTTGATAGATGCTAGGGACAAATCCGGCCAAGGCGCCGGTTAAATTGCTTCAATGAAAGCCAAGAGTACGGTGAATCCAGGCGAATGAAAAGAGGGAAGATGAAGCGAAATTTGCATCAAAAATATGAAACGAACGGTTGGAAATTGGCTAGATTTAACACATACTTCAACTTGCATCCCGAAAAACCTGTTGAAAGCATGTGCATCACGGCAGGAAAAGCTGTCCTTTTGCCACAAGAACGGTGCTGCCCCCGACGCGTACTTCCGTGACCCTTGGCAATTCACCCTTTTCAGACCCAGAATCGAGCCGCGCTGAAAGGTAGAGTTCGCTCGGGCGTCCAATCTCAACCCCTTGGCGAAGGTGAATCCTCTCCCCCGAGGCCACCGCGCCGCAATGGACCAGGTAGCTGATGGCGCAGCCGGCCGCCGAGCCCGTGGCCGGATCCTCGCCGCCGTAGAACTGCATACGGGCGCGCCAGTCAGGCTCTTCGCTGCCCTGTTGACGCGCGACCGGCCCCAGCACATAGAACCAGCGTGTGCCGCGTTCCCGCAGCCACGCTGTCGCCTCTGGCACGTTCACCCGCAGCCGCGCCAGCGCCGCATCGGAGCGCAGAACCACAATCGCAAAGGCCGTTCCTGTCGAGACTGTCCGCGGCGGCAGGCCGGGCTCCAGATCTTCTGTGCCGAGTCCAATCAGGCGGGCGACCTCCGCGGCCTCCAGTTCCGCGCCAAACTCCGGATCGCGCTGCGTCATCTCCCCGTAGCTTCCTTGGCCGGAAAAACGCACCGGCACCGCGCCCACATTGAGCCGCAGCGTCACCTTGCCGCCCGTTCCTGACTCGGTCTGGACGCATTCCGGCGCGGCCATCTTCAGCACGCTCGCCGTGCCCAGCGTGGGATGGCCGGCAAAATTCAACTCTTCCTGAGTGGTAAAGATGCGCACCCGCACCCCCTCGGCCTGCTCAATCGCCGAGTCTCTTCGCTCAATAAATGTGGTCTCTGAAAGATTGAACTCGCGCGCTATGGCCTGCATCCTCTCAGTGGAGAGGGCGCAAGTATTCATCACCACAGCCAGCGGATTGCCCGCCAGCGCTTTCTGCGTAAAGACATCGACGACAAAATAATCGATCCGCGGCATCGCCTCGCCTCCGAAGTAGATTCAGTTTACGGCGAGGCAGAGATCTGACGCGAGCGGCACTTACAGTGCAATCAGCGGCCGCGGCAGCCGCGTTTTGGCGCGATCCAGAAAGAGCCTCATGCGCAGAGCCTCGGCGCGCTGCATCGCCACCAGCCGCATGTGCCGGCGAATGTGGTCCCCGTCCACCAGGATCTCCACCTGCGTTTCGTCGAACTCGGCGTCTTTTTCCAGGCGCATGATCCGTTCTTCAACGGTTTGGCGAAATCGCGGGCTGATCTCAAAGCCTTCGCTAGCTACAACGTTAGTCATCATGGCAGGCTCCTCGGGAAAAATCCTCGGCCCCTAAAAAATAATTTTTGAAATGGGCTAAAGTTTTCTCGTACTTTGCCGATCATAGCCAGTAGGACTTTTAAACGCCAGATTACGATGTAACGATACTCAGGTAATTAGTTGTACAGAAACAGAACAGTCTGTCCCGTTTCTGGAATTTATATGCACATTCCGCCTCGGCTCTAATGAAGTTCTGAAGATTACGCGCCCCACCTACTCCGCCGCACCGATCGCGTAATACCCCTTGCGAACCTGCACCTTCAACCCATCTCCGCGGCACTCCACCGCCAGCTTGCGGAAGCTGCCGTCCACCTTAGTGTTGGTGGGTCTATAACTTGCCAAATACTGGCTGCGCAGCTCTGCCTCAATCTGCGCAAACGCCGCCTCCAGCTTCTTGCCGTTGTTGCCTACGTCGATCAGCCGCCCGCCGGTCTCCTCGGTCATTTTTTTCATCGGAGAATAGCCGGTATAGGACATTCCCTGCTCCAGATAGCTGTGTACATCGGCGATCAGAATCACATAAACAATGACGTTCGCCTTCTGTGCCGACTCGATGGCTTGTTCCAGCTTGACGCGGCTGCCCTGATCTTCCCCGTCGGTCAGCATAATCAGTGCCTTCCGCCCCGTCTCCTGGTTCATCTTGTCGCGCGAGGCCAGATCGACCGCGTCATAAAGCACGGTCCCGCGCGGCCCGCCGGGGGTCGGAATCGTCCCGCCGCCCGCGCCAGGCATGCCCCCAGCCCCATTGCCCCCGGCGGTATTGATCTCCGCCTTGTACAGCGCGCGTGAAAGCAGCCGGGGGTTGCTAGTCAGATCCTGCAGCAGGTCCACATTGACGTCGACGCCGAGCAGAAAGGCCTCGTCCTTCGCCTTGATGATTCGCTCCAGAAACTGGCTGCCCGCATCCTGCTCCAATTGCAAGACCCGGCGCTGGCTATAAGAGGTGTCCAGCACAATGCCCAGCGTCAGCGGCAGATGGGATTCCTCCACAAAGCTCTTGAGCGTCTGCGGCGTCTTGTCTTCAGAGATGGTGCAGTCGTCTTTGGTGAGATGTGGAACCAGGCCGCCGGACTTGTCCTTGACGTTGAAGACGACATCCACCAGGTTGACGGTCAGTTTCAGCGTGGCCATCGGCTGCTCGTCTTCTGGCGCGGCAGCCGGGGCGGAGCTGACCGGGGCCTCATCCGGCGACGGGGCAAGCTGAGCCCAGCCCGCCGGCATTAAGACCGGCAGCGCAAAAAACAGAGCCGCAACTCCCCATCGAGCCTTCATTCTGGTCCTTTAGACGCAATTGCAAGCCCAAAGACAGCATATCGGGATCGTTTCCCGGCGGCCGTGCAACCAGCGCGCCTCTGGCGCGTCTGATACTCTGACGATTGCAGCACTTTATCAGTTTTCAGTTTTCCGTTGTCAGTTGCCAGTGGCCAGTGGTCAGTAACCGGAAGACCGCCGCGATCAACAACTGCTACTGAATCCTGACGGCGTACCGCTGGCGGCAGTGGCTTTCTAAGCGACTGAGAGTTGCCTGGAACTGACGACTGAGAACTGACGACTGAGAACTGCCTACTGGAGAATATCTGTGAAGCAAGGTTATACGGCAATAGCGCTGGCCGCGCTTCTGGCTTCGAGCTTGAGTTTGGGCTTGAACGCTCAGGCTCAACAGCAACAAACCGCCGTGCCCGATGCGCCGTCGCCCCAGGCGCACAAGCCGCTGGCGGATGTGGATGGCCCCATTACCCCCGGCAAAGGCGCTGGGGATGAGAAGACGGGAGCCGATTCATCTTCCACCACCTCGACCCAGCAGCCCGCGGCAGAAAGCCAGACGTCTACCAGCCAGGTCAAAGATACGATTCAAACCTCGGCGCCGGATACTCCCGCCGCCGGCGAGGGCTATGAAAAAATCGGCAAGATCCTTCACGTCAATGTGAACTTCGTTGAAGTGCCGGTTACCGTGAAGGACTCAAAGCAGCGGCTTGTTGCCGGTCTCACCTATCGCGACTTCAAGGTCTTTGAGAACGACACGCGCCAGCCTATCGCCTTTTTCACGACCGATTCCTTCCCGCTGTCAATTGCATTTGTCATCGATCAGAGCTTGACCGCCGACGTGATGGCCAAGGTGAACAACTCGCTCGAGGCCATCCAGGGCGCGCTCACGCCCTACGACGAAGTGGCCGTTTTTTCTTACAACAACGGCGCGCAGGAGCGTACCGGCTTTACCGGCGCGCAGAGCACCCGCCTGCCCGCCGTGCTGGCGCTCACCAAAGCCACCGGCGCTGAGATGGGCGCGCCCATCAACAGCGGTTCCATGACCGGGTGCAACATTACCCAGAATGGCAGTTGCGTTGACCCGAATCTGGCGCCCGGCGGCTCCACTGGCGGCACCAACTTCATGACCATCCCCAAAGAGATTCACACCCTCAACGACGCCATTCTGGCCGCCGCCACGGAGCTGTCCACCCGCCCCAAGGGCCGCCGCCGCATCATCTACGTCATCAGCGACGGCAAGGAGTACGGCAGCAAGGCCAAGTACGGCGAGGTGCTGCGCTACCTGGAGACCAACAAGACCGCCGTCTACGGAACTTTGGTTGGCGACTCGGCCCGCTGGGGCGAGGGCTACGTCAGCCGCGTCCACTTGCCTTTCACCATGTATGACAACCTGCTGGTCAAGTACATTCACGCCACCGGCGGCACGGCCGACTCGGAAGTCAACCTGAACGGCATAGAAAAGAGTTACGCCAAGATCGCCGAGGAGGCGCGCAACCAGTACACGCTGGGCTACTACAGCCACCAGCCGCTCATCGACGGCAAATTCCGCAAGATTGAAGTGCGCGTCGACCGCCCGGCAAATGAGGTTGAAGTCATCGCCAAAACCGGCTACTTCCCCTCCGGCCAAGACGCCCACTAGACAATGTCCGGCGTATTGAGTGGAAGCCAAAGTAAGTTTCCTAAGGCAGTGTTGAAAGTTCTGCAGTTATTGATGCTTCAAAGGGCCTGGGTAGTACCGCACTATTTCGACTGTAGCCTGGTCGCTCGCGCCGTAGGCGCAACGGTTATTAGCCCCGCGTTTCAACGCGGGGCTGGCATAGCTGCAATTGCCCCGGAGTCCCATCGGGACGGCGCTCATGCTCTTGGTTCTCCTGACATTCTTGCCGGAAGAAACGAAATTGCAAATCGTGAGCTACTTCCGTAAATGCCAAACTTCGACAGTCGCAGGGTGCCCCATCCATTCCGCTGTTTCATCGCGGAATGGGTGGGATGGCACGAACCCCAGCCAGTCAGGTTCATGAGCGGCCCACCGGTCAGCCCGCCAGCACCTTGGCCGCCGCGTCTATCTGCTCCCGCGTCACCACTTCCGTAGCGCACCACAGCGTAGCGTTCTCCAACTCCGGATACCAGCGGCTCAACTCAATCCCGCCGACGATCTTGTTCTCAAGCAGCCGCTGGCTCCATTGCTCCGGAGCCTCTTCCGTTTGCAGCACGAACTCATGAAAGCGCGGCGCGCCGGTAAAAAGCAGCTTCGCCCCGCTCTGCGAACCAAGCGCTTCAGCGGCGTAGGCAGCCTTGGCCAGGTTATGCTCGGCCAGTTCGCGGATTCCCTCCTTGCCGTAGACGCTGAGAAAGATGGTAGCCATCAGCGCCACCAGCGCCTGATTGGTGCAGATATTCGACGTGGCCTTCTCGCGCCGGATGTGCTGCTCGCGCGTGGAAAGCGTCAGCACAAAACCCCGATAGCCGCTGCCGTCCACGGTCTGGCCCACCAGCCGGCCCGGCATCTGCCGCACATATTTTTCTTTGGCCGCGATGACCCCGCAGAAGGGCCCGCCGTAGCTCAGCGCCACGCCAAAAGACTGCGCCTCCATGCTGACAATATCGGCCTCGACCGGCGGGCGTACCACGCCCAGAGAAACCGCCTCGGCAATCGAGACAATCAGCAGCGCCCCTTTGGCGTGGGCAATCTCCGCAATCGCCGGAATGTCTTCAATGATGCCGAAAAAGTTGGGGCTCTGCACCAGAACCGCCGCTGTTTCTTCTGTAACTTCCGCTTCCAGCGCGGCAAGATCAAGACGGCCGGTCTTGCGGTCATAGCTCACCAGAGTGCTGGGCAGCCCCTGATGCTTGGCGTAGGTGGCCAGCACCTCGCGATACTCGGGATGAACCGTCGCGGCAACCACGGCCTTATGTCGCCCAGTCACGCGCACGGCCATCATCACGGCCTCGGCCGCGCCCGTCGAGCCGTCGTACATGCTGGCGTTGGCCACGTCCATGCCGGTCAGCTCGGCAATCATCGTCTGAAACTCGAAGATCGCCTGGAGCGTGCCTTGCGAAATCTCCGCTTTATAAGGCGTGTAGCTGGTCAGAAACTCGCCGCGCTGAATCAGGGAATCGATAATGACCGGCCGGTAATGGCGATAAGCGCCCGCGCCCAGAAAGCTGGTGTAATCGGTGGCATTCTTTGCGCCCGCCGCTCGAAAGTAGTCGATGATCTCGCTCTCGGCCAGCGCGCGAGGCACATCCAGATCGCGGCTCAGGCGATGCTCGGCAGGGATGACGGCAAACAATTCGTCAATCGACGCCGCGCCGATGCCGGCCAGCATCGACTTGCGTTCAGCAGGAGACTTGGGAAGATAGCGCATTTCAGCTTTTAGCCTTTAGCTCTTAGCTTTTAGCTAAAAGCCTGTGAAACAGGCCGGGGGTGACCTGTCAAGGGAGGTCTCGTTGTAAGTCAATGAGATTTCCAGTTTCAATTACAAGCTAATAGCTAACAGCTAAGAGCTCGCCTCTAACTCTCTTCCGCAATAAACGCCTCGTACGCCGCGGCGTCCAGCAGCACATTGAGCTGCGCCGGATCGGCAAGCTCCACCTTGATGATCCAGGTCTCATGCGGGTCTTCGTTGAGTTTATCGGGCGCGGAGACCAGTTCCTCGTTGATGGCGCTCACCGTGCCGGTCACTGGCGAAAAAAGATCGCTGACCGCCTTCACGCTTTCCACCGACCCAAAGGTCGTGTTGGCCGTGACCGTGTCGCCCACCTTGGGCATATCCACATAGACAATGTCGCCAAGCGAGTTCTGTGCGTAGTCGGTAATGCCGATAGCGCCGATGGTGCCCGTAAGCCCAATCCATTCATGCTCGCGGGAGTAGCGGTAGGTTGCAGGGTATGCCATGGGAGTCCGCTCCTTGCTTCAAACTCGCGCGCCCGTCAAGCACGCGGCAAAAGAGTAGTGTACGGCGCGGGGGAGGGTTGGGGAAAGCAGGGATGCAGCGCCGGCCACCCGGCCAGCTGTGGTGCGGACGTCCTCGCCCGCGCTTGTCCATGATTGATTACTGGTCACTACACTGCCCGGCATTGATTCCCCGAATACTATCCAGAACCAAAACCAGGATAAGGTTCCAGCGGTGTCACGGCCACAATCTCCAGCATTCCCGCCACAAAGATTGGCAGGCTGGCCAGAGCGGCGCGGACCTCGGCCTCGCCGGCTGCCTCCCAGAGAATCGCCGCGCCAGCAATGTCGCCGCGCTTCCATATCTGGCGCAAAAGGCCAGAGGCGTAAAGTTCCTTGACGCGCCCAGTCTCGCGGCCCATCAACTCCGGTGTGAAGGCTTCGGGCGGAAAGTCGTCCGTGCGGCGGCGGGAAAGCGATAGAAATTGCATGGAGAAATTGTAAAGGCCGGGGGCAGTCCCTAACCCCCCAGTCCCCAGTTCCTACCGCGCAAAAAACCTGCCCCGCCCCCCATTCGCCCACGGATCGTAGTGCAGCGCAAACTCCGCGCGATGCTGCACGCTGGGATGGCTGTACTCCCAGAATTCAATGAACGCGCTGGGATTCGGGTCGTCCAGCCAGGCCTCGCCCAGATGGTTGAAGGCGGCCACGGCGGTCTTTTGCGGATCGGCGACCACACCGTGAATCGCCTCCTGCCCGTAGACATCGGCCTGATGTTCAAAGTACCGACTGACGGCGTTGCTGGCCGGCTGCAAAACCAAACCCGCCACGGAGAGCGCAAAGAGCAGCACCAGAAATCCCTGGCGGCTGGCCAGCGGCGCTGAGCTCTCCAGCGAGTAAAGCTGCCAGCGCACGCCAAAGCGCCGAGCAAGCCCACGCGCAAATGCGGCACAGGCCCAGAAGACAAAAAATGTGCCGACGGCCGAGCAAACAATGCCTTTGGGAATATGGTTGAGAACGTAATGACCGCTCTCATGGCCAAAGATGAAGAGCACCTCGTCGTCGGAGAGCCGGTCGGTTGCCGTATCCCAAAGGACAAATCGTTTTGTCGCGCCGATGCCGGTCACATAGGCGTTGAGGCCGTTGCTCTTCTCGCTGGCCTTCATCAGGAACATGCGATCGGCGGCGATGCGGGTTCCAGTGCGGGCTACCACTGTTTCGAGCTTGGCCACCAGCGCCGGATGCGTCTTGGCCAGCGACTCGAATTTATTGAAGACCGGGTCCAGCAGCGGCGACGCAAAGACAGAGATCACCATCAGCGGCAGTGTAATCAGCCAGGCCCAGATCCAGTAGCGGCGCGGCCAGACGCGAACCACCCAGTTGAAGAGCAGCAGAACCGGAGTTGCAAAGAGCAGCGAAAGGCCCAGGCCTTTGGCCTGATCGCCCAGCCAGCTCCACCAGCTCTGAACGCTGATTCCATAGTGCCGGCTCACCGCGTGGCCAATGATCTCCAGCGGCAGCCCCGCCAGCGTCGCAATAAGAATCAAGGCAGCAAAGAAGAGCAGCCCCTGCATCCAGCGCCGGCGGAAAACACGCTCTGTCCAGGAGGCCAGCGCCGTAGCCCAGCGTGTAACCAGCAGCAGCCATAGAACGGCCAGGCCCCAGAGTGAGCCGCCAATATCCAGAGCCGTGCGGATACGATTGAGCACAATGGCCTTGGCGAGTTTGTCCGGCGGCAACGAATAGGCCTGCGCACTTGCTGGCTGGGTCGCGGCGGCGGTGCTCACTTGTGCGGCTTGAACTACGTGTGGCGGAGTCGTGATCCGCGGTCCGGGACCAAGCCGGGGCGCAACGCCAAACAACAGGGCCAGGCAAAGCATCGGCAGCATTCGGCACGCGGCAATCATCAACGATTTCCCTTCGAGTAGCTTACTCTGAGAGAATCCGGCTTGTAGAGGTTTATCTGGGTTTTCAACTTATGAGAGAGAATTCTTTATTCGCCAAAGGCCTGGCCGCTCCCAAGAGTTCCATCTTCGGCCTTGTGCTCCAAGCCAGTTTCCTCGCGACCGTTGCCGTTTTGCCGCTGGCGCTTCCCGTAGCTGCGGCGGCGCAGCAGCTGCCCACGCCAGTCGTGATGGATGCAATGACCACTGAGCTCAACCGCGCCTTTACCTCGCTTGGCAAGCAAGGCGACGACAAGCAATTGCCGCCCTACTTCCTCAGCTACTCGGTCAGCGACGCCAGCGCCGCAATGATCGGCGCGCAGTACGGAGCCTTGGTCAACAGTTCTGAGGCTCATCAGCGCGTCGCCGACGTGCAAGTGCGCATCGGCGACCCCAAGCTCGACAATACCCACGGCAATCATCGCGGCTCGGCAGTGACAAATACCAGCCTTCCGCTGAGCGACGACCGCGAGGCGCTGGCGCGATCGCTCTGGCAGGCCACCAACTCGGGCTATGGCACGGCTCTGGAAAACTATCTCAAGGTCAAGACTGAGGCCGAAGTCCGCGCCAAGGAAGAGGATACATCGCCCGATTTCAGCCAGGAGACGCCGCAGGTACATTTAGGCTCTCAGGCGCCGCCCGTAAAGATTGACCGAACTGCCTGGGAGAAGCGGGTGACCGCACTCTCGCGCATCTTTCGCGAGTTCCCGGATGTCTTCCAGAATGTGGTGATGCTTTCTGCGCAGAATGAGACCGACTACTTCGCCTCCTCGGAGGGTTCGCGGGTCATCATCCCGCACCGGCAGGCGCGCGTAGTGGTCTTTGCCGTGACCCGCGCCGAAGATGGAATGGACCTCTTCCGGGCCAAGACCTTTGAGGCCGAGACCCCCGAGGGCCTGCCCGCGCAGGCCGAGATGGAAGCCGCCATTCGCGAGTTGGGCAAGAGTCTGGAGGCCCTGCGCAAGGCGCCCGTTACCGAGCCCTTTGACGGCCCGGCGATCCTCAGCGGTCGCGCCGCGGCTGTCTTCTTTCACGAGGTTCTGGGCCACCGGCTTGAGGGCCAGCGTCAGCGCGGCGACGACGAGGGCCAGACCTTTACCAAGGAAGTGGGCCAGGAGGTCTTGCCGACCTTTCTCTCCGTGACCGATGACCCCACGCAGACCCGCTTTGGCAACACCTGGCTCAGCGGCAACTACGAATATGACGACGAGGGCCAGAAGGCGCGGCCCGTCAACCTCATTCAGGACGGCGTCTTGAAGACTTTTCTGATGTCGCGCCTGCCCATCGCCAACTTCTCAGCTTCCAACGGTCACGGCCGCGCGCAGACCAACCACGTGCCCACCGGACGACAGGGAAACCTCATCGTCACCTCGACCAAGACAGAGTCCGAGGCCAAGCTGCGCAAGCAGTTGATCGAGGAAGCCAAGAAGCAGGGCAAGCAGTACGGACTCTACTTCGAAGACATTTCTTCCGGTTTTGCGGTAACCCAGCGCCGCTCTCCGCAGGCCTTTGAAGTGATTCCGCTGGTGGTTTGGCGGGTTTATGTGGACGGACGGCCGGACGAATTGGTCCGCGGCGTCAGCATTGTGGGCACGCCGCTGGCGGCAATGAAGAGCATTGTGGCCACCGGCGACAAAAGCGAAGTCTTCAACGGCGAGTGCGGCGCGGAATCGGGCACCATTCCCGTCAGCGCCGTTGCTCCAGCCATCCTTATGAGCACAATGGAGACCCAGAAGCAGCCCCAAGGTTCGCAAAGACCGCCGATCCTGCCCATGCCAGCAGCTCTGTCACCCGCGCCGTAGAAGCCCCGCGCCGTAGAAGCCCCACGCCGTAGAAGCCCCGCGCCGTAGAAGACCCACGCCGTAGAAGACCCGCGCCGTAGGCGCAATGGTTATTAGCCCCGCGTTTCAACGCGGGGTTGGCGATACCAACAATTTATCCGGAGTCCCGTAGGGACGGCGCTCATGCACTGCGGGTGCGCGGGTGCCCCAGGTTCGGATTTTCGGACCTGGGAGTAAAGCTGAACAAGCCGGCTTGCGGTCCTATTTCGCCGCCGCCGCGCGAAGCGCCATCAGCATCTCCCGCCGCAGAATGGCATTGATGCGCGACTGATAGCCTTTGCCCTGCGACTTCAGCCACTCCAGCACATCCGCATCCACCCGCGCTGTAATCTGCCGCTTCACCGGACGATAGAAATGACCGCGAATTCCCTTCTTCCACTCTTCCGCCGTCAATTCGGGAGCATCGCTCAAGTCGATCTCGCTGTCAGGCCGCGCCGTCAGCGCCTCCAACTCCGCAATATCCGCCTCCGTCAGTTCCGGTAAGGTCTCCATTGTGTAACTAACCATTTTCGTCGGCATAACTTCTCCTCTCCACCGGTGTAGCTTTTCGCGCCGAGATAATGCGCACCACCTCAATAAAAACTCCGGGGGCAAATTCTTCGCGAACGGTGTGCGCCACCAACAGCAATAGAATTCCACCGGTAGCTTTTCTCACGACTCCGATCGTCTGCCAGCGCTGCTCACCGTCTACAACGCGTTCCGCAACCAGAACCCGCTGCGGGTCGCGAAAGACCAGACTGGCTTGCTTGAAGCTCACGCCATGCTTGCGCCGATTTGCAAGGTTCTTCGCCTCGTCCCACTCAAACCGAATTCCTCCCACTACAGTAATGTAATTATAATTATGGCGTTATGCAACCAATTAGCCGACTGCCGGGTGCCCTAGGTCCGGATTTAAGGATCTGGGAGACCACCAATCCCAACCGAAATTTTGTCCATCAAGAACATTGCAATCCTCCGCCGCGGAAGTTGCGCCTGCAATAATCCGCCGCCAACTCGCTGATTGTGTATATAAACCACCGCTGACCAGATATCGTTTGTGAGACCACGGAGACGATAAACCCCAACCAGCAAAACTGACAATTGACAACTGTTTTGCGGATAATTATCCCCTCAACGCGCACAATCAAGAAAAGCGGTCAAAATCCCGCCAATCAGGGGAAGCCCCCATGCTCTATATCTCCAAGACCATCCTCGGCCCCACCTCAAGCAACCCCGCCATCCGCCTCTGCTGCGACTTTATCGCCTGCGCCGCCCTCGGCGTGATCGACAAAACGCAAGGCGACCAGTTTTTCGACGCCGCCAAAGCCGTCCAGTCCATGTTCGGCAGCCAGCCCGTAACCCAAGAAAAGCCAAAGAAAACGGCAATAGATTCTTCGTTTCTTCGCCCAAATGCCAACCAAAAAGTTAACATGCTTCTTATCAATCAGATAGCCGAAACAATATCGCAATATATTCGGTTATTATTCTTAATCTCTTCGCTTTTTGTGGAGTCTTAAAAAGTTAACATTAATATTATCAATAAGATAGACGGAATAAATGGTCGATTTACTCGATTTTAGATTCCCTTTTCCTTCGCCAAATCAAGTTATATTATTCATTTAAATGAACTTATTCGTAAAATTATCGTTCGCCATACCTTCGCTTTTATCCGAATCTGGCGCGCTTGACGGTCTGGCGGAAATCTTCGCCGGTCATCTCGACCCCGACGCACATCTCGGCCAGCCGCGATCTCATGCGGTCGCCGATTCGGTCGCCCAGCGTCTGTTCGCGGGCGGCTCGCTCGGCCTCGGTCTGTCCACCGCCTCCAGCCGGAAGGTCGGGATAATTGGTGGTGATGATCGTGGTCTGCTTGTCGTTGTAGCGGGTGTTGAGGATCAGCGCAACAGTGTCCCAGACCCATTCGTTGGGCTTCTGCGCGCCCAGGTCGTCCAGCACCAGCACCTCGGCGGCAAAGACCGGCTTCAGCAACTCCAACTCAGTGGTTTGAACTTGAGAGTTGTAGCTGTTCTGAATGCTTTTGAGCAGCTCGCGATAGTCGCAGAAAAGGCCGCGAACGCCGCGCTCCACCACCAGCCGGCGCAGCACGCCCACGGCCAGATGAGTCTTGCCCACGCCGATCGAACCCGTGAAGAGCAGTCCCTTGCCCGCCGTGTCCACCGGATAAGCCTCGACAAACTTGCGCGCGGTCAAGTGCGCCCGGCCCAGCGAGGAGTCCGCGCCGCGAAAGGCCGTCTCATAGCCGTCCAGCGTGTAATGCCGGTACCGCTCCGGGATGTGGGCAGCGGCCAAACGGCGCTCCTCGCGCTCCATCTCCTGGCACTCGCAGGCGCGCGAGACCCATTGACCGGCGGGATTCACCACCCTCACCAGCCCCACTCCCTCACAGATCGCGCATACGCTCTTCACTACTCAAGGGTAGCGCAACAGGCCGCTGAAGACGGCGGTGCATCGCCGGTGCGGCGTTGTGGAAAAGGCTTGTCTCCAGCGTCAAAATCGATCGGAGCGCGGCAATTCAAATGCTGGGAAGACTCTCTGGTCAGACTCCGGCGCCATTGCCTACAATTGAATCTGTGCGGGAGGTTGGTTTTGCCGCTCGCGGAGAGAGAGAACCTGCCTTGCATCGAATTGCTTTGCGCATCGCCTTTGTTTTAGTGGCTTTAGCCGCCATGTTGTCGCCCGCCGCGCTGATGGCGCAGACGCCTGAAGCACCCGCATCCAAAGCCCCGGTTGCCGCGCAGCCGGCACCTGCGCCCCAATTCTCCGACGCTCAGAAATCCATCTGGCAGAAGGAGTATGAGGCGCGCCTGCTGACGGATTTTCCATGGCTTGCCAAGTTCAAGGAGGCTGATTTGGCGCTAGCGCCGCCCACCAAGGGCGAAGACCGCGTAGTTTTCATGGGCGATTCGATCACCGAAGGCTGGAAGATCGAAGGTCCAAATGGGTCATTCCCCGGCAAGCCCTACATCAATCGCGGCATCAGCGGCCAGACCACGCCGCAAATGCTGGACCGCTTTCGCCAGGACGTGATCGACCTCCATCCCAAGGTGGTTGTTATTCTGGCCGGCACCAACGACATTGCCGGCAACACTGGCCCGATGACGCTCGAAGAGACCGAAGGCAATCTGGCTTCGATGGCCGAGCTAGCCGCGGCTCATAAAATTCGTGTGGTGCTCTGCTCAGTGACGCCGGCCTTCGATTTTCCCTGGAAGCCCGGCTTGACGCCCGCTCCCAAGGTGCTGGCCCTGAATGCCTGGATCAAGGCCTACGCGGAAGAGCACGGCCACGTCTATGTGGATTACCACACGGCGATGAAGGACAGCCGCGACGGACTGCCGGCCGCGCTCAGCTATGACGGTGTGCATCCGCTGCCCGCCGGGTATGCGGTGATGACTCCGCTGGTCGAGGCGGGAATCGAGAAGGCGTTGAAATAGCTGGCAGCCAACAGTTGGCGGCGGGCAGTTTTGAACTGTCCGCCGTAAGCTGTGAGCTGTAAGCTGCCCTTGAATTGCCAACCCGCCCGATTGTCCCTACAATAGAAGAATTGCAGGAAAGGTCTGTCTAGAGCGATGCCCAAGGAAAAGATTCATCCCAACTACGCCGCGGTGCAAGTCAAGTGCGCCTGCGGAAGCAACTTCGAGACCCGTTCGACCCACAAGGGCGACATTCACGTGGAAATCTGCTCGGTCTGCCACCCGTTCTTCACCGGCAAACAGCGTCTGGTGGATACGGCTGGCCGTGTCGAGCGCTTCCGCCGCAAGTACGCCAAGTCGGACGAGGCAGTAGCAGCGGCAGCAGCCAAGTAACCGCGCCTCGGCAATCAGCCAACGTGAAAAGGCCTCCGCCCTGGCGGAGGCCTCGTTGTGTTGCAGCAAGCGCATGAAAAATCAATGCGAACGGTTCAGTTTTCAAGATGAAATGGGGTCAAGGATGCCGCGCGCTAAACGATCGATTCAAGCCACAGTGACCATCGACGGCTTTCCGCTGATCTGGCGTCTGCACCGTGAGCAGCAATGGTTCACAGCCGACGGGTGGAAGGGCATAGCCATTCATGTCTGCGTGGCTGATAAAGTGCGCCGTGAGATCTTTCTGGAGTTTCCGCCCGTCGGTACGGAAAAAGCCGGTGTATCGAAGGATGCTCCTCCGCGCCATCCAATCTTGCCGGCCGTAATCGAGGCCGGCATTCGAAAAGCGATGGCGGCTGGATGGGATCCCGCCTCGCGCGGTCAGCCTTATTTCTATCAAGTGGATGAGTTGCCCGGCTGAGTTGAAGATCCAGGGCAAAGGCCTTTTCATTCTGCTTTTATGCGAGAATGGCTGCATGGCCGTCGTAGAAGTCCAACACTTCCTGGGTAGAGCAAGAGACTTCCTGAAAGGGATGGAAAACCTCGTGAAGGAAGAGTTTTACGTTCTTGACAACGACTTGGTCAGCTACAAATACTCACCGGCTGTACTGGGCATTCATGGTGCAATCTCGTACAGTGATGCTCTGAGAACTGGCCTGGGACAAGAAGCAGTATCGTCGGACGATCACAATCAAGCGGCATACGATTTGGAGTCCCTCCTCAAATCCCGAAACTTTGGGAATCGAATAGGGATTGGCCATCTCAAAGACCTTCTCAGCAAAAAGAACTCAGTTGAGTATCGTTCCGTAACGGTTAGAGAAAATGAGATCGAGGACATTGTCAAGCATGCCCGGCGTTTTGCGGATTGGGCAGAGAAAACAGGCAGGGCTTTGAAGATTTGGGGGTAGTGAGATGATTGAAGTTCAAATGGCGCATGGATTAGGCAGGGCGAAGAACGTTGTGCAGGATTATTTGGTTCATAAGCTGTTATATCCAAAGGTTTATCTCGATGCTGAATTCAATGGTAAGAAGGTTGATGTGCTTGCGATTGACCGCGAGGGCACAGGCGACGTTCATGCCGTCTATATCATTTATCAAGCAACGGATGTTGAGAATGCATTGGGGACTATCGTCGCAAATATTGCAACCCCTCCGCCTCCAGCGAATATCCTCCCGCACTTTATCTACGCTGCCGTGGTTAACAATGGGCCGGGCGCAAGCAAGTTTGTTCCTTCGGAGCAAATTATTCAGAAGTCATTTGCCGAAGATGGCGTGGGGCGCATGGGGATCTTGTATGTAGATTTATGTGAAGATGACCCGAAGTTTCAGGTCCGGGGCATTCTCCGGGCTGAGCGTTTCCGCAACTCAAAAGAGCTTGCCGAAATGTCCGATCAATTTGTTGCTTCGCATACTGCGAACTGGGAGTTCCGCGGATAGCAGTTAGGATAACTTGCAACAGTTAGCCAATAGCTAGAAGCTAGAGGCTGATAGCTTAGGTGTCACCATGGCGGGCAAAGGCTTTACCGTAAAAAAAGAGTGGGACAACCCCACCGTGTACGCCATGCCCGCCGAGGCGCGGGTGCCAGCCGTGATGCGCCTGGGGCCGGTAGTGGTGGCTCCGGCTACAGTGCTGGCGCCGATGGCAGGAGTCACGGACACAGTCTTCCGGCGCTTCATCCGCCATGCCAGCCTGTTCAGCAGAGATCAGAGATCAGAGATCAGAGATCAGGCGAGCGTCGATGCCGTTGTGACCAATGAAAGCTCCGGCTGCGGCCTCTTGATGACCGAGTTCACCTCGGCAGACGGCCTGGCCAGGATGCGCGAGACCAAGCGCCGGCGCTATCTGACCTTTTACGACGACGAACACCCCATCGGCGCTCAGCTCTTCGGCGCCAATCCCGAGACGCTGGCCGAGGCGGCGCGGATTGTCGAAGAGACCGGCTTCGATCTGGTGGATCTGAATCTGGGTTGCCCTGCCAAGCGAGTCGTCGGCTCGAACGGCGGCTCGGGCCTGCTGCGCGACCTGCCGCGCATTGGGGAAATTTTTCGGGCCGTGCGCAAAGCCGTCACGATTCCCTTCACGGTGAAGTTCCGCATGGGCTGGAGCGACCGGGACATTGTCTGCCTGGAGCTGGCGCGGATGGCCGAAGCAGAGGGGCTGAATGGGCTGGCTCTGCACGCCCGGACGCGCGAACAAGGCTACAGCGGCCAGGCGCGCTGGGAGTGGATTGCCCGCGTAAAGCAAGCTGCGGGGATTCCGGTGGTGGGGAATGGCGACATTCGCACACCAGAGGATGCGGCGGCGATGGTGGCTCAAACCGGCTGCGATGGCGTAATGATCGGGCGCGCGGCGGCGGCCAATCCCTGGATCTTTCGGCAGATCGCGCAGTACACGGCCACCGGCAGCTTCGACCGGCCAACGGTGGAAGATCGCTACAACATGATCCGCGCTTATTTCCAGATGCTGCTGGACGAAGCCGAGGCGACCAAAGATCTGCCCCGCGATGCGCGACTGGGTGAGACGGCGGGCAAGATGAAACAGTTTGCCACCTGGTTCACGCACGGCGTTGTGGGCGGGGCCAATCTGCGCAGATCAATCTACCACGCAAAGACCGGGGCCGAGGTTTTGGACCAAGTGGACGCATTCTTTACGGCCCAGCTTGCAAGCGGCGCGGACTCCGAGGCTGCGCGGCAAGAGGACGGCCTGGCTGAGTTCCCGGAGGAAATGCCCGTCTGCGGTGGCGACTAAAGCTCAATTGCCCCAAAAAGCGAAGTACGCCAGTACGCACAAGCCCACGATGGCCAGCAGGAAGATGGCGAGAATCCACTTGAACGCGCTGGGCAGGCTGCTGCGGCGAGGGGCAACGGCAGGAGGCGGAATCACGCGCGCCATCTCGATGGAGATATTGTCGTGACCGCCGGCTGCCAGAGCGCGATTGAGCAGATCGTTTGCCGCATTTTCCAGCGTGGGACTGGCCGCTATCTCCTCGATTTCTAGTTCGGGAACATATCCCCAGAGTCCGTCTGAGCAGAGCAGCAGCGTGTCGCCGATTCCGAGAGGATGCTGCTCGATGTCGATTTCAACCTTTGTCTGGCGGCCCAGGCTGCGGGTCAGTACCGGGATGTCAGGATGGTGGCGAGCCTCCTCCTGTGAAATCAGATTGCGGTCAAGCAGGGACTGCACGGCCGAGTGATCGGAGGTGAGGCGGTGCAGCCGCCCGACGCGAACCAGGTAAGCGCGGCTGTCGCCGATGTGGCCGACCCAGGCGCAGGGTCCGTTGGCGTCCTGTTGCAGCAGCGCCGCCACTACCGTGCAGCCCATTCGCACGTTTGGTATCTCAGACTCTCTGGGAGTTGCCAGCAGCTTTGCATTGGCCAAGGCGGCAGCTTCGCGCAGCGCATCGCTCGCTGGGTACTCGCACGGCAGAACTGCCAGATGCTTATGGAACTGGTCCACCACCAGACGCGATGCGGTGACTCTTCCGGTGTATCCCCCAATGCCGTCGGCGACGATCAGCAGATCGCCCAAGGCGATGCGCACATGGAGAACGGAATCCTGATTCTCCTGGCGAAGAGTGCCGCGGTCGCATTTTTCTGTGAAAAGAAGCGCTGGGTGTGCAAGCACCGGAATCTCGCTCATCTCTGAACCTCGCTTTCAAAAAACAACCCGCGCCCGGCGGAAAAGCACATGCTTCTCCACTCGTGCTGAACTCCGCTCAACGCCCTGCGTTGCTTCCATTCGATTCGGTCGCGATGGAAGATGAAATTCGGGGGACCCAGAGAGTACGCAAACTGTGGTGATTACGCCGTGCATATTCTACACCGTTGCATCGGCAGTTATAGAAAAAAGAATTGTCGGTCGAAAATATGGTGGGCGAGGTGGGAATCGAACCCACAACCCCCGGCTTAGAAGGCCGGTGCTCTATCCGATTGAGCTACTCGCCCATGCTTGTTTTCATTCTACCGTTGAGTAAGCTGAGAATGCACCTGCAAAAGCATCCAACGCCTTCTGAAGTGTCCCAAATGCTTCCGCCGAGGATGCGCCGCAGGAGGTAAAGTAGGCGGTGATACCCAAATCCGGCTGATCGGCGGTCAGAAATGCGCGCCGGATCACCAGATCGACGCGGCAGCAATTGAGCGGAATAGTTTGCAACAACGAGCACAAGTCCTTGCACGCGTTGGCTGCAATCGCTGGGACGGCCCATTGCCGATTGTTTCTAGGAATCAGGTCGATGTAACAGCCAATGGCATGGGCATTGCATCCGGGCAGCGCATTCAGCTCATCGGGGTCGAAGGCATCGGCTTCAGAGAGCTGCCAGAGATCGCATTTTGAGGTCCAGACGGGTGAGCCGGCAGCATTCAGCCGCGCCAGAGCCTCGGCCAATCCAGGCAGTTGCGCGGCCTCCGGCAGATTCCATGCGAGCTTCGGGTTGCGGCGCAGATCCACAAGCCCCGGCCAGCATGCGTCGATCACCGGCGCATCGCCGCCGATCTCGAACTCCCAGTCAGCTTCCATGTGATCCGGCGGTGGCTGCCAGCAGGAAGCGTATTGAAGTCGCCTCCGCCCAATGAATCTCATTGCCGGGATCGCGGGAGAGGTAAGCGCAGTGGCCGCCGTGGCGAGTCTCGACAAAGCTCACTTGCGGGTTGGCGATGAGCTTGGCGCGAGACTCCGGCAACAGCCGGATGAAAGGATCGTCCTGAGCGTGCAGAATCAATGTTGGAACCGCAATCCGGTCCACCACGCGGGCGCTCGCCGCGCGATCGTAGTAGTCGTCGGCGTTGCGAAAGCCCCAATAACGGGCCACGATCTTGTCGTCGAACTCGCGAATCGAACGCACCGGACCAATCGTCTTTTTGGTGGCATAAATCTCTGGAAAGAGCTTCGCCTTGCGAGTGTAGCGCGCCATCAACCCGCGCAGAAAACGCCACTCATAGGCGCGGTTGAGCGGCTCGTGCAGCGCGTCGGCGCCGGGGGCCAGGTCGATGGCTGGGCAGACCGCTGCCACGGCGCAAAGCGGCGGCTGGTTGCCCCACTCTCCCGCTAGCTTCAGCACCACATTGCCGCCCATTGAGTAACCCACCAGCGCCACCCGCTCCAAGCCGAATCGCTGGACATAATGGCTTACCACCGCGCCCAGATCGCCAGAAAGTCCGGAGTGATAAAGCGTTGGCGTCAGCGTCTCAGTGCCGCCGCAGGTGCGCATATTCATGCGGACGACATTGAGGCCGGCCGACCAGGCGCGCGCCGCAATGCCTTGAATGTAGCGGGAATCCGACGAGCCCTCGAGGCCGTGAACCAGCACCACGGTAAGCTGCCTGGCTCGAATCGAATCGGCCTGCCAGTGGCAATGGCAAAGCACACGGCTGCCGTCGGCCGGGTCCACCTCGACCGTCTCAGAAACCGCTGTCAGTGTGAAGGCTGGCCGGGGAAGGAAGTTGCCCACGATTGTTTGCAAATGGCCGTTGCTCAATCCGCGGCGCGGAGCAAAGGCAGAAAAATCCGCCGGAAGCCCGTTAACGGCATGGCTAATCTTGTCTTGATTCAAGATTTGTGAGATCGGTAACTCGCTGATTCGGCCGCTGGAGCTCATGGCGCCCCCTGAGACGAGTGCAAGTTGGGGCGGCTAGTGGGGATCGAACCCACGACATCCTGTGCCACAGACAGGCGTTCTGCCCCTGAACTATAGCCGCCATATACTCCAATTGTAGCATCGATTCAGAAAATTCCGCCTCGCCGGACAGTGGAAAGGTCTGCCTGAGCTGCGATTGGATTAACAGAATGCCAAAATCACCTCGATGACAAAATTGCCAACGGACTCTGCGAAAACCCCTTAAACCGCGATACGCCCGACCCGCGCTCCGATGCGGGTGAAGATCTCCCAGGGAATTGTCCCGGTAGCTTGAGCGTGATCGAAGGCGGTAATGGTCTCGCTCCCTTGCGTTCCCAGGATCACCACCTCATCGCCAGCCGCAACTCCCTCGATCTCCGTCACATCCAGCACCGCCTGATCCATGCTGATGCGGCCCACCAGCGGCGCGCGCGCGCCGTGAACCAGCAGGCTGAAGCGATTGCCAAGCCGCCGGTCAAGTCCGTCGGCGTAACCCGCGGCCACCAGAGCCAGCCGCATCGGCTCGGTGGCCACAAATGTTCCGTTGTAGCCAACCACTGCGCCAGCGGGAACAGAACGAACGCTCGTCACGCGCGTCTTCCATTGCAGCACCCGTTGCAGCCGGGGGCGCAATTCTCTCAATAAATCTGGCTCCCCAGGCGCAAAGCCGGGATCGTACTCGGGAACAAGGCCGTAAAGCGCCAGTCCGGGCCGCAGCAACGCCTTCATCCCGTGACGCGCAGCCAGCGCGGCGATTTCGCCAGCCTGGCCGGCAAGCAATGCGGCAGAGTTGCCCACATTCAGCCATTCCGGATAGATTCCAGCGGCTTCGATCCTGCCCAATGCCTCATCCAGGCGGGCCAGTTGCTTTCCGGTCACGCGCCCGTCGGCCTCGTCAGCGGCAAAAAGATGCGTCATCACGCCTTCAAGGCGCAAGGGCGAGCCCGGCGCAAACCTTGCCAGCACCGGGGCCAACTGGTCCGGAGCCACCCCTTGGCGGCTCATGCCGGTGTCGATTTCCAGATGGACGGGAAGGGAATCTGCCGCTGCCTGAGCCGCGTGCGCCGCGCCTTCCAACTCGTCCAACTGCCAAAGATCCCAAGCCACGGCCGTCAGCCCATGCCGCACAACATCAGCACCTTGGCCGGGAAAGACGCCGGCAATCACCAGTAGACGCGCCGTGGGGCAGAGCACTCGCGCTGCAACGCCTTCTTCTACGCTGGTAACTCCTAGCCAGTGAGCCCCGCCCCGGACTGCCGCTGGAGCGCAAATGCCAAGGGCGTGGCCGTAGGCGTCGGCCTTGACAATGGCCAGCAACTCCGCATGGGGCACGGCCAACCGGGAGAGAATTCGGTAGTTGTCTTCAAGGGAACGGGCGGAAATTTCTACCCAGCAGGGGCGTGTTGGCATCAGGCTATCCAAGCCTTAGTTTAACGCGCGCAGCCCGGAGGCCTCCATGCTGCGATACTCTGCCCCTCAAAATCACCCGAGCAGCGCAAAAGCAACCACGGTATCGCGCTTCAACGGGATCTCATCCATCAATTCCGCTTCCAGATCGAAGGGAACCGTCATCTCACAGGCCACCACTTCATCCGTTGTCGCGCCCTTGAAACACAGTTCGCAGTGGGCCAGTGCCTCTCCGTCTCCCATGCGCACCGGTGGTCCAAAGATGCGGCATGTCATCGGCCGCCAGGCGTAAACGTCGCAGCGCCCAGTCTCCGGGTCCAGAGCAGGGCAGGGCGCCTCGTTGGCAAACTCCTCAAAGCGTTCCCGATCCGCTTCTGTGTCGCCCAAAAGGCCAGTCTGCGCGTCGCCGGGAAACCCCGCTTCGTGCTCCACAACCCACATCTGGGCGCGATGCTCAATCTCGTGTGCCAGAGCAGGCTCCGCCGCTCGCAACGTCTCCATGCCGGAGCGCAAACGCAACGCATCCAATTGGTTGAGAGCAAATACGCCGTGGCAACATTGGGTGCAACCCTGCCGGCAGACTAGCCGGTCACCTGCCCGCAACGCGGCCTCGGCGAAAGTCGCGCTCATAATCTGCACAAGTAAGGAATCGCCTGTGGGCAAACACATACCGAAAAGAATAAAGCATTGCCCCAAGGTTTGGTTCGCGGCCTTCTTGCCGCGGATAATTCTCCACTCCAAAATCGGGAGAACGACCCATTTTGGACTTGGCGATCTTCGAGTACCGGCGAAAATCAGCGACTGGCAAAACGCTTCAGGCCCATGCCGCGCTCTATAGAAAAGAAATAAGTATCCCCCGACAAAGCCGGGGGCTTTATGGTTGGTGGCCTCTCCAATGAGTCTGTGCAGAGACGCACTATGCCGGCAACCTCCTCGTCGCCCGCGCCATAGGCGCAACGGATATTAGCCCCGCGTTCAACACGGGGTTGACGATACTTACAATTCCCCTGGAGTCCTGTCGGGACGGTGCTCATGCTCTTCGTTCTCCTGACATTTTGCCAGAAAAAAATGAGATCGCAAACTGCGAGCGACTTCCGTAAATCTCAAACTTCGACTGTCGCCTCGGAAGAGCCGGGAGGTTTTCCCTTTTACAATAAACTAAACGCCGGGCGTCGCTATTCAACACCTGCTTTAGTAAATATTCCGGGAATGCGCCTTTAGGGCATCCATGCGAAAACCCTCTCACGGTCAGTTTCCCTGACCGATTTCTTGACGGGTGTGCTCACTAGGCAGTCGAAAAGAAAAAGCCATGATATTGGAATAAGGCACAGGCTTGCGTTGGCTTCAGCAAGTCCCCGAATCAAACAAAAGAAAATTACGCATAGAATCAAAGTTGCAATAAATCCCTCTCCTCGCTTCCGCGCCTTCAGTGAAGCAAATCCCAGTGCAAAATAAAACCCAAAGACCAGAGAGACACCGATGAGGCCAAAATTGAACCACACCTGTAAAAACTCGTTATGTGCATGAGCAATGCCGTTGGGATGACGCCATGGATTGGGACCGACCTCCTGAAAAGCATAAAATCCATAGCCGCGAATATACGGACCATTGATAATTTGCGCAAACGTTTGCGTCCATAATATCAATCTTCCGGACAAAGTTTCGGCGCTTCCAGAATCCCCCAAGTATTTGTCTATTTTGGAAGCCGTGGCAATCCAGCCCAATCCAATCCCCGCCAACATGAACAGGATTCGCCCCACGCGCCGCCAGGTGGTTCCAGGCGCAAGCAGCACATATATCGCTCCGGTAAGAGCAAGCGCAATGATTTCGGTTTTGCCGAATGTCAAATACAATCCAACCAGCAGCGATGACGCAAGAAGCATTGCCCTTCTTTTTGATATCGACTGTTCCCATACTAGATACATGACTGACATGATCCCAAGGCAGTCGCCCCACGCAATGACCGCAAAAAGAGTGAGCCTGTCGGAAATATCTCCCATATGGGCGCTCCCGGATCCTGAGAGCATCAAAGTGAGCGGAGTCGACACCGCCGTGGCGTAGGCCATGCCCAGGCAAAATCTGTGAAATACATCGCGGATTGGGTAGAGCTTGCATAACATATAAGATATTGCCACCTGCACCAAATAAGCCAGATAATAAACCGCTACAACCGATCGCGTAGGCGTCCAGACAATTGATAAAGCAGCCCAGATGAGTAGAGCCCCGCCGAGCTTCGAAGCAAGGCCAAAGCGGTTGTCATTCGATCTATTTCCTATGTCTCTTTCTATGGTTTGGCGCATATTGCTGATGGCAAATAAATAAATCATATAAGTGCAATAAACAAGAACAATTGCCACCTGCCCGGCCGCTGTTCCCATGCCGACGGCAGCCAAAAATATGCTTAGATTCTGAAAACCCCAGATATAACTGGAAAGCCTGAGTCCTGCGGGCTCCGATGAGGTAAAGATGGCCTGTCTCCTTTCAATCAAAATAATCGCGGCTGATTGGTATCTATCCTCGCGGCTCCGTCAAACATGCCGGGCAACTTGTAAATTCTCGGTAAAGGCCGCCACGCATTCCGAAACAAATAATCCTGATTGGTTGCCGCATAATGTTGCTGTCTACCAAGCTACGATACCACTCCGGCGCTGCCAGTTACAGACTGATTACTATAACGGTCCGTTGCAACCCGCCTCGTTAGCTCGGCCCAGGATAACTCGTTTGCCCTGGCAATAGCGCCCTTCGAAAGTCGCGCTAACTCCTGCGCCGGCATCGTCCCCAAAACAATCATGGCTTGGGCAAGCCCATTTACGGTTTGATCTTCATCCATCCCTTTGGTAGATACCACTATTCCGCAGGACTCGTTGACCAAGGTTCCCGGGCCGCCAAGATCGAGACAGATGACCGGAAGCCCCCTTGAAAAAGCCTCCAGAACAACCAAACCGCCTGAATCATGAAGGCTCGGAAACACCATGGATGAATAGCCAGACAATGATGCCGAGAACTGCCGCAACGGAAGCTGATCGATAAACTCGACAGCATCGGTAACGCCGCATTGAGCTGCCAACCTGCTCAACCACAATGCATCCGGCCCGCGCCCAATCAATGTGAGAGTCGCCGCGGGAATTATTTTCCTTGCTTCGCCCAACGCTCGAATCGCAAGATGCGCACCCTTCCAATGAAGCATCCGCCCGGTAAAAACAAATCGCGGAGATGCCAAGGCAGGCCGCTCGTGCTGCTCGATCGCTTGACTGCGAGTCGCTACATTGATCTGTACTTCGGCCTTGCCGTGCCACTTGGTGCGAAGAAGCCGAAGGCTATCGGGCGTAACCACATAAATTCGTTCAGCAGCGCCAAACGCCATGTTAGACAACGGGCTGTAGCGCTGCAATGCGATTCCAATGTCGCGAAGCAACTCCTTGAGCTTATCCAAGATCGGCATGCTGCGGCGCAGTCGGAAAGGCGCGCGTTCTCCACCGCCTATAGGTCCAATAATAAATGGAATCCCGAGCCGGCCCATAAATGACCCGTAAAGCATCGTGGCGAATGTTACATGATAGACGCAATCGAAATGATTTTCGCGGTGGCTCTTCTTCGCCGTACGGTACGCCCCCCACTGCCAAAGTACAAAGTAGATAGGCAAAAACCAGGTTTGTTTCTTGAGTTTCGATACCCATTGCGGAAGATCGTAATAAATAAAGTGCAATCCGGAAGCCCGGCTTGCGGACTCGGCTTCAATAGCCTCTCTGTTGTTTGCCCGCGTAATCACCCAAACCTCATCGGCATAAGCCCGCATATGCAAAGCTCTCTGCCAGCCGACCTCCGGCTCGGAACCGCGATTCGGTTCGCATGAATAAGCGGATAGAAGAACCTTCATGCTTTCTCCGCTTTCTCCAGGTATCTGCGATAACCCCAGCCATAGCAACCGGTCAGCAGTCTCCAGGCTACGCGAATACAGATAGCGGCTTTACGGCGGAGATAAAGGGTCTTTGGAGCTTTTTGATTCTTCCAGTAGCGTGACCGGATCAGCAGATCTTCCCGGTCGCTCTGCTCACGCAGCCGCCGGTTTTTCTGCTCGGGATAAAAGCGCATCCGCGACCATTGGCGCGCCACATGCTTGATTGTTCCGTGATCGCTGAATCGAATCCAAAGATCGGCGTCAAAGGCCAACTGAAACTCCGGGTTAAAACCTCCAGATTTATCGTAAATCGTTCGTCGCCAGAACATGGACATTCCCGGAATATAATTATAAGTATAAAACCAAAGAAACCGATTGAAAGGGATTTCCTTCTGCTTGCGCAGAGCATTGCCTTCAGTGTCTATCCATACTGTGTCGCCGAATACCGCGTCAACATTGGGGTGCGCGGCAAAAAACTCTCCAACGTCGCGCAACGAACCAGGTTCAAAAAGATCGTCGCTGTTCAGAAAGCAAAGAATTTCGCCGGTAGCATGGGAAAAACCCTTCATAATTCCCTGAGTTTGTCCCCCATCCGGTTCGCTGCACCAGAACTTCATGTGCTGCTCGTACTTGCGAATGATCTCTGGACTTTCGTCCTTCGAGCCTCCGTCGATCACTATTAATTCCAGATCCGGATACCCCTGATCGATAATTGATCTGAGGGTTAACTCCAGATACTTTGCCTGGTTGAAAGAGGGCACTACAACGCTGATCTTTGGTAACGTCGGCATTCTGTTTTTCTCTCCCGCAATACTTCACAGTTATGAAAGGCACAAGTGATCGATCATTCCAGCATAACTGTCAGTCACCGCGTCCGATTCCGATACTCCGCGATTCGACCAAAGGTAAAGAGTGCAAAGATTCATCAGATACGCAAGAGCCTGAATCTCCGGTTTATAGCAATACTCCTCCCCTAGCCAGTTCCGGCAGCCTTGCAGCGTCTTCCGCATAGCTCCGAGCATCTTTGCGACAGAACTTCGGTGCAACGCCATCGGCATCAAATTAAAATGAATAAAGTCCATTAAAGGAAGTTGCTCGTAATCCGCATATTCCCAGTCGAAGACTTTGGCGATACCGCGCTCCACCCGAATATTCCACTGCGTAAAGTCGTTATGAGCGGCTACAAACAATAGAGGCGATCCAGAAAGCGATTCTTCGATTCGCCGCAAACCCTTTTGCAAACGATCCCACCATGTTTTGGAAAGCATTCCTTCAAGATCCCTCATGCGTGAACAAATGCTGCAATAATGACGAGACTCTTCAAGCGGCATTCTCTGCCGCGACAATCCTTGAAGAGCACGCAGAAATATAACGTGCGGCTCGCCAAACTCGACAGCAACTTCGCCAGTTAGCGGGCGCTCGGCAACAAAGCACAGATCCGGTCCTGAACGATGAGCTACAAGCTCGGGAACGCAATTGGAAAGCGAAGTTTGATCTCGCAAAGAGCGCAACCAGTTGGCCTCGTTTTTCAGAAGAAGATCAACCGCTTCTCCCGCTCCAGCCTTCACAATATATAAAGGTTCCGTACTTCGCTTGTCCAAGAGAAGAATTGTATCCTTGGACCATACTCCCGGAGTTCCGGCACGGCAGCAAGACTCCCCGGCCTCTTGTCCGATCGCATTCCGCACGGATGCAAGCTGCTCAGATTCAACGCGCCCCTTTGCACCCAAAAGCCGCGGCGCACCCGCGATTGCGCGCAGCGGATATTCCAGCTTGCCAGGGCGGAAAACTTTCCAACATGCTTTGCGGGCCGCTGCGTTGCGCGAAACGGTAAAGCGCTCGCGCCCATTCCATCGCAGCGCAAAATGCGTTGCCGTTGGTCCACGCTGAGCTAAGTAAAAGCGGCTGACGTTATCCACGATTGCTTTCGTTTTCTATCATCGATCTTTGGATGGCTTGTTCCGTATCCGCTATTACTTTCTCCAGGGATTGCGCGGCATCCACAATCGCATACTTTCTCTGTTTCTCAACAAACGCTAAATACGCCAAGCGCTGCCGCGCTGTTTCTTCAATTGGAACTTCCTGCTTGCGCGCCTGTAAAACGTCCGCCGGAGCATCCAGCAAAATCCACATGTCTGGCCGCGGCATCAGTTTGCCAACGCACCTTGCAATCCACTGCGGCCCGCCGTAGCGATACCGCCTCGAGTCAATTAAGAGATCATGATAGTAGCGGTCGCAGATAAGCAGCGATGCTCTATCGTCCCGAAAAAGATTCGCGTACCACTCTTCGACAAGCCAGACCAAAACCTTAATTATGGAAACCACGACGGAGCGAGGCGGCTTGCCATGAGGATTAACGACAATTGATCCCGGTTCGCCGCGCTGGAGAGAAACAAAACGAGGCTTCAAGTGGCGCATCTTCACAGATTGACCGCTCTCTGTCAATTTGCAAATCAATCCATGAATAACAGAGCTTTTACCGGCTCCGTCTGGACCGAGAATGACGATCTTCAATCTGTTGTTATCCTTTGATCGAAAAGCCTAGGATGGCGTTCGATGATTCTCTTCAAAAGCGCGCCACTTAACTTATGCTCGTCTGTTTTTTGATCCGAAATAAACTCGGCTGATCTTGCTGAAACCCACTTCACTGCAATACCGCCCCGCTCCCGCACTTTATGACACTCCTTGAAGCCGGTCTTAAAAGTAAAATGGGTAATCATATTGGTTCCCGCCAACTCTCTCAGAACGTGCCCAAAAACCTTACGGCGCATTTCATCGCTGGCATAGGCGCGAAGATTGAAGCCGCAAGGCCGAAGAAGAAACAACCGCGCATAATCCAACGCGCGGTCATAGATCATCTTGCCGGCGCAAACAGGTTTAGTCTGTATTTGTTGGATTAACCAGTTACGCTTTTGCCTATCAATTTCTTTCTTGAATATTTTATAATCTCTCGCTTCAAGCCTATCCAGCGCTGTTAACAACTTAGGAAATCCAAAGCTCTGCGCATAAATTGCAGGGTCCGCCGTATTTTTCCAAAACGCAAGCGCTCGATCCCCGTATCTCACCAGCTTTTCTTCGGTTCCATTCATTCCAGCCAGCTTGGCAATTTGAAAAAGCCGAATGCAATTCTCCACAGCTTCATCGATTCTATAAAAGCCGCGCTCATCTCTAATGCGATCCCGCAAGAGAGCGTCCTCATCGAAGAGTGGCAGCCCAAGGCTCAGAAAGGAATGAAATGCATCAATCTGAAGATACCGTCGAGGATTGACGGAATAGAATCGCAGAATATGTATTGCGTGCTCGCGACTGGAGGAGCGCGCCCAGTGATCGCATTCTGTCAGCACGCTCCACCCATGATCCACCGCGCAGTCCGTGGCAATCTCTTTCCATCGGGGCAGATCGTTCCATCGCACAACCAGATCGACATCGTGGCCGAAATTCGGATAGGCTTCGTAATTGCGCATTACTGCGTATTCGACCTGGTCCTGATTCATCCGCGAGAAGAAATCGATTACCGTCGCATCTTGCATCTCAGAGTTAGCCGGTGGCACTAGAATGCACCTGTCTGGCGGCCGATTGCCGTCTTTGATATGACCTGGCCTAGAATCTGCCTTGGTTGCAGCAAAATAGCGATTGGTAGCTTGAAGAGCAAGCGCGCGTACTCTCGCTGCGCGTAGTGCAGTACAGCCGCCTTGTAGAGTATTTTAGCCAGATCCTTTCGCTCCATATTCAAGCGGTTAAGAAGCGGCGCGCAACGCAGAGTGGCAAGAAAGGAATCCCAATCCGGTTCAGCCTTACCGGAGCGGCGGCATATCATGCATTCTTTCAAATAGCGAACCTTGGTGCGAGTTAGCCGCGCACCTGAGATTGATGCAGAGCGGCCGTGCATCCGATAGTCCAGAAGATACTCAGGTTGAACCAATATCTTATAACCATTTTCCAAAAGTCGATTCCAGAGGTCGAGATCTTCCGCCGGCCAGAATGCCTGCCTATACCCGCCCACTGCAAGCACCGCTGTTTTCCGTAATGCAACCGCCGGGTGATTAAATCCCACCAATTCATTTGCCGAGACAAGCTTACTTACGGCTTCATGCGTAAACAGCGTGGAATTGTCCTTTCCGATAACTCGATTCTTGGCGTCGATGTGTCGAACAAGGCTGCTGGCCACCGCTAACTCAGGGTGCTCTTGAATAAAGGCTAACTGGCGTTCCAGCCGGGTTGGCCGCATCAAATCGTCCGCGTGCATCATAAATACCCATTCATTTGCCGCCAGGCCGATTGCCCGGTTCAAAGTGGGCGCAGTCCCCTGATTATCTTGGGTAATAACTTTGATTCGCCGATCCAAATTTTCATATTTCTTCGCAATTTCCAGAGTATGATCCGTCGATCCGTCGTCTATTACGATCAATTCAAAATCGCTCCAGGTCTGGGCCAGCACGCTGTCAATTGCCTGCGCAATAAACTGGCTGGCGTTATAGGCCGGCATCACGACGGATAGCTGCATCGGCGATCCTTCCCGCGAAAAGTTTTAATCTAAATTTGCAACGGACTTGTACAACTGCAAATATTGCTCAGCGATTACCGGATAGGAAAACCGCGCCACAGCGGCCTTTCGCGACTCAGTACTCAAACTCAAGCGGCGCTCGACCCCATCCAGCACCCAGCGAATTCCGCTAGCCAGATCCAGCGTGTCGAACGGCCGGGCCAGATAGCCGGTCTTTTCGTGCTCGACTATATCCGGCAAGCCGCCTGTGTTGAAGGCCACCACTGGAGTGCCGCAAGCCAGCGCTTCTACGCCGCTGTTTGGAAGATTGTCCTGTCGCGATGGAACAATCACGGCGTCTGCCGCACTATAAAACAAATTGAGGCTGACATCGTCGTGCAGATGCCCGGTATAGTGAATTGGGAATCCGAGATTCATTGATTCCCTGGGAGCAAGCTGGCCAACAATAACTAACTCGAGCCCGGGCAACTCACCGCGCAGATGATCGAGTGCATTTCTCAATAGATCAAAACCTTTGCGGGGAGCGCGCGTGCCAAAGATCGCGCCGAAAAGCAGCAACGGCACATCAGTTGGCAGGCGCAGTATCCTGCGAGCCAATGCCTTATCGATCGGCCGCCATGCTTCCGTATCGATTGCATTGTGGATTACGCTGACCGGCCAGTTTCGCATCATTACGCTCTGGCGAACGCAATCGGCCAACCAATGGCTAGGAGTAACGATGTGCATCGGCAGGCGCCAGAGTTTCATTTTCCGGCGCCAGGTCCAGCGATTGAGATCGAAGCCGGACTCGTGCGATGGCCGGTTATTTCGCAAGTAGCCGTCGCGCCAGCGAAAGTCCTCAGTGTAATGTTCGGCTCCGCAAAACCCCCACATATCATGCAGCGTCCAAACAACCGGTTGTTGAAGCCTGCCGATGTCGGCAATCGACATCATCTCTCCCTGCACCCATTGCAAATGAATAACATCGGCGCCCGCCTGGTTCAATCGCCGCGGCCAACGAGATGAGATAATTGCGGATGAATGAAAAACTCTGTTGCCGGTGCAAAAAAGTTTTGTGGAAGCAGCTCCGAGATAATTGCGCAAGCTATTGATCGTGTTTGCGCCGGCGCCGTTGGGCTTGTGAACGGTCCAATCGCCAGACTCGGCGTTGACCACATGCATCTGAGAATCTATCCCATGCTCGCGCAACGCATGATGAATGCGATAAGTCGCGCGTGCAGCGCCGCCATCGATGTCGGAATAACTAACTTGCGCGACCTTCAACGAAAGACCATCCTATGCCCGATTTTAAAAACCGCATTTGAAAAGATCTTCAAACGGAATACAATAAAAGTTCTTGATCTTCTCAGATCAGGAGGCGATTGAGGCGGAATCAACCCGCTGTTCTTCAGTGAAAGTAACTGGAATAAAACCTCTAAAGAGTTTCCGGATCATGAAGAAACATGCGGGAAAAGTGATTGCCAATTGCGTGATGATCGAACCGAGGCAAACTCCCATGACTCCCAATCGGCGTGTTAAATAAATAGACAAGCCAAGATTGCTCAAGCTCGCAAAGACAGCCACCGTGGCTTGCGCCTTCAGCACTCCCGCTCCGTTGAGCCACATCGACATGGCCGTGGAGACAGCGCTCACGACGCCCCATACGGCCAAAACCGCCAGTAAAGACATTGGGGCGGTCAGCGATTTTCCGACTGCCACCCGGATAATCCATGGACCGGCCAGCGCCAGAATAGTGCAGAGCGGAACAGAAATCGCCAGCGTCACGCGCAGAGAAGCCAAGAAAACTCTGCGCACCCAAGCTACATCGCCGCGCGCTGAAGCTTCGCCATATGCGGGCCAAAGCGGGCCAAGCCCCATGCCGACCACCATCGCCACAAAGCTGAAAAGTTTTTGCGGCACGGCATACATGGCTACGGCCGCCGCGCCCAATACCTGAGCAATGACGATATTGTCCGAGGTATAACTGATGGCAACCGCGCACTGCAGAACAAAAAACAGCAGCCCAAGTTTCAGTATCTTCTTAGCCGAACCACCGTTAAAGGCGCTCCATGAGGGAAGCAGCCAGCGATGCTCGCGAAATAGAAACCAGCCGTTCAGCACCGTTGCCGCCACGGTGCCAAAGGTAGATGCAAAAACCAGAAAAGCCAAACTGCCATGCAACGCAATAACCAGAAGCAATGAGAGCAGAGAAACAATACTTCCTATGGCGGCAACAATCTGCGAAAAATATCCCTGTTGCAAACCGGCCTGAGCGCGAATAACTACACCCAGCGGAATGCTGACCACAAACCAGGAGAATAATACCAGGAATGCGTGCGCGCCTTCAGTGGCCACGGCCGCGGACTTGACGTTGAAGAGCCGCATCCAGGGAAGAAACGGATAGCCGATTGCCCCGGCCACTGCAAAGAAAGCGGCAATCCCCAGCATCATGACGAAGGCGCTTGTAACATACTCCTTCGCCAGAGGGCGATCGTCTTTTCCATAGGCTTCGGATATGGCGTTCATCAAGCCATTCCCGATGCCGAGATCCGCAAATGCCATCACCGTGATGATGGAAATCAGGACCATCCAAAGACCGTAACGCTCCTGACCAAGATAAGAAAAGGTTAGCGGCACGGTAATTAAGGTCGCCGAAAGTCCGACAACTCGCGCCGCTCCAGCCGAGACGGTTGTCATGGCAGCGCGCCGGAGACGCTCTTTTGAGCGTCCATTGGCAGTCGAGGTATCGAATGGGCGCAGACGAAAAACCAATTTCACGCGCCCGATCTGCTGAAGCAAATTAATCAACTGCCTCTTTCCTTGGCTAAATAATATTGAAAGTCTGCGAAAAGAATCGCTAAAAAAAACGACGAGAACAACCTCAATAAATCGAAAGCCGGCCTTCAAAAAGGCGCGCTTAACAGCTCCTTTTCTTCGAATCCGGCTTTACTCGCAAATCGTTGATTGCAGCGCCAGTTATTATCTTCTACCGAACACCTAAAAAGGTGCGAATAAATAAGACGCCGCCTCTTACACTTTATGAGTTCAATTGCAATTCAACAGCAATTTGCATGCGTCAATGAGTAATGATAGCGGCGGAGGCCGCCTCGCCAATAATCGCTTGCGTGCTTGAAAGCGTCGACTTGATCTTGCTCATCGGGACATACACAATATCCTGCGGCTGAAGCGCGAGAGGCGTTTGAGATCCCTTGGCAATTGCATCGTAGTTTAGCGGAAAATCAAGCACTGTCCCATCCGGGTTGCGGCGAATGACCCGTAATCCTCCGGTATTCGCTTGTAGGAATGTTCCGCCGCTGAGCGCCAGCGCCTCGGCAACATTCAGCTTTCCGTCTTCCTGCATAAGGTATCCGCCGGGCCTGTTGACCGCGCCCAGAACATAAACAATGCCGGCGCGCGGAACAAGAATCGAGTCGCCGGGACGCACAAGAACGGAAGCTTCTTCCCGAGTGTTTTGACTGCGAGAATAAGGAACATCCACCTCAGGCGCACTGGCATCGGAGTCATGGCGGATCTTGATGTGTCCGCCAGCCAGAAAAGTCAAGCCGCCAGCCTGCGCCAGTATCTCGCTAAGCTGGGTGGGCGCAAAGATCGCCACCCGTCCAGGGCTCATCACTTCGCCAAGCACCGTTGCATACTGGCCGGCATACTGAAGAACATCGATGCTCACTTGCGGCTGGGTCAATATCTGATTGTCCTTGAAGGCCGCTTCAATGTGCTTTGCCGCGTCCTGCAAACTCAGGCCCCTGACACTTACCTTGCCGCACAGCGGAATCTGCAAGTCACCGGCAGGGTCCACGCGGTAAGAGTTGGTGAACTCGGGGGTGTCGTAGACGGTGATGCTCAGCAGGTCTCCTGCCTCGATACGAAACTCGGAGAAGTCTTTGGGAACAATTGCTGGCCCCGCGGTTGGCAGGGAATTTGCGCCCTTGCCCACGGTAGATCCAAGGCTATTGGTCAGGGACGAAAGTGGCGCGGAAGCTGCCCCCGGCCCTTGAGCCTTGCCCGGCACAGTCAGTAGCGCGGCCAGGAAGACAGCGCCCAGCAGATAGAGCAGACCGCGGCAAGAATCAATGTTATTTTTCGCCATAATAACCCTGCACATTGTAGCCATAAACGCTCCGATACTCGGTTGCAGACATGTTCACGGCCTCGATCACGATACCGAGCATGTGAACTCGATTCCTGGCAAGGTTCTGCACAAAGCGGCGCAATGCCTTGCGAGTAGTTCGCCCAGCGCGCAACGAGCCGATTGTTCCATCGCAATGAGTTCCCACGATAATTGCGTCGGCGACTGGCAAAACAGGCGCGTTATCTACCAGCACCAGGTCGAAGCGCTCCCGTGCAGTATGAAGAACCTTTTCAATCTCTCCCGATTCCAGAATCTCCGAGGCGATAGGGGATTGGTGGCCCGCCGATAGAAGAGTCAGATTCGACTCCACCGGATGAGGCAGCAGGACCTCGCCCAGCGATTTTTGGCCCACCAGAACCTCAGCCAGCCCATCCTCTCGCTTCGAGCGGAAAAGCACATGCTGCCGCGGACGCCGAAGGTCGGCGTCTATGATGAGAACCTTCAGGCCAGTCGCCGCAAAAGCAAGTCCTAAATTATAGATAAGGTATGACTTGCCTTCGTCCGGCAGCGCGCTGGTGATGGAAATGACTCGCAGTTTGCGTCCCACGCCGGAGAGTGTCAAACCGGAGCGCAGGCTGCGGAACGACTCAGCCGTTGCGCTATCCGGAGCGGTGAGAAAGGGGCTGGATTCCTCGGCAAGTTTCCCTTCCCGGGGCTTGTTGTCCATGCGGTGAAATGGGATCATGCCCAGCACCGGCAGCTTCGAGACCGACTCCACCTGGAAGCTGTCGGCCAGCGTGTCGTCCTGACTTTCCAGCAGAAAGGCCAGGCCCGTGCCCAGAAACATCCCGCCCAAAAGACCCGCGGCAATGAAGAGAAGTGGCTGGGGCATATGAGGCTTTCCAGGCGGCCGCGCCGGATCTGCAACGGTCACATTGGTGGCGCTATTGCCCGCTTCGATGTTCGCTTCCTGCAGTTTGGCGTACAAAATATCGTAAAGTTCGCGGCTTGAGCGTGCCTGCTCGATCAACACTCCCAACTGCACAATGTCGTCATTCATTCTGCCAGTCACAAGTTTTTGCGCTTCAAAGGCAGATTGCAGCGCCTTTTCGTTTTGTTGAGCCAGTTCAAGATCGTTCTTCGCCCGCTCCTTGATCTTTCCGATCTCGTCTAGTATCTGATCGTGTATAGACTTCAACTGATTGGTAAAGTCGGCAAGGCGCGGATTCCGCGGGCCATACTTTGTTTCCGCGCTGGCATACGCCACTCGCACGGTAGATTCCTGGGTCCTGAGCCCATTGAGAATATCCAGACCGTTACCTTGAGAGAGAACAGATGAACCTGCCAATCCGGGAAGAGAACTGGTGCCCAGCGAGGAGATCAGATCGGGGTTCTCCGAAGCCGTCATTCGATAGATCGCCTCGCGCTCCAATCGAACCGCCTCTGCCTGCGTAACCTCTCCATTCAATACGCTCAGGCGCTCCATCTCCGGCACCTGCACCGAGCCTCCGCTTGCTGCCGACCCGGATGAGGATCCGCCACCTGAAAGAGTAGTCAAGCCCAGCATCGCTGAGGAAAGATTGTGGGAGCGCTCAAACTCCGCCACCGCTTGCTGCGACTTGCTCACTTGGTCGGAAAGATCGCCGAGTTGCGCTGAAAGCCACTGCGAGACATCCTTCGATGAGTTGAAATTCGAGCTGAGGAGATAGGACTTGTACTCGGCAACCACCTGATTTGCGACTTTCGCCGCCTGAGCAGGATCCTCATCTGTATAGGTGACCGTCAACAGCCGCGAGGTCTTCAATTGCTTAACCGCCAAATGCGCCTCGAAGCCGCTGATCAGAATCTCCCGCCGCTTGGCGGGCAATGCTTCCGCGCTTACTATCGGTCCGTCTTCGTGGCTGAACCTGTCTGGATTCTCCAGCCGGAGCATTCCCAGCTTGCCCATCACTGCCAATGCAATCGAGTCGTCTTTGATGACTGCAATCTCGGTCTCGACCTTCGTCTTGAACTCGTCTGGATCGCCCGACGCCATCGAAACCACACTGGAGAGCATGTCGGCGCCAGCGCCCTTATCTTCATTGAGTTCGATCGTTGCCGTGGCCCGGTACTTGGGATGCATCACAAAGCAAAGAAGTATCGCCGCCAGCAGGCAGACGGCCGCGCAACCCGCCACTACAATTTTTCTCTTCCACAGAACGAGCGAAAGATCCTTCAGAGACGGTTCGTCCCCGGAGCCTGAGAACCGGCTGCCTTCCGCAGTCCAGCCTCCGTTGCGGCTGGTTTGGTGTTCATTCTCTTCTGCCAAATAGGTTCCTCTTCCGCGGTCTGCAATCGATATTTGATTGAAGAGGGCTTGCTCAATGCTTGTGCCGGCTTGAATTATGGATAGGAGGGGAAACTGTCCATAATCTGATTCTGAATCCGCATTTCGAGAAAGGCTTCGCCTTCCTCACTTGGGTGGGGTAGAGTCTCCTGCCCGTTCCCACTGAAACCGTGACGCCTCCGCCAGACGGCTTACAGAATAAATTTATCGGCTCTATCTTTGGAAACGTGATGGGCCTCACGGGACGACGTGCAGAGCTAGCCATTAGACTAGCAGTGGCCGTTCCCGCAGTCAACTGTAACACACCAGAAAAATGCCAGATTAAGCCGCGCAATCAAATACTTGCAAGCGCTCCACTCGCACTCAATACCCATACTTTAACTCTGGCCAGTCGGCCTCGTAACGGCGCTTCCGGTGGCGCAGCCAGAAGTAGTGATGATGCTCGCGGTCCATGATCCACGGCGCATCGAAGGCGCCAAGATCGATGTCCTCGCCGTAGTAGTCCGTGTAGTCCTTTGGATCGCTGCCGAGCGTGAGAACCGATTCGCCGGTATACCCGTTCCAGCCCCAATAGAAGTAATTCTGGTGCCCGCTGATCGCCGTCGGCAGGTCGTACTTCGCCCCCAGAACATTCACCGCGCTGGCTTCGCCATAGTTGCCGCAGAAGATCGCCGTATGGGCGCGCACCTCAGGCGGAAGTGCGTTATACCGCTCGGCAAATTTCATCACCATCTTCGGCCAGCCAAAGCCGTCGGAAAGGTACTGCGGCAGCGGACTGGTGAACTTCTCCGTCTTGACCTTGTTGGCGCCAAAGCGGGCTGTGTAGGCGTTGTGTCTATCCGGCGGCAAAATCGTCGCATGATCGGCGCGGCAACAAGCAAGAAAAAGCAAGCGAGAATAGCCGAATAAGCAATCGCTGGCCAACCGCGCCGCGTCAGCTCTACAAAAGCCACGGCGCCAGCCGCAATGAGCACCAGATAGATCGGCGCAACATAATAATCCTTGGCGTGCATCGCCATCATCAAAGCCAGAAACAGCAGATAAGTAAACGCGACAATGCGCCACGCCCGCGCCCTGCGCGCAAAGCCCAGCCAGGCCAGCCCGCCCATCCGTATATGAAATGAATGAGAAATGTAAGTGCGGCAAAGATGCCTGCAAGCAGCAAGGCCGCGCGCAATGGAGTTCGCTCAGGCGGCTGCGTTGTAATGCGCAAAGAAACTTCAAACCTAATTGAAGCCTTCTGAGTGTCCGCCAACAGGACGTCGGCCCACGCGGTCATTCTCTCACTCTCGTCCAAACACAAAAAGGGCTCCGATGACTTACCGGAGCCCTTCCTGAATGTATATTGATACAAATATTATTTAATCGACAGAGACTACTCTCGGCTTGTCGCCACCGTCTGCGTTTGGGCGGTGTTTGAGAGCATCCGCACCTCCACGCGCCGGTTCTGCTTCCGTCCTTCAGCGGTCGTATTCGGTGCTACCGCCTTGTCCTTGCCAATTCCGATCAAATAGAACCGGTGCGCGGGAATTCCGTACTTCGAGGCAAGGTACTGCACCACCGCATCGGCCCGCCGCTGGCTCAGATCGTAGTTATACTGTGCCGGCCCGGTCGAATCGGTCCCGCCGGTAACTTCCAGAATGAATCCCTTCGCCGAGCTCAACTGCGCGGCAAATGCATCCAACTGATCGCGGTCTTCTTTCGTCAGCACTGCCTTGTCAAAGCCAAAGGTCACTGCCGAATCGGCAACTGGCTTGTAGTCGTCCAACCCCTTCACCACGCTCTCCAGCGAGTCGGCGCGATGCACCGCGAAGTTCGCCTCAGTCTCGGCCGCGCCGGCCGCGCTGCTTGCTTGCTGCGCATTCAGGCTGGCCACATCCGCCGAACCCTGCGCATGGCGGATCCCCGACTGCGCCCGATCATCCACGTCGCCAATCTGCCTGTGATTTGCCGCCGTGCTCGCGTCCAGTTGGTCGGCGTGCTCCACCAGCGGCGCTGTCTCGTTGCGCACATAAGTTTTTGTCGCGCAACCGGTCGCGCCCACAACCGCCAAACTCGCCGTTAAACTTAAGGCTCCAAATCGAAATGCATTCATAATCATCTCCCTCTTCCGCCACGCTCCTGGCCGTGCAATAGATTCGCAGGTGCTGCTGGCTTTCTTTTCCGCTATCAACAGTGCATCTGCCTTACCAATCGCCGATATTCCTCCAATACATTGAAAACAAAAGCCGTTTTCAAAGTTCCAAAGCAAACCGAATTCTCGCCGACTGTGTACTTTTTACTCGAATCTGTAAGGATTGCGCGCCAAAAAAGATCAAGAAGCCGTATCTGGTTGCAAACAGCATAGACACTTTGCGCTGACTCGCTGACTCGCTGACCCGCTGACCCGCCGCCTCTTTCAAACCCGCTATCCTAGAAACTACTCAGGTAACCGGCCGCCGCCCCATGGATCTCTACGAGAAAATCCGCACTTTGCCCACCCAGCCCGGCGTCTATCTCTACAAAAACGCCGAGGGCGACGTCATCTACGTGGGCAAGGCCAAGAACCTGCGCGCCCGCGTTCGCTCCTATCTTCTGGAATCGTCGCAAGCCAACGCCAAGACCGGCTCGCTGATGCGCGAGGCCGTCGATCTTGAATACATTCTCGTCGCCAATGAATACGAGGCCCTGGCCCTCGAGAACAATCTCATCAAGCAGCGCCATCCCCGCTTCAACATTCTGCTCCGCGACGACAAGACCTACCCCTACGTCAAGCTCACCCTCACCGACCGCTTTCCCAAAGTCTTCGTCACGCGCCGCTTGCGCAAGGACGGCTCGGCCTACTACGGACCCTACTTTTCCGGCAGCCTCGCCTATCGCATCGTCGAGCTCATCCATCGCAGTTTTCAACTCCCCAGTTGCAAGGTCGATCTCTCCCGCTACCATCCCCGCGCCTGCCTCCAGTACTACATGCATCGCTGCCTAGGCCCGTGCGTTGAGGCCCTGACCACGCCAGAGATTTACGCCGCAGCCGTCCGCGATGCGCAACTGCTGCTTGAAGGCCGATCCGCCGAGTTGGAGCGCGAACTGACCGCGCGCATGATTGCCGCTGCCGAAGCCGAGCACTTTGAAGCCGCCGCTCGCCTCCGCGACCAGATCTCCACCATTCACGATCTGCACGTCAAGCAGCGCGCCGACACCGCCGAGCAGAGCGACGAGGCCGATGTCTTCGGCTACCATTTTGAAGCCGGTTCGCTGGCCGTCAATCTCTTTCATGTGCGCGCCGGCAAAATCGTCGATCGCCGCGAATACTTCTGGGAGGACTTGCCGGAACTGATGGAGGTCAGGGATCTGGGGTCAGGGGTCAGGGATCAGGAAGAGCCGGGTGCCCCATCCATTCGCGTTCTTTGCGAATGGGTGGGTAACCTCGAACCCCAACCCGCCACCAACGAACCGCCCTTCCACGCCGGCCAGATCTTCTCCGCGCTCCTCAAGCAGCTCTACATCGACCAGCACTACATTCCGCGCACCATCCTTGTCCCGGTTGACTTCGATGACCGCGAAGCGCTCTCCACGCTGCTCACTGAGCGCACCGGTCATCGCATTGAGATCGCGGTACCGCAGCGCGGCCAGAAAAAATCCCTGATTGACCTGGCCGGGCAGAACGCCCGTCAGTCGTACATCCAGCGATTCCGAGTGCTGGAACCCTCGCGCAAGGCCATTCAGGAGGCGCTGGCCGACGTGCTCATGCTTCCCGAACTGCCCCGCCGCATCGAGTGCTTTGACATCTCCCACATTCAAGGCGCGGAGACGGTAGCCTCGCTGGTCGTCTGGGAAGACGGCAAGATGAACAAGCAAGCCTATCGCAAATTCAAGGTAATCACCGTCCTCGGCGTGGACGATTTTGCGTCCATGCGCGAAGTAATCACCCGTCGCTATCGCCGCCTCCTCGAAGGAATCAAAACGCCGCAAGACACTGGCTCCGTAACTGACACGGGTTCCGTATCAGGGCACGACTTCAATCGTGCCGAAGATGCCCCAACATCGTCGCGGGCTTTAGAGGCTGCGGAAAAACTCAAAACGGAGGGAGGCGCGGGTTTCAACCCCCGCATAAAGCCAACAGAATCAGTACCGGCTTTAGCCGCGGAGGGACACTTTCTGCCAGTTTCACCCGAAATTCCGAGTATTTCCGAAGTCTGTTTAGCCCCCGAGGGAAAGACCTCAAAAGAGCCCAAAACCCTCCCCTCCCTCATCCTCGTCGATGGCGGCCTCGGCCAGCTTCACGCCGCCGCCGAGGCCCTGGAATCCCTCGGCCTCACCACGCAGCCCCTGGCCTCGATTGCCAAGCGCGAAGAGATCATCTACCTCTACGGCAATGAAGACGACCCCATCGTCCTCGACCGCCGCTCCCCGGTCCTCCATCTCATTCAGCTCATCCGCGACGAGAGCCATCGCTTCGCCGTCGGCTATCATCGCCAGCGCCGCGCCATGCGCGACCGCGACTCGGAGCTACTGAACATTCCCGGCGTAGGCCAGCAAACACGCCAGCGCCTGCTAACTCACTTCGGCAGCCTGCGCGATGTGCAGCAAGCCACCGCCGAGTCCCTGGCCGCCGTAGTCCCAAGAAAAACCGCCGAAGCCATCTGGCAGCACTTTCATAATGCTCCTCCGGCAGATTAGATTAATAAGCAATCGACTCAAGGTAGCGTCTTTCGGTCCACGCTTCTTTCTCCCTGGAAAGTTCGCATCGCATCAACTCTCAGGTTCTATGTCACAGCTTCGGGAAAAGTCATGGGCTCGCGTACCAGTAAAGCCCAGCCGTTCGCGCTGCGATATACTCGTGACTGCAACTTCAAGGACTTCCGGCTAGCCGGATGCCCCGTTTGCTGAGGTTTTTCATGGCTTCGTCTACCAGTTACCCAGCGGAACAGCACTCCCGGAATCGCTCGCGCGCCAGAATACGTTCCACCACCGTCATCTGTGTCCGCCGCAACGGCCAGGTCGTCATGGCCGCCGATGGCCAGGTCACCCTCGGCGACCACGTCCTCAAGCATTCCGCCAAGAAAATTCGCCGCCTCTACCAGGACAAGATCCTGGCTGGATTTGCCGGCTCCACGGCCGACGCGTTCTCGCTCTTTGCCCGCTTTGAAACCAAGCTGGAGCAGTACGCCGGCAACCTCAACCGTTCCGCCGTCGAACTGGCCAAGGACTGGCGCACCGATAAGATGCTGCGCAATCTCGAGGCTCTTCTGGTGGTTGCCGACCAGAATCAGACCTTCCTGATCTCCGGCTCCGGCGATGTCATCGATCCCGATGAGCCGCTCGCCGCCATCGGCTCCGGCGGCGCATACGCCACCGCCGCCGCCCGCGCCCTGCTTGAAAACACCGACTTGGGCGCAAGAGAGATCGCCGAAAAAGCCATGAGGATTGCCGGCGAAATCTGCATCTACACCAACGACCGCATTACCATTGAGGAGTTGAGCAGCTAGCAGTCCAACTAAACTCGTGTTCTGAAAGGGCACGACTTTAGTCGTGCCGCCAGCAGCGAAAAAATGTGCGGGCTTTAGCCCCCTGAGGGATGTTTCAATGGCAGGTTACTCCGGCACGCCATTGTTGAAGAAACTCGGAATCAAGGATGGTCAGAGAGTCCTGCTGCGCAACCCGCCTTCCAGATTGCCGGAAGAGCTACAAGGATACGCAAGTGCGAAATTGGAGGAGAATCTCGACGTGGTACTGCTTTTTGCCGATTCTGCCGCGGTCTTCAAGGCAGAATTCGGAGCGCTGACGGAAGCTATCCGCACCGAGGGGATGATTTGGGTTGCGTGGCCCAAAAAATCTTCAGGAATTCGCACCGATTTGACGGATAACTTGATTCGCGAATACGCGCTCAAAACGCCCTTCGTAGACGTAAAGGTCTGCGCAATTGACGACACCTGGTCGGGATTGAAATTTGTGATCCGCAAGGAACTCCGAAGTTCAACGCCCACTGGAACACACTAAGAATTCAGAACTGGAAAAGAATGGCCATCTTTTTCCCCGCATCTGCTGAAGAACAAGACCTCTCGCTCATCAAGTTCACGCCGCGCCGACCTTTGTCCATTTTGCCGGGAATCATCTATATACATTGATATATACCGCGTGTAAGAACAGTTTCTCAACGGAGGTTGTATGCCATCAACGGCAACCACACGCCGGACTGTATTCCTTCGTGTTGCGCGCACCTTCAAGCCCTCTTATACTTACTAGTAGGAGTAATACCGATGCAGATTACCAGCAAAGGTCAGGTGACTATCCCCCAGCACGTCCGCCTTCGTTTAGGTCTGCTTCCCCACACCGAGGTCGAGTTTGAACTTGCGGACGATCACGCACGCATTCGCAAATCCCGGCCAAATGGAGCAGGAAGCGCCAGAGGGCAGGCCGCTCTTCATGCCCTGCGCGGCAGCGCCAACTCCCGCTTGTCCACCGACGAAATCATGGCGTTGACCAGAGGATACAGGTAAGCGGCATGAAACCGCTTCTGCGCAATCTTGCCCTCCGGCTTGGCCGTTGCCGCGGTGTCCTTGTGGATAGCAATGTTCTGCTGGACATCGCCACCGGCGACCCCAAATGGGCATCGTGGTCCAGTCAAGCACTGGCCGAGTGTGCCGAATACTCGGCTCTGCTGATCAATCCAATTATTTATGCCGAAGTGTCGATTGGATTTCAGACCATTGAATCGTTGGATACCGCTTTGCCGGGCCGCATCTTCCAGCGAGTCTCGCTGCCCTGGGAGGCCGGCTTTCTTGCCGGGAAGTGTTTTCTGACCTACCGCCGTCGCGGCGGCGAAAAGTCAACCCCACTCCCAGATTTCTACATCGGCGCGCACGCCGCAATCGAGCAGTTGGCAATTCTCACGCGAGACGCCGCCCGCTATCGAACCTACTTCCCTAAGCTGGAGATCCTGGCCCCCGCCAAAGATTCTCTGTAATCTACCGGTTGGGAGCCGCTTGCAAGGCTTAGATTTCGTGTTTTCCGTGCAGGGATGATTCGTTTGTTGGCTATGCAGTACGCGCAGTAGACGCTTGCACTCGCGCGCGGCGGCAAAGCCTGAGAGAATAGAATCTAAAAGACATGGCCATCTACCTCCCCGCTTCCGCTGAAGAACAAGACGTCTCGCTCGACGAGCTGACGCCGCGCGAAATCGTCACCGAGCTCGACAAGCACGTCGTCGGCCAGAAGGCCGCCAAGCGCGCCGTGGCCATTGCCCTGCGCAATCGCCAGCGCCGCCAGAAGCTGCCGCCCGACATCGCCGACGACATCATGCCCAAGAACATCATCATGATCGGCCCCACCGGCGTGGGAAAAACCGAAATTGCGCGCCGCCTGGCCAAGCTCACCGGCTCGCCCTTTCTCAAGGTTGAAGCCTCCAAATTTACCGAGGTCGGCTACGTCGGCCGCGATGTCGAGTCCATGATTCGCGACCTGGTCGAGATCGCCATCGACATGGTCCGCGAGGAGCGTCTGGAAGAGGTGGAAGACCGCGCCGAGATGAACGCCGAGGAGCGCCTGCTTGACGTGTTGCTGCCTCCTCCGCCGCCTACTCCGCCCGCGCAAGAGGGCCAGCTCACGCTGCCCGGAACCGACAGCTACCAGCGCTCGCGAGAGAAGCTGCGCCAGCAATTCCGCGAAGGTAAACTCGACGAGCGCATGGTCGAGCTCGATGTGCGTGAGCGCGGCACGCCGCAGTTTGGAATCATCAGCAATCAGAACCTTGAAGACATGGAGATGAACCTCAAGGACATGCTGCCCAATATCTTCGGGGGCGGCTCCAAGAAGCGCAAGATGAAGGTCGCCGACGCCTTCGACTATCTCGTCCAGGAAGAAGAGGGCCGCCTCATCGACATGGATTCGGTCAATCGCGCCGCGGTCGAGCGCGTCGAGTCCAACGGCATTGTCTTCCTCGATGAAATCGACAAGATCGCCGGCCGCGAGGGCGGCCACGGGCCTGACGTCTCGCGCGAGGGCGTGCAGCGCGACATACTCCCCATCGTCGAGGGAACCACCGTCAACACCCGCTATGGCATGGTTCGCACCGACCACATTCTCTTCATCGCCGCAGGCGCATTTCATGTCTCCAAGCCCAGCGATCTTATCCCTGAGTTACAAGGCCGTTTTCCTATTCGCGTCGAATTGAAGTCATTGACTGTCGATGATTTTCTGCGCATTCTCACCGAGCCCAAGGCCTCGCTCACCAAGCAATACTCCGCGCTGTTGGAAACTGAGGGAGTCAAGCTGGAGTTCTCTCCCGAGGCTTTGCGCGAGATGGCCGAGTTTGCCTTCAAGGTTAATGAGCAAACCGAAAACATCGGAGCGCGCCGCCTGCACACCATCATGGAGCGCGTGCTGGAAGATGTCAGCTTCCTGGCGCCTGACGTGGCTCGCAAAGCTCCGGATGAAGAGGCTGCCGCGCGGCTCTCGGAAGCTATCAAAAGCGAGTCTTCCACACCTTTGCCCTATCAGGAACGCACCACCGTCGCCGGTCCTGAAAAGGTCTTCCTGATCGACGCCGAGTACGTGAAAACAATGGTTGCGTCTATCGTCAAGGATCAAGACTTGTCGCGCTACATCCTTTAAGCAGCCGGTTTTGTTTTGAAAATACGCGGCCTTATCCCCTACGGCTCGAATCATAGGATCGGGAGAACTGCATGATTCTGGCCGTGGATTCTTTGTGCCCTCGGCGTCCTTTTATCTCTTCTTCCCGCATCCGCGCTGACTCTGTGAAGCGCTTTCATGTACGCCGTCACCACAGATAAGTGGCGACGATGCGAGGCGGGCCGGGCCGGCCGTTGATGATCTCCGTCTCAATCACAGCTTCAAAGTTCTGATCCGGCTTGGGCAACAGTTGCTCTTGTCGCAACTCTTTGAAGTACTTGCCAGTGGTAAGCAGCTGGCTTGCGGCGACGGTGCCATTTTCGCCGAGGCCGGCCGAAACCAGGATGATCTGGTCGGTGGTGGGGTCGTGAAAGCGCGCTATGAGGCCGTAATCGCGGTTCATTTCTGAAAATGGAATCAGCGTGTTGATCGCCCACTTTTTGCTGCTGGGGTCGCCACTGTCCTGAATCTCGAATTCGTGGAGAGTTGGACGAAGTAAGTGAAAGTGCAATGGCTCGGTCAAGCGCATGGTCCAGGGGTTGTTGAATCCGGAGACGAGGATCACCGGGCCTCGCTGCAAATCCGAAAAGGTGGTCTCCGCGGATGATTCAATGCTGCTGACCTTGTTGTGGCTTGAGAGCACTTGCTGTAGGGTCGAGATGGCAATGGTATCCGCCAGCGCCACTGGGTCGGAATAAAGAGGGTGGTCGCCGACATTTGAGCCTCCGGAGGTGGTGGGTTGGCGATCCAGAAGCGCCATTACCGAGCCCACAGAGATCAATACCGGGCTGGAAGAACCAATCACTGGCCGCCAGAACTCCTCCAAAGGCGAGGGTCGCATCAGCAGAGAGATCAAGCCAAGCGCGATGGCAAAAACGCCCATGGCGAGAACAATTTTTGCGCCGGAGAACCTGAACGAATGAAAGAATCGCAGCGGCGACCTCTCGGCCTTGACCGGCAGAGGCGGGTTTGAGGTGGGAATTATGAGTGGGACTGGCGCGGCTGGCGCCACTGGCTTCTCGGGTCCGGTGACCGCAAAGAATTTGAATTCAGGAATATAGGAGCCAGGATGCAGTTCGATCCGCACCTCTTCCTGATGGCCTGCCTCGTAGTAATACTGGGCCAGACGCTTGCGGACCTCGCCAGCAGTGACGCGAACGATGGGATCTTCATTGAGGTCGTAATTCGGCAGACGGCCAAATGCCTCGACCCCAATGATTCTTTCCTTCAGTTCGTCCTGATGCCCTTCAAGAGTTTTGTTGACTACGTAATTCAGGAAGTTCGGATAGCGACGGCTGTGGCTGAAGTGCGGGCTGCTCTGAATTCGCTTCAGTTGCCTTTTAATCACCTCGGGAGCAATCTTCTCTTCTTTAAGCGTCTCGTTCAACATAAGAAGTTTCCGGTTCGCAAAGCTGCGTTATGAGTTCACCCTTTTGGGGTGTGAGAGTATCATACTCCAAGAATAAAATCTCTGCCGTTTTAATAAATAATTGATTCTAAGCACAAATAAAGGATTCTTGTCTGTCCATGCAGTAATGCACCTATCCAACCGTTTCCCGATCCACATAGATTCTGGAAGGTTTGAAGGATTGAACCCCGATGGAAATGTAAGGGCCTGGACGGCTCTGGGGTGGCTAGCCAACGGAGGGGTTGAAGATAATCAGCCGCCCCAAGGAGAACCAAAACCACCTGGAGATGCTCTTGAGAACAAGTTGGGTGGAAAATCCACACTACTTCCAGGCTTCATTGTAGCTCCAGTCTTTTTCTCATAGGCAATGGCACCGAAGACAGACTTTTTGCAATATGGTTCTTGCACATTTGCTGGAAAGCGTTTCACTTTAGAATGCACCTCGTTCTAAAAATACTTCTTTTTCATACACTTCTGGTTCAGAGTTTCCTTTTTCCCTTTCATACGATCTACCAAAGATCCTAAGTTCAGCCTAAACCCGGCCCGAGTCAATAATCAATTGACCCGGACTGCCGAGTGCGGTCCTTATACCGGCATCATGCTACGAAGAAGCGCTTCTGTGTGGAGTGCCGTAATCGGATTATGTGATGTAAGGAGAAATTATGGTTCAGCAGTTCAATCCTCCCTGTGGGCGGGCTAGTGTTCGCCGACTGAGCGGGTACCTTGCGGTATTCGCGGCTTTACTACTAACAGTTGTTGCACCGGGTGCTTTTGCACAGACCCACGTTGCCAATCCGTATGTCGGCGCTTCGGTGTACGTCAGCCCGGATTACGCCGCTGAAGTCGCCACCGCGCAAGCCGCCGAGCCTTCACTCGCGGGACAGATGGCTACAGTCGCCAAGCAGCCGACGTTCGTCTGGTTGGACCGCATCGCGGCTATCGCGGGCGGTTCGGTGAACAGCAATCGCCTGGGCCTCCAGGGACATATCAACGCCGCGGTTGCACAAGCCAATGGCGCTGAGATCGTCGTCCAGCTCGTCATTTACGATCTTCCCGATCGCGATTGCGCGGCATTGGCCTCCAACGGCGAACTCAGCATCGCCGGCGGCGACATCCCCAAGGGCTACACCACTGCGCTCACGGGCACAGGTATTCAGGAGTACGAGAACGATTACATTACCCCCATTTACAACATCCTGGCCGCGGCCCCCTCGAATGTTCGCTTCGTGCTGGTCATCGAAGACGACTCGCTGCCTAACATTCTTACTAACACCGGCGTCAGCTTTACGGATGCCAACTGCGTCGCCGCCAACGGCGGCGTAAGCAACGCAGGCCTTGCGGCAAACTGGACCCAATTGGCCACCCCCGTCGAGAATATTCCGACGACCGGCGTGTACTATCAGGGCATTTCATACGCGGTCAACAGCTTCCACAAGCTGCCGAACGTATACAACTATCTGGATATTGGCCACCATGGCTGGCTCGGCTGGACCTCCAACACAGCCTATGCCGTCCAATTCTTCAGTGGTTTCGCACAGCAACTGACGGCAGGATATGCCTCCATTGACGGATTCATCACCAACACGGCCAACTATGGTCCTCTCACAGAACCGTATATAGTTTGGGATGAGGTTGCCGGCGGACCGGAAACCTCCACCAGCCTTTCCTCAGGGATCTTTACCGGCGACTTCTACCAGTGGGATCCAGCGATCGATGAGCTCTCCTACAAAACCTTCTTCTTGCAGGCTCTGACCGCATCGACTACGGCTGGCTACACCGACCCGCGTGGCCAGGCGCATACACCCGGCGGCGGCTTCCCGTCGACGGTTGGCTTCCTGATCGACACCTCGCGCAACGGCTGGGGCAACACCTCTGCCGCAAACGGCGGCGGCAGCAGCGCCTACACAACGCGGCCGACAGCCGCGGGCACCAGCACCGTCATAGACACCTTTGTAAACGAAAGCAAGATCGATCTGCGCAATTCCTCAGGACAGTGGTGCAACCAGGAGAATGCAGGCATCGGCGAACTGCCGGTCGCGAACCCCACCACCGGCGTCAGCGCTTATGTGTGGGTTAAGCCTCCGGGAGAAGCGGACGGCAACTATCCAGGCAGCGTCTACAACGGCGTAACTTCAACTGTTGGCGATCCGAACTGCAACCCGGTTACCGCGAACCCGCAGGCCGGTGCCGACACCATTGCGAACTCGATTCCGAACCCGCCTCCCGCAGGCACCTTCTGGCTGACTGAATTCGTGCAGTTGGTTCAGGACGCCTATCCGGTGCTTGCATCCTCTTCCACCAGCGGCTTCACGCTTACGCCCGCCTCGGCCACTGAGACGATCGCCCAGAGCGCCAGCGCCACCGACGCCATCACGGTCACCGACACAGGCGGCTTTACCGGCACCGTTACTCTGACCGCCACCAGTTCCAACACCGGCGTTACGGTCACGGTCAGCGGCACCACGCTGACCATCAAGGCCAGCAGCACGGCCACCGGAACAGCCACCATCACCGTCACGGGAACCTCCGGCACCACCACCGCGACTACCTCGATTGCCGTCACGATCACTACCGCGGGCAGCTTCACGATCAAGCCTTCGGCAGCGACTTTGTCGATCGCTCAGGGTGCCACAGGCACCGACACTATCACCGTGACCGATGTCAGCCCGTTCACCGGAAGCGTAACGCTCACGAACTCCACATTGCCGACCGGCGTAACCGTTGCCTATGGCACCAACCCCACCACCTCAACCAGTGTGCTCACGTTCACGGTTGCCGCCACGGCCACCGCGGCTACCAGCACGATCACCATTACCGGAACCTCCGGCAGTTTGACCGCGACCACCACTATCGCTCTTACGGTTACCACCAAGGCCGGCTTCACGCTTACTCCCGCCGCCTCCTCTGAGACACTCAACCAGAGCGGCAGCGTCACCGACGCCATCACGGTCACCGACACCGGCGGCTTCACCGGCACAGTCACTCTGACTGCCGCCAGCTCCAACACCGGAGTTACGGTCACCGTCAGCGGCACCACGCTGACGATCAAGGCCAGCGCCACGGCCACCGGAACAGCCACCATCACCGTTACCGGGACCTCCGGCACCACCACCGCTACCACCACGATCGCCGTAACGATCACTGCACCGGGCTTCACGCTGGCGCCTTCGGCGTCGACTCTGTCCGTCACGCAAGCCAAGACGGCGACTGATACCATCACGGTCACCGATAAGGGCGGCTTCACCGGCAGCGTCACCCTGACTACATCCACCTTGCCTAGCGGCGTAACTGTCGCTTACGGCACTAACCCCACCACCTCGACCAGCGTGCTGACCTTCACGGCCAGCGCCACGGCCACCACCGGCGCATTTACGGTCACCATCACTGGAACTTCCGGCACGCTGACCGCGACCACCACCATCACGCTGACTGTTGTCCCATCGACATCCGGCAGCTGCACAGTGGACTATGTGATCTCGCCGCAAAACACCAGCGCATTCGGTGCGTCAATCACCATCATCAACGGCAGCACGGCGGTTACAAGCTGGACGTTGTCGTGGACATTCGCCAACGGACAAACGGTTGCGCAACTCTGGAACGGCATTGAAACCCAGAGCGGCGCAGTTGTGACGGTGAAGAACGAGCCCTACAACGGCAGCATCGCTGCTGGTGGAACGCTCAGCGGCATCGGCTTCAACGGCACATGGAATGGAACCACCAATGCAGTTCCGACGGCGATTTCGCTGAATGGAACGGCTTGCACGGTGAACTAGCAAACTGCCCAACAAGCAGCTTGCACAACTGAAATGTGCGCGGAGCGGGTCACTGGATCTGCTCCGCGTACACTCAGGCGTAATTCAATCCCCCAATTGAAAACCAACAAATGGAGAGCATTCAATGCAATTCGCATCTACCATGTCAAAGATTCAGGCGAACGCCCGGCGGCGGGCGTTGCACAGCGTCGCTGCACTCGCGGCGATTTTTTTGATGCTCCTTGCGCCTGGCGTTTGGGCTCAGGGCGCTGGCTACTGGCACACCAGCGGCAATAAGATTCTGGATGCGAACGGCACCGAAGTTCGCATTGCCGGAATCAACTGGTACGGCTTTGAGACCCCAGACTACCTGGTTCACGGGCTCTGGGCGCAGGACTACCACACCGTACTGAACACGATAAAGAGTCTCGGCTACAACGTGATTCGCATCCCATTCTCAAACGAAATGGTCGAGAGCGATCCCGTGCCCAGCAACTACACCAGCTACGCCGATACACCTGCATATCCCACTGGCGGACCTGCCAACCAGGCTCTGGTTGGAGCGACCGCGCTTCAGGATCTGGACACGATTGTCGCTTATGCCGGCTCGATCGGCCTGCGCGTAATCCTCGACAACCATCGGTCTGAGGCAGGCGAGACCAACGAGGCCAGCGGCCTCTGGTACACCAGCGCCTATCCGCAGGCGAACTGGATTGCCGATTGGCAGACGATGGCTACACGCTATAGCGCCAGCACATTCACATTCAACGGCAACCCGACCGTGATCGGCATGGATCTGCGCAATGAGCCGCACCTTGCCGGAAGTGGAGCTACAACCGGCTCCTGCTGGACCGGCGACACGGCCACGAATGGCTGCCCTACCACTCTCACCACGCAAAACTGGCCGGTCGCGGCAACAGCCGCGGGTAACGCCGTTCTGGCCATCAATCCCAAGCTGCTGATCTTTATTGAAGGAAACGATTGTTATAGCGGAGTTTGCGCCTGGCAAGGAGAGAATCTGCTCGGCGTGGCAAACTATCCGGTTACCCTGAGCGTTGCCAATCAACTGGTCTACTCGGCCCACGACTACGGCCCGAATCTTTATGAGCAGCCGTGGTTCACCACCAGCACCACAGCCGCCAGCCTGGATGCCGTTTGGAACAAGTATTGGGGATATATCGGCGCTGCCGGCACCGCCCCGGTCTGGCTCGGTGAGTTTGGCACAGACAATACCAGCACAGACATCGAAAGCTCCGTGGCTGGAAGCCAGGGACAGTGGTTCCAGAGTTTGGTCGCGTATCTTGCAGCCAATCCGACCATCAACTGGACCTATTGGGCTCTGAACGGAGAAGACACTTATGCGCTGCTGGATAACAGCTATAGCGCAACCCCCGTCAGTTCCTTGAAGCAATCCCTGCTGGCAGGCAACCAGTTCCCGCTGGCAGGAGTTACCGTGCCCAGCTTCACAATTACCTCTTCAGCCTCGACGGTCTCGGTTGCCCAAGGCGGCACCGGAACGGCCACCATCACGGTGACAGGCTCCGGCGGCTTCACGGGCGGCGTAACTCTTGCCGCATCCGGCCTGCCCAGCGGAGTAACTGCCACGTTCAGCACCAACCCAGCCACCTCGACCAGCGTGGTCACGTTCACGGCTAGCACATCGGCTCCACAAGGCACCGCCGCGGTGATCATCACCGGAACCTCCGGCGCGTTGACCCCTGCGACCGCCAACATCTCACTCGCTGTCGGCCCTCCGTCAACCGCCGGTTTTACACTGGCGCCCTCGGCGAGTACGCTGTCGGTTGCGCAGGGCAAAACTGCCACCGACACCATCACTGTAACGGACACAGGCGGGTTCACCGGCTCAGTTACTTTGGCCGCGACTGGCCTACCGACCGGAGTTACCGTCGCATACGGAACTAACCCAACTACCGCGACCAGCGTACTGACCTTTACGGCCAGCGCCACGGCCACGGCCGGCACATCGACCGTCACGATAACAGGCACCTCCGGCACGACCACGGCGAAAACTACAATTAGCCTCACAGTTACCGGCTCCGGCTTCACGCTGGCCCCATCGGCTTCTACTCTGGTTATCGCTCAGGGTAAGACGGCGACTGACACAATCACTGTAACGGACACAGGCGGATTTACCGGCTCGGTAACTCTTGCCGCGACTGGCCTACCGACCGGAGTTACTGTCGCATACGGAACTAACCCAACTACCGCGACCAGCGTGCTGACCTTTACAGCCAGCGCCACGGCCACAGCCGGCACATCCACAGTTACCATCACAGGCACTTCGGGCACAACAACAGCGACGACTACGATCAGCCTTACAGTAAGCGCCGCCGGCTTCACTCTGGCGCCATCGGCT
>Ga0181534_10000059_pt1 | contig 80705 bp, 62 predicted proteins | sample PEATcosm2014_Bin_37_FD_119758 | JGI IMG/M metagenome (GOLD analysis project Ga0181534, IMG submission 119758) | Peatland microbial communities from MTU Mesocosm Facility, Houghton, MI, USA - PEATcosm2014_Bin17_10_metaG | ecosystem: Environmental > Terrestrial > Soil > Wetlands > Peat | place... | reverse complement strand
GCCTGCATGGGTTCAATGGATGCGGCGCGGCGCGCGGGAAATAACGCCACAACCACCCCTGCTACAACCAGAAGCAACGCCAGCAGAAGAACCCCACCGGCTTCCTTTTGTGCGTCAAAGTAAATCACCATACCGATGAGCTTGCGCGCGACAACGGTGAGAATCAGGCCGGCCAGCGTGCCGGCGGTTAGCATCCATGTGACGCGACGCAGAACCATGCCGAGAATGCGGTTGCGGGTTGCGCCGAGGGCCATGCGCACGCCGATGTCGCGTGTGGCCTGCTCAACTTCGTGGCTCACCAAGCCATAGAGGCCAACCAGGGCCAGCGCCAGTGCAAGCGCAGCAAAGATGCCGAAGAGCCAGCTCTCCATCCGCTCGAAGACTAGTGTTTCGGAGACAACTTCGGTCATGGTGCGCGGCTGGTCGAAGGGTACGGTGGGATCCAGATCGTGCAGGATCGCGCGCACTGCCGGAATCGCCTCTTCCGGGTCTCCTGACGTGCGCACCATCAGTGTCATGTTCGCCAGGACGTCCGGCTGATCTTTGATTGGAAGCTCGTTAATCAGCCAATCGAGCTCCGCCATCGGCGGCTCATAGACGCTTTGGCGGATATTTCCCGTCACGCCAACGATTCGGTCCTGCTGCTCTACCTTCGGGTTGTCGTCGAGCCGCTGCGTCGTAGGGTCAAGGCCAGAGGGAATAAACTTCTTCACGAATGCGTCATTGGCCAGCACCGTGCCGGCAACGTTCGACGACGGGTCAAGGCCGCGGGAAAGACGGCGTCCGCGATGCAGCGCGATGCCCATCGTATCCAGATACCCCTCGCTGATAAAGCGCGTCTCCGCCAGCATCTCCTGGTTGTGCGGATAGGGCGGCTGACCGGCAATGTGCACATCGCTGTTGTTTCCCCAGCTCTCAATCGGCAGCAGGCTGATCACTCCCGCGGCTTGCACGCCCGGCAACTGGCGCACGCGCTCCTCCAGCGGCGCATAGAAGGCGATTATCATGTCGCGGCCCTGATAGCGCGCCGGCGAAAGCCCGATCTTGACCGAGAGAATGTGCGCCGGATCGAAGCCCAGGTCCGCATCGCGATAGCGCGTCACCACCCGCATCAGCAGCACGGAAACCACAAGCAGCACAAGCGTCAGAGCCACCTGCGTGACGACAAAACCGGAACGCAGCCTTGCCTGCCCGCGCTGTGTTCCCGCGCTTCCGCCGCTTTTCAGGGCGTGATTTGGATCGATCCCGGAGAGGCGCATGGCAGGGAACAGCGACGACGCCAGGCTGGTGAAAACAGCTACGGCGACCGCGGCCGAGAGCACCATCCAGTCCATGCGGACGTCTCCGCCGCGCGCAAGTGCGTGGATCAGGAAGGTACGCATCAATTGCAGCATGGTCTGCGCCAGCAGGATTCCGCCGAGCGCGCCAAAACCCGCAAGCAGCAGACCTTCGGTCAGCACCTGGCTTAGCAGACGCCGCCTTCCCGCCCCGATGGCCACACGCATGGCCATCTCTCGTTCGCGCTTTACGCCGCGGGCCAGCAGCAATCCCGCAATATTCACGCAACCGATGGCCAAAACCGCCAGCACCGCGAACAGCAGTGTCCACAGCGGTCCCTTGCTCTTGCTGTTCGCGTTCTCCGCCACCGGCACCGCCTGCGCGATGCGGCCGCCGTCGGTATCCGGATAAGCTCTGCCGATGTCGGCGAATACATGCGTCAGATCGGCTTGCGCCTGCTGCAGCGTCACGCCATCCTTGACGCGACCAACCGTGCGCATCCAATGCGCTCCGCGCCGGTTCATCCAGTCTTCGTCGATCACGCGCGGGATATAAACCGCGTTGTGCATGTTGAGCGGGTAGCGAAATCCAGCGGGCATCACGCCGATCAGAGTGACGGCGCGCCCATCCAGCTTGACTGCCGTGCCGATGACCGAGCGGTCTCCGTTGAAGTATTTTTGCCATGCGTCGTAGCCGAGCACGACAATCTGGTTCTTGCCCTCCTGCTGCTCGCCGGGCAGATAGGTGCGTCCCAGCAGCGGAGGAACGCCAAAGACCTGAAAAAAGTTGTCCGTCGAGCGCACGCAATCAATCGACACGGGGCCGGAGGAGGGAGCATCAAGCGCGATCTTCTTAAAGTCGTTGTAACCGGCAAGCGCGGAGAAAGAGTGCAGTTGCGCTCGCTCGTCCTGAAAGCTGGGCCATGACGCAGGCTGGCTGTAACCGGCCTGCGCAGTGGCCTGTACGGTGACGATCTTGTCCGGGTTGTAGAAAGGCAGCGGGCGCAGAATCACTGCATCGATAACGCAGAAGACAGCCGTCGCCACGCCCACGCTGAGGGCCAGCGTGAGCACCACAGTGAACGCAAAGCCGGGAGCGCGGCGAAGCTGCCGCAACGCATAGCGCAGATCCTGCAACAGCATCTTTACGCCTCCACTTCCTCAGTGAGCTTCTTCAGTTCCGATTCAGAAACGACCTTACCGTCGAAGAGATGTACTTCGCGCTCGGCGTGCTTTGCGAAGCGCGGATCGTGAGTAACCATGCAGATGGTGGAGCCCTCGCGGTGCAGGTCGGCAAGCAGATGCATCACCGCGTCGCCGTTTTTCGAGTCCAGGTTGCCGGTGGGCTCGTCGGCCAGCAGGATCGATGGCGAACCGGCCAGAGCGCGGGCCACAGCAACGCGCTGCTGTTGGCCGCCGGAGAGCTGCGCCGGATAGTGCCTCATGCGGTGCGCCATATTAACGCGCTCCAAAGCTTCCTTGACGCGCTTCTTGCGCTCCGGCGAGGGCATTCCCGCGCGATAGGTGAGCGGCAGCTCGACATTCTCTTCAACCGTGAGGTCGCCGATGAGATTGAAGCTCTGGAAGATGAAGCCGATCTCCTGATTGCGGATGCGGGAACGGTCGCCAAATTTCAAATTCTCAACCGGCTGGTTGTTGAGCAGATACTTGCCGCCTGTCGGCGTGTCGAGCAGGCCAAGAATCGAGAGCAGCGTCGACTTGCCGCACCCCGACGGGCCGGACATGGCAACATACTCGCCACGCGAGATGGTCAGGTGAATGCCGGAGAGCGCATGCGTCTCCACTTCGTCGGTGTAGAAGACCTTTTTAAGATCTTCGATTTCAATCAGCGTGTCATTCGATGCCATTGTTCTCTCCCTCATTCTGTTTTTAACTCCCAATTCTGATCCATGACCGAGCGAAGCGCCGCTCGCCGTCCGCGCAGGACTTATTCCAGCCGGATGCGGTCTACGTTGTCCTGACGCGACATATCGGAGAGGATCACTGTATCGCCTTCCTTCAAGCCTTCGATCACCTGGATGCTGTTGACCGAGGCACGGCCCACTTTGACCGGAACGCGCACAGCGCCCTTGCCGTCGGGGTCAATCTTGAAGAGGCTCAGCGTCGAGTTCTCGTTGCCCAGCGCCGGCCGGCCCACATAGAGCACATCCGTCATGCGCTCCAGATCGATGGTGCCATCCACGCTTAACTGCGGCACCGCGCCTGCAGGAAGCGGGCCATCGAGGGCCACGTCCACAGTGCGCGTTCCATTGACGACCGAGGGATCGATCCGGGTAACGTGGCCGGGGATGATGCCGTTGTGTGTGTCGATCGAGGCTGGCTGGCCAATCTGAATATCGCGCGCCTGGGTCTCGGCAATCTGGAGTGCGGCCTTAAGCTTGTCAAGCTGAATGACCTCGGCCACCGAGGTTCCGGCGGTAACGTGCTGGCCCACCTGCAGTGGGACCGCAAGTGGGGCGAGCGCGCCGGAGATGCCGGCGCGGACCTGAAGCGCCGCCGCCTGCTTCCGATAGAGGTCGAGCAAAGCCTTGGCTTGGTCGACCTTGGTCTGCGCCGAGGCAAGCTGGACTTCAATGGCCCGCTGGTTGACATCGAGCTGATCCTGGCTGAGCTTGTGCTGGGTGGCCAACTGGTCGGCGGTATTTTTCGACTTGTTATAGGCAAGGCCGGAGATCACGCCTAGATCGAAGAGGGCCTTATCGGTCTGGGCCTGCAACTGGTCCTGCGTATAGTCGGAGTTGACCTGGGCCGCCGAGGCCTTCTTATCCATCAGGGTGCTTTGCAGCGTAGCTTGCAGGCTTTTGTAGTCGGCCTGCGCGGCCTTCAGCGCCAACTGGGCGTTGAGGACCTCCTGCTCGAGCTGCGGATCGGCCAGGTCCATGAGGATGGTGTCCGGCGTGACCTTGGCTCCCGGCAGGACGCGAATGCGGACCACCGTTGCATCGGTCTGCGCGGGGATCAGCTCAATCGAGTCCTCGCGCGGGACCAGAGTGCCGGTAGAGCCGCGCACCTGGCGAATCATCGGTCCGCGCTTAACCGTATCCGGCCAGATGGTGGAGCGGTCCACGGTTTGTGCGGCCGGCTTAAGCCGCAATACGATGACAAACCCCGCCGTCAACACAATCAGCGCCACGGCAATATACGCCACGGTGCGGCGCTTCCTTTTCCGCGATAAATCTGGGCGTGCGATATCCATACGCTATGGAATGTTTGCATCCGGTGTGCCAAACGGATTTTATCTTTTTATATTCAAAATAAACCACTTAGCTGATCCAGAGGATGTAGCGGAGACTCTGGGTTGGCCACTTTCATTGCGGTGATGTTCGATTTCGGACAGTGCGCCGATCACCCGAAGCGGACTCTTAAGATACCCGCTTCAAGCCAAAACTGGTTGAGCACACCCACGCCAATCTTCTATTCATGGTTGTCGGCCAAAGAGAAGGTCCGGCGCTCGCGGTCAGGAATCACCCGTCCGACAAATTGAGAGTGCAGCGCAGAGGCTGCACTCTCAAAGGGGTTGTGCCTAGCCTAGAAAACGAACTTGCCGGCAAACTGCACCAGGCGTGGATTGTTCATCTGACCCTGGCCAGTGATCTCGCCGAAGCCAGTTGACCCGGTTGTATTGGCTGGCGGCGCGAACTGCACTCGGTTGAAGGTGTTGAAAAGTTCTACACGGAACTCGAATCCCAATTTTTCATCGGGGCCGAAGGTCGTGTGCTTGAAGGCGGCAAAGTCCGAGTTGTCGATGCCGGAAGCTTGCAAGCTGGGGTCGACACGCGGTTCGTTGCCCCATGTGTACGCTGCTGGCTCGGTAAAGCAGGCCGGGTTGATCCAGCCAGCATTTCCCGCCAGACCGCTGAGTACGCGGCTAGCGCCTGAACCACTGGTTGCCTTCTTGCAGCCAGCAATGTAGTTGGGACGCAAACCGCCGCCATAGTAGTTGGCCCCATTGCCTCCGGCACTGATGTTGATGGGAAAGCCATTCTGGAAGGTTGTGACACCGTCAACGCCCCAGCCGCCGATGACCTTGTTGGCCAGGGGTGAAACGCCGCTCGCGAACTTCTTATCCTTGCCGAACGGCAGGTCAAGCACATAGCTGACGATAAGGTGTTGGGGAACGTTCTGCGAGGAGAGAGATTTCTCGGCGCGAAGATTGTTCCAGTCCTGGATTGCGCCTTTGCCGCCGGGCTCGAGCCAGGAGGTGATCGTGTCAGTGTTGCTGAGCAGCTTGGCCCAGGTGTAGGCCGCCAACACCGTTCCACCGCCATTGAATCGCTTTTGCAATGTGGCCTGAAGAGAGTTATAGGTGCTGCCAAAGTTTCCCGCGCCTGCATACTGGAGGCCGTTGAATTGAGGGAAAGGGAGCAGCAGGTTTCCGATGGTGGTATTGAGCGAAGACAAGTAGCTTCCCGCTGCGGAGGTGGCCTTAAATGGGTTGTGCACAAACTGCGCAATGCAGGCATCCCCACTCGGCGCGGTTACGCCTGGATAGTTGCACGTTGTCGGCGTACCTGAGGCCGCTTGCTGCGCAGCCTCGGCGAGGTAGTTGTCTCCGATTTGGTCGATCTGTTGGTTGTACACCGGCAGGTGCGTTCCCTTGTTGGCAGCATAGGCAACGTCGGCGAACCATCCGCCCCAGAGCGTGCGCTGGACATCGAGGTTCCACTGCTGCATGTATCCATAGTTGTAATCCGGGTTCTCAAAAGTGGGACTCGACGCGCCCTCCTCATCCAGGGCGACAAGCGGTAATCCGGTTGTCGCATCGATGCTGGCGCCGGGAGGCTCGACGAAGTTGATCCACGGTGTAGTGATGGTGTTTGTGGGGATGGTCGGGGTTCCATTGTTCCCTGTGTACTCCGTTTGAATGGAGTTCACAGGGTCGTTGAGGGGATTGGTGGCCCAACTGGCATCGAGCGGAATCCAGAACAATCCATAGCCGCCGCGCAGCACGGTCTTGGGATCGAAGCTATATGCGAAACCGACTCGAGGAGCAATTCCGATCCTGTTCTCATCCAGGTTGTAACGGCTGCTGCGGGTGGAACTGTCGACCAATCGCACTGCGCCGAGCACCGCGCTGGTGGGTCCTCCCATCGTGCCAATTGCCTGGGAGGCAAGCGGATCGACCGCAGTCGGATCGAAGTACGATTGCCGATTGTGCCTCTCCGACCAGGGACTCTGGTACTCGTAGCGAAGGCCAAGGTTGAGGGTCAGCTTGTTGGTTGTATGGAAGGTGTCGTTGACGAAGCCGGCGGTAAGTTTCTGTTTTCCCGCCACCAGGTTGGGAATCACAGCAGTGCCATAGAAGTGGTTACCCACCTGTTCCGGATTCGTCGCCCATCCGTTCAGGAAATCCGCAAAGCCGAAGCCCGGATTCCCGGTGTAGGTCCCATCAAAGCCGAGATAGCCGCTGATGATGTTGCTCTGGGCGTAGTCATCCAGCGTGATCTCCTGTTGGAATCCCAACTGGATGGTATGGCGGCCTCTGACTAATGTCAGGGTCGGGGAAATCCAGTACTGCGAGTCATGGTCGACGATGTAGCTCTGCCCCTGCGTAGACATTACGTTGTCGGACTCGCCGATGACTCCGATCGTCGGAGGCGTTCTCTCAGAAGAGGACACCTCGGTATTGAACGCGGAACTCCAACCGATGGTTGTGAAATCGAAACCGGAGTTCTTGGGTGTGCGCAGGTAATTGAAGCGCGTGGCCGATACGTCCAGGTTGCCGATAAGATTCGGGGTGAAGACGTAGTTGTAGCCGAGAGCGACTCCCTTCGAGGTCATTGTTTCCGTGCAGCGATCCAGGCAGAGACCGGTGCCAAGCGGATCTTCAGGCTGGTTCAGATTGTTCCATTGGCTGAAGCGGCCGAAGAGATGCTGCGCATCGTTAATCTTGTGATCGATACGCACGATGTTCTGGTTTTGATTGCCGCCAAGCGCATAGCTGGAGGTGAAATTGTTCAACTGGTTGGCGTTTGTCGGAGCCGGCCAAAGGTCGATCAGCGCCTTTGCCGTCGAATTGATGCGGGCCGCTGGAATTGTATTGTTGGCGAATGGCGCAGGGGTGCCGAGGGTTGCACCGGTTGCCGGATTGGTGGCGCAACCACCAACGCCAAGGCCATTCGCGTTGGGCGCTGTCTGTAGCACTCCACCGCACGGGTCAATAATTGTCGTGAGGCCATTGGCCTTGAGCAAGTTGGTTAGATTCACATCCTGACCGCCCTTGATCGCGGATACTACATCCGCTGTGGGAACCGTGGATACCCATGACGCCGATGAGCGCAACCGGAAACCTTCGTAGCTATAGAAGAAGAAGGTCCTGTCTTTGAAGATTCTTCCCCCGGCGTTACCGCCGAATTGATTCTGAATCCAGGGTGGACGGGCCAATCCCGCGTTATTGGAGAAAAAGTCATTGGCATTGAGCACCTTGTTGCGAATGTATTCATAAGCCTCACCGTGGAAGGCGTTGCTGCCGCTTTTGGTGCTCAGGTTGAGAACGCCGCCGGCAACTTTGCCCCATTCCGGACCGATGTCGTTGGTCTGAACTTTGAATTCGCCAACCGAATCCTGCGTCGGAATCAGAATGGGCAGGTTGATGTATCCGATGTTGAGCGGCTGGCCATCCAGGTACTCCGCGCTCTGGTTGGCAAATGCGCCGCCGATCTGGAAGTTGCCCCAGGAGAAGGGATTCTGCCCGGTGGCCGTAGCGCCTGCCTGCCCTTGCATGACGACAGAGGGCGCAACCTCGACGAGCGAGAAGACGTTCCTTCCGTTGAGGGGAAGCTCATCGGCGTTACGTTCTTCCACCACCTGGCCCAAAGACGATGTCTCCGCCTGCAGCAGCGGAACATCCGAGGTCACGGTGACAGTTTCACTGGCTCCGCCAACTGGGAGCGCAACGTCGAGCCGCGTGGTTTGCTGCACCTGAATCACCACGTTTTCGCGGTCGATGCGTTTGAACCCCGTCGCTTCAACGGCGAGTCGATATTGTCCGGGGTTGAGATTTACAAACGAGTAAAGTCCGGTGCTGCCGGTCTTCTGGGTCTGTTTTTCCGCGGTTCCCGTGTTGGTGAGGGTGACGGTTGCGCCAGGCACCACTGCACCGGCAGCATCCTGCACCGCACCGGTCAGGGTTCCGTAGGTCGACTGTGCTCTCAATCCAATCGAGCACGACAAGATGAAAGTGACGCTCAATAGTCCGAGCAAGAATCCTCGGCCTGCTATTGCGTTTCGCTGATTTTGCATGGTGCCTCCAAATTACAGCTGTGAAACATGCGCAGGCGCGCATACCCCACATGGAGGTTTACGGGAACAGGAGGCTATTTGTACCAGCATGGGACAGAGATCGTGGTTCTATTTCTTTTGAGCTGCCTGAAAGAGCGCGTACTCTCGCTTTGCGTCAGCCGTGCGCCCGGCAAGGGTGTAGAGATGCACCAAGCGGTAGTGCACGAGTTTGTCTGGATTGGCTTCATGCTCGGCTGCCACCAGAGTGTGCATGGCTGCATCGAGTTTGCCGAGCTTCTCCTCGGCTTCGGCGAGGATCAGACTTGTCCATTGCGGCGGATGCTCGGTGGCCATGCGCGGCTCAAGAAAATCCTTTACCTCGGCGTATTGCTCCATCTGGACCATGCACTTGCTTAAATGCGCCGCAGCGCGTTCATCGGTTGGATACGCAGCGAGTTGCTGGCGAAAGGCCTCTGCCGCCGCAGGCCACTCCTCGCGCTGCTCGCGGAGCAGACCGAGACTATAACGCAGATCGGAGAGATCCGGATGCTCGCGCAGCAGTTGCTCGTACTCGGCTACCGCCTCGTCTCCGTGCCCCTGATCGGCCAGCACATCGGCATGAAACTGCTCCAGATACGGCGACCCAGGGAAGCGCTCATCGCATAACTCGATCTGGCGCATGCCCTCTTCGGCGCTCAACACGGATAATAGATAGAGCAGCGCCGTATCCTGCGGATGCTTCTCCCATCGGGCCTCGGCATCCGCCCAGCTAAGATCGGCCTGAAAGTATGGCGATGTCTTCGCCGCCAGCGGAAATGCAGCCCGCGCTCCCGCGGACCCCGCACTGGGAGCATCGCGCAGCGCCGCAAGAAACGGCTCCGAACCAGGCGCTTTGCTGAGCTTGCCGGCAAACAACTGCCCGCTGCGTATGTAAGACTTCGCCAGTTCAATCAATCGCAGATCTTCCGGGTATTCCCTGCTCTCTGCCAGAGCAAGGTAAACAAACGCCGATTCAACCGGTTCATCGATCTCCAGGTAACAAGGCGCAACAGCGGAGAGAACGCGGAGATTCTTTCGCTCTTCGCGGAAGATTCTGGCGAGCATTGGCTTTACATCATCCAGATCGCCCATCCTGCATTTCTCCTCGGCAAGCAGCGCAAAGGTCTCGGGTACGTAGCCGATCTTCAACGCCTGCGTGTAGTAGCGAATGGCGTCGGCCGAGCGGCCTTGCATCTGCAGGCTCAGAGCCAGATCGGCGAGCACAGGGGCTGAGGTGGGCGCTGCGACCAGCGCCTGGCGATAGAGCTTCTCCGCCGCCGCGTACTGTTTTGATTCCATCGCCTGGCGCGCCGCAGTGAGCGTCGCCGGCTGCTGCGCTTGCGCTGCGGAGCCGATGCAGGCCAGCAGCAACGCGAACCGGCAACAGCACGGATAAAGGAATTCCATCGAGATCATTGCAAAGATGCCTCGTGCAACAAGCGAGCCAGCTAGCACACCTAAGATTGCCCAACGGGCCGTGCGTTGTCAAACCGTCCCGCCAAGCCTCGGACGTATGATAACCTTCATTCGATTGATCAAACTTGATCGCCAGTACTTGGGCGCATGACTGCGCGGAGATAGATGAAACAATCACGGCGAGCGTTTCTTACAGCCACCTTGAGCGCCGCGGCGGCAACAGCGCTGGCGCAAGGAGTTACCCCTCATAAGGGAAAAGTGCAGCCGCGCGGCAAGCGCTCCGGCTTGCCCTATAACGCCCGCTTTGTCGAAGTGGCAGCGAAGGCGGGCATCGATCATCCGATCCTCTACGGAGCGCCTCGCCCCAAGGATTTCATTCTCGAATCGATCGGCTGCGGATGCGCCTTTCTGGACTACGACAACGATGGCTGGATCGACATTCTGGTGCTGGGCGGAAGTACGCTCACTGGCTCCGATCCGGGCATTACGAACCGCCTGTATCACAACAACCGCGACGGCACCTTTCGCGATGTCACTGTGCAAGCGGGCCTGACGAAGACCGGCTGGGCATGCGGCGTCTGCGTGGGCGATTACAACAACGACGGCTTCGACGATCTGTTTCTGACTTACTGGGGACAAAACGTACTTTATCGCAATAACGGGAATGGCACCTTCACCGATGTTACGCGGGAAGCAGGCTTGCTTAACTCCTCTACGCGCTGGGGCGCCGGCTGTACCTTCATCGAGACAAAGCGCAACGGCCATCTCGATCTTTTCGTTTCCAACTATGCCGTCTTCGATCCGGCAAAGACACCGCATCCCGGAGAGAAGCCCTACTGCTTTTTTCAGAATGTGCCCGTTAACTGTGGGCCGCGCGGGCTTCCCTTTGGAACGCATAGTCTGTATCGCAACAACGGAGACGGCACCTTCACAGATGTCAGCGAGGCTGCGGGAATCTCCGGCGCGCGCGCCAACTACGGTCTCACCGCGGTGGCCGGCGACTTTGACGACGATGGCTGGCCCGATATCTATGTCGCCTGTGATTCGAGTCCGAGCCTTTTGTTCATGAACAACCACGATGGAACATTTCGCGAAGAAGGCGGAATCCGTGGCGTTGGCTATAGCGAAGATGGACAGGAGCAAGCAGGTATGGGCCTGGCCGTCGGCGACTGCAACGGCGAAGGGCATCTGGACATCTTCAAGACCAACTTTGCCGGAGACCTCCCCGTTCTCTACCGCAACCTGGGCAAAGCGGTCTTTGAAGATGCGACGCGTTCGAGCGGACTCGCCGTTGACAACCGCTTCGTTTGCTGGGGCACAGGCTTTGAAGACTTCGACAACGATGGCTGGCCGGATATCACCATCGCCACTGGCCATATCTATCCGGACTTCGAACGGCGCTTCCCCGATTCTCCGTACAAGGGTCCGCTGCTGCTCTATCGCAACCTGGGCCACGGCCACTTCGAAGAGCTTCTCGATGAGGCCGGCGCGGCGATTCTCGAACCGCATTCCAGCCGTGGCATCGCCTATGGGGATTTCGATAACGACGGCGACATCGATATGCTGGTGATCAATCTGGGCGAGCCGCCGTCGCTCTTCCGCAACGATGTTACGGGGAAGAATCATTGGATCAAGATTCGCGCCGAGGGGACTATCTCGAATCGCAGCGCCATCGGCGCGCGCGTTGAGGTGCAGGTGAATGGCTTGAAGCAGATGAAGGAAGTGCAGAGCCAGTCCAGTTTTGTTTCCTGCAACGACTTCCGCCTTCACTTCGGACTGGGAGCCGCGGATATGGCCAATGTCGCCGTGCGCTGGCCGAACGGGCGCCAGCAGAAATTCAGCACACTCAAGGCCGATCAGCTCTACACCATCAAGGAAGGCGCAGGCGTGGTTCCCAATCGCGGATGGAAGTAGCAACGCTCAGGGATGATTCGCTTCTTTGCGCAGCAGCGCGTAAAGAAGCGGCTTGCCGGTTGGCTTTTGGCTGCCCCCATGGGGTTCAACCGTAACAAACACTGCGTCAATTTCATTCAACTGATTTGGATCGTCGGAGCGCAGCACCCAGCGGCGGTTCGTCTCGCTGTCCATGTACAGGATGCCGAGATTCATCGCATGCGAGTTGCCGCTCGGTTCCGCGTCACGCTGGCCCCATACCTGGAAGACGTTCGCGCTCTTGACTCCAGGCTGATGATCGAGGTCAAAAGCATAAAAAACCAGAGACTTGTTCTGCGTATAAAAAACGCGGCCGAAGGGCTTGCGGGTGTGGCTGTCGCTATCGACGTCGAAGACATCGGCGATGTAGAGCTTTCGCGCTCCCATCAATTCGCGGATATCGCGATCCGAAGTCAGATACTGCGCATCGTCCTTCAGGCGTCGCTCTTGATCCTGGCTCGTCGCGCGCAGATCCGTCAACTCGGATTCCAGCGATGCGGTGTGCAACAGCGAGCGGCTATGATCGGCTTTGAGCGCGGTGTAGTCGGCTTGCAAAACCTCGTATGCCTTTTCACTGTCGGCCAGCCTCTTGGCCAGTTGATCGTGCTCCTCGGCGATCTGACGAAGAGCCGCTTCCTTATCGCCGTTCGCGGATCCCAGCTCTGTCGCCCGTGTCTCCGCGGCGATCGAATCCGCACGCAGCCTCCCAATTTCCTCCTGCTGCCGGGCGATTTGCTTCTCCATCTCGGCAATCCGCTCGGTCTCGCTGGCCAGCGCATTATCGTCTACTTGCACAGGAGCCGGAAGGTTCGGCTTTTCGATATGCAACACCGCAGACATCGAAGGTGAAACCGGCCTCCCGCGCTCCGCCATGCGATAGGCGCCGAAACTCAAAGCAATGAGCGCAGATGCGGCCAACGCGCCGATGGCCATTGCGATCCAGCGAGGCCGCGTAGAGACCTGACTCGATTGGCGCGTCCTGCCCGCTTCGATCGACAGAACCAGTTGCGGACGCGGCCTCCGAATCGACTGAAACAGCCTCTCCCGCGCAGCGCTGTTGTCCCAACTCTGCGCTTCTTCCGCCGGTTCCTCTTCCGCCAGAAGGTAAAACATGCCTTCGATGCCAATCGCGCAATACTCTTCGTACGTCCGCCGACATGTTTCACAGGCATGCAAATGCTGCTCTAAATCGAATTGTTCTCGGATGCTGAGAGAATTCAGCTGCGCCAGGGCGCATAGCTCTTTGAATTTTTCGTGCTCGCCCGTTCCTTCATCTTTTTCCATTCTGATAGTTCCGCAGCCTTTCAGCAATCGCGCTTTTGCGCAGCCGATCCAGACCCCGATAAAAATGATGACGCACGTTTCCGAGCGGTTCATCAAGCCGTTCGCTGATCTCTCGCAGGTCTAGATCTTCAAAATAAAACAATTTTAGCGTCTTGCGTTGAATTTCGCTCAAATCTTCGAATGCCAACTGCAGGCGCTCCAAATCGACTTTTGCTCCAATCTCGCGTTCCACATCCGCATGTCCCGCCAGTGCGCCGTCCAGATCCTCCGATTCGACATTGGTCTGAAGATAAAATCCCCGTCTCGCCAAATGCGCTTTCCGATCTCGAGCCCGGCTATAGGCCACCTGAACGATCCACACTTTGCCACTTCCTCTGGACGGCTCAAAGGTGCAGGCCCTTTTGAAAACATGTAGGAAGCACTCCTGAACCACCTCCTCCGCCTCGCCTGCATCGCTTAATATGCGCAACGCAATGCTGTAAACCAAGCGGGAGTGGCGGTTGAAAAGGGTATCCAAAGCGTCATGATCGTCCTCCCGCAACAAAGCGATCAGCCTTTCATCGCTCAGCTCGGGGGTCCGGACGCCCTGCGGAATCGCATCCAGGGAATTGTGCAGTGCATACTGCATCTCTATTCCTTCGGATCTTCGCAGTGGGGAGAGTTCGAATTGTTCCGTCAAAGTAATTCCTCTGATCGGTTCAGCTTCGCAGGCCAAGGGGAGTATCCTCACGAAACACACGAACTATACGCTACGCAATAGACGCTTTTCCAGGGCTTTCTAAACGGGAAACTGGCTCAAAAATAATTTCGGAAAGGATGGTACAGATCCCTTTGCTGCGCCGTATCCATAAAATGGATCGTGCCTGGATGAAGCTGTTCTGTATCCGCAGGATCTTGCCGTCCTATAGGTTCAAAATGTAGGTTCAAAATGTATCCGCTTTCTGGGAAATGGAGAGTCTTGCTGAATAGCACTTCATTGCGGGACAGGGGTTTGCTTCATCGATCTCTACCCACCCTCCTGTGCCTTCTTCTTCTCCCTGCGATTCTTTCGGGCCAGTCAACCTCTGCATCCTTGACCGGCAGAGTGACCGACTCGCACAGGACCGTGATCGCCATGGCCACCGTGCAGGTGATCAATACCAGCACCGGAATCCATTACCACGGACTCACCAACGAGGCCGGCATTTATTACGTCACCGATTTGCCGCCCGGCAGGTATCGCATCGAGGTGGAGAAGCTTGGATTTATCGCGGTGATTGAGTCTGGAATCATACTCCATGTGCAGGACGCGCTGGAGGTGAATTTTGAGATGCAGCTTGGATCGGCCTCGGAGAGCGTGACGGTCGAGGGCAGTGTTTCACGACTCGATATGGAGTCGTCCAGCCTCGGAACGGTGGTGGAACGGCGCGAGGCCAATGAGTTACCTCTCAACGGCCGCAACGTTTTCAACCTGATTGCTCTTGCGCCGTCAGTCATTCCACAAGGAAGCGCAACCGGGACGCCGGTGGGGGTCAATCCATTCGGGTGGGGCAACTATCAGGTGAGCGGTGCATTTGGCAACCAGAGCGCCGAGTATCTCGATGGGCAGCCCCTGAACATCACCTACATCAACTTGCCCATCCTGATTCCGACGCAGGATTCGATTCAGGAGTTCAAGGTCCATACCGGCAATCTTCCCGCGGAATGGGGCCGGTTTGCGGGCGGTGTCACCAACCTCAGCACCAAGGGCGGCACACAGCTCCTTCGCGGCGAAGTCTACGAATACCTCCGCAATCGAGTCTTCAATGCCAATGACTTCTTTTTGAGCCAGGCCGGCAAGCCGCGTCCGCCGTGGGTTCAAAATCAATTTGGGGCCGAAGTTGGAGGGCCGCTCAGGGGGCGTGATTGCTGCCGGGACAATCGCACCTTCTGGTTCACTAGCTGGGAGGGCTTCCGGCTTCGCACCGGCAGTCCCTTTACCGCCACGGTGCCAACCATCGCCGAGCGCGGGGGAGATTTCTCTGCGATCAGCACAACCATTGTCGACCCTTGCGCAGGCAGCCCGCTCAATGCACAGGGAGCCTGCCCCGCAGGCACAGCGCAGCCCTCACCTTTTACCGCTAACCTCATCCCCCCCAGTCGCATCAACCCCACATCGAAAGCCCTGCTCAATCTCTGGCCGCTTCCGAACACGGGCGGAACTGTTGCGCCGTCGGGAACCTTCAACAATTTCAACACGGTTGCCAATACCGGCGGAAATCAGGGTCAGGTTGTAGCTCGCGTCGATCAGGATCTGACCAGCAAACAGAAGCTCTTTGCGCGCTTCAGTTACTGGAACGTTCTTGACTTGCCGATTGACCCGCTGCGGAACGGATTGTGCTTGGACCGATGCCTGGAGAACTATGCCACCAAGGCGCTCGCCGAAGGCTATAACTACAGCATCAGTTCCATGACCATCTTCGACGTGAATGCAGGCGTGAGTTATTTTTCTTATCTTCGCACTCCCCGGAATGCGGGCTTCGATCTGACCACCATCGGCTGGCCCGGAGCATACAATGCGGTCATCCCCTCCCGCATGCGAACCCCGCCGACACCGTGCGTGGCGAGCTTTGCCGATGACATTATGTGCAGCCAGGGGCAAAGCTTTATCCAGGATCGCAATACGCAATACAATATTTCACCAAGCTTGACCCTGGTGCGCGGCCGTCATCTCTTTCATTTTGGATTTCAGCTCGAAGTCAGCTATGACGACGCCGCGCAAACCAATGTCGCGAGCGGCGCTTTCGACTTTTGCGGAGTCGGCGAACCGTGCTTTACCGGCGTCTCCATGGCCGACTTTTTATTGGGGTATGCGGACAACTTCAGCAATGTTGATAACCACTATTCGGCGCAAGCTGTGGTACCGGCCTTTACCGCAGGAAAGCAGATATACCGCGCGCTTTATTTTAACGACACCTGGCGTGTTGCAGAGGCGTTTTCAGTAAATCTTGGTTTGCGCTACGAGTTGCAAGGACCATGGTCGGAGCGGCATAACCGATTAACGTATTTCGACCCCAATGCTTCCAGTTATCTCAATCAGGTGATTGGCGGAGAATCCTCGCCAGTGATGGGTGATGTCTTTCTTGTTTCCGCGGCCGCGCGCAACAATCTGCCTCTGGCGAAGAACAACCTGGCGCCGCGGTTTGGCATTGCCTATAGCCTTTCTCCTTCCACTGTGGTGCGTGCAGGATATGGAATCTTCTGGATTCCCGACTATGTTGCATACGCCTTGAATCCAAGCAATGACATGGTCAATGCGGCAAGCACAACTTATACCGGCACAGTGGATGGAATTCATCCGTATAACTCCATCTCGCTTCCTTTTCTCAACGGCATTTCTCCGCCGCCAGGGACGTCTTTGGGAACCGAGGGGACCCAGCAGTTCTTGACTCAGGTGGCACAATCAATCGTTGAGGTTGATCGCGGCAACTTTCCGCGCGGTTATATGCAGCAATGGAACCTCAGCCTGGAGCGGCAACTACCGGCAAAGCTCTCTTTTGTGGCGGCCTACGTAGGCTCGCGAGGAACTCATCTGGCCCAATACTCTCAGCAGGTGGATCAGATTGCAGACAGCGCACTCTCCCAGGCTGCAGCCGAGTTTTCCTCCGGTGGCAGGTCAGCTGTTGCGCTGCTGCGTTCCACTTCCAACCCATTCGTCGTCAACGGTCAGGCCCTCGCCTTAACCGCTCCATTGACCACACGTGGCCAGTTGCTCCGTCCCTATCCTCAATACACGAGCGTGGAACTGGCTGGCCAGGGGTCTTTTGACAGTATCTATCATTCCTTCCAACTTACCCTGCAAAAGCGATTCGAGGCCGGAGGAGACCTTCTAGCTGCTTATACCAACTCCAAGTTGATCAGCAATACGGACACATTAACTGCGTGGCTTGAAAATAGCGTAGGACTGATTCAGGATAATAACAACCTGCGCGGGGAGCGTTCGCTCTCGTCGCAGGATGTCCCGCAGCGCTTGGTAGTAAGTTATGTGCTCGACTTACCTTTTGGCCAGAACAAGCATTTCCTGGCACATATCGATACGTTACTCAACAGAGTGATTGGAGACTGGGGGCTGGATGGAGTAACAACCTTTCAACGAGGGTTTCCGCTGGTGCTGAGAAACGGGCAGGTGAATGATGCGACCCTCTTCGGCGCCGGCTCCCGGCCCAACCTGGTTCCCGGTTGCGACAAGGAGGGCCTGCTCAAGGGAATAGATAGGCTGAGCGGCTGGTTCAATACCTCTTGCTTTGCGGCGCCGGCCGATTTTACCTTTGGGACTGAGCCGCGCGTGGATCCAGCGCTGCGCTCCGACGGGGTGAGTAACTTCGATCTTGCGGCTTTCAAGCGAGTGTTTTTTGGACATCAGGACAGAGTGGGCTTTGAGTTCAGGGTAGAAGTATTTAACCTGATGAATCGCGCCCAATTTGCTCCGCCCAACGCAACCTGCTGCGCCGTGAACAATGCGAATTTTGGTGTGATAACCAGCACGGCGCCGGGAACAAATCCTCGCCTGGTGCAGTTTGCATCGAAGGTCTTCTTCTAAATTGTGGTGAATCGTGGTCTGAGAAAGCTCTGAACAAGCCCTTCAAAAACGCCGACCAAGGTCAGCGGGCCGGATAAGTTCGCGATCAATCCTTTCTGGGGTTGAAAAGTCTCCTAGTTTGGGATTTGGCGCGGTGGCAATCGCATATCCGGAGGCCATTTCCAGCCTCCAGACACACTACGCCCCGAGCTGGGCCAACCGCTTGCGGTGTTGGTAGAGATTGACCAACGCAAAGGCTGTCAGCAACCACTCGTGATTTTTCTTGATGCCGCGATAGCGCACCTTGGTGTAATGGAAGACGCGCCTCAAGATGCGGAAGGGCCACTCCACGCGGGCGCGAACCCGGGACTTGGTGCGGTTTTTGCGCTTCTGTTCCTGGTCCACTTTACCGTTGCTCTTGTTCACGCGCCGGCTGGTCATGTCTTGCGCCTGCGGAGCGGCTTCGTGAATCGCCTCGGTTTGTCCCTGATAGCCAGCATCGCCGCCTGCCTTTGGGTAGTAGGGAGCAACCAAGGCTTCCAGTTCTGACCAGGGGACAATGGTCTCCATCGAAGTAAGAAACGCCTCGCGCCGGTTCATTCGTCCATACTTCTCAAAACTCGGCTGTCTGGCAAAAGTTATCTGGCGCATCGCGTTCTCTACCCCTCTTCCATTTTATGAAAGAATGGCGCGGGCTTGTGACTTGTTCAGAGGTTCCCTAACTTTCGTGCGGGTTGGTATTTTGGCGAGACATAGCTTTATTGGGCCCCCGATTTCATCCGCAGCGGGGAATTTTTCTTGAAGAGCGGCTACTGCGGATCGGGACCCGATGTAGACGCGGAGTCGGTCTCGGTTGTTACCGCCGCCTGTTGCTGAAGACTGTATCCATCTCTCGTGCGCAGGCGATACTTCTCGAGGCTCTTGCCTACTAACTGCACTTTGATCGAGCGCCAGCCGCGATTGGGATTGGCCTGAGGGTAGTAACTGAGGGTATAGAGATGAGTGAGGTCATCCTTGATCGAGGAGAAGGCTTCTTGTTCCTGTCGCCAATTGCTTGCAAAATAGGCTTTGCCGCCGGTCGCCTTGCTCATGCGTTCAAAGGCGGCGGAGGAGATTGGCTCCGACTGAGCCTCGCGTGTGCTGACAATGTAGATGATGGTTCCCGTCGACTGGGCCAACTCGGCGACATCCTCGGGAGGAATTGAGCTGGCATTGTCAGGACCGTTGGAGAAGACCACGATCGCCTTTCGTCCGCGGAGCGGCGCCGCATCCTTCACGGTCAATAAAAGGGAGTTATAGAGCGCGGCATTGTCACCGGCGACGGTACTGCGCACACCGCTGACGACGCGGAAACGGTCCGGGGTGAGCGAGGCGGCGCGGGAGAGGTCGCGGTTGTAGGAATAAAACGCAATCTTGTTAGCGTCGGGCATTGATCGCACAAAAGAAATGATGGCATCCTGCGCGAAGACAAAACTACGGTACATATAGTTGCTGGTGTCGAAAAGAATAAAAACGTTGGCCCCGGCCAACCCAGGAATGGTGACACCGGCGAGAGTATGCTCCGGCTCATGTTTGTCAGGTTCGGGTTCTTTGACGGCGTCTGGCGCCCCATCGAGCTTAGCGGGCGGAGTGGCCACAGTCAGTTTCCGGGCGGATTCGTTGCCTTCCTCAAAGGTGGAAAGTTTCTCTGAAATGTTGTCTTCTTTAATAACGAAGTCTTCCGGGCGAAGGCCCGAGACATAGTTTCCTTTGTTATCGGTGACGGCAACGTTGAGCTGCACCAGAACCACGTTGACGCGGAAATGCGATGGCTCGTCCTGGGCCGCGAGGCGCGGCGAGGCGGCCAGGAGGAGAAAAATTCCCGAGCATAGCTCGAGGCAAGCGAAAGTTTTGTTAGAACGAATCATCCGTTTTGTGCTCCCATCCGCTGCATTTTTACAGCAGTTCGCGGATCGCTATGCCCTATTGGGTTCCTTCAAGGTGGCCGCTCCATCTTCGCTGTGCCGGCTTAAGGGCCGCGGTTCCGGGGTAAAATCTTTCTGAAAATGTCATAGAACCTTTCGCCAAATTACGTTCTGTTGCTTGCTCCGCGACGCGGGTTACTGTTCCCTCCATCCCAAAGTCCGAAGACTCCTCTTGCTCACCGCTAGAAAAGATCACTCGATGCGGCCCGGAATCTCCGTGAGGGCACACGTCAAAAGCCATTCAATGGTTGCGGTTTGCAGCCACGGCAATGGGAGAACTATCGATTTGCCCTGTCATCGCCGGCGCATGCAGGGTAATCTTCCCTTGCCGGAATTGAGCACCTGTTTCCTGCATGGCGCGCAACAAAGCATGCCAATCGTCCATGTCTGTAGCGAAGATGTTCGCGACCATATGCCGGGTCAGATCAGGGACCAGAACGTTGAGCATCACCGGGGAGTATCCCATTTCATCGGCCAGGCGCGCCCAGTAAAGGTTGCTGGACTCCCAGGATTCGCCAAAGAGCCGGCCATCAAACGCTCCGGAGACGGGGAATATTCCCGTGTCAAGCAGGGTATTGGTGTTACTTTGCGCCATCGCCGGATGCGGTGTGCCAAAGTCTTTCGAGAGACGTTCTGGACTGGCATGAGAGGGGGCTTTTTGAATGAGATCTTGCAGATCCCGGCCCGCATTTCCCCAAAGAGTCGCTTCTGCTGGAAATTTGCTGCGAAATTCGGCGGCCAAAAAGAAAGTGTCTGCCGGCAGCATTTGAGGAACAAGCGCAGCCGCGCTTTCTGGATGTCGCAGTGCCACATCCGTCTCTTCCAATCGCACCGGCGTTAAGCGATCAGAGAGGATGCCCAATACTTTCTCTCTAAGTTGCGGGTTCGATGCCGAAGCGATCAAGAGTTCTTCGCCGAAGCGTTGATATAGAGCGGCGGCATGCATTTCGTCCTGGCCGACGGCCCACCATCGTGGCATGACGGCGACTACCAAGAGTTCGGGCGCCACCTCCCTCCAGATCAATGCCTGGACTTTCTCCGGAGCAATGAAGTCCTGCTCCATTGAAGCCAGCGCATAGGGCAGATCGGCGAGTGATCCCAGCAGATAAGCGCCACCTCCCGCAGTAACGCCGATCCCAATCAGTTCCGGAGAACCCCAGACGTGTTCGACGCCCTGCACCGACGATGCCGAGAAGTCATGGGAGCGGACGAAAAGCGGATTATTGTGCAAAACCTGAGCGCCAGGGGGTTCATAGTATGCATAATTCAAGCCAACCAGCGTGTCCCTGAGAAAAGGGGTGAGCAAACCGCGCGCGTCTTCGAGCTGGGCGGGTGAGCCAGAAGAGCGAATGACCTTGGTCAGGTCGGTTCGTACCTGCAATTCCGCGTGACGGGCGGTGTAGACGATCGGAGCCCAGGCCGCCTTTTCGGTTCCAGTGAAGACCGGGCGGGGCATCTCGAATTCGTGCAGGTCCGCCGCAAGTGGAAGCAAGCTGTCGCCGACTGCCTCTCCGTGAGCCATCTGATCCAAGCCATCGTAGAGTCCGAAGAGCGTGTCGAGCGAAACCAAACGCTGGTCATCCATTACGGCACGAACTCTCCGAGCAAGTTCCTGATGTACACGCTGGCCGTCCTGACTGTTCTGCGGAGGACCAGCCAGCAGATCGACAACCTGATTCTGGGAGCCATGCTCACTGCCAGCGGCTGCGAGCAAGGTCGATTGCAGCGAGGAGCGGGCCGCGTCAAAAAGCTGGACTGAAGAAGAGATTGCGGAAAATGGCTGAACCGCGCTCTGCCATGAACGATTCAGGAGGTTTCCTGGAATCTGCCCCTGGCGGGCAAAGATCTGCCAGAGCCCGATGTCTGCCTGGAAAGCACCCAGTGCATTGGAGCGCAGAGTGGGGTTTGAGATCTTGTCGATACGTTCCGCCGCTTCGACAAAACGAGCGATGGAGGCATCGTCCAAAGCCGGGAACTCGGCGAAGATAGGGTACCAGTTGTTGAATTCAGAAAACCTGCCGGCAAGCATCCGCACAGTTCCATCAGACAACCTGTTTCCCGCAGGCCTTCCGTTGTCGATTGCGCTAAGAGTCAGGTAAATCCGCATCGGGTCTGCGGAGGCTTCAGCCGCGGAAGAAGCTACCAAGGCTTCAAGCAACTTCTCCGGGTTATCCCAGGAGTGGCTCCGTGTTGTCCATTCGCGGATATCGTTCAACTTGGACTTGCTCGTGAGGATTTCCTTCCAGATTTGAAGATTCCCTGGAATCTTCGGTTCGCCTCCCGCCTGCCATTGCAGGCGAGTGAAAAGCACCATGAGTCCGGCGTTCCTTGGGAAGACACCTGTCGCCGCATCGGTGATGCTAGAGTCACGGGGAGCCGACCGATAGGCATCGTAGAGGCGCCTGAGGCGATTTTCCTCAGTGAAGTGGCTCTGCTGCATTGGGCCGATACGCGACAGGGCGTCAAAATATGCCGCAAGCCAGCCATGATCCTTTGCAAACAGATGGGTAACGAACTCTCCAGACGAGTTTGGACTTGCTCCCACGAGCTCCTTCCAGGCTTGCTCGGCACTCGCTCCGGCGGGCACAGAAACTTGACCGGAGCGAATGCAGATCCGGGTTCCATAGAAATCAAGCAAAGGGGCGAAAGGAAGCAGTTTCCTCAGCCCAGGCGACTGCGCAAGGGCAATCCGTGTCTGCCGATCGTTTCGGGCCAGAGCGGAATAGAGGCGGTCCACATCCCGGTCGTGCAGCAGCACGTCGAGGATATCTGTCCGATCTCCCTTTTTCCCTGCCGAGAGCGCGATCCAGGTTTTTTCGGAGAATAGGACCGGAACCTTGGTCGCAGGAAACGCATAGGTAAAGGGAGCGCCTTTCTGGAGGGCCTCTTCAAGCGCCGTGAGGGGGAAGCCCGAGTCGATGGTGATAAAAGCGCGCCTCGGATTTTCAGTCACCAGGAAGGCGCCATTCGGGCCACAACCCTCCTGAAACCTGTATCCAAGAAGCTGAACCAGATGTGTTGCATCGCCGCAACCGGCAACGCGGATAGTACCGTCAGCGCCAGCCAGGGACTGAAGCTCTCGGGCGAGTTGCACATACCGATCAATCAGCACAAGGAATTCAGTTGGTCTGTCACGCTCGTAACCCAATAGAAAAACATTGCGAGCCAGCAACGGCAGCACTTCGGCGGGAGAAACCTCCTGGCTGATGCCGGCCATGCGTAGGAAGGGTCGGAGGGGACCCGGAATCTCAACCTCGTCCGCGGACGGGAATGGCGACAAAGCCTCCGTTGGGGTCTCTTCCTGTGGGGAGAGCCGGGGAATGCTCGTTTGCGGTGGCTTGTCAGTGCCCGCTGCGAAACAAGTACCGAGACAAAAAAGGCCTGCTGCAAATACATTGAGACAACGAAGAGGAAAGTTCATTGTGAAAACCCCTTCCGACCTGCTGTTGTCCAAGCCGAATTCGTGAACCAGCAAGTCACCCGTACTACCGCATGTGTATCCGACGAGGCAGTCCTCGAATCCGCGCTGCGGACTGGCTTACGTTTACGCTGATTCCCGAGGTGCGGACAAGTGAATGGGACTAGGCGCCAGTGAGGCTCTGGGAGATCGTTTCGGGAAGCCTTAATGTCACTGCCTCGGGAGCCTGATGGCGTCAATTACCCAGATGTGAAAGGAGACGTGGGGGAACTCACGCGCACTGGTTAGCCATTGTCGCAAAATCCAAAATCAATTTGCAAGCTTATCTTTGGCTCGATACGTGCTCCACCAAGCCATTGAGGAAGGAGATACAAGAAATGTTGGAGGGGGATGCCCAATCGAGATCCCCCTCAATCATAATTTCGATTGAGACCGCCGGGCTATGCGGGGAAATTCCGGGTCTCTGCCTTCCGATGTTGCCCTCGGCAACATACCAATCTATTTTCAGATCAAGCAGATGACAGATAAGCCCGCGGAGGTTTGGTGTCAAGCCGAGTAGGCCTCGCATTCCCACGTCCATTCAGAATAAGCCGGGGCTTGACTTGCCGTTTTGCCATCGCGGTCGATTGTAATAATTTTGTCAATTCTGGGTTGCGAGCTGTTTCTTTCGAATATTTCATGGAAGCTGCGCATGGTGCCGGGTAGTTTGCTGGTGGCGAGGCCGCGAACGGGTTCCCGGCCGGGCCACCCCTCAGACGCCTGGTGTCTTCACTTTTTTGGTCGTCGTCGTGTTCACAGGAGCCCAGGCTCCCAAGTTGATGATGAACCATGCTGCTTGTCTTCCTGGGCAACAAGGTCGCCCGCGTCATGCACGCGGGGTGAATTCGCTCAAGGCTTCATGACGTTTCAGGTGTGCTGCAAACTTTGAGCACTCGGCCTGGAGACGCACTGGCATGGAGCCGTCACGTTCGAGGAATCTTCCCGAGTCAGTTGGGCGGGTATGAAGCAGGCGCTGATGGATTCCGGCCTTCTTGGGTAATGCAATATAATCCCGTCCAGTTGTAACAATTATTGAATAGCACAACATTTGTTCGCTCGATGGAGAAGCAAAATGGTGACTCGACGTGAATTTATTGACACCCTTGCAACCGGAACCGCTGGATGGGCGATTGCATCGACGGCCAAGAGCTATGGCCAGATTCTCGGCTCCAATGATCGCCTCAACTTCGCAATTATCGGCCTCAATGGCCGCGGCTATGCTCATCTTGATTCTCTCAAGGCAAATAAGGATACTGCCCGGGTCTCGCATGTTTGCGACGTTGACGGCAACATTCTGAAAAAATTTGCCGGCGACGCCGAGCGCGAGTTAGGCTATGCCCCCACCTCCGGCAGAGACTTCCGTCAGGTCCTTCAGTTGAAGGAGGTGGACGCCATCACCATCGCCACGCCCGATCATTGGCATGCTCCCATGGCCATCGCCGGCTTGCAAGCCGGCAAGCATGTCTACGTTGAAAAGCCGTGCAGCCACAATCCAGCCGAGGGCGCTTTACTCATCGAGGCGCAGCGCAAGTATGGAAAGCTAGTGCAAATGGGCACGCAGCAGCGCTCTTCCGCCCACACTATCGAGGTTGTCAATAGAATTCACGACGGTCTGATTGGCAACGCCTGCTATGCCAAGGCATGGTACAGCAATACCAGAAAGTCGATCGGCATCGGCAAGCCGGCGCCCGTTCCGCCGCAACTCGATTGGGATCTCTGGCAGGGACCCGCGCCGCGCAGGCCTTACACAGACAACATTCAGCCCTACAACTGGCACTGGTTCAGGATTTACGGCACCGGCGAGACCCTCAACAATGGCACCCATGAAGTGGACGTTTGCCGCTGGGCTCTCGGCGTCGATTATCCCCAGCGCATCGCCTCTTCCGGTGGAAGATACTACTTCAAGGACGATTGGCAGTTTTACGATACCTTGGTCACCAGCTACGAATACCCGGAGAAGATGATCTCGTGGGAGTGCAGGTGTTGCCAGGGGATGAAGCTCTACGGACGCGACCGCGGCGCAGCGATCATGGGAACCGAGGGCTCGGTAGTGATCGATCGCGGCGGCTATGAGATCTATGACCTGAAGGGAAACAAGACCGGCGAAGTCAAGATTCACAGCGCCGCCTCCACCTCCGACCTCATCGGTCGCGACGCCATGACCAACGCTCACTTTGCCAACTTAATTGCCGCCATCCGCAACGGGGAAAAGCTCAACGCTCCTATCGCCGTTGGCAACGTGGCCGTAACCATGCTACAACTCTCCAACATCGCTTGGGATGTCAACCGGGAATTACGTATTGATACGAGCGATGGCAAGATCCTCAACGATTCGCTAGCCATGAAGTCCTGGGGACGAGAATACGAGAAGGGCTGGGCGCCGCATCTCTGAAGCGTAAAATTCTGCAGAACTGTACATTGAGGAGTTATTCAGCCCATGAAACATACCCTCTCACGTCGCAAGTTCGTCCAATCCGGCGCGTTGCTTGCGGCAGCTTGCGCCGCCTCCAGCACCACACCCTCTTTCGCCGCGCCAGAGCATGCCTCCGGAAGGCCGTCGCCCATTCATCTCGGGCTGGCCAGTTACACCTTCCGCAACTTCACCCGCGCCCAGATGATCGGCTTCATGAAGCAGCTCAACGTCGCCGATCTGAACGTCAAAGATATCAAGGATCATCTCCCCACGGACCCGCAGGAGGAGGCCAAAGCGTTAGCTGACTATGCCGCGGCGGAGATCAAGCTGCACGCCGCCGGAGCCATCTACTTTCGCAATAACGAGGACGCCGATATCCGCGCCAAATTTGACTATTGCAAGCGGGCCGGTATCTCCGTCATCGTTGCCGGCGACCCGACTCCTGAAATGCTGCCGCGCATCGAAACATTCGTGCGGGAGTACGATATTCGCATCGCCATCCACAACCACGGCCCTGAGGATAAGCTATGGCCCTCGCCGCTGGACGTGTTGAAGTCGCTGGAGCATTCCGACCCGCGCATCGGCTGCTGCATCGATGTCGGTCACACGGTGCTCGCCGGCACAGATCTCGTTGAAGCCATTCGCCAGGTGGGGCCAAGGCTCTTCAATGTTCACATGAAGGACTTAACGGACTTCCACAGCAAGGAGAGCCAGGTTGCTGTCGGTGACGGCATAATGCCGGTGCGCGAGATGTTTGCTGCGTTGATCGCCATCAAGTACAAAGGTTTCGTCGATCTCGAATATGAAATCCATGCAGACGATCCCATGCCCGGCGTCACCAGCAGCTTTGCCTATATGCGGGGAGTTCTGGCGGGCATGGATTACACCGGCCGCGGTTGAGGAGCGGCTTGTTCCACCGGCTGAGTCAATCATTTATGCGACCGAGCCTACAACCTGTCTCATAAATAGCACTCTGCAAATTTGCCGACTGTGAGACCCGCATCAAAGCGGGTTGAATGCACTTCGCGAGTCAAAGAATTTGGTTTATGAGACAGGTTCTAAGCAACAATCCACGATCCGATCACAACTCACTGCACTCGACGGCTGACAACTCCTGCCTCGCTTAGGAATGCGCCTTGTGCTGCCTGCTTCTCGTCGCGATCATCTATTGAATTGTTCCACGTGTGTAAAGTGAGTTGCTTCAGATGGCATGCCTACTCCCTGTGCCCAGGAGTCGCAGTGCCGCGGATAATCACCGCAGCGGATTCGCTCAGACGGAACACCTCTGAGGGTGGATCTAGAATACGGACGCGCACAGGAAAGCGGGATGCCAGATGCACCCAGTTCAAGGTGCGTTGCACGTCAGGAAGGCCCGGCGCAGCCAGGGACCCCACGAGGTCGGTATCGGGAGTCACTCCGAATCCGACGCTATCGACGACACCTTTGTAGAGTACGTTAGGACGCGACATCACATAAACATCGGCGGGCATACCGGGCCGGATGTGATGCAACTGTGTCTCGCGAAAGTTGGCGATGACCCACCAGGTGCGCGTATCGATGAGAGTGAAAATATGCTCGCCGGCAGTCGCGTAAGCGCCCTCTGAAATGGTCAGGTTCGTCACGCGCGCGTCGAACGGAGCAACGACGTGACAATTGTCGAAATTGTATTTTGCAGTATCAATGGCTGCTTGTTTACCAGGAGACTGTCCCTCCAGCGGGTTCAGCGTCGTCACGTTATGAGACGCCTGTTCTACCTGTTGATGGCTTTGCTGGACGAGGGCTTGTGCCTGCTTCAATTGTGCTTGCGACGCGAGGAGTCCCGCTTCTGCCAGGGTGAGTTGCGATTTGGCCTGGTTCGCCTCTTGCACGCGCGACCTCTCAAGGGTGCGAGCCTGGTCGACTTGATCGACGGTGACAAATTGGCGAGCCAAAAGAGGTTCAATGCGGTGCAGGTTGTTCGATGCGTATTGGAGCTCAACATTGGAGCGTTCTACCGCAGCTTGTGCATTTGCGACATCCGCTTTGGCCTGCTGCACCGCGGCTTCTGCGTGTGCGAGACCCGCATCTGCGCCAAGCACGTTTGCCTTCGCCACATCGACACCGCTGGTCTTGGCCGCTATGATGCGGCGCTCGTCGCCGATCTGGCCCGCTAGTGTAATTTGATCAGACCGCGCGCGGGCCAGAGCGTACGCGTAAGGACGGTCATCGATATCAAACAGCGGCGCGCCGGCTTTGACAAGTTGATTGTCTAAGACATAGACATGCATTATCGGACCGTTGACAAGTGGGGCCATGCCAATGTAGTTGGCAAAGACTTCAGCATCGTCGGTGCGAGGATCTGCGTTCACCTGGCGAATAGCCACGAGCGAGGCAATCGCGGTGCTTGCCATGATTCCGATGCTGATGGAGCTGCCGATGATCTGAAGACGGCGATACGGCACGGTTCCTCCTTCGATTAGTTAAAGAAAATGAGCCAAAGAGTTACGGCGAAAAGCAGTACAAGGCATGGATAGACAACAATCGGCCAGAGGATCTCCTTGTCGAGTGCAAATCTCGTGAAGATGCGGTTGGCAATAACGGAAAGGATGATGCCCGCGAAAATGCAAATGAGCCAGGACGGGAAGAATGAACCGAGAATGTTGAAGGTGGGCGCACGTCTGCAGCCTGCGATTTCGATCGTCAGCAGTGCACCCGGAAGACTCGACCAGCGTTGTAAGCGGCTCACAGATTCACGTTGCTCCTTTTTTACGAAATTCTGCATTCATGGCGCGGGGTTCCAATGCCGAGTCTGAATGAAATCGGCCGTTTGAAAGGCGAGATTGGTGGTTGCGAGCAGCAACTGCGCGCGCGCTGAAACATCCTCGGATCGTGCCTGCGCCAAGGTTTTTTGCGCCGACACGACATCCAGCAAATTGCGGACACCGTAACCGTAGGATTCATGTGCTGCTTCGTATGACTCCTGCGAGGCGGTAAGGAGGGCTGCCGCGGCCTGCTGCTGCCTGAGTGCGGTGCGCATGCTGCTATACGCCGCCCAGACTTCGTCGGCGATCCGGTCGTGGAGGGCATCGATCTGTGCCTGTACCGTCTTTTTATCGGCATTCGCTTGCGCGATACGATACTCGCGGCGCGCACCATCGAAGAGATTCCATCGTAGTTCTAATTCGGCGGTCCAGGTTTCACCTTCTGCATAGCTTCCCGGAAGAAGATTCTGCTGCCCGTATAAGCGCCCCAGTCCTCCATCTCCCTTGAAGCGCAGCCACGGGAAGTACTCCGATCTTGCCTGTTTGATCGCAGCGTTTGCTGAGCGCAAGCGCGCCAGTTGCTGCAGCAAATCAGGCCGTTGGCTGAAGGCCCGATTCATTTCCTTATCGACAGAATCCGCGATGGAAGACGGGAGTTTGAGTTGGTCGATGCCTTCAACCGTAAACACGGCGTCAGGATCGACTCCGAGAGCAGTGGCAAGGTCACCGCGCGCAATATCGACGGCGCCAATGGCGGCTTCCAGATCGAATTCTGACTGGGCGCGGGCCGCCGTTGCTTCAAGTGCATCGGGCTTTGTAGCCAAACCGTTTTCAAGACGGGCTGTTGCGTCCTGTTCAACGGTCCGAGCATTTTCCAGGCTGAATTCGGCTGCCTGGCGCTGCCCCTGCGCGTTGAGAAAACGGTAGTAAGCCTCGGCAACCTGATAGATAATGCGGCGATGCGTGTCGTTGAATGCAAGATCTGACGCCAGCAGATTTGCCTTCGCAACGTCGATCTCTCCACTGCGCCCGCCACCATCGAAGACCAGATACTCCACGTGGAGCACTGGCTCAAAGATACCTTCGGTTTGGCGGTTATAGTATTCGCCGATCAATGTAGCTGTTCTCAGTGAAACCCCGACGGCGACCGCCGATAAGGTGGGATAGAGCGAACTTCTTGCGATGCCTAACTCGTCCGCTTTCGATTTTGCTGCTTCCCAGGCTATACGCGTCTCGGGATTGTGTAGTTCAGCAAGGTCGATCAATTCAGCCAGCGTATAGATTTTGCCGGACGCAAAGCTGATCTGGTCGTGCGGTTTTGTCACGGACTCTTTTGCGAGCGCATGCGCTCCCCTGGGTTGCCAAACAGCATCTGGTGCAGGCGGGATGCCCTGCGCGACGACACCGGCGGGGAGTATTGCGGTCGTAATCAATGCAGTCGCCAAAAGCCACCCCTCCGTTGTATTGATTGAAAACATCATTCTTATGAACCGGGTCTGACGGATCTGTTTTTTCTGGCGCATGACTCGGTTACCTTTCCGGCATTGGTACGTTCAATTACTGGCATTGAGGGTATCGAATCGTCCCAGCATACTCGATAACTGCCAATTGTGGTGCGTGCCGTGCGTGGCGACAGCCGGACCAATCTCGTTCAAATCTCCTGAAGCAGCGCGCAGGTCACGTCTCTTATCCGCCGATTTCGAGCTAAATGAGTTCGTAGTCCTGCTGTAAGAATTGCCTGCGATCCTTGCGACGCGTAAAGTTCGATACTCTGTTCCAGATTCTGCAAGGACTTGTCGAAGTTATTCCGCGCCTCAGCCAGCTTGCCATCGAGCCGATTTGCCATGCCTTGAAGTATCCGGGCAAACTCTTCGTCGAATTCCCGCTGCGCCTCATATATGGGATCGGGTAAATAAAAACCTGGCAGTCGAACACGATAATTCCACGCAGAAATGTGCAGTACAAAAAGTACGCTCAACCGCGGCTGCCAGCGCTGAATTTGATCCCGCATTACGAGATTCCGTTCCCGCGAAGGTCCAAATTCGAATAGAAGGTGGTCAGTCTGCGCCCTTACGTTTTCGAAGCCTTTTTCGATCGCGTCGCGAAGAGAGTAACCTTGCTCGATCGCAGTTCGCAGGTTTGCGGAAATGGGCTCTCTCGCAAATTGAGCCATCAGCCGAAGCGTCGAGGCAAAACTTATCTTCATGGTTACCGCTGCAGGCGCCCCCCAGAGCCGGTCAAAGACCAGCCACATCATGAACAGGCCGAGCAATATCCCAGCGACACGATCCCGTGCAGGCGTCAGCGAGGTTTGAATTGTGAATTCCTGGAGGTTCACGAAATTGTACGCGAAGGCAACCTGCATTCCGAAGTAAGAAAGGCGCGGTGTGCATGTCACGAACCACGCAGCAATGGTTGTCACCACGGCAAACCAGACAGCAAATCCGGCGATCGAGTTAACATACGGCAGAACGAATAACTGCGATGCCACTCCGAGCAGTCCGCCGACGGTGGCCCCTGCCAGTAGCAGAGTCTGTTTTTGACGGGATGCGCCGGTTGTCGTCAACGCGGTCAAAAAGCATGTGATGATTGCCGTGCTGATACCGGGCCAGTCGATGAGGTTGTATGTCAGATAGCAGAGACTCGCCGCTAGGCAGCCTTTCAAAGCAAATCGCAGATGCTCGGGATTAGATAGCGCATCCGGAACCAGAATCCTTGTGGCTTGCTCCCTGCTCGATTGTTGCAGCTCGTATGCGCTGAGCGATTGATGGGCGCTAAGCATCTCGCCGATCAGCGACACAGCGATTTCCATTTTCTCGATCGGCGGAGTCGAATCCGAGGTGGGGATGCTCTCATTCATCTGAATCGGCTGTGGGGTTCTGCCGTTTAGAAGATCAACGCGGGTGTGCCCTATATTGACAGCCAGAGCTTGGACGCGCTCCCGATCCGGCATATTTCCAGGCCTAAATTCTTCTGCAAAATTGATCAGATTCCCGACTAATCCCACGACAGCTCCCATTTGCTCTCGGTAATGCCGAGAATGAGGAGAACGCTGCAGGATGTTTCGTAGTCTCGATGTCCCAAGCGCGGAGAACTGCTCCAACTCCTTTCTTGCCGCGTTGGGATTCCGGCCTTGAGCGTAAGCTTGAATCACCTCTTCAACACAGGCGAGGCGCCGCTCGATCAGCCCGATAAGATTGGCGCTCTCAGTAAATTTGACCAGGAGAAGTTCAACCCATAATGAGATTCCAGTGGCAAGCGCCAGTGCAAACAGCGCCCAGAGAGTTCCCTCAATCTTGGCTTCGGCCGATATACGGCGGTCGAACAACGGAATGACAATCGCGAGCAGAACGCCGAAACGCAGGGACGCGCCGTAGTTTGCCAATGTGCTGACCGCGAAGAACATGATGAACAACGTTGTGATTACCCACAGCAGACGCAAGCCGGGGTCACCCAGTACCAGCATCGCGCCGATCATCGCGACTCCCGTTGCCAAAGAGAAGGCAGTGATAATTGTCTGCGCTGATTGAATTGCCGCACGCTGGCTCTCGCGTGAGAGCTGGAATACAAACAAAGCGCTGTACGCGCCGTAGGGCAGGCGGAAGACCAAGGTGATGATCATCACTAAAGTCGAAGCAATCACCATTCTTGCCATGATTCCCCCTCTTCCGGGATATGGCGCGAGTTCCTCCTTGAGAAACTCCCAAAACCAAATAAACTGCGGGCGAAGCTCCCGCGCCCAAGGCTCGATAACTATCGTAGGCTCAGCGCCCATGCAGCATCACCAAGGCTGATTCGCTGACTCGAAACAATTCCGGAACCGGAGCAGACTCATCCGATAGAAGAGATCGACTCCTCAAGCTCGTATACTTTTGAGTTTCCATGCCCTTTCCTTCCGTGCATCGGCACCAATCAAAACCGGATTTTCTAAATCTTAGTGTTCACGAACTCGGTCTCCTGTTCTCACTGGGCTGTTCTTCGCTCCAGTTGGCCAGCCTCACATCGTCAGCACAACGCGAAACTCCACCTTGCCGCTCATCATGCGGGCGTACGCTTCCGCGGCCTTTTCCAACGGGTAGGTTTCAATCATCGCGCGCACGCCGCGTAGCTCCGCAAATCGAAGCGTGTCCTCCGAATCTGCCGGTGTTCCCGCTGCCCATCCTTGAATCGTCTTGCTGCCCACGATGAGCTGCACTGGAGACACCTCGATGGGGTCGAAGTCTGCGCCGATCACGAGCAGCTTGCCGTTCGCTCCCAAACCGCCGATCAGTTCAGACATTGCCTTGGAGTTCGGCGCAGTCGCCATAATCACCCTTGCGCCGCCCAGCTTCTGCAGTTCCTCGGCTGCGTTCTTCGCTTTGCTGTCGATATACAAATCAGCGCCAAGTTTTTTTGCCAGCGCTTCATTTTGCGAGCCGCGCCCGATTGCAGCTACTTTATAGCCACATTTGTTGGCGAATTGAATTCCGAGGTGGCCGAGTCCTCCGATTCCCTGAACCGCTACAAGGTCACCGGGGAGCGCGCCCGCGTGCCGCAGGGCGTTGTAAGTGGTAATTCCAGCGCACAGGAGCGGCGCGGCATCGACGTCACTTAGAGAATCCGGTATCGGCACCAATGCTTCGGCCGGAGCTAGCATGTACTGCTGATAGCCGCCGTCATAACTGATGCCGGCGATTTTCTGATTGCGGCAGTTTCGAAAATCTCCACGCCGGCACTCCGTGCATGTCCCGTCGTGGCCGCCATGCCAACCAACGCCGACGCGCTGGCCTTTGCGCCACCCTGTTACCCCCGCGCCGAGTACATCTACCACGCCGGCCACTTCATGTCCTGGAACGCGCGGATAGGGGATTCCGGGCCAGGAGCCTTCAACTACGAGCGCATCGCTGTGGCACACACCGCATGCCTGTACTTTGATGCGAACCTCTCCCGGACCTGGCTCGGGGATCTCTCGCTCGACGATCTCAAGACCAGTTCCGGCTTTGGATACCTGGGCGGCTTTCATGGTTGCTACTGCGATTGCGGTTGCCATAGATCCTCCTACTTCTGGTTTGCTTGAGTTGAGATTGTTACGAGGACGTTCTCTCAGGAAAAAGAAAGCGAACTTAGCTGACTCCTTCGACTTGTTCCGAGCCTCTTCGTCCGCACCTATCCATGTCGTCTAAAGGCAACTTGGGTGATTAGGCCAGATGCTCAAGGCTTAATCTATTGGACGAAGGTATTCACCAATACTTTGGTATCAAGCATCGCAATTCTGACGGCCAATCCACCGAAATGTATAAGTTGGGGTCTGCGTAATAAATTCTGAGCTATAGGTCAGGCGCATTCGTGAATGCCGCTCGGTGTCGCGCTATGCCGCTTCCAGTCCATCTCGAATTTCCGGTATTCCAGACCCATCTCACGCGGCACGCGCTTTTTTTCAAGGACAGCGAAACCTATGGACAGGCATCGCATCTATCTGTCAAAAGCCGATACGCTATGCATGATCGGCTCTTCCCCGGTTTCGCAAGAATTTCTCAGTTGTGGGCCTTACATATTTCCACGTCCTTGTGCGTCGGCAGTTGCTGCTGTTTCGCACACGCGGGGATGTGCGCGCCACCGACAACCTTCACTTATTACGGAGATCTTGCCCATGTTGCAGCAGCAAGAAGAACAGCGATCGACCTTTCGCCTCGATGTCCCGCTTCATCAACTGCTGACCAAACCTTCGACTGACCCGGTCGAGTTCCAGCCTATCGGGGTGCCGCAGCGTTTTCCCAATCCTGTTTTCCCGCAACGTCCAGAGTTGCTTGGACCGATCAACACAGAGGATGGCTGGAGACCTCCCGAAAAACGGCGATGGAATGCGGGCCAAATTTATCACACCATGCAGGGCTGGCTCTTTCCGTATATTCGCTCACGCTTAAGTGCGGGCGATTTTCATCCGTTGATCGCTTACCTGTTCACGGAGTTCAAGTGCAATCTCGATTGTCACTACTGCTGGGCCTTCGATAACAGTGTGAAAGGAATGACGGAAGATACAGCAAAGCGCTCCGTGGACTGGCTGCATGGAACCGGCTGCCGTGTGTTGGCATTCATGGGCGGCGAGCCGCTACTCAGGCCTGACTTCATTCATCGCATCACATACTACGCCGCGAAAAAAGATTTCTGGGTCTATCTGCCGACCAATGCGCGCCTGCTACGCACTGATGTCATCGACAGGCTCGCCGACGCGGGCATCTCAACATTCAATATTGCAGTCGATGCCGTGGATCTCAAGCAGGGATTGCCCAAGGCGCTTGTTCCCATCCGCAAGCAGTTCGACTATCTGATCCGCAAGCAATATGGATACGGATATTCGGTGTTTCTGAATATCAACATCTGCCGAAACAACCTGGACGACGTGCGCCAGTTAACCGAGATTGCTCATGACTGCGGCATTGCCACCGACTACCACATCAACGAGTCGCCGCTGCTGGCACAAGACGACCACTTCAAGCACAAAGAAGAGAACGTCACCTACATTACACCCCAAGACTGGCCCGCGGTGGAGGAAACGATCCAGTGGCTTACCGAAAAGCAGGACAGCGGTTACAAGATGGTGAACTCAAATACGCGGCTTTGGCAGATGGTGGACTTCATGAAGGGTAAGCATTTTCCCTGGAACTGCCGCGCCGGCCAGAACTCAATGATCATTCGCGTGGATGGATCGCTGGCGCCTTGTTTCCCCATGTACACGGCGAGTTACGACTGGGGCGTGGTCGGCAGTCACAAGTTCGACACCAAACAACTCGATCATCAAAAGGAGAGCTGCCAGACTCATTGCTTCTCCACTCTGAACCACATCCTGGGCTGGTGCTACAACGACCAGCGCGTCATCAAGTACTTCTTCAAGCAGCTTGCACATGGATTCCAGGGAATGAAAGGGCAAATGTAAGGCATTGCCTTTCCCTGACTCAACTACCCGGTAACCGATCTAACGTACAGGAGGAGAATATGGCGACGGCAGTTCATGAGGTAGTGCAGACAGATTTCGAGATGGAAATTCAGTCCCGCATCGACGCCGAGCGAGCCCGGCTAAGAGCTGAAGCAGGATTGGCGCGCATGCACGAATTCAAGAAACCGGTGGAGCGCACTTTCACCGCGGCGGAGCGTGATCGCGTCACGATTCTCTTTGGTGGCCTTACCTGGAAGCATGAAGAGATGATCAAGGCTGTCTTTCACGGCAGTGGCTATCACTGTGAAAATATTCCCACGCCAGTGGTAGCGGATTTTCAAGCCGGCAAGGAATATGGCAATAACGGGCAGTGCAACCCCACCTATTTCACAGTCGGCAACCTAGTGCGCCACTTGCAGAAGCTTGAGCATCTCGGCATGTCCCGGCAACAAATCATCGACAACTACGTCTTCTTTACCGCCGGCTCCTGCGGACCTTGCCGTTTTGGCATGTATGAGGCGGAATACCGCTTCGCGCTGCAGAATGCAGGTTTCGAAGGCTTCCGTGTTCTGCTCTTCCAACAGACGGACGGCATCAAGGCCGCGAGTGGCGAACCGGGGCTGAAGTTCTCAGTCGATTTCGGAATGGGCATGCTCAACGCGCTGAACCTCGGCGACGTAATCAACGAACTCGTCTACCAGATTCGCCCCTTTGAAGTCATGAAAGGCGAGACTGACCGAGTGATTCGCAAAGCAGTCGCCACGCTCACAGACACGCTGCGCGACCGCAAGCGTTGGCACATCCTAGAGGCTGCTCCGGTGTGGGCACGGCCCTATCTTGAGAAGCACAAAAAGATCGAGGGCATTGGCTGTACGCTGGGCAAGGTTGCACACAACCTCTACGGCAAAGAGTATGTAGACGCGTTGCATGCGTGCCGCGACAGCATCGATGCCATTGAGGTCGATCGTTTGCGGGTCAAGCCGGTCATCAAGATCACAGGCGAGTTCTGAGCGCAGACCACTGAGGGCGACGGTAATTTCAACATGTTTGCATTCCTTGAAAAAGAAGGCGCGCAGGTACTGGTAGAGCCGATCGCCACCTGGATCGACTATATGATGTTCGTTGCCAAAGAGGGCGCCAGGGCGCGCGCGCAAGCGCAGGCTCCTTTTCGCGATCCCAAATGGTACGAGTTCAAAAAACGCGCCGTGAACAGTCTCTCGCTCTTCAAGAAGACAGCCGGCCTCAGCGCCGGTAGCAGCATGTGGACCTACTTCTACCATCGCACCATTCGTCATATGGGCGGCACCGCTCACCACCTGGTTCCACAGTCGGAGCTGTCGCGGCTCGCGCATCCGTTCTATCACCAGCTCGCGCGTGGCGGTGAAGGCCACATGGAAGTCGGCAAGAACATCTTCTACACGGTGAATCATCTCTGCCACATGGTGCTGGCGTTGAAGCCCTTCGGCTGCATGCCTTCCACGCAGTCCGATGGAGTGCAGTCACGCGTGGTGAGTAAGTTTAAGGACATGATCTTCCTGCCTATTGAGACCTCCGGCGAGGGCGAAGTCAATGCGCACAGCCGGGTGCAGATGGCGCTGGCCGAGGCCAAAGCAAAAGCCCGCGCTGAATTCGAAGGCGTGCTTAAGAAGACGGGCAAATCGTTCGACGACCTTCGCGAGTACGTAGCCGGGCATCCGCAACTCCGGCGCGGCCTCTACAAGGTTCCACATCGAGATGGGGTCGCCGGAACAGCGGCGCAGTTTGCCTTCCATGTCAGCGACCTGATGAACAAGGACCGTGTCTATCGCCGCCGTGCGCGTGTCGCAATGTCAGCACAGCAGGTGGCGTGATGCGTATCCCCATGCAAATCATCGCAGACAGCTGCCTTGGCGGGATGAGCGCGCTATTCTGCGTAGCGCTCGATGTTATGCTTTTTGGCGTCTTCAGATCTCATCTCCGGCAGGCTTTCGCTGTTGCGCGATACCGGCCTGTCTATTTGCGTGCAGGTCGTCGAAGCAGAGTCCGGCGTTGACCCGGACTGAGGAGAAAAGCGGATGCAGCAGCTTCTGGTAGGACTCGATGTGGGTTCGACGACAGTAAAGGCCGTTGTGGTGGATGCGGCAACGGATACAACTCTATGGCAGGACTACCAGCGGCACGAAACTCGCCAGCCGGAAAAGGTTCTCGATTTTCTGTGCCGCATGGAAGCCGACGCAGGCATCTCTATTGAGAGTACAAGAATCTTTATCACCGGTTCCGGCGGCGGCCCCATCGCTGAGATGATCGGCGCAAAGTTCGTGCAAGAGGTCCATGCCGTTGCGCTGGCTGTCGAGAAGCTGCATCCGGAGGTCTACTCAGTTATTGAACTCGGCGGCCAAGATGCAAAAATTATTGTCTTCAAAGACGATGAAGAGACAGGCCGAAAGAAGAAGATCCCCTCAATGAACGACAAGTGCGCCGGCGGCACGGGCGCGGTCATCGACAAGATCAATGCGAAGTTAAAAATTCCCGCGTCGGAGTTGGCGAACCAGGCATATCACGGAATCAAGTTACATAAAGTGGCCGGCAAGTGCGGCGTCTTTGCCGAGACGGACATCAACGGCCTGCAAAAGACGGGAACGCCTTCAAACGAACTAATGGCTTCACTCTTTGAAGCTATCGTGCTACAGAACCTGAGCGTTCTCACGCGCGGCAATACGCTGCGTCCGCATGTTCTTCTGCTCGGCGGTCCCAATGGGTTCATCCGGGGCATGCGCGAGGCTTGGCAGGCCAATATTCCGCGCATGTGGAAAGAGCGTAAGGTTGAGATCCCCGAGGGCGCTACGCCAGAAGAGCTGATCAAGGTTCCGCAGAACGCGCAGTACTTCGCGGCGCTCGGCGCAGTCGAGTTCGGCAAGGAGGAAGAGCCTGAGGTTGGCAGTTATCTCGGCATGGAAAAGCTTGCATGGTACATCGATTACGGGCGCGCCGAAGAGAAAGCAACTTCTGGCGGAAAGGGCCTGGTTACGGACAGCGCCGAGCTGGAAGAGTTTCGTTCAACATACAAGCGCAGGAAGTTTGTGCCTGCCGAGTTTGCTGAGGGAGAGCTGATCTCTGGATTCGTCGGCGTCGATGGCGGCTCTACATCGACGAAGGCGGTATTGCTCGGCAAAAGTGGCGAAATTCTCTGCAAGTCCTACCAGCTTTCGAATGGAAATCCGATTGAAGACACAATCGAGATGTTCGAGAAACTGCGCGCGCAGGTAGAGAGCCGTGGCGCGGCGCTTGAGGTTCTCGGCGTTGGCACCACAGGATACGCCAAGGACATTCTGAGAGACGTTCTCAAGGCCGATGTCGCGCTGGTGGAGACCGTAGCGCACACCGAGTCAGCGCTGAAGTTTTACGAAGACCCTCATGTCATCATCGACGTCGGCGGGCAGGACATCAAGCTGATTGTACTGAAAAACGGTCGCGTGAAAGATTTCAAGCTGAACACACAGTGCTCGGCCGGCAACGGATACTTTCTGCAATCCACTGCCGAAGGCTTCGGCATGAAGGTGGAGGAGTTTGCCGACATTGCCTTCTCGGCGAAGTCGATGCCGTCATTCGGCTATGGCTGCGCTGTCTTCATGCAGTCAGACATTGTGAATTTCCAACGCCAGGGTTGGCGCTCCGAGGAGATCCTCGCCGGACTCGCCGATGTGCTCCCCAAGAATGTTTTCCTTTACGTCGCGAGCATTCCCAACCTCGCATCGCTTGGCACACGTTTCGTGCTGCAGGGTGGCACGCAGAATAATCTCGCCGTCGTTAAGGCTGAGGTGGATTTCATCCGCTCGAGCTTCCGGGCCAATGGTAAGGAGCCGGAGATCATCGTTCACGAGCACTGCGGAGAGTCCGGCGCAATCGGCGCTGCTCAAGAGGCATTGCGCCTGTGGCGGCGCGGCAAGGAGACAACCTTCATCGGCCTCGATGCCGTGCGCGCGATTCGCTATCGCACCACGCGCAATGAAGATACCCGCTGCTACTTCTGCAAGAACAACTGCCTGCGCACCTTCATTGATGTGGATGTGACCGGCGCGGTATTGCGGGAAGTGGTAGCGACGCATCCTTCACTAGGTCGCGCCCTACAGGACAGTGCAACCACCCACGAGGAAGTCGCAGCTATAGCCGTCAATCTTCCCACGCTGGAGCAGATTCAGGGGAATCTCCCTGCGGTCTCACACGGCTCATCGTGCGGCACAAGCCATCCCCATGATCACGCTGGCGGGGAATGCAGCTCAACTGCGAGCATATCGCTCCGCGCCAAGGCTGAGCCTTTGATCCAGATTCAGGCTGCTCATGGTGCGAAGAGGCAAGTGGAACTGCTCAAACCCACCGCAGAATTCCAGCCGCGCAAGACCAAGGTTCCGCTGCGCATGGGCGAGCAGCGCCTGATCATCGCAACCTGCGAGAAAGGCACCGTCGAAGACCTGAGCGACATGAAAGAGATCAAGGCCGACATCGACAAGATCAAAGCTGCGAACCCCAACTTTGTCGACATCGCAGCGCGCGAAGTCTTCCGCCATCGCGAAGTCAGTCTTATCTCCGATCCCACCCCGAGCGCCAGAGGTCTGCTTGTCTCGAAGGCAATCAAGGAGCGCGCCGCGCTCATGGAGCGCCGCAAGGACTTCCGTATCGGCATTCCCCGCTTGCTCAACACATACACGTATGCGCCGCTCTTCAACGCTTACTTCGCGAGCCTCGGTATACAGGCTGAGAACATCGTCTATTCGGACTACACCACGCCGGATCTTTATCGCGCCGGGGCCAGCCGCGGCGCAGTCGATCCCTGTTACCCGTCGAAGATCGGCATCGCGCATGTTTACAATCTGCTGGCAGCAAAGCACGGCAAAAAGCCGCTTCACGCCATCTGGTTCCCAATGTACGATGTGCTGCACACGCCGCTCGTGAATCTCACCGGCTCCAACGCCTGCCCCACGGTGACCGCTACACCGAATGCGGTGAAGGCTGCCTTCACCAAGGAGAGCGATTTATTTGCAGAGAATGGAATCGCCTACCTTGATCCGATTCTGAATCTGCAGGACCGCAAGATCTGTGCCGAGCAGATGTACAGGGCATGGGCGCCGATGCTGGGCCTGTCGCGCGATGAGAATGATCGCGCCATCGAGGCCGGCTTCCAAGCGCTCAGCGATTGTGAAGACGAGATCCGCCGGCAGGCGCGCGAGACGCTCGATCAACTGGAGCGCGAAGATCGAATCGGCATCGTGATGCTGGGCCGTGTTTATCATCACGATCCTGGCCTGAACCACGAGATCATGGAAGAGTTCCAGAAACTCGGCTATCCGGTCTTCTCGCAGAGCACGCTTCCGCTTGACGAAGATCTGCTGGAGCGGCTGTTCGGCGACGAGGTGCGCGCCGGCATCATCACGCATCCGCTCGACATCAGCGATGTGTGGAAGAACCGCTATTCCACCAGCACCAATCACAAAGTGTGGGCGGCGAAGTTTACCGCCCGCCATCCGAACTTGGTTGCGCTTGAGGTGTCAAGCTTCAAGTGCGGTCACGACGCGCCTATCTACGGTGTGATCGAGGGGATCATCGAGCGTTCGGGCACACCTTATTTCTCGTTCAAGGATCTCGATGAAAACAAGCCCTCGGGTTCAATCCGCATTCGGGTGGAGACGATCGACTATTTCCTGCGCCGCTATCGCGACGACATCATAGAACGGAAGAACAAGGAGATGGACATCGAGAATACGCTCGCTGAATTTGAAAATGCGCTACGAGCCAAGGAGCAGGATAGCTATGAACTGGCGATTGCCGGCGATTAATCGGAGCGAGATAAGTTTTACCTCTCAATGCAGACGACGAATGGGTGTATTGATTTTGATGGGCTGCGTAATTCTTCTGGCCGGCGCGATCTGCTCGAATGCGAGCAGCCAGCCAGCCACTTCATCAACAGACCAGGGCGCGGAGAGCGCCTTGATTGTGCAGCGACTGGTGGAGAGCAACAAGGATAGAGCGGACCGACTGCCGGACTGCACGTCAAAACGCCATTACCACATCCAGTTCCACGGCTTCGGCCGCACTATGCAAGCAGACATGAACGTAGAAGTGCTGGATCACGGTTCGGATGCAAGGACGTTTCACATCACGGCGCAGTCTGGCTCGCATGTACTTCTTGATCATGTGCTGAAAAAGCTACTTGAAAGCGAGAAAGAAGCGGCCCAGCGCAGAAATACAACGGGACTGACACCACAGAATTACATATTTATGCTGATTGGGAACACCAATGAAAACGGACGGCAACTTTTCATACTCCGTGTTGAGCCGAAGATTAATCAAAAGTTTCTCTACCGTGGAAAAATCTGGGTGGATGCAGCGGACTACTCGGTTGTTAGAATCGAGGCGCAACCCGCGGAAAACCCATCCATCTGGATACGGAGCACCGAAATTCACCACGTCTATTCGAAGGTGGGAGATTTCTGGTTGCCGCAACGGAACGTGAGCGAATCAAAAACAAGGTTTGGTGGTACAGCCACGCTTACTATCGACTACGGCGACTACGAATTCGCGCCATCAGTGACTATATTCGCGCAACCTATTTCGATCAGATACGCGAAATAGTCTTTGCAGTTCTGTTGAAAATCGAGCGTGCGCGGGGAACCCAGAATATTAAAATCGCGAACTCACGTTCGTTGCTAACAGTGGAATGCTTTACCATTGCGAGTCTCACGTCAACTATTCTGGCGTTTTTCAATGATTAGCCGGTCACCGCGCTGCCCGCTGAGGTATGTCCAGACCCACTGGAGGAAGACGCTGAACTGCAAACTGCTCTCGGCCAGAAACTGTATGTGGACCAAGGCCCAGACGAGCCATGCTAGGAAGCCACTCATCTTGACAGGCCCGCTCTCCAACACGGCGAAATTCTTGCCGACTACGGCAAGGTTGCCCTTGTCGAAGTAACGAAAAGGGGGAAGCGGAGCCTTCCTGGCTACCTGCCGAACGATTGATTTTGCGGCATAACTTCCTTGCTGCAAGGCAACCTGCGCGACGCCGGGCAGTGGCCGTCCATTCTGATAAAGGGATGCGGTATCGCCTATGACAAATATCTCGGGATGACCCTGGACTGTGAGATCCCACCTTACACAGACGCGACCTGCACGGTCTACATCGCAGCCAAGCCATTTGCCGGCCGGCGACGGGGCGACTCCCGCCGTCCATATCACCGTCTTGCTCGGAATTCGCTCATCGCCAACGACTGCGCCTTCTGCATCGATGGTTTGAACCGCTTTTTCCAGGCGGACATCTACGCCCAGCTGCAAGAGGTGAAGCCTTGCAGCCTCCGAGAGACCCTCTGCGAAGGTTCCTAGAGGACGTTTCCCCATATCTACCAAAACAATGTGTGCGGCCTTTGGGTCGATACGACGGAAATTTTTTCGTAACGTCGTCCGGACCATAACAGCAATCGCGCTTGCCATTTCTACGCCAGTTGGCCCGGCGCCCACCATGACAAATGTCATCAGCGCCTTGCGGCGCTCGGGATCATCCTCGGCCTCTGCATTCTCAAATGCCGTGAGTATGTGGTTGCGCAAAGATTCAGCATCCGCGAGACTCTTCAATCCCGGGGCAAAGCGCGCAAACTCGTCATGTCCAAAGTAGCTGTAGGTGGCTCCTGTCGCGACCACCAGGTAATCGTACGAAACCCTCATCCCTTTTTGATCGCCAGCATCGACGATCACACATCGCGCGGCAGAGTCAATGCCGGTCACATTACCAAGCATCACAGAAGTATTTTCTTGCCCGGCCAAGAGGCCGCGGAGCGGAGAGGCGATCTGGCCAGGAGCTAGAACCGATGTCGCTACCTGATAAAGCAGAGGCTGAAATACATGATGATTCGACCTATCAATCAACAGCACGTTGACTGGGGTCCGCCGAAGGGCCTTGGCCGCGGCAAGACCGCCAAATCCGCCGCCGATGATAACAACCAGTGGAACCTTGTTTGTCATTCTTCGAATCCACTGACAAAGTACTTTTCCGCCTTCTCCAGATCTGCTGTCAAGATGAGAGCCAACAGAAAAAGGCTGAACATCTCCCTGGTGAATATTGCTACGAAGTCCGCCGCGGTTGCGTACCTCATCTGGAGTTCTTTCACGATGCGCATTGTTTTCATCGCATTCATTCAGCGTGCTGCGCCGGCAACATTGGCTTGACCGCTGTGAACGCAATACCAGGGGAAAGCGGTGGGGAATCGAATGAGCTGACCGAGGAATCATTGGCAGACTGGGAGATTGAAATAGGCTGTTCGCCCACGATCCTTTCAAGCTCTAAGATTGCTTCAGGATTCCAGCTTGAATGTGGCTTCCTTCGGCGACCTGCAACGGTCGTAGGCCGCTTGCCTGTATGGAGAAATGCAATCGGATTGGCTTGGCCGAACCGTGCCAGTGCATCGTTCATCGTGTCCTGTATCCGTGCTCCCGGACGATGAAGCGCTCGCGTTGCTATCGAGAGAAGCCTCACGAGCTGGTAACGATTTGTAACATATACTGCACCTTGAAACACAAGATCAGAACGCATAGGATTCTCCTGATACGAATGCAGATGGATCTCGCGCACACTATGTCTTAGAGGCATGTACCGTGCCAAAGCATGATGAAGACTCATACTTCACGATTTACATGCATCTAGGCGCCTTATTCCGTCGCAACCATAGATATTCCTGAGACCTGCATAAGTCTCCAGTCAATTTTTCGACATAGAGAATAGCCAATCGACAGTAGAGTGTCGCTCTTTCGACTGCCCTTGGCGTTGCCACAAGAAAGTGTCTGCGGCTCAGAAAACTTGACCACGAAGGTTGTGTGGTTGACTCGGAACCGTCTGTACCTGTTCGTTGTACTGGCGGCTTTAAGGCCTCTCCTGCAGCTACTGTCCGGTTCACTGCGTGAAAATGCCATGTTCATGGTCGTAACGTTTTTCTGTCTCACCGGCACGCTTGGAAGCTCTCTCGGCTATGCGATCTAGTTTTCTCTGCTCCTGAACGTCCGCTGCACTGGAGTCATTCTCTTCTGCCGGTATTTCAGGATCATTGATTTCATCAGTCATTGTTTTCCCTCCCTTGGATTCATTCGGATTCACTGTTTGCGGCAAGCGTTTCGCAAATGGTGGCAACTACACTCGCCGGCGAATAACTGACCGAGGCGGCTAAATGAATAGCCTCTTTATGAGTCAGCCGAAAGTAAAGTCGAAAGCCTCCGCACCCGGATCGTAAAACTCAATCTCGAATTGATGATCAGCGATAGGTTTCGGTTGACGGATCAACTGATACAGCCGCTGCTCGATAACCGTGCCGTTGCCTTGGTCGTCGGCGTCGGCCCCGTAAGATTCCTGCACGGATCATTGATTGACCTCCTTCGGAGAACTGCTTATTGCGTAACGTCAACGAATTCCGCTCCAGCACATTTCTATCAGGCCAGATAGATCGGGAGGATTCCATTGGACAAAGGTATCGATCAATACCTTCGTGCAGCCTCGTATTGTTGTTTTAACTGGTCTAATTGGTGTTGTAGCTGATGTTCTTGTTGAGCATATGGATAGGAAACAGGTGGGAAGTCGCTGACCAGAATTGCTGACAGCTTACGGAATTTACCGTGAGCTTTGAGAGCGCTCGCGTTAGGACCAACGACGCATAAGTGAGAGGACCGTGAGATGGGAACCGGTGTTATCAAGCTTGCTCCCTCGATCCTCGCAGCGAACTTTGCCTGCTTGGGCGAACAGGTAGCAGAGGCGGAGCAGGCCGGCGCCGACCGTATCCACATTGATGTGATGGATGGCCACTTCGTTCCCAACCTTTCCATGGGGGTGCCGGTCGTTCAATCTCTCCGCAAGGTGACGCGTCTGCCTCTGGAAATACACCTGATGATCTCAACTCCCGACTCATTCGTGGAAGAATTCGCAGAGGCCGGTGCTGATTCCTTTCTTGTTCATTGGGAAGGCAACGCTAATTTGCATCGGACCCTGCATCGCATCCACTTATTGGGAAAGCGGGCGGGAGTGGCTATAAACCCGGCGACGTCAGCAACGCTGCTTGAGGAGATCCTTCAAGATGCCGAGCAGGTATTGGTCATGACAGTCGATCCCGGCTTCGGGAATCAGCATTTCCTTACTTCGACGCTCAAAAAGATTCAGCGTGTTCGTCAAATGATCGAACAAAGCAAGCCGGAATGCGAACTGGAGGTGGACGGGGGTATCGACGCTGAAACTGCGCCGCTGGCGGTTGCAGCGGGAGCAGATGTTCTCGTGGCCGGAACCTCGGTATTTGCAGAGAATTTGGAAGTTGCTGTTGCGATGAACCGGTTACGAGCCAGCATCGAGAAAGCCGCGACCAATTGAAGCGAAGCAGCGGGCCGCCTACGAACCGTTGATCGTAGATGAGCGGGGCTACACCAAAGTACAATGGACAGCGCCGCACAGTCTGGTGCAAGCTCCGTTGGAAACGACGACACTCCGGGCCAGTCGGCGAGAGAAACCAAGGCGGAGACCAAACGCTCTCTTCCTATTGCACACAAAGGATCTCCATGAAAGATCAGTCTATTCATTCGTCTGCGCCGTGGAACAAGACCCGTGTTGCTTCGAGCCTGGGAATTGAGTACCCGATTATTCAAGGCCCCCTGGGTGGTCTGTCGACACAGCGACTGACCGCGACGGTCTCGAATTTCGGCGGCTTGGGTTCGTTCGGCGCGCATGGTTTGAGTCCGTTGGCGATCGGAGAGGTCATCGCGGAGATTCGTGAACTTACTGCCAAACCTTTCGCCATCAATCTATGGGTCTCGATGAATGACAAAGGCGCAAGCGCTTCTGGCCGAGAAGAATTCCAGCGAAGTCTTGCCCACGTGGCTAAACATATCGAGGCATTAGGCGTCCCGCTCCCGGAGTACAAGCCCTATGTCCCGGTCAGGTTTGAAGACCAGGCGCGCGTCTTGCTCGATGCAAAAGTTCCCGTCTTTAGCTTCATCGTTGGCATTCCACCCAAAGAAATCCTCGACGAGTGCCGTACTCAGGGCATCGTTACGATCGGAACAGCCACCACACCATCCGAAGCCATCGCTCTTGAAGAGGCAGGTGCCAATATAGTCGTTGCTTCCGGCTTTGAAGCAGGCGGCCATCGTGGCTCTTTCCTGCTCTCCGCCGAGGATTCACTCACCGGAACTTTTTCGCTGGTACCTCAAGTCAGGGATGCTGTTTCGGTTCCGGTAGTTGCCGCCGGAGGCATCGCGGATGCTCGAGGAATCCTCGCGGCTTTCGTTCTCGGAGCGGAGGGCGTACAAATCGGCACGGCCTTTTTAGCGAGTGAAGAGTCCGGCGCAAGCTCACTTCATCGCAATGCACTGCTCAGCGGAAACGCTCGGAACACCGCGCTGACCAAGGGCTTTACTGGACGGCTTGCGCGCGGAATTCGCAACCAGTTGCTCGACGAACTCAATCGCCCAGGAGTGGAGATTCTTCCATATCCCCTACAGCGCCTCCTGGTAAGAAATCTCTCCGTCCCTGCAGAGAAGGCATCAAGACCTGAGTTTCTCACGCTCTGGGCTGGGCAGAGCGCAAGCCTCTCCCGAGAGTCCGATGCGAAGGCATTGCTTCAGACGCTGGTATCCGAGATTACCGATCTTGCCGGTCCAATTCTTTGTTGGAACCGTGTGCACAGCTCCGCACATCAAACTTTATAAGACGACACTACCCGTGTCAGACCCAAAACAGCCCCAGCTTGGAAAGGAATCGATTACCATGACTCTACGTCCACCGCTGCCCCCTTTCACGCAAGAGACAGCTATTCTAAAGGTGCGCCTCGCCGAAGACGGCTGGAATACGCGTGATCCTGAAAAAGTCTCGCTTGCCTATACCGTGGATTCACGTTGGCGGAACCGTGCCGAATTCCCAGTCGGCAGAGAACAGATCGTCGCATTCCTCACTCGAAAGTGGACGAGAGAACTGGACTACCGGCTCATCAAGGAGCTGTGGGCCTTCAATGGCAATCGCATCGCTGTACGGTTCGCCTACGAATACCACGATGACTCGGGGAACTGGTTCCGCGCCTACGGAAATGAGAATTGGGAGTTCGACGAACAGGGATTGATGTATGCACGGCATGCGAGCATCAATGAGTTGCCCATCACAAAGGCCGATCGGAAGTTCCATTGGTCCCTCGGAAGACGGCCTGACGACTATCCAGGGTTGAATGACCTGGGCCTGTAACTCATCGGCACGGCACTCGATGAAGCCGACGATCAGAGATCTAATTCGACCGCGGTCTGCGGAGTCGAACAGCAGATTAAAACATTCCCGTCGGAAGGCCGATCAAGCGGCTCGGGTAAATAGTTGATCATTCCATCGATCAACCCGGACTCGCACATGTGGCAGACACCCATCCGGCAAGACCATCGGACGGGAATATCGCAGGCTTCCGCGAATTCGAGAAGATTTCCGTACCGCGAGTTCCACGGCACGGTGAGGCCGCTGCGCGTGAAGGAAACCTTGGGGCCGGCGCCAACGCTCTCGGCGGGCGGATGTGGTGGAACAGATGTGGTGCTTGCGATTCCAGGCGTTATCGACGATCCAGCGCCGAATACCTCTGAGTGGATACAGGAAACAGGGACGCCCCAGGACTTCAAATCAACAGTAAAGCCGCCAAGGAAAGCGGCCGGTCCACAGAGATAGAAATCCGCTTCCTTCGGTACATGAAGCTGTTGCAGTGATGAGAGACTCAGGTGCCCGGAGACGTCGTAATCTTTACCTGGCTGCTCTCCGTCTTCCGGCTTGCTATATGCGACAAAGGAATGGCTTTGGGGAAGACCGCTAAGAAGGACTCGCACCTCCGCTGCAAATGGATGCTCCGCGCCATTTCGAATGCCGTAACACCACCAGACCTCTCGCATCGAATTTGCCGTGCTGCCCGCGAGCGAGTGAAGCATTGAGAGAACCGGGGTCGCTCCGATACCGGCGCTGAGCAAGACAACAGGTCTGTCGCCGGGAGCAAGTGTGAAGCTCCCTCTTGGCGCGCTCACTTGCAGCAGGTCGCCAACCTGAACCCGGTCATGAAAGTACCGGCTCCCTGCGCCGGCTGCACGCTTCACGCTGACGCGATACGTTTGCGTACCTGGGGGACCGGATATCGAATAGTTTCGCAGGATTGGATCTGAGTCCTTGTCCGGTTTGAGTTTGAAGACCAGAAATTGACCGGGAAGAGGCGCCGGTAATGTGCTGCGGTCCTCTGCTTCTAAAACAAACGAGAGTACGTCAACACTTTCGCGCTGTACCGCTGCAACTCGCAGTGAGCGAAACCCACGCCATGTCGGGGCTGGCACGGAAGACGGGGTAAGGCCCACATTTCCATCCTGGCCATGTTTTTCTTCGGCCGCGAGCAGAGCATTGAACGATCCCTTCCAACCCGCGCTCAGTGCAGGGATGCGCAGCGCACGTTGCAGTTGGTCTGCCGCGTGGCCGGGCAGGTAGAGCAGTCCATCGATTTGTTGGACGGTAACACGCTCCGGTCCGTCGGCGATCTTGACGATCTCGTCTCCTGTACCAATCTCTCCTTCTTGGATGACTCGGAGATAGAATCCTGGTCTCCCATGCGAAACCAGCAGCGCCGGCATCGCTGGGTTGTTCATCCGTATGCCGACCCGATAGCAGGTAACGCGCGGCTGAGTCACTTCAAACACTGCGCCGCCAATCCTGTAGCGATCACCGATGCAGACCTCGTTATCCGGCAAACCATCGACCGTCAGGTTTTCGCCGAACTGGCCGTACTCAAAGTCGTGTCTTTGAAGGTATGCCTCCCAGTAGCGATAAGAGCCGAGCTGATACACCATCACAGCGCGGTGTTCTCCGCCGTGCCCAGCGAGATCGCCCTGTCCATCGCCATCGAGATTGAGCCGGCGCGCCATCACCCTCCCTGCTACCGGTCGTTTCCAGATAGCGGTGCGCACAACCTTTCCCTGCCATGCGATGTCGCGCGGAAGACCGACGTTTACAGAGATAACCGAATGCACGATGCTCCTACCTTTCGACGTGAGTTACCTCCTGTGTTCTGTGGGGATCGCCGTCGCGGTCAAGAACCTCGACGTCCCGCTGGGAGCGATGTTGTTCCTAGCGTGGTCGTTCATTGCGGCAGCTCCTTGCCCAACTGCTCTGCAACCATGTACGCGGCATACCACTCCGGCCAATTCACGTCGCGTGGCCCGGTTGGCTTTTCGCGCTGGCTGTCGGCGGCCTCCGCACGCCGAAATGCGCTGGCCAGATCGCTTGCCGATGCGAAGGCGGTCGCAGTGGCATCGATGCGACCGGGCAGCCGTGTCGTGAGTTCCTGGAACAGCCAGCCGTTCCCGTCCGGATCGCAGAACGAGGCGAACGAGCGGTAGCTGCGACGCTCGGGATCGGGACCGTTTACCCGGATGCGCCCAAACAGGTAGGGTTCGTCCGGGCCTGCGTACACATTGTCACCGCCGTGGAAGGCCTCGCTGATTCGAACGCCAGCTTTCAGCAGCTGTTTGCGGGCGGCCTCAATGTCAGAGACGATCAGATAAAGGCCCTGCGCCGAGCCGGGCGTCGCAGCGGTGACGTTTCTGCCGAAGATGACCGAGCACCCAGAGCCAGGCGGCGTAAACTGGATCACGCGAAAGTCGCTGCCATTGTCGTAGTCGGCGTCGAGGCGCCACCCGAGCCTCCCGTAGAACTCCTTTGCACGGTCGACATCCGAGACTGGGATAACGACAATTTCGAATTTCATGTCGACTCTGGCGACACTTGCTTCGGCCGCTTGGTTAGCTTGGACTTTATAGGTCACATTTGCCATGTTCTTTTCCTCCTTTGCGGTTAACTGAGTCGAGTTAGCGTGATAACGCCTGGATCGGAAGCAAGCCCGGGAATCTGCGCGAATCGGATTCAACGGTCTCTGTGCTTGAAGGCCGGCACTTTGCGGGTGAGTGGGAGGGACTTGCGCCCATGTCTCGTTGATAGATGGGCAGTAACATCTATGCTTCAAGATTTTTGCTCTCATTACTCTTTGAACAAGTGCGACGCGTGGGTTACAGTCGCGTTTGCCCGCATCGCCGCGGCGACCATGGCCGCTTCCGTCAGCATCGTGTCAGTTGCTCCTGCCCTGCGCGCATCCTTCATATGTATCTCAATGCAATAAGGGCACTGCGTTGTCAGCGCCACCGCCACCGCGATCAACTGCTTGTGCAGGACATCGATGGCGCCTGCTTTGAACAACTCTTGATTAAAAGTCCAGTAGGGCTTCATCACATCAGGCGCATTCTCATCGAGCTTCTTCATCCGAGTGAGATTCTTCATATCAAACATGTGAGTTACTCCTTTTCGGTTTTGCGAATAGCGCTTCCGACCTGAAAGGGTGCGGAAAGCGCGTTCGGTTATACGTTTCAGGGGATTCGCGGCGCGCACTTCTGCGTCAGCCGCGAAGAATCGGAGCCCCGAAGGGAGCACCCGTTAATCCGCCATCAACCATTAACTCGACCGCATTGATGTAGGACGAATCCTCTGAAGCCAGGAAAAGCACCGCCTTCGCGAGTTCTTCCGGTTCGCCCCATCGGCCCAAAGGGACCGTCGAGGCGTATAAATCAGCCACTTTGGCGGACTCTTCAGCCGAGATCGAGGCGCGAGATCCACGCTTCCAGATGGGAGTTTTCGTCGCTCCGGGTGCAACGACATTGACGCGAATATTGCGCGGCGCAAGGTCGGCAGCGATCGCGCGCGCCATGGAGACCACCCCACCCTTCGTGGCCGCATAGGCGGCTAGTCCGGCCTGGCCCAAATAGTTGTGCACCGATCCGTTGAAGATGATGCTGGCGTTGTCGTTCAACAGAGGAGCGGCGGAGTTGACGGTGAAGAAAGCGCCATTCAGGTTGGTGTGGACAATATTCTCAAACGCGGCTTCGTCCGTAATGCCAGTCGGCGTCCTGCCGCTAATTCCGGCATTGGCGAAGACGATGTCCAGCTTGCCGAAATCCTTGGCAAGATCCGCGAAGAGCCGCTTGCGGTCGTCCGCCACGGTAATATCGGCGCGATAGCCGCGCGCGGTCGCTCCCAGTTCGGCAACTGCTTCATCCAGCGTCTTCTGATCCCGGCCTGTAATCGCGACTTCAGCGTCCTCTGCAACGAAAAGGCGGGCAGTGGCCAGACCGATGCCGCTGTTTCCGCCAGTGATGAGAGCCTTCTTGCCTGTGAGTTTCATGATTCCTCCTTGATGACTCGGCCATCAACCAGGATGTTTGTTGATCATTGCGGCAGTTCTTGGCCGGCCTGTTCGCCCACCATGTACTCGGCGCATCGGTCGAGCCAGCTCGGATCTACTTCACCAATGCGCTTCTCGCGGTTGCCAAGAGCAGAGGCTGCGCGTCGAAGAGCGCTTGCCAGGTCGCTTGCGGAGCTGAAAGAAGTCGCACCAGGTTCGATGCGCCCGGGGAGCCGGTTCGTGACCTCCTGCAGCTGCCAGCCATTCCCGTCGGGATCACCGAATAAGGCGCGCGAGCGGTAGCTGAGACGCTCGGGATGCAGGCCGCGACCGCGGCCTTCCGGGCCATCGTGGAAGAACTCGCCGACCTCGACGCCCGCAGCGACCAGCTGGTCCCGAGCGGCCACGATGTCAGGAACGATCAGGAATCCCTTGGCCGAGCCGGGTGCGGCCGGCGTGAGGCCCTTGCCGAAATGGATCGAGCACCAGGAGCCCGGCGGCGTGAACTGGACCAAGCGGAAATCTTTGCTGGGGGAGCGGTCGGCGTTGAGCCGCCAGCCGATCCTCTCGTAAAACGCCTTCGCGCGGTCGATATCCGAAACGGGGATGACGACGACCTCGAGCTTCATGTCAATTCTCGCGACACCCTCATTTCTTACTGCGTCATTGCCACGGACTTCATTGGTGCTCATGGTCACCTCCTGAGCTCTATGGGTGCGTCGTCGCTGTTCTATCCACGAAGGAATCAGGCGGCGGATCATCCTAGATCAATTTGGAATTTGCACATGCTGTGCGGATCGTTACTTGGTTGAACACAGTCTTCGTTTGGGCTACGACGCTTCGCAGTGTCGCGATCACGCAACCGCAACAATGCCGTTAATTGTTGCGGTGCGTACTGCATGGTGCGCGGAAAGTTTCCAGCCAATCAATAGACTATTTGCTGTTCTTCGGTGTTACTTCTCTCAGTTCACCGTTTGATAAATCAAAAACAAATCCACGAATTACTATCTCCGAAGGAATCCACGGGTGCGACCTGAGTTTCAGTACCTGCTTCTGCGTCGCCAGATTCACGTCGGAATAACAGTGGAATTTATCGGGAGCTACTACCCACACGCCGCATTGTTTGTGGATGTGGTTCTCGAACCCTTCTTCGGTGAACATTTCCATTCCGCAGCCAGTGTGCCCGATGATCATGATCTCTCGTACGCCCAGAACATGAATTGAAAACATGAGAGACCGTACAACATCTGTCGTTGCTGCTGTTCCTACGTTCCGAATCACATCCGCATCCGCGGGCTTGATGTCCAGCCATTTGAGCAGATCATTCAGGCGGGGGTCCATACAGGTGAGAATTGCAATCTTCGGAGCTGGCTTGTTTGCCAGCGAAGGATCATGGTGCTCTGCATTCTTGCGGTTTGCCGCAATCGCTCGTTCGATCAAGCTCATTCCGATTCTCCTAAATCGCGTTGCAACCCCAGGATGCGGTCTGCGGAAACGCGTGGTTTGATGTTGTTTATGCATATCCGATGCTCGCGTCCTGAATCAGCAACTCGGATTTAACGAGGAATCCTCCCAGCGGCTCGCATAACCGTGGTCGCGAGGCTGATCTAGTGATTAAGCCAGAGGGGCAGAATTACAACAATTGAACGAAGGTACCGATCGATACTTTCGTCTGATGCAGCTTCAGCGCGCCGTGACTTACTAGAATTTATCGGTAGAATCTAACTTGGTCACTTCCTCGAATAGCTCTCTATAGGCCTCTGTCAACATGCCGAGTGTGAATGCGCGGTTCAGGCCGCTCGGATTGGGTAATACCCAGACCGCAGATCCGCCGAGTGTAGTTGGCTGCAATCCCCACAAGAGTTCGCGCCGGTTCAGAAACACTGAACACGCCGGCTTGCCCAGAAACGCCAGGTATCTGGGCCTGTACTTCGCAATTTTACGCTCGAAAGCAGGACGGGCAGCAATGTAGTCCTCTCGACTAAGGTCTGTTGCACTGACTGTCGGCCGAGCAACCGCAGAGGTAATTCCACAACCATAATCGAGTAGGAGACGCGCCTCTTCCGGTTCTAGTTGCCTGGTGGTAAAGCCCGAGAGATGAAGAACACGCCAAAAACGGTTACTTCGGTTCACGAAGTGGAATCCGACCGCAGCCGACCGCATTCCCGGGTTGATTCCACAGAAGAGTACGTTCAATGAGGTCGAAATGACATCAGGCAATCCCATTGAATGTGCATGTAGATTCGAAGACATTGCTTGAGAACACTATAACGCCGGCAGTTGAGATCCGTCCCATTCGCCCAACGCCTCACATGCTGACTCTTCGGCTTGGCATGACAGCGAGAATGGGTTAATGATTTCTATATAGGTTATTCTCTGAGTAATCTCTTGGGTCCGCTTATGTATTCATTGCCACGTTCGTAGAAGCGTAATAGTCGGTCTGCTGCGCGCGTCAGGCCGATGCGCACACTTCTGCCAATTGGACCCGTCTTGTGCGCCGTCGCAGCTAGCCAAAGCGAAGAATCCGCACTACACAAGTCCAATCCACTGTGCCTGAGGTCAATCTCCATTGCCTTAGTCAATCGCCCTGGCCCCCTCCCTATGTCAGTCCATTGTTTCCCTCGGTGCCTGCTATTCATGAGTTCAATGCCGTCAAGAGGTTCTACAGCCCGTAGCAAAACTCCAGCGCCGACTCCCGCCCGCTCGCTTGTCACATTCATTAAGAGCGACACGCCATAGATGAGATAGACATATGCATGTCCTCGCTCAAGGAAAAGAGGGCTATTGCGCGGTGTCCTGCCCCGGAATGCATGTCCGGCTGCGTCGCCAACCGGGTAGGCTTCAGTTTCGACAATGCGCCCGCTTAGCCTGCCGTTCACAGTGTCATGAACGATGAACTTGCCAATCAAATAGCGAGCTAATTTCACGGTATCGACAGGAAGCTCGGCACGCAAAAGCCGTCGAAGGTCCCCATTCGCATTGAATCGCGCCGGCAACTCTGATTCAGAAGACATTCTCGCACTCAACAAACAGAATACGCCCAGCGAGATAGCGTAGACCGCCTTGCGGATCAGTTCCTTTTCTTCGATCCAGTTGGGGACTTCTTGGCTGCCTTGTTCCAGCCGTGAAACGGTGACAGGTCGCCTGCTTTCCATGCCTCGCGGAGTCCCGGGGTACTCAGATCCCAGTCTGGAAAGGTCTCGCTCATGATAGAGCGGAGGTCGTGCCAGAGATCGGTGATTGAGGGGCGTCCCCAGAACCAGTATCCGTTGTAGATGCGGTGGATGACGAGGCCTGGCTTCAGTACTAGCGTATGCGGAATCATCGGATCGTGCTCGGGATCGGTGTACTCCTGAATGTCGAGATCCTTCTGCACTGTTCGTTCAGGATCGGACAGAAACGTCCACTGGGCGCCGACGGACGCACGGAACTCCTGGAGCGTGTGATGTTCGTCGGTGGAGATCGTGGCAATCTGAGCATAGCCCACGGCGACTTTCGGATAGAACGAAGCCAGCTCCAGATGTTGCTGGTGCTCCTTCGGACAGTAATGACCACGCGCAAGCGTGAGAATCAGTAGGCTATCGCCCTGTAGTTCACTGAGCTTACGTAGCGTGCTCGTGTGATCAGGCAGATGATAGTCAGGGAAAGTCTTTCCCGAAACGATGTCAGAACGCATTTATAGACTCCTTCGATGAAGATAGCAATGCAATCCAGATGCAGGTTCCTGGATAGCTCGATCTGAATTTCAATCGCGCTGACCGTACTCCTGCGGATGGCTCAGCGTAAGCGCATACCATTCGCGCGCATCTTTCCAGGCATGTTGCATTTCGAAGCCCGAATCTGACAGCAGCGCGCCGAGAGTCGCGTCAGTGAATTTGTAACTGTTCTCGGTATGGATGGTCTCACCTCTCCTGAAATAAAGCTCCAGCTCCGCAGCCGAGACCCGAATGCTCTGTTCACAAGTGCTTTCGAGATGCATCTCGATCCGCGATTCGATAGGATCCCAGCGGACACGATGTCGAAACGCGGCAAGGTCAAAATCGGCGCCAAGCTCTCTGTTAAGTCGATTCAGTAAGTTCAGGTTGAACGCTGCGGTTACCCGATCGCCATCGTCATAAGCGGAGACCATAGTCGACTCGTCTTTCACAAGATCCGTTCCGAGAACCAGGGCATCTCCGGTTCGCAGTTGGGAACCCAGATTTCGGAGAATCGTTCGCGACTCCTCCGGCAGAAAATTGCCGATACTTGAGCCGAGATAGAGCGCGAGTGTTGACCCATCAAATTCTTCAGGTTGTGGCGGACTATTGACGTAATTCACGACAACGGGTTCAATCAGCACTTCTGGGAATGTGCATTCAACGTTCCGGCACGCGATCTCCAGGGCGTCTGCAGATACATCCAAAGGCACGTAAACCACATCAACTGGTCTGCGCGCGGCGGCGGCCAGCAACAGACATGTTTTTAAGGCAGTACCTGCGCCGAGTTCAAGGATACGTAGCGGTTGCGAACCTGAACACGCAGTAGCCACGATCGCATCGGCATGGCGTTCAAGCAGCGCGCGTTCAGTGCGGGTCGGATAGTACTCCGCCAATGTAGTAATCCGTTCGAACAGTTGCGAACCTAGCTCATCGTAGAACATCCAGGGTTTAAGCGAGCGTGGCCGTGAATGGAGCCCGGTACGCACGTCTCGAATTAGTTCTTCGTGCTCGGTAAGAGCCGGTAAGAGTGCAAGATCGAAAGCAGGGGAAAAGGTGGTCATGAGATATCCTTCAGCTTGCCAAACGTATTCCTGAAAACTGCCACCGCGTTGATGGAGAAAAGAAGTTGCGATAGGTCGCGCGCAAATGGTCCGCTGGTGTGATGCAAGACCCGCCTCGCAAAATCATCTGGCCAGACATAAATTTGCTGTTGTATTCGCCTAAAACGCCAGGAAGAGGTCTGTATCCCGGATAGCCCGTGTAAGGGCTGGCCGTCCATTCCCAACAGTCTCCAAACAGTTGCTCAATGCCAGCAGCGCCATTCGCGGCGGCTGGATGTAACCTGCCAGCATCAAGGAGATTCCCTTGTCGAGGCACCTGCTTCGCGATCGATTCCCATTCAGCCTCTGTCGGAAGCCGGCAGGCGCACCATCTGGCAAAGGCATCTGCTTCGAAGAAGCTGACGTGGCATACCGCTGTATCAAGTAGATCTGAGAGCCCATGCCAACCCCTCAGAGTGAAGACCCGCCAACCGATGTCATCACCGGAGTCACGTTCCCAATAAAGCGGCGCCTGCCAGCCCTGCTGCTTCACAATCTCCCAGCCGTCAGAAAGCCAGAGCTCAGGACGCGTATACCCGTCATCCGCCATAAATTCCAGATACTCACCGCACGTGACATTGCGGCTTGCGATCCTGAAGGGTTCCAGATAGACCCGATGACGCGGAATTTCATTATCGAAGCAAAAGTCAAGTGGGTCGTTTGCATTCGGCGAATAACCAATTTGAGATAGTCCACCCTCTGAATTCATCCACCCAAGTTCTGGCATCTGATGAGCGCGATCCTTTGGAAACCCGCCAGGCCGGTATATAGGCTGCAAAGGATTCGAGAAGAACGCATGCTTGATGTCGGTCAGTGCCAGTTCCTGGTGCTGCTGTTCATGGTTCAGACCGAGGACAATGCGCCGAGATACCTCTCGATCAATCGGGTTCGCGAGCAGATCTTCCATTTCCCGATCGACGTGAGCACGGAAGGCTACAATCTCATCGAGTGAAGGACGAGAAAATGATGATCGTGACTTCTTCTCTGGAATCTCCTCACCCAAAGAGATGTAATAGCTATTGAACAAACGATGAAACTCTTCGCGGAAGGGTCTGTAATCGGCGAGAAACGGTCGCAGCACAAAGGTTTCGAAGAACCATGTCGTGTGCGCCTGATGCCATTTCACGGGACTCGCATCGGCACAGGACTGAACCATCTGATCCTCAGCGGACAAACTTGCCGCAAGAGAAGATGTCATTGATCGCACCGCTCTATATTTTGAAGCAAGAGGAGAGGCGGAGTGACTGCAGTTGACCACAACTTCAGCCTCAGTCCTTGTAGTCCGCACATCGGACTGATAGGTGGGGAAACCTTCAACCAAGCCTGTTACTTCTTCGGGCCGAATATTTATCATCCGTGTCTCCCGTGCTCTTTGATTAAGCCGGAAGGATAGAGGAAAAACAATTAGACAAAGGTATTGCCCACGTTTCTTTCCATTAGCCTTTTGCAGATCTCCCGAAAGAGAGCTTTGTATCAAGCTTAAAGCACACGTTGTTTTGAAATTCGTTCGAAAAAAAGTGAGTTTAAGCGGTACGACGCGATGTTTTGTGGCCTCCCGGAAGTCTTCCTGGAGGCCATTTTCATCTTCAGGCACACTCCCTCAGCCGTTGTGACGTTGAGCTTTGCGCGATCAGCTTCGGCTGTCGGACATAACCACGTAAGACCTTCTTATCATTCGGGCATTTGCTCTCACGCGGCAACGCCTAAGTCCCAAGTCCGTAGGCAGCAGCTCCCGCCAGTCCGGCCGGCGAGACAACTACATGCACAGGAATGCGCCCCAGCAGTTCCGCAAAACGGCCTTTGCGTTTGAAACGCTCCATAAAGCTAGGTCTTCTAATAAACTCAAGGGTACGGATAGCAGCGCCACCTGCGATATATACTCCTCCCGTTGCCAGGACTTTAACTGCTAAATTGCCGGCCTCGCTGGACAGGATCGAGACGAAAAGGTTGATCGTAGCCTTGGATAACTTGCTGTTGCTGGCGGGGTTGATGGCCTGATCAATAATGACGAATGAGGGGTCTGGTTCTGAGGCGATCAGTTTAGCTACTTCAGTATCTTCCGGTAGCCCCTCGGCATCGCGCAGGAATCCATATAGATTCGGTATTCCGATCCCGGAACATACATGCTCAAAGCTTACATGATCGAACTTCCTGAACATGTATTCGAGCAAGCGAACCTGCAGTTCATCAGCAGGAGAAAAATCGGAATGACCGCCCTCTGAGCTGTGGGCCTGATATCGCGATCCATCCCACGTAAGGAATGACTCGCCCAGCCCTGTGCCCGGCGCAATCACCGCTATAGATCCTTTTGCGATCGGCTCGCCAACATTTATCGTGATAGCGTCACTGGGCCGAAGGATTGGCACCGCGCGCGCAATTGCCTCGAGATCGTTGATCAGATGAACCCGCCCGGGATCGAGGTTCAGTTCCTGAGCGAGCAAAGTTTCCTCGATCACCCAAGGCAAATTGGTCGTCTTCACCCGGCCGCCGATCACAGGCCCAGCGGCCGCAAAGCAGGCTCGATCCACTGGTTGTTTGACTCTCGCCAGAAATTCTCTTACGATGGCTTGCAGGCTTGAATAATCCAAGCTATGCACCCTTGCTTCGGCGATGGGTAAGAATGGCCCAGCTTCGCTCGAGAAGATGGCCAAGTCGGTTTTTGTGCCGCCTATATCACCCGCAATTAGCATTGCAATCTCCCCATCTGTCGTACCTCAAGGTTTTACATGCCGTTCACTGTTCGGCTTCCATCCGCTGAGTCCGAAGAACAAGATATACAGGTAGCAGATCACTGGTAAGACGAACGCGTGGTGAATGCCGACATGGTCAGCAATAACCCCTTGTATCAATGGCAGAATCGCGCCTCCAACAATTGCCATGTTCAAGATGCCTGAGCCGCTGCCTGTCATTGTTCCGAGTTCTGCCTCCCCCAAGCTAAATATGGTCGGGAACATGATTGAATTGAAGAACCCTACAGATAGAATCGTCCACATCGCAGCCTGTCCTCCCAACAGCATGGAAGATGTAACCAGTGCAGCCGCAAAAACCGCACTTAGTGCGAGAAGACTCTCAGACTTGAACCGTCGTAAGATTGGCGCTCCAAGGAATCGTCCAATCATGGCCCCACCCCAGTAGAACGAGACAAAACCCGCAGCGGACTTAGCCGAGAGTCCCGCAATCTCGGACGATTCGAAGTAGTTCACCAGAAAGCTTCCGATAGAGACCTCGGCGCCCACATAGGCGAAGATTCCTATCGCAGCTAAGATGAGATTGGGATGCTTCCAGATTGAATCTCCAATGCCCTGATTGAGAATCTTAGCGCCGGTTTCGATTCTCGGCAGCTTGGATGCTCCGATCAGAATTGCCAACAGTACCAGCGCCACGCAGATAACGGTGTAAGGCAGATTCACCGAGGCCGCTTGTTGGACTCGGTACGCTTGCAGCGCCTGGGGCGTCATTTGCCTCAACTCTTCGATTGCCAGAGGTGTTGTGCTCAAAATGAGCAAACCGCCAATTTTCGGTGCGATCGTCGTGCCCAGTGAGTTAAATGCCTGGGTAAGGTCAAGTCGACTCGATGCCGTTGCAGGTTTTCCCAATACCACCACATAAGGATTCGCAGCCACCTGGAGTCCGGTAATTCCTGCGGCAAGAATCAGTAGCGCAGTTAGAAACAAGCTATATGAAGCCGCGGCTGCCGCGGGTAGAAACAGGAATGATCCAAGGGCCATGGTGAGCAATCCGGCCACCATGGTTTGTTGATAGCCAACTCTATTCACTATTCTCGACCACGGAACCGAGAACAGGAAGTAGGCCGAAAAGAACGCAAATTGGACGAGCATGGCTTGCGTATAGCTCAGGTCGAAGATCGCTTTCAAGTGTGGCACAAGAACGTCATTCAGGCAGGTCAAGAAGCCCCACATGAAAAACAACGTCGTAACAATCGCCAGTGGGCGCGTGTAATTCGGAGCTTCCAAATTGATTGGTGCACTTTGGGAGCGACTGGAATTGGTAATAACGTCTTGACTGGCCATTTTCCTTTGCCTCAATTGGACCAAGGCTGTCGAAGCCGCTGGTCGATTTGCTAATGCACATGATCTTCTGGTGCACCGTAGTTTCTACCACCAATGTTCCGCCTGTACTCCGTAAGTGAGTCCATTTGTTCGATTCTCAAACGGCACGCCGCCCACCAAGCCTCGGAACCCGCTCGACCAGTTGGCATATGTTACAAACGCACGCAGTACTGGACGGCCAAAGAATTTTCTGTCTGGTCCAATTTGTGGGGCAAATGTACATTTGCGCAGCCAGCCTTCGTAGGATCCGGGGAGATGCGTGCGATCGAAGCCGCAGTCGCCGGTCAACGAAAGGTGTTGGGTAAGAAATACTGCAGGCCTCGCGCCGAACGACACCCATTGCGCCCAGTCGTGCTGTGGATCGCCATCTCTGGTCCGCTGATAGATGAAGATCGGCATAACCGCAAACTTGTCATTCGGTTGATAGACAACCTGTTCAGTGGCCAGAAACTGCCTCGAGTAATCGATGTACGGCGTTGGGTTCGGAATCGTTGTTCCGTTTCCTGGGTTGCTGAAGTTACTTGCCGCCCCGGTTCCGTACTGGATCATGAAGGTGTTATAGCCGCCATGCCACTCCAGCCGCTGATGGCGAAACCCGAACGCGTAGCCATCCGATGTGGGGATAGTGGTCACAAAGGTTGAGCCGGCAGCCGTGGCCGATGTTATCGTGCCCCCTTTTGAAGTTGCATAATCGAACCACATGCCCCACAGCCCCAAGGGTCCCTTCACGTCATAGAGGCGTGCATCAATGTTGCTCTTTGCCAGGTTTCCGTTTACGGTGACGATATCGGGCCGCGCCGTATTCAGAAATGCCAAGGCCAATTTGCCGAACCCAACATTCCAGTCCTCAACCCCACCGCCGTAACCGCTCATGTCCAGCGGATAGAAATCGTTGCTGTCGATGTGCTGCCGGCGGTAGTATCGTTCGCCCGCCCAGAACTTGGCGCCGGGCTGGTTCTCGAAAACGTTACCTGCCTGAACAAAGGCCTCCCGGAAGCGAAACTGATCAGCACCAGTGGCATCTCCGACGGGTGCATAATTCTCAGAGTTCGAGGTATTCGCCTCTACCATGAACTCGCTTCTAAACCATGCCTTGTTGGAGTCGTGGTCAGGGTTTAACCAATTGGCCACAAAAATCAATTCGGCATAGGTCTCCGCTTCGTTTCCCAGCCGGTATTTCGCCTCTGCCCCGGGTGCTTCAAAAGCCACTTGTTGCCCACCAACGCTGTTTACGCCATAGCCGGAGCGGGCGTATCCGTGGAACTCAAAAGCGCCTTCCTGCTCCTGTAGCTTTTCTATCTTCTCGTCAGCCTCTTTTAGGAGGTCATAGGATGGTTCAGAAGGCACCGTGCCTTGAAACTTTGATCCCACTTGATTCGACTCTCCGAGAACAGTCTTTCGCGCGTCCTGGACAGCGAGCTCTGCAGTCGAGACTGTCGCTTGCTTTGCCTTTGCACTGTCTTCATTCTCTTTCTGAATCTGCTGCGCTCTCGCTTCGTTCTCTCTTTCAATTTGCAGCTCCAGAGCTGCAATGCGTTGTTCAAGGTCGTGGGTGGTCGTCTCATATTGCTTCTGCATTTGCAGCAGTTGCGTCTTCAACTGCTGCAGAGCCTCGGTTTCCTGGCCAGTCACCACCGTGCTTTCTTGACCCGTAACCGCTGTGCTTCCAAATGAGAGAATCGCAATCGTCATGCTCACGATTCGCAGACAGCAGCACTGGTTCCGATTGGCATAGTTAAACATCAATCGCTTCCTTTTCGCGGAATCCTCTTGCCCGGTCAAGTTCATTCACAATGAACTTCGGTGCGGCAGATAGTTCGCCTGCGCGCGTCTTGTTTTCTGAAATCTCTACGCACAGTTGTGATTTAGCCAAAAGAGAAGCGATCAATCCATTGGACCAAGGTATTGATCGACACCTTAGTAGGAACCGGTTCCATCTGCACGATCCAGTTACAGTTTGATCAAACAAAGCAGCTTCTTCGCATTCTCCTCGTCAATACCAAGGTGTGGCCCATACCATCGTCTGATTGTTCTTTCAATGCGATCTCGACCTAATGAGAGAGAAGGAGACAGAGATGATGAGCGCGCGTGGCGAAGGCACAATAAGGCTCGTCCGGCATTCGGATGCATACTGGAGGGTCACGTTCAATATTCCGCCTTTGAATATTTTTGGGCCGTCCAATATTCCGCAACTCGAAGAAATCGTCTCTTCTCTTGAATCCGATGATCGGGTCAAAGTCGTGGTATTTGACAGCGCCATTGAGGGCTTTTTTATCACTCATTACGATTTCGTAGCCAAGCCGGAGGAATCTGCCAAATTCACTCCGGGGACTACTGGGCTGCAGCCATTACCCGACATGTTCGCCAGGCTAAGCCGAGCATCTGCCGTGTCTATCGCATCCATCCGCGGTCGTGCTACCGGGGTTGGCAGCGAACTTGCCTTGGCATGCGATATGCGCTTTGCGAGCCGGGAAAAGGCCATTCTCTCGCAATGGGAAGTTGGGGCAGGTTTGGTTCCAGGTGGCGGCCCCATGGCTCGATTACCGCGTTTGATCGGCCGCGGAAGGGCTTTGGAAGTGCTGCTGGGAGCGGAGGATATCAACGGCGATTTGGCGGAATTGTATGGTTATGTCAATCGTTCGCTGCCCGACGATCAACTGGACTCCTTCGTTAACGCGCTCGCAGAAAGAATCTCGTCCTTCGACAGACAAGCCATCGCAGAAACAAAACGCCTGGTAAACGTGAACAGCTTGCCCTCCGACGCAGAGATCCTGCCGGAATGGCAGGCTTTCATCGAATCGCTTGAGCGCCCCGCTACTCAAGCGAGAATCCGGGCTTTGTTTGACAATGGCTTTCACAAGCCCGGAGACGTGGAGAGCCGGCTCGGATACCACGTCGGGTTACTCGGCCTCACTTCCGAGATCCCTGGGCATTCGGCCTAGCCGCCGGAGCGCAATGAGAGGGATGAGCGGCTCAGTCTCGTCTTAGCGACGGAACTCGCTTCAATCAGTTTCCTGCTCACCCATGGATGATTGCGTAAATGTATGATATATAAGCAGATATTTACGAATAGGAATTTCTTTTGATCTCCCCTTCTGCGCGCTTTTGCAACCCATGCCATTTGGCCGAACGGCTACTGCGGCTAGGAGGGAGTGCTGTCTGAGAATCGATCCAATAGTCTATGCTGAGCGATGATGGCTGAACACAGGTGGTCATCCGCTGAGCGTTTTGCATTTTTCGCAGCGCTCTGGAGTGCCGGTTGCCGATCGGCAAGGTTGAAACTGCCAGTTCAGCTTTTTAGTATAGAAGGGAATAGAAGTTGAGAAGCCGCCCCAGGACCACCCTTGGGCGCAACCCTATCCGTATCAGATCGAGAGTGGGCTCCAGCACGAGCTGGCCAGAGTTGCTGTACAACGCTTGACGGGGCTCATCTCATCTGGCAACCGGCCCTGTCAACTAGGGGGCCGGTCGCCAATCCCCCAAGCCGCACCGGCATATTCCTCTGAGTCCCCGGACCACTCTTCGAATTGGAAATTGATAGTCAGCCCGCGCCTCCGCCCCCTGGCAGTGCGGCACCCTCAAGGATGATTCAGAATCCCGTGTTCGATGCCTCGCTCGAACGGGTGAGTTTTGGTTGCATCGGCGTAAACCGCAGGTTTCCGCGTCCTTTCAGTTGAATTGTGACTCAGTTTGGCGAACTCGGAGGAGAAAGCACTTTACAGGTAGTTCTAGCCATCCCACCTGAATGTTCGCCAGTGCGGTTCGTTGGGTTACGAATGCAGGGCCTCCGATGCGAAAACTCACCTTTCGCATCGTAAACCAATGAATCTGAATCCTTTAAATGGAGGTAGATGGTTTTCGGGGGAACCGCAAGCGTTTACATTGTCGACGATGATGCCAGCATCCGTGAATCAATACGGGATCTGCTGATGTCAGTCGGTCTGCGATCGGATTGCTTGGCATCGGCGGAAGAGTTCTTGCAAAAGGATACTTCAGACGGCCCGAGTTGCCTGATTCTGGATGTCAGCCTACCCGGTATAAGCGGCATTGAGCTTCAGCAGCAACTGCGGAATGAGGGCCGGAAAACTCCCATTATCTTTATTACTGGACATGGCAATATTCGCATGTCCGTAAAGGCCATGAAGATGGGAGCGGTAGAGTTTCTGACTAAACCCTTTGATATTCAAGACCTGCTGGACGCCGTTCAACAGGCGCTTGCACGCGATTTGGCTTCTCGCGAAGAGCACGCCGAACTCTCCCGGCTACAAACACGATACGACTTACTCACCCGGCGAGAGCGGGAAGTCATGCAGTTGGTTGTTTCTGGCTTGATCAATAAGGAGATTGCGTCAGAGCTCGGGACTCGCGAGATCACTGTCAAGGTGCATCGCGCCAGGGTAATGCAGAAGATGCAATCCAGATCACTCGCCGAACTCGTAAGAACAGCCGATAGACTCCAACGGCTACGTAGCGACGTATGAAGCTTCCTAGTCTTCAGCGGGTGTTCTCAGCGTCGCGGAATCTTCAAAAATGTCGATACATGATCTTCTAGGATGTTTTGTGGAAGGCGCCTCCTGTCAATATGGCCCACTGTGATGTTATACCAAAGCATAATTGCGGATTTCCTCAAAACGAGCTTATTGTAAGGCAACATGATAACCGTGAGAAAGAAGAAAACGGTTGCAACTGTCGATTTTGATTAATCTGTTTGGGTTGCCCTGGAGAGCTGATAAAGGCCGCCGGTTTCGCTGCCCAGGCGTTAGAATCGACGGAAGGTTTTCTGGAGTCCGGTAACAAAAACGGGCCGGATCTCTGGTAACTGATAGCCATATGCCGGGAATCTTCGCTCTGGAGTTTCAGGCATGTCTCACTGAAGATGGATGCAAAATTCCCATCATATTCATCGCGGCACAAGGTGACGAGACAGTACGGATGCAAGCGTCACGGGCCGGAACAGTAGAGTTTCTGATTAAGCCCTTCGATGACAAAGCGATGCTTGCAAGTATAGTGTCGGATCTCGATGGGCACACTTTCCCAGTTATCGCAGAAATTCTCTGAGGGAGATCATCTGTGGAATGCGTTAACAGAGTTCCGTATTGTGAACAGGACAGTCTCGATCGACGATTTGAACAGATCATTGGCAGCAGCCGCCACCTGGAGTACGCGCTCACGGAGGCGGAGAAGGTTGCGCCAACAGATACCACCGTATTGGTTTTGGGAGAAACTGGTACAGGTAAGGAACTGATATCCCGGGCTATTCACAATATAAGTCCGCGCAGTGGACGGCCGTTCGTAAAAATTAACTGCGCTGCCATCCCGTTTGATCTATTGGAAAGCGATCTCTTCGGCCACGAAAAGGGAGCTTTCACCGGAGCCATTGTGCAGAAGCTTGGCCGTTTCGAGATGGCGCACACAGGAACTTTATTCCTCGACGAGATCGGGGATCTCCCGCTGGCTTTACAGCCCAAGCTGCTGCGGGTTCTGCAGGACCAGGAGTTTGAGCGCCTAGGCAGTGGCCGGACACGTAAGGCCAATGTCCGTCTGATTGCAGCAACACATCGCGACCTGGGAGAGATGGTCAAGCTGAATGAATTCCGTAATGACCTCTATTATCGGCTCAATGTATTTCCAATTGTTGTTCCGCCTCTGCGTGAGCGCCGCGATGATATTGCGCAGCTGGTGATGCATTTTGTGGAGCACTTTTGCCGGCGCATGGGAAAGCAGATTGACCACATTCCAGATGAAACGATGACCGCGTTCACCTCTTACTCGTGGCCAGGAAACGTGCGTGAATTACAGAACTTGGTCGAACGCGCCGTGATTCGGTCGAACGATGGCGTATTATCAAATCCTCTGTCGCGCAGCGGTGATTCTGCTCCGGTGGCACAGGCGCGGGAGCCATTGAAAGAATTCAAACGAGATGCATCGGTGCTGCCGACAATGAACGCGAGGGGGAAGCTTTCCACGCATGGCACGCTCAGAGAATCGGAACGATCCCTGATCTTGCGGACACTGGAGGCAACCGGTTGGGTGAACGGAGGAGCCGAAGGCGCTGCTGCCCGCCTTGGTCTGAAGCGAACAACGCTGATCGCCAAAATGAAGAAGCTTGGAATCTCAAAACCACTAAGTGGGCTTGGCGAGAATTGGGAGGGAAAAGCAAGCATTACCAGCAGCATTCCGATAAACTTCTAGTCGCATCAACATCCAGAGATGTCGCCGGGCGCATTGCCGATTCTGCAAGCACCACCGGCAACGAGATCGGTGACGTGTCTTCTTCATTGTGTTCACACTTCTTTTCAGGAAGTCAGATCTTCTATTGCCTTCGGTGTTTTGGCGGATTCTTCGAGTATTTCTGGCCCTTTCTGGCTCCTGCATCTTGCTATTTAAGCTCAGTCCCCCCCGCGGCTCCTCACGCAGTTTTACCCCACTTCCTGGGAAGATAAGCGAGGGGTGAGGGAAGACCGGACAGCCTTCGCGAAACTACAGATGTATATTTCTGGGTTAAGACAATATGCGGCCTGCTGCTATTGAATGGAATCACCTTCAAATAATCATATGGGTAACTCGACAATTCGTCTAACTATTAACGCAATAGATATTGTCGAATTCACACCGCTGCAGTCAACATTTTGACAGTTGCATGACTTGCCGGGGGCAGCAGGCCAATTCCCTGGCCTCAAACTCTTGAATCTACAATGGAACGAAGAGAAAGAATGCATTTTCAGAATCGATGTCGGGTTGGAACGCTAATTGCACTAGCGGTGTGCAGGAATTGCGGTAAGTGTATGCAATTTTCGGGAGCGTCACAATGGCGGAAATCACACCAATCGTGTTTATAGTCGACAACGATATTTCAGTGCGTGAATCATTGGAACTGCTTGTCCGCTGCGCGGGATTCCAACCTGAGGCATTTGCGTCCGCACAGGCGTTCCTGAGCTATCCACGTACCAATGTCCCAAGCTGCCTTGTACTTGATGTCGCTCTTCCAGGCCTCAACGGTCTATGGCTGCAGCAGCATTTGACTGCAACCCGAAGTGAGATTCCAATCATTTTTGTCACAAGTTGCAACGATGTAGCGATTACTGTTCAGGCCATGAAGGCTGGCGCTCAGGAATTTTTGACTAAACCATTCGACGATGAGGTGCTATCGAATGCGATCCGGCATGCGATTGAGCGCAGCCAGGCCGCACTCGGACGTGATGCGCAGACTCAAGCGCTCCGAGCGCGCTATGCATCTCTTACGACTCGTGAGCGGCAAGTTATGGCATTAGTGGTCTCCGGCCTGTTAAATAAGCAGGTTGGCAGTGAATTAGGAATTAGCGAAATTACAGTGAAAGCGCATCGAGGAAGGGTGATGCTCAAAATGCAGGCGGGTTCACTCCCCGATCTGGTAAAAATGGCCACGAGGCTTCGCATTGCCCCTGGAATAGCGATTCAACCACGGAATGATCCTAGTCTTCCAACAAAACAGCGGGTGACTCCGGATTTTTTTGGACTGTCCTCTGGACATTATCTTCAATAGTAGAGTTGGCAATTTCCCAGCGCCTACGCCCATCACGCAATTCATAAGAGGAACTAAAGAGGAGAGAAGGAAATGGCAATCAACCAAACAGTCATAGTAACCGGAGCTTCGAAAGGCATTGGCGCGGCGGTCGTCCGATCTTTTCTGGAGCGTGGGTATAACGTTGTCGCTAATTCGCGCAACATACTTGATGGAGGGTCTGTGGTATCGCCACACCTCGTGCCTATTGATGGAGACATAGGAAAATCTGAGACGGCTGAGAGAATCGTGCAAGCAGCAATCACAAAGTTCGGCTCGATCGATCATGTTGTAAACAACGCAGGAATATTCTCAACCAAACCTTTTACAGAATACACGGCAGAGGACTTTCGAGCATTCGTCTCCACCAACCTCGAAGGCTTCATCTACATTACACAACTGGCAGTCAAGCAGATCTTGTCACAGGGCACAGGCGGAAGCGTAACTACGATCACGACATCGCTAACCGTTAATCCTATCGCAGGCGTTACCGCGTCGATTCCCATGATAACCAAGGGGGGCCTTGAGACAATCACCCTCAGCCTCGCGAGCGAGTACGCAACGAGAAACATCCGCTTCAATGCAGTGGCGCCCGGGATTGTCGACACACCTATGCACGAGAACGACCCGAAGGACTTCCTGAAAACACTGTCGCCAATGCATGTGGTGGCCGAGGCGAAGGACATTGCTGATGCTGTCGTCTATCTAACGGAAGCCCGTTACATAACTGGGGAGGTGCTGCATGTGGACGGCGGTGCGCACGCTGGACGGTGGTGAGCGGCAAGGGTTCCCAGCCAGGCAGTGCTGAGAGCCGGCTTAAGGATCTTGGAGTTCAGCTTCCTTCCCCGCCGACACCGTTTGGGACATATGTAGAAGCTCTGCGGAGTGGCGATCTGCTTTTTCTCAGCGGAATGCTACCGGTTGTTGACCACAAGCCGAAGTATATCGGGCGGATCGGCAGAGAACTCGATATCGAGGCAGGGCGCGACGCGGCATATACTGCCGGTCTAAGCGCGCTTGCCGCTGCCAAAGAGTATTTGGGGTCGCTGGATAGGGTGACGCGAGTTGTCCGGCTTGGGGTATTCATGGCGACTGCTGGCGACTTCTTCGATCTGCCCAAAGTCGCCGACGCGGTCTCAGATTTGTTCGGGGATGTATTCGGTGCCGACAAAACTTCAGTTCGGTTGGTCATTGGAGTCGCGAGTCTTCCTTTGGGGGTGCCGATTGAGCTAGAGATCATCTTTGAGGTCGCGGAATAGTTCTGGCAGGAGCAATCTGATTGGCTTCACTCAGCGGCACGGGCATGAGGACTCATACCAAGGTATAGATCGATACTTTAGTCCAATTGTTCGGGGGTCAGGATTCTGGTGTGATCGGATTGCGCCGCAGGGCGAATTTGAAGTGCTTATAACAAAGGGCACAGGAGAAAGAGCATGAAGATAGTGGTGGTGCTATAGGCGGTAGGCAGTTAATGCCGGTGAGGGGGGTGGGCTGCATGATGAGATTCCTGGGGCGAGCAATATTTGATATTCTCTCGCGATTGAGACTGTGGCTGTTCTTCTTTCTTCTGCGGCAGGTCTTGAGAGATCTCAACGCGCGCCCGTAGAAGCAGCGCACCTGTAGGGTTCGAGCTGGACTGCTCGGACCTGTTCATTAGCTTGCTAACGGAATTGATCGAACAAGGAATAGAATTCAGAGTCCAGTTGAGGAGGCTCGAGTTGTTATGCTAACTCTCCAAAGGTCTCGACACCACTGGGCAGTGCTGTTAGCCGGTGGCGACGGAGTCCGCCTGCAAGGTTTGACACAGAAGATCGCAGGCGATTCGAGGCCAAAGCAGTTTTGTTCCATCTTTGGCAGAGAGAGCCTTCTAGCCCAGACATTGGGCCGCCTCGAATCGCTTTTTCATGTTGATCGTGAGTTGTTCGTCGTGACACGCGCTCACGAGATTTACTACCGCGATGAATTGCAGAACGTGGACGACTCGCTCATCATCCCTCAACCCCTGAATTGTGGTACTGGTGTTGCAGTTGCCCTGGCACTCCTTTACATATTGCGACGAGACGCAGATGCTGTTGTGGCGTGCATACCGTGCGATCACTACTGCTCCGATGCAGAGGCATTCAGCAGAAGTATCAGGTCGGCGGCGTCTGGTGCCGAGCAATATCCGGATTCGATCGTCCTTCTGGGTGCCGAGGCCCATTACCCTGAAGTCGAGTATGGGTGGATGGAACTTGGTTCGGCCGTTTCACATGCGCCAACCCCACTCATGCGTGTGAACAGGTTTTGGGAAAAGCCATCACTCCCGCAAGCCCAGGCACTCTTGCGCCATGGCTGCCTCTGGAACACATTCGTGACTGTAGGACGCGCGAGCACCTTCCTTGATTTCATATCTTCACAGGTTCCTAGCGTAGTTTTGTCGCTCAATAAGGCTCTGACAAATAATAATCTCGATGCCGCATACCGGCGAATGCCTGTCATAGACCTCTCGCGCCAGGTGTTGACCCCGCAACCTCACCGGCTATTGGCGGTTCGTGACACTACTTCGGGATGGACCGATCTTGGTAGTCCGGCTCGTGTGATGGAAATTCTAGCTCGCAACAAGATTGCACCACCTTGGTTAGCCGCGCTGGCAGCCGCCCAGACCTAGCGCCAGGGCGAAGTGCGTTTTCTCAGTGTCGCTGTTAGCGAGCATCGGAATGCTCTCTTTGTGTGTCACGGACTTCGATGCGTTTATACTCTTCTTATTGAGCTGCTCGCAACACGAGTCTGGACTCGCTCCCTCTTGAAGATGCAGACTCTCAAACGGCCTCAACCTCTGAACTCGTATCTATCTGGGCCGCGGCGGCTCTATCCGCCAAAACTACAGCACGATCCGAGCGAACGCGGCCGGCAGGAATCGATGTATCTCCGGCACAAAGACGGGCCAGCATTCCGGCTTTTTCGCCGCCAGTTACTAGCCACAGGACGAGACGGCAGCGATTGATAATCGCATACGTCAAGGTCATGCGTCGCCGTCCCTGGTAAATTCCTGTTAACGCCACATCCGCACCCACGACATCAAGAACCGGATCTCCGGGAACGAGCGAAGCCGTATGACCGTCGGGTCCGAGCCCGAGGTGAACCAGGTCGAGCACCCGCGGAAAACCTGTGATTTCCTCCAACGTTAGCGTGTATTGTGTGCAGGCTGCTTCGAGAATGCTTGATTCCACCGGCATAGGATGAGTCCGCTCAGAGCGCAGCGGCGCATGTGCAAGCAAGCTCTCGCGCAAGTGCGTCAGGTTTCTATCAGGATCGCCGGGCGGGGCAATTCTTTCATCCACCTGGAAGACGTGAAGGGCATCCCATGGGACGTCTTCCTGCGCGAGGTAACGAAGCATCATCCATGGCGTCTTACCGCCGCTCACGGCCATGACAAATTTTCCGCGAAGAGCTACCGCTGCTCTAGCTTCTTCGGCGATGAATTTTGCTGCTTGACGAGCTACAGATTCGGCATCGAAAAAGACATCGAATTTCATCACGCTGCCTCACTTGCCAAGGCAGCCACTTCTTCGCCCGGATTACTCCAACCTCCCGGCGGAGTTATGCGCGCGACTTCCTCCGGACCCCAACTGTTGGGTTCGTACGGATAAACCGGCGCATTCTTTTTCAACACCGGCTCGACAATCCGCCATGCCTCTTCAACATAGTCTTCGCGCGCAAACAAACTACTGTCACCGGCCATTGCGGCTCCGAGAACGCGTTCGTACGCATCCATTTCATACGCTTGCGGACAGTGGCTGGCCACCATTTCGCTAGTTTGGAGCGAGAGCCCTTCTGCCGTCGGACACAGCGTCATCATTCCGATGGCAATTGTCACTTCCGGGTTCAGGCGTAGCCGAAGATGGTTCTCTACCAGCACATTGTCCGGAATCAGCGAAGGAGGATGGTGAAGCTTAGCGACAATTTCGGTACAAGTTGTCGGCAGGCATTTGCCGGCGCGAATATAGAAAGGCACACCTTTCCAGCGCCAGGAATTGATTTCCAGTTTCACTGCGGCGTAGGTTTCCGTTTGCGAGTCTTTGGCGACTCCATTTTCATTGCGATAGCCGCGAAACTGACCGAGAACCAGATCTCTTTCGTCGATCGGCGGAATAGCCTTCAGCACTTTTACTTTCTCGTTGCGAACCGAGTCGCTATCAAGTGAAACCGGCGGTTCCATCGCCAAATTCGACAACACTTGAAACAGATGGTTCTGGATCACATCGCGTATCGTGCCAGTCTGGTCGTAAAAACCGCCACGGCCCTGAACGCCGAAATCCTCCGCCATCGTGATCTCGACACTCTCGATGTAGTTACGGTTCCAAAAAGGCTCGACGAAAGTATTGGCGAAGCGAAATGCCAGCACATTATTCACCGCGCGCTTTCCAAGATAGTGATCGATACGAAAAATATGAGCTTCATCGAATACATTCAGCAAAACTCTGTTCAGCTCCCGTGCCGACTCCAGATCATGCCCGAAGGGCTTCTCTACGATGACGCGTGCGCCCCGGCTACAACTGGATTGGTGCAGATGCTCCACGACTGTCTCGAACAGAGCCGGCGGGATAGCCAAGTAATGAGCTGGACGCTGTGAGTCCTTGAGTTGCTCACGTAGAGCGCTGAACGTTGCGGGGTCTTGATAGTCACCGTCCACATAGCGCAACAGCCCAATCAATTTGTCGAACGCAGCGTGGTCGAAGCCACCGTGTTTTTCCAAACTGTCCTTCGCTCGAGCACGAAGCTGATCAAGATTCCATCCTGCTTTGGCAACGCCGACGATAGGAACATTGAGATGTCCCCGCTGCACCATCGCCTGCAGGGACGGGAAAATCTTCTTGTAGGCTAGATCGCCGGTGGCTCCGAAGAAGACGAGCGCGTCCGAGGGGGAATTTTTCATGGATGTCGTCTCCTTCAGTCAGCTGCGGATTTTTCTACAGGCTTTTCCAAATGTCCGCCAAACTCGAAGCGCATCGCGGACAGCAGTTTGTCGGCATAATCGGCCTCGCCACGCGAGCTGAAACGCTCGTAAAGCGATGCGGTAAGCACAGGGGTTGGCACTGCTTCATCAATCGCGGCCTTAATCGTCCAGCGGCCTTCACCGGAATCGGATACGCGCCCCGCGAACTTCGAAAGACCAGGATCCTGAACCAGCGCGGTCGCCGTGAGATCCAAGAGCCATGACGCGATGACACTGCCGCGCCGCCAGACTTCGGCGATATTTTTAAGATCCAAATCGTACTGGTAGTGCTCGGGATCCCGGAGGGGTGTCGTCTCCGCATCAATCCCTTCCTGCTGCTTCCCAACGTTTGCGGAACGTAACACCGACAAACCTTCCGCATAGGCGGCCATGATTCCGTATTCAATTCCGTTGTGGACCATCTTGACAAAGTGACCCGCGCCGTTGGGACCGCAGTGCAGGTAGCCTTGCTCCGCAGTACCACCAAGATTTTCGTGTCCAGGTGTGCGAGGTATGTCACCGGAACCAGGAGCCAGTGTGGAGAAAATAGGATCGAGGTGTTCGATGACCTCTTTCTCGCCGCCAATCATCATGCAGTAGCCACGCTCAAGGCCCCAAACCCCGCCGCTGGTGCCCACATCGACGTAGTGAATCTTCTTTGATGCGAGGTCTTTTGCGCGCCGGATGTCATCCACATAATAGGAATTTCCGCCGTCGATGAGGATGTCGCCTGATTCCAGATGCGGCAAGAGATCGGCGATGGTCTGATCAACAACTGCTGCGGGAACCATCAGCCAGACTGCCCGCGGCTTCGCGAGTTTCTTTACTAAATCGGCCAGAGACTCTGCTCCTACTGCATGGTCCTTGACCAATTCACTGACGGCCTGAGACGACCTGTCAAACACAACGCAACTATGCCCTCTTTTGATTTGCCGGCGCACCATGTTTGCGCCCATGCGACCAAGCCCTATCATTCCTAACTGCATAAACTCTCCTTCTCAAACATGCGGTCATGTTCAATGCAACGCATCATCCGGAAAACTGATCACCCCGCGCTTCCAACTGCGCCAGGGCTGACAGGTTCACCATGGAACAGTCTTAAGCGCGAGCTGACAACCTGCTGCACCGCAACTACGACCGGTCGTAGAATCTTGTAGGGCACAACTTCGTTCGGGTCTCGCGCCAGGCTCTCCGCGAACGATTGCCTCCACGCAACCCGCAGTTCGGTGTTGATGTGGACGATATTGATCCCCGCGGCGATTGCCTTGAGAAAGTGTTCATCTTCTGTCCCTGAGCCGCCGTGCAGAGTGAGAAAGACTCCGGCCGCTTGCTTGATTTGGGCAATTCTCTCGATATTCAGATGCTTCTTCTCTTTTCCCTCTACCATGCCCTTATCCATGCCGTGCCTGTTGCCAACGGCAGGAGCAAGAATGTCAATCCCAGTTGCCTTGACGAATTGTCGCGCTTCCTCAGGTGTCGTAAGTCGCTTAGCATCCCCTTGAGTGACCTCGTGGATTTCGGAGCCCGTTCCTATGTCCCCTACCTCTCCTTCCGCTAGGATTGCTGGGTTGATCGCTTTAATCGCTTGAACTGCTTCCTTCGTGCTAGCCACATTTTGATCGAAAGGCAACGCGGAAAAATCGATTCCCACGGAGTCGAAGCCGGCATTCGCCGCTTCTAATGCCTTCTTCAGAGAATGTGTGTGATCGGCGTTCAGAAAGGCCTGCAAACCGGTTTCCTCGCGCAGGCTCTTCACCAGAGCGGCAAGCTGACGAGCGCCAATAAACTCCCGCTCTCCCTCGGAGGCGCCTACCAGTACTGGAAGCCCGGTCTCGGCTGCGGCAGCAATCACAGCCTTGAGCGAAGCCAGTTCAGCGACATTGAAATGACCGAGGGCCACGCCTTCCTTCTCCAACTGTGTCAAGACATTGCGAAGTGTATGCCCGTAGGTGTTTCTGACAATTCCAGGTGCCGTCATTGCTGCTCCTTACTCTTGCGGTAACGCCGGATTAGAGTGTTCGTCGAGCTGTCGTGATTCAGCGCTGGCTCGACTGAATTTTCAAGTTCTGGAATGATGCGCTGCGCCAGAACCTTGCCCAGCTCCACGCCCCATTGGTCGAACGAGTCGATATTCCAGATAACGCCTTGAGTGAAGACGGAATGCTCGTAGAGCGCGACCAGCTTGCCTAGCACTTCAGGCGTGAGGCGGTCGGCGAGAATCGTATTCGATGGCCGGTTTCCTTCGAAGACGCGGTGTGGTATCAGCCAATCGGGCGTGCCCTCTGCCTTCACTTGCTCGGGTGTTTTGCCGAACGCAAGCGCTTCAGTCTGGGCGAAAACATTGGCCAGCAACATGTCGTGATGCCGCCCTAACGGATTCAGCGGTTTTGCAAACGCAATGAAGTCGCAAGGGATGAGCCGGGTTCCCTGGTGGATCAACTGGTAAAAGGAGTGCTGTCCGTTTGTTCCCGGTTCGCCCCAGTAGATCGGTCCCGTATCATGGTCTACACGTTCCCCGTTGAGAGTTACATGTTTTCCGTTGCTCTCCATCGTCAATTGTTGGAGATAAGCAGGAAAGCGCTTCAGATATTGCTCATACGGCAGTACCGCTACTGTCTGCGCTTCGAAAAAGTCGTTGTACCAAAGAGAAAGCAAGCCCATAAGTACCGGTAGATTGGCTTTGAACGGGGCCGTGCGGAAATGCTCATCCATCAGATGAAAGCCGTCCAGCATGGCGTGGAAATTATCCGGGCCGATAGAAATCATCGTTGAGAGGCCAATGGCTGAACCCATCGAGTAGCGTCCGCCAACCCAGTCCCAGAAGCCAAACATATTGGCGGTGTCGATTCCAAACTTCGACACCTCTACCGCATTGGTGGACACCGCGACAAAGTGCTTCGCCACCGATTTCTCATCACTGCCAAGGCCTGCAAGCGACCAGGCGCGGGCAGTTTTGGCATTCGTCATTGTCTCCAGTGTTGTGAAGGTCTTTGATGAGACGATGAACAGGGTTTCTGCCGGATCGAGATCCTGCACGGCTTCGGCAAAATCAGTGCCGTCTACATTGGAAATAAAGCGGAAGACCTTCGAACGGTCGCTATAGTGCCGAAGTGCTTCGTAAGCCATTACCGGGCCGAGATCTGAGCCTCCGATTCCGATATTGATGACATTGCGAATGGGTTTTCCGGTGTGGCCCTTCCATTCTCCCGTGCGCACACGATTGGCAAAGTCCGCCATGCGATCGAGCACAGCATGAACCTCGGGCACAACGTTCTTTCCATCGACCAGAATCGTTGCATCTTTTGGAGCCCGCAGCGCAGTGTGCAAGACAGCGCGTTTCTCTGTGATATTGATCTTCTCTCCACTGAACATTGCGTCAATCCGCGAACGCAGTCCAGATTCCTCTGCAAGCTGAAGAAGAAGCCTGAGCGTTTCATCGGTCACACGGTTCTTGGAGTAATCGAGATACAGGCCAGCGGCCTCGGCCACCATTCGCTCACCGCGCTTGGGATCGTCTCCAAAAAACTGCCGTAGGTGCAGCTTCGAAACTTTTTTGAAATGTGCCGCTAGCCCATCCCACGCCAACTTCCCGGTTGTCGGCTGCTTTGACTTCGGTTCAACGTGTACTGCCATTTCATGCTCCTTTGGTGTCTATGCGCTCAGCGCGATTCATGTAGCTTGACTTTGCTCAGTTGGCGGTTCCTAGAGCTGCGCTCTTATCCAGCAACACAGTCTTGGAAGAAATTACGCGTATCAGGTCATTCCACGACTTAACAAAGGACTCGGCTCCTTCACTTTGAAGCTGCGCAGCCAACGCATCGATATCGACACCGGCCTTGGCAAACTGTCTCAGAATTTCTCCGCTATCTCCGCCGTCGGTTGGCAGCAATTCGCCTAAATCAGTGTGGGTCGCCAACGCTTTCAATGTGGCCTCGGGCATGGTATTCACAGTGAAGGGCGCGGCCAGGGCTTTGACATAGAGAATGTCGGAGGCTTTGGGGTCTTTAGTTCCCGTGCTAGCCCATAAGAGACGTTGTGGACTGCCACCGAGGTTGTAGATACGCCGCCAGCGCGCCGAGCCAAGCAGAGTGCTCGACGCGCTGTACACTCCTTTAGCGATGGCGATCCCAAGTTGGTTGCGTAGTTCTTCGGGTACCTTGCCGGCCACCGCTGCATCCCAGCGGCTGACGAATACCGAGGCCACGGAGTCGACACGAGGATTCAAACCGGCGTTGATGCGCCGCTCAACACCCCGGAGGAATGCCTCGGCAGCCGCCAGGTATTGCTCGCGTGAGAACAGGAGCGTGACGTTGACAGGAATGCCGGCAAATATAGCCTCCTCAATTGCGGGAAGGCCCTGCTTGGTGCCCGGAATCTTGATAAACAGGTTAGGGCGTTGGGCCTGCGCGAACAATCCTTTGGCGGCGGCGAGTGTACTGGCCGAGTCGTATGCGAGCAAGGGAGACACTTCCAGCGATACCCACCCGTCCACCCCGTTCGTCTTTTCGTGAATCGGCCGAAATAGATCCGCCGCACGGGTGAGATCTTCTATGGCAAGTTCAAAGAAGATTGCCTCGGCCGATACACCTTGCTTCATCTTCTTAGTGATCGCCGAGTCATACGTTGCGCGATTCTTGATCGCATGGTCGAAGATCGTGGGATTTGACGTGAGTCCGGTGATCGACAACTCATCGATGTATTGTTTAAGAGTGCCGCTGTCCAGCAGATCCCGGGTTATATTGTCTAGCCAGAGACTCTGACCCTCATCGTGAAGCATCTGTGTCGCTTTCATCGTGTCACCTCGTCGGTAGCAAATTGATGGCGCCCGCAAGCACCTTCCTTCTCATTTTCTGTGCGCACATGATGGCTGTCGTTCCACAGCTGGATAGCCGGCTGCGAGAGGCTGTGCTCATAACTCAGTGCGCTCAGGCTCGTTGTACCTAACATCAGTGATCGGGCGTGCAGGAAATCCATGCCAATCCAGCGTGCTGCCAGCATGCGGAGAAAATGCCCACTGGAAAATAGAAGGACATCGTCTGCCACGGTGCGCATACGTGCCACTACGCGATCAGCCCGGGCCGCGACCTGCTGCGGCGATTCTCCGCCGGGGCAACCATCGCGAAACAGTTGCCACCCCGGGCGCTCCGCTAATATGTCAACCGTCATACGGCCCTCGTACTCGCCATAATCCCACTCGATCAGGTCGTGATCAACTTGAGCCACCGCTTCGAAACCGGCCAACTCGCACGTCCGCATGGCGCGTTGCAAAGGGCTAGCGAATACTTTCGCAAAGGTCATTCCGCTCAACCGCACCCGCAACTGCCGCGCGTTATACTCCCCGCGCTCCGTGAGCGGCAAATCTGTCCGGCCGGTGTGCCGATCGGTAAGTGTCCAGGCAGTCTCCCCGTGCCTTGCTAGGTAGACGCTAGGGAGAGTCTTGCTCATGTGTTATTCCTCGTAACCTCTACAGCATCCATGAACCACCACCTTGATCATGGCTTCGCGTCGGATCTCGTGGGTCGAGTACGGCATCAATGACCCCTCTCTCACGATCTTTGGACTACGCGATCAGTCCAGCAGTTTCGGGTCGCGTCGATATTTTTCTTGATTAGACAGAAACCCGTAGGTATTCAGAATGCTGAACGATGCCAAATCAACCGGTATCCTTACCTCACTGTCAAACTCTCTGACAATAACTTGGATGCTCGGGTAACACACGGCCAAAACCAGCTTATTGACCGGCGACAGATCTCTGCACCGCGGTCCGCGTCTCATCCAGCAAATCAGCCATCATCTTTCTCGGTAGATCGTCTGTCAGCGGCTTGATCAGCCAACGCACCTCCACGGGTATGCCGCGACTCAACGTAACCGTCTCCAATTCGACGTACACCCCACCGTCGCGCTGTTCAAGCCGCTCCACAATCAGTGCGCGCCAGACGTATCCCGGCCTCCGCGCCTCCGGAAAGATATGTTCACTTGGATGACCATAATCGGCAATCTCCTGTATGCGGACAGAATCGGCCTTGATACATACCCGGTCGGACGCGAGCCTTGCAATCTGAATCTCCTCATCTGTCTCCACCGCCGCTGTCACCGAAAAAGCTTTCTGCGCTGCAAGTACATTCAGCTTGACGGTGTCGCCCTCCCGCTCTATCACCGACGTTTTCCTGATCAGCGGTTTGAACATATCGCTGTAGAGGTCGTAATTGTTCAGCACTCGCATAACCTGGTCGAGTGACACATTCGGAACGAACATCGCGCCGACCCAGTGATGAATCAGGCCCTGAGGCACTTTACGCGGATCGTGATTGGTTATCACGTATTCTCCTTTCCGCACGCGCCGCTGTGCCTCTGGTGACTCATCTATCCATAGAAACGGTCTGCTCCCGGCGTTTCTCTCGGCCACGCTCGTATTGACGTTGGAGATGTAGTCGTCCCAAGCCAAAAGAGTGTTTTGTTTGGGTTCCTCCGCTTTCGACAGGGTTATACCCAGCAGAAGAAACAGGGCCGCCGAAGACATTTGAATTCTCATCACAATTAGACCTCTATATCTGATGCCCCTCGTTGTCGCGATTATGCCAGAAGCGAGAAGCATAGTCCATAGGACGTAAGTATCAATTAATACCTCGGTATTCCTGGCGCGAGCTACGCGGTGGCCGCTGCTCTAACGGCCAAAGCTGCGCACCGCGACTTTCGGTCTCATCGCTACCAAGGTATTAATTGATACTTTCGTCCAATGGATTCGTCGGCGCTCTTCTGTCTTAATCGCAAGTGTGAATCCGATTAATAGCCGTTGGAAACATGCGGACAGAAGCCCGTCAAGAGAGTACCCACCATGCAGCGAATCGCCATGGTGCAATGCGAATTCAAGGACATAGACGATGAGCAATACGAATGGAGATATGCCGCTTCATCTTCCGCCTGGACTGTCGGCCGCGCAGCGAGAGGAACAACTCCTATCTGCCGCGCAGGCAGGATCGGACAACGCTTTTGCAGAACTGCAGAATCTTTACGCACGACGGCTTTACAACACTATCGTCCGAATTACAAAGAACCATGAAGACGCCGAGGATACGCTGCAGGATACGTTCCTGCATGTATATCTTGCACTAGGTAGTTTCGAAGGTAGATGCAGCTTCTACACATGGGCAACGCGGATTGCCATGAACTCTGCTCTGATAGTGCTTCGTAAGCGCCGCGCGCGCCCTGAGGTGCCCTTCGATCTTCCGATAGGAGCTGTGGATGACCTTCGACAGTTCGAGGTCAAGGATTCTTCTCCGAATCCGGAACAAATCTGCGGTGAACGCCAACAATGGGTCAGAATGCTGCGCTCAATCCAGAGTCTTCAGCCCAAGCTGCAAGAGACAATTCAGATTCGGATGGCCAGAGAATGTTCCATGAAGGAGATCGCGCAAGCGCTAGGTATCTCCGTAGCTTGTGTCAAATCCAGGCTGTATCGGGCGCGCCTGCAGCTAGGTTGTGATCGAAATCTGGTGAATACGGCCGATAAGCAAGATGTCTCATCCCGAGTGCAACGCAAGACGCTCGTTCCGCGCCATCAAAACCGGGAACCACTACGCATGAACTCTGGACCCTGCGCGTGAATAAGATGAGCGATGAAGGTGATCTGTTCCGCGCAATAGCTCGATCTCGACAGATGACCAACGACGAAAAAATAACCACAGACTCATGATGCCGTTCAGCGCTTTCCCACATCGAAGGAAATTGAGGTTGGGTTCTTATGTTTCTCCCCCCAAGACGAAAGAAAGCAGAGCACGGCGTAGGCAGGTTTAATTCCAACCGGGGCTTCGGGGCTGTTGTGTGTTCGGCTACTCTTTCGATGCAGCACGTTGATGCGCAGTCTTCCACAAATATCTTCGCT